>JAEEGF010779717.1_pt1 | contig 29026 bp, 22 predicted proteins | sample 9134171 | NCBI WGS metagenome assembly JAEEGF01 (sample SAMN16246542, study PRJNA631951) | gut metagenome | biome: gut microbiome; feature: rumen; material: AP-attached | host: Bos | place: Iran: Karaj | collected 2018-10 | reverse complement strand
TCCCTTCAAACGGAATAATACACTGTCATTTTTATCATAATATTCAGGCGATCCGCTGATGATCATTACCTTGGAATCATTTTTCCAGTTTTCCTTAATGCACTTTAATAATCCGTTGGTTTCCGGCAGCTTAGCAGGAAGGCGCTTGCCGTCTATTTTTACCTGCCCACCAAGTGCGCTTGCCAAAATTGCTTTCATTGTTATCATCACTCCATGTTCTATATTTTTAACTCGATATCGTCTTCAAAAACACCATTATATTTTAAAAACTATTATGATGCAGTTAGGCAAGATATACAAGCCATGCTCTGTTATTGATTCGCTTCGCTCTTCAATAACCGTCGCCGTAGGCGCCGTATAGAATAAAAAACGGAAGTTTTTACATGAATGCAAGCATTCGTAAAAACTTCCGTTTCCTATTCTGCATGGCTTGTTACTCGAGCTCTATGGTGCCCGGAGGCTTACTTGTTAAATCGTACATTACGCGGTTAACACCTTTAACCTCATTTATGATACGGTTCATGCAAATCTGTAACACTTCGAAAGGAATGTTGGTACATTCTGCTGTCATGAAATCGCTTGTGTTAACTGCACGAAGAACAACTGCGTAATCATAGGTTCTGAAATCTCCCATTACGCCAACGGATCTAAGGTTTGAAAGAGCAGCAAAATACTGACCGATGTTGCGGCTTAAACCGGCTTTTTCGATTTCTTCACGGTATATTGCATCAGCTTCCTGTACTATACGTACTTTCTCAGCCGTTACTTCGCCGACGATTCTGACACCTAAACCGGGGCCAGGGAAAGGCTGTCTGTAAACTAAGTATTCGGGTAAGCCAAGCTCTAAACCTGCTTTTCTTACTTCGTCTTTAAAGAGCATTCTTAAAGGCTCAATGATTTCTTTGAAATCAACATAGTCGGGAAGACCACCTACGTTATGATGAGACTTAATAACCGCTGATTTTCCAAGGCCTGATTCGATAACGTCAGGATAAATTGTTCCCTGTACAAGGAAATCAACTTTACCAATCTTCTTTGCTTCTTCTTCAAATACTCTGATGAACTCTTCGCCGATAATCTTACGTTTCTTTTCAGGCTCTGTAACGCCTGCAAGCTTAGCATAGAAACGTTCCTGAGCATTTACTCTTATAAAGTTAAGCTCGTAATTACCTTTAGGTCCGAAAATTGCTTCTACCTGGTCGCCTTCATCTTTTCTGAGTAAGCCTTGATCTACAAATACGCAAGTTAAGTTCTTGCCTACTGCCTTTGACATCAAAACGGCTGCTACAGAAGAATCTACACCACCTGACAAAGCAAGCAACACTTTACCGTCGCCTACTTTTTCTTTGATTTCTTTAATCTTTGATTCAACAAAGGAATCCATTGTCCATGTGCCCTTACATCCGCATACCTTGTAGACAAAGTTAGAAATCATTGTCTTACCTTCTTCGGTATGTAAAACTTCGGGATGGAACTGTGTGGCATATAATTTCTTTTCTTCACATTCCATCGCTGCAACGGGGCAAACGGAAGAATGTGCTGAAATCTTAAATCCTTCGGGAACTTTTGCTATGTAGTCTGTATGGCTCATCCAAACGGTGGTGTTCTTTGACACGCCATCGAAAAGTTTACCGGAAACATCGATTGTTACATCGGTTTTTCCGTATTCACTTACGGGAGCGGTCTCAACCTTTCCGCCAAGAGTATATGCCATAAGCTGTGAACCGTAGCAAATTCCGAGAATGGGAACGCCAAGTTCAAATATTTCTTTCTGATAGTGAGGCGACGTTTCGTCGTAAACACTGTTGGGACCTCCGGTAAAAATAATACCCGAGGGATTCATTTTCTTGATTTCATCAAGAGACATTGTGTAGGGCTTAACTTCTGCATAAACGTTACACTCTCTGACACGTCTAGCAATCAGCTGATTGTACTGCCCACCAAAGTCAAGTACAATAATCAATTCCTGATTCATAAGTAAATATCCTCGTGCTAATTCTCTCTAAATCAAACTTTTATAGTTGCTGTCATTCCGAGTAAGTCTTTGTTTTCTTCCAAAATAGGCTTAATAACATCGGAAATATACATATCAACCTGTTCAACGGATCTTCCCACATAATCTGAAGGATTCATAAATCCGTTAAGTTCATAAAGTGTTAAATCAAAAGCATCGCTGTCGGCAATGAGCTCAAGAAGGTTGTTTTCTTTACCCTCTTTCTTTACGTGATTACCTGCTTCCATACTAAGCTTTCTGATTTCTTCATGGAGTTCCTGACGGTTTCCGCCGGCTTTAACGGCATCCATCATTACATTTTCTGTAATCATGAAAGGAAGCTCGCTCATGATGTGCTTATTAATTACCTTGTCGTTAACAACAAGACCGTCAACTACGTTTAAGCAAAGGTCCAAAACGCCGTCCATAGCAAGGAATCCTTCAGCAATTGCGATTCTCTTGTTAGCAGAGTCATCAAGGGTTCTTTCAAACCACTGTGTTGATGATGTAATTGCAGGATTAAGGGCATTTGTAATGATGAGTCTTGATAAAGAAGCAATTCTTTCCGAACGCATAGGATTACGCTTGTAAGCCATTGCGGATGAGCCAATCTGATTCTTTTCAAAGGGCTCTTCTACTTCCTTTAAATGCTGAAGCAAACGAATGTCGTTTGACATCTTATGAGCGGAAGCAGCAATTCCTGCCAAAACATTCATTACTCTTGTATCTACTTTTCTTGAATATGTCTGGCCCGATACAGGGTAACAAGCATCGAAATCCATCTTCTTTGCAATCATGGGATCGATTTTATCAAGCTTTTCCTTGTCGTTGTTAAACAACTCTTTGAAAGAAGCCTGAGTACCTGTGGTTCCTTTGCATCCAAGAAGTTTTAAAGAAGAAAGAACATAGTCAAGATCTTCTAAGTCAATCACAAATTCGTTTAACCAAAGTGTGGCTCTCTTACCAACTGTTGTGGGCTGAGCAGGCTGAAAATGTGTAAACGCAAGTGTGGGAAGATCTTTATATTCCGTTGCAAACTCTGAAAGCTTTGCAATTACGTTTATAAGTTTTTTCCTTACAAGCCTTAATGCATCACGCATAATGATGATGTCTGTGTTGTCGCCTACATAACAGCTTGTAGCTCCAAGGTGAATGATTCCTGCAGCCTTAGGGCACTGACAACCGAAAGCATAAACATGGCTCATTACGTCATGGCGAACCAGTTTTTCACGTTCTTTTGCAACATCATAATTGATATCATCAACGTGAGCCTTCATTTCATCAATCATTTCTTGAGTTATAACAGGCTTTCCGTCCTGAGAAAGGCCAAGCTCCATTTCTGTTTCAGCAAGAGCAATCCAAAGTTTTCTCCAAGTAGAAAACTTCTTGTCCTGGCTGAAAATGTACTGCATTTCGGAAGAAGCATATCTTTCCGAAAACGGGCTAATGTATTTAGAGGTATCGCTCATTACATAATCTCCTTACTTTTCTAATTCGGTACCTGTAAGCATTGAGTAACCTTTAAGATATATTTCAATAGTCTTATCAACAATTTCCTGAGGAAGTGTCCAGTCATCGTGAGGATTTGCCAAAAGCCAGTCTCTTGCAAACTGCTTATCAAAAGAAGGCTGACCGTGACCGGGCTCATACTTTTCTTTAGACCAGAATCTTGAAGAATCGGGTGTAAGCATTTCATCGGCAACAACAATATCACCATTTTCATCGATACCAAATTCAAACTTGGTGTCGGCTATAATGATGCCTCTTTCATATGCATATTCAGATGCTTTTTTGTAAATTGCGATTGAATAGTCACGTATTTTCTCGGCATAATCTTTTCCTTTGCCGGGGAAACGCTTCTCAAGATAGTCTATAGATTGTTCAAAAGAAATATTTTCGTCGTGATCGCCGATTTCGGCTTTCGTGGATGGAGTAAAGATAACTTCGGGTAATTTGTCGGATTCCTTTAATCCTGCAGGGAGCTTAATGCCGCATACAGTCTGGTTTTCCTGGTAGCTTTTCCAGCCTGAACCTGATAAATAACCTCTAACGATACATTCAACGGGAATCATCTTAAGCTTCTTACAAAGCATTACTCTTCCGTTAAACTTATCTTGTCTGAAATACTCGGGGAAGTCTTTTGCATCCACCGAAACCATGTGGTTCTTAACCACATCCTTTGTCATGTCAAACCAAAACTTTGACATCTGAGTAAGAACTTTACCCTTTGCAGAAACCGTATTGTTTAAGATAACATCAAAACAACTGATTCTGTCAGTTGCATACAATACAAGGTTATCACCAAGGTCGTAAATCTCTCTTACCTTTCCGCTTGCGATAGGACTATACTCTTTCATTTTCGCACTCTCCTTATTAAGATACTGTAACAGTAACATTAATTACATGCACAAATCAATATCAATCATACCAATAAAATCACTGAAAATAAAACTAAAATGTAAGATTTCTTCAAAAAAGTTTCTTTTACATTAAAATAGACAGATTGATTGACTCAATCTGCCCATTATTGTTTATGCATTATACCTCTAAAAGCATCCTGTCTGATGCCATGAGGTTACCCTCTTTAGTTTTAAATAGATTAAGAAGTCCCTGTACCGTCTGCTCTTCTTTTTCTTTGCCTTTTGCATCGTAGATGATCTGTCCGTCATTCATCATGATGATACGGTTTCCGTGGCTTAAAGCGCTCTCCATGCTGTGAGTAATCATTAAGCATGTAAGATTTTCTTCTTTTACCACTTTGTTTGTAAGGTCTAAGACCTTCTTGGCTGTTTCAGGGTCAAGGGCCGCTGTATGCTCGTCTAAAAGAAGCAATTTAGGCTTAGAATAAGTTGCCATCAATAGTGTAAGCGCCTGTCTTTGGCCGCCTGATAATAAGCCAACGGGTTTCTTTAAGTTATTTTCAAGGTTCATGTTAAGTAAAGATAACTTTTCCTTGAATTCATTGCTCTTTTTCTTTTGACCAATTGAAAACCATCCGCCTTCGCCCGCTGCTAAGAAAAGATTCTCTTCTATCGTCATGTTTGGCGCCGTTCCGACTCTTGGGTCTTGGAATAAATACCCGATATCCTTGGCCCTTACATGTGAAGGTACATAGGTAATATCTTTATTGTCTAAGTATATTCTTCCTTCATCCGGTAAGAATGTGCCGAAAATAGCATTAAACAAAGATGATTTACCTGCCCCGTTTGAGCCGATGATTGTAATAAAATCACCGTTAGCAACATCAAAGTTAAAGTCAGTGAATATCTTTTTTTCGTTAAGTGTTCCTTTACCGAATGTCTTTGATAATCCTTCGATCTTAAGCATTTTCATCCCTCCTTACTGCTGAGGGTTTGCCCTTTTTAAAGGTAATTCCCTTCCAGATTGTGGGACCTGCCAAAGCAATGATTACGATTATACTTGATATAAGTTTAAGCATATATGCGGGCATATGGAATCTTAAAGCAATTGTATAAACAAGTCTAAAGATAATTGAGCCAAGCACTGCCGCCAAAGTCTTAAGCACGCTTCTGTCTTTTCTTATGATAGTGTTACCGATAAGTAAAGAAGCCAATGCGACGGTCACCATACCGGATCCAATGTCGATGTTAACTGCCTTTTGAGACTGTGCAAGCAAGCATCCTGAAAGACCTGTAAAAGCATTTGCAAAGCAAAGACCTACTATGGTAGTCATGTGAGGGTTAATGCTTGAAGACTGAACCATCTTGGGGTTATCGCCGGTTGCCTTTATGGCAAGGCCTAGTCTTGTCTTTAAGAAAAGGACTATTATCGCCATAGACAAAACAACAAATATGCCGGCAATGATAACTATATAATAGTTTTCTAAGGCTGTTCCTTTTAAAGCGTCCTTAAGCATTGAAAATATTGTCTTTGTGCCGTTTAAGTTTAAAAGGGATGCATTACCCATTATCGCTATGTTTATTGAATATAAACCAGTGTTAACCACAATTCCCGCAAGAAGCGAATTGATTCTTAACTTGGTCTGTAAAAAAGCTGTTATAAGGCCCGATAAAGCTGATGCTATCATAGCTGCGGGAATCGCCAAAAACGGGTGCCCTGACAAAGCCACAACAGCGCCAACACATGCCCCTAAAGTGAAAGAACCGTCCGTAGACAAATCACACACATTTAAGCATGAATAGCTTACATACAAAGCAAGTACAGTGAGGGAGCTTATAAGTCCCAATTCAATTGTTGTTCTAAGTAACGATAATAGTAATTCCATTTAAAATTCCCTTAATACAATTATTCAAAGCTTTCTGCTGTATGAATTTCCTTTACTTCTGTACAGAAAGGTGCAATTGCTGCCTTTACTGTTTCAAAATCAAGACCGATTGCTGCGCAGATATCTACGTTTACTGTAGCAACACCGTTATCAAATGTGTGAACAGGCACGCTTGCAACGTCTTTTTCATTTAATAAAATATCTGCAACCATGTCTGCAGTATCACGTCCAAGTGCAGCATAGTCAACACCGAATCCTAAGAAAGCTCCGTTTAAAGCAAATGAGTCAGCTCCTGCATAGTGAGGAATCTTAGCTTCTGCAAGCTTTTCATAGATTGAAAGTTCTGCTGTCATGATGGTGTTGTCGGTAGGTGTGAATACTGCTTCTACCTTATCTGCAACCATTGAATCAACCGCAAGCATTACTTCTGCAATTGAAGTACCTGTGTAATCAACAACTTCAATGTTCTTTTCTTTAAAGAAAGCCTTTGCATCTGCAATTGCCTGTGTTGAAGCATCCTGACCTATATCATATAAAAGACCAACCTTTTTAAGATCGGGGTTGTTTGCAAGCATGATGTTTAAAATTGCTTCTGTGTTAAGAAGGTCGCTTGTGCCTGTAAGGTTTGCTCCGGGAGCATCCATTGAAGAAACAAGGTTTGTGCCAACGGGATCTGAAACTGCCGCAAATACTACGGGAGTATCGGTTCCTTCTGTAGCTGACTGCATCTGGATTGCAACAGGTGTAGCTACGCCAACCATTAAATCAACTTTGTCCGCCTGGAAATTTGAAACAATCTGAGCAAGAACGTTTGCATCAGCGTTACAGTTATCATAGTTTACGTTAAATGTAACATTTTTTTCTGTTCCGATTTCATTAAGTCTGTCCTTAATGTTATCAACGATTTGGTTTAAAGAAGCATCGTCAACATAGTTACAAATACCTACTGTGTAAGAAGCAGCTTCGCTTGTTTCAACACTTGCTTCTGTGCTTGCTTCAGTTGATGCGGGAGTGCTGTCTACCTTTGAAACAGTTTCCTGTGTTGCGGCTCCACATCCTGTAAGAGCCATAGATAATACCAATCCTAAAGTTACCAATAAATTTGTTTTTTTCATAATGCGTTTCCTTTCTTTTTGAAAAAATATTTTGATGGGAACGCTTGGGTAAAAAAAAATCCTATCCCAAGCAAAAATGCTGGGACAGGATACTTAGTCTAAATCCTGTGGTGCCACCCGGCTTGACGCTTTCGCGCCCACTCATCGCATACCATCATATGCCGACTCTGCATTACTGCTAACGGAGGGCCTGCTCCGTCTCACATACTAAGCTTTCGCTTTTCCGCTCGCCCTCGGAAGTCCATTCGGCTCAATGTTCACTACTGCAATCTCACCATCTGCAGCTCTCTGAAAATGAAGGGATTAAACTTACTTACTCTTCCTCATCGGTTTAATTTGATTATCGTTACTTTAACACGTTAAATCGATTGTGTCAACACATTTTTATTTTCTCGTTTTTATCTTTCCTAAAACAATGGAACAAATAAGGGTACCTACAATACCTACAGCCACGCAGACTAAGAGCATATTTTTAACTCCCAGTACATCCAAAAGCCTTCCGCAAACAAGAGAAGAAAATACTCCGCTTAAGGTAATTGCTGTGATTATATAGGCCTGACCTTTTGTCTTATCAAGCTCTTCCATAACGCTCTCAGCAAGGTAAGCGGCTCCGGGGATGAATAAAGCGTACGCAATCATTTGAAAACTCTGTGAAACATACACCCAGAAAATGCTGTTTGCAAAAAGCATAATGATTGTTTTAACAGTAAACATTATTGATGAAAACACTAAGATGTTCTTTGTGCCAAGTTTCTTTCTAAAGAAAGCAAAGCTTGCCATTGCAGGAAGTTCCAAAGCTGCAGAAACCATAACCAAGGTTCCCATGGTGGCTTTTGTGCCGCCTAAAGGTTCTATTATCTGAAACAAATAATCTCCCAAGGCATTATGCTGAAAGAATAAAAACGTGGTGCCAAGAATAAAAATCATAAAAGCAGGATAATGCTTTACAAAAGAAATAAAGGAATTATGTATCTCTTCTGCCGATTTCTTATCATTAGCTTCTTCAGTTTCCTTAGGTGCAATAAAAGTAATAAGGGCGATTATTCCGATTGAAAAAATCAATATATTTATGATTGGAAGGACGGAAACTCCGTTCTTTTCAACCAAAGCTCCTACAAAGGGTGAAGCAACGGCATAGCCCATTGAACCTAAGCCTCTTGCAAGGCCAAAGTTAATCTTAAATCCTTTATCTGTGTACTCAAAATTCATGGCCTGAATCAAAGGCTGATAAAGCATTTGAAGCATGTATAGAAGCACGTAGAAAGAAAAGATTAAAGCAGGTCCCTTTGCAAAAACTAAAATAACACTTGATATCAAACATCCGAAGGCGCAAAACAAAGAAACCTTTCTGTTTGTAAATGCCTTATATTTATCAATAAAGCCCGCGGATATAGGTTGCAAAACAACCGATAAAACATTGGCAAGTGCAAGCACCACTCCTATCATGGTGTTTGAAAAACCTTTTTCAAGTAAAAAAACTGCCGCATAGGCATGAGCTGATGAGTATGCGGCAAAGTATGATGCACATATTAGCGCATAATGCGCTGTTCTTGATTTTGATTTCATAAAAATTCCTTAGATATATTATTTTAAAAACTTTTCAATTAAGTTTACCTTACTTGAATTATAAGGCTGATAACGCATATTTAAATCTATAAAGCGTTTCTTATCAACAATACTCTTTGTGTGTGAAAAAGCATCAAAGCCAAACTTACCATGGTAATTACCCATTCCGCTCTCTCCCACGCCTCCAAAGGGCATTTCGGATGTAGCAAGGTGAATGATGGTATCGTTGATACAACCTCCGCCAAATCTGCAAGAAGAAATCACTTTCTTTGCTTTCTTTATATCTTTAGTAAAGTAATAAAAAGCAAGGGGATGCTGACGGGAGTCTATGTCTTTTAAAACCTCACCCAAATCTTCAAAGGATAGAATTGGCATAATAGGTCCAAAGATTTCTTCCTTCATAACCGCATCATCGAAGGTCACATTGTCAAGCACTGTAGGTTCTATTTTAAGTGTCGCCTTATCAAAGTTACCTCCGAAAGCAACTTTGCTATTATCTATCAAAGAAACAATTCTGTCAAAGTGTTTCTCATTAATAATCTTACCGTAATCGGGATTTGTTAAAGCATTGGGGAATTGCTTTAAGATTTCTTCTTTAACTGCATTAAGGAATTCATCTTTAATATCTTTATGGCAAAGCACGTAATCGGGTGCAACACAAGTCTGTCCCACGTTTAAATACTTACCAAACACAAGCCGTTTTGCCGATAACTTAATATCAGCATCCGCATCTATAATGCAGGGGCTCTTACCCCCAAGTTCAAGGGCAACAGGCGTTAAGTTAGCCGATGCTCTCTTCATTACTTCCTTACCTACGGTCTGGCTTCCGGTAAAGAATATAAAGTCAAACTTTTCATCCAAAAGCTGCTGATTCTCCGCTCTTCCACCTAAAATAACTGAAACGAATTCAGGCTCAAAGGCTTCTTCGATAATCACTCTTATCGCTTCACTTGTGGCAGGAGAATAAGCGCTTGGCTTAACAAATGCAGTATTTCCTGCGGCGATAGCATCAATTAAAGGTTCCATAGTAAGTAAGAAGGGATAATTCCATGGGCTCATTATAAGCACATTTCCGTAAGGGACTTTGTAAATGTAACTTGAAGCCGCGAAATTGGTTAAAGGCGTCTTAACCCTCTTAGGACGTGCAAATTTCTTTAAGTGCTTTTTCATGTAAGTAAGCTCACTTAATGAAAGACCGTATTCGCACATGAAGGCTTCCTGGGCGCTTTTACCTAGGTCTGTTTTTAAAGCCGCAAGCACTTCTTTTTCATGGTTTTTAATAGCCTTCTCAAGCTTATCTAGGGCATTAAGACGAAAAGACACATTAAGTGTCTTTCCGCTTTTAAAATATTCTCTTTGTAACTTTACTTTTTCTGAAATATCCATTGTTTTCCTCTTTTACTGTTTATCACCGATTGTGTTGATATCATAAGGCGTTGCCTGATATACATAATAGTTAAGCCAGTTTGTATAAAGAAGCTGTCCTGTGGATCTCCAGTTTACAACAGGTTTCTTTGTAGGATCGTCATCAGGGAAATAATTGCAGGGAATCTTAGGATTAAGCCCTTTGTTTAAGTCTCTGAAATACTCATCCGACAATGTATTTGCATCGTATTCTGCATGAAGGCCCACAAAGAATTTTCTTGAGTCTTCGGTCTTTACGATTGCAACACCCGCTTCATCAGAATAAGCCATTAATTCAAGGCCGGGAGTATTTTCAATCTTTTCTTTTTCAATTCCCATTGCTCTTGAATGAGGAGCCCAAAATTCATCATCAAAGCCTCTGAATAAGGGGGATGTGGGCTTGCATACATGATGCTTGTAAACGCCTGATAACTTTTCTTCTCTGTCAAAACGCTCTAAACCATAATAGTAATAAAGCGCTGCAAAGCATGCCCAGCACAAATAGAATGTGCAGTGTACATGTGTCTCTGCCCAGTCAAAGATTTCAGTCATTTCTTTCCAGTAAGCAACGTCTTCAAATTTAACATAGTCAAGAGGTGCTCCTGTGATTATCATTCCGTCAAACTTTCTGTTTTTAACCTTATCAAAGGTCGTATAGAAAGATTCCAAGTGATTGGCATCCACATGAGTGGGTGTATAGCTTTGAGTCTGTAAAAGCTCTACATTTACCTGCAAAGGCGAATTTGAAAGCTTTCTTAAAATCTGAGTTTCTGTCACTTCTTTGTTTGGCATAAGATTTAAAATAAGCACATTCAAAGGACGAATGTCCTGGTGCATAGCCCTAAACTCAGTCATTACAAATATATTTTCATTTTCAAGTATTGCCTGCGCAGGCAACGAATCTTGTATCTTAATCGGCATTTTTAGTTCTCGCTTTCTATCCTAAATATTTTTCAATGAAATCATCTTCCGAAATAATCGGAACGCCAAGTTCTTTGGCAGTCTTGTTTTTGGAAGACGCAGACATCAGGTCATTGTTTACAAGAACAAACGTGTTTTTAGAAACGCTTGAAGAAACCTTTCCTCCTCGCTTTTCAATTTCTTCCTGCAAATCCTTTCGATTTCCAAACCTGTTTAAACTTCCGGTTACGACTACAGTTTTTCCGTTAAGTAAGGAATCTGTCGCTGATGCCACATCTTCCTTCTGCATTCGTATGGTCTTAAGAAGTTTTTCCGTCTGCATTTTGTTCTTTTCATTGCCAAAATACATCACGTAGGAATCGGCAATAACTTCACCTATTCCTTCTACGGATAAAAGGTCTTCCTTGGTTAAAGAAAGTACTTTATCAACATCATAATTAAAGGTTTTACAAATAAGCTTTGCGTTTGCAAGGCCAACGTTTAATATGCCAAGTGAATAGATAAACTTAGGAAGTGTGATATCCTTTGCTTTCTCAATGGCATCCATTAGATTTTCAAAAGACTTTTCTCCAAAGCCTTCCATATTTACTATCGAATCTTTATGTGCCTTAAGCTCAAATATATCTGAGTATTCTTTTATAAATCCTTCATCAACAAACTTTTCTAAAGTAGCCTCTGATAAGCCGTCAACGTTAAAGGCATCGCGGCTTACAAATAAAGAAAACTTCTTTATCTGCTTTGCGGGACATTCAGAATTACAACAATATAGGCTCTTAGCTTCTTTCAAGGTTCTTACTTCCGTTTTTCCACCACAACATGGACAGGTATTAGGAATCTCTAAATTTCCGCTTTGAGTTATATTCTTTGCAATCTGAGGAATAATCATGTTTGCTTTATAAACAAGAATTCTGTCTCCGATTCCAAGCTTTAATTCTTCCATTACGGATAGATTGTGAACGCTTGCACGGCTCACGGAAGTGCCTTCAAGCTCAACGGTATCAAATATTGCAACAGGATTAATAAGCCCTGTTCTTGAGGGGCTCCATTCTATTTCACGTAAAACTGTTTCAGCTGTTTCATCCTGCCATTTAAAGGCGATTGAATGTCTTGGAGACTTTGCAGTCATACCAAGGCTCTTTCCATATTCAATGTCATCGTAGGTTAATACAAGACCATCTGAAGGGATTTCATAAGATTCAATCTTCTTTGCAAAGTTTTTAACTTCAGATTCGATAGTATCTTTAGTTACTCTAAAGTGTTCAACCACTTCAAAGCCCTGGTCTTTTAAAAAGTCAAACTCTTCTTTTCTTGTTTTAAAGTTAGTTCCTTCAGATGAAATCAAAGAAAACGCAATAAGGCGCACGTGCCTTTTTGCGGTAATTTCACTGTTTAACTGACGAACTGAACCTGAACATAAATTTCTCGGGTTTTTATACTTATCTTCGTCATTTTCTATTTCTGCATTTACTTTTTCAAAGTCGGGATAAGAAATAACAGCTTCTCCACGAAGCACAAGCTTTTCTTTAAAAGAAATCTTTATGGGAAGGTTAATAAAGGTCTTTGCGTTATCCGTAATTACCTCTCCCACTTCACCGTTACCTCTTGTAACGGCCTTAGACAAAGTACCGTTTTCATAGGTTAAAACTATGGTAAGTCCGTCTAACTTCCAGCTAAGCAAACCTTCTTTATCTTTAAGCCATTCTTTAAGTTCATTGACATCTTTTGTCTTTCCCAAAGAAAGCATGGGTGATTCATGAGTTTCCTTAGGAAGAAAATCTACTGAAGTATAGCCCACTTTCTGAGTGGGGGAATTGGATAATATAACACCTGTTTTTTCTTCGAGAGCCTCTAACTCATCATAAAGAGCATCATATTCATAATTGGACATAATCTCTTCGTCTTTAGCGTAATAACTCTCGCTAGCCTTATTTAATACCTGAATGAGTTCTGTCATTCTCTCTCTGTCAGATGCCATAACCGTGTCAATTATCCCTTCATTTTTGTTTATTAACAGCTTTTTTGAGTTTAGTTATTTCTTCATTACTTAATTTTCTGTATTCACCCGGGTTTAAACCGGAAAGTGTCACATTAACAACTCTTATTCTTTTAAGTTGTAACACTTTTACGTCAAATGCCTCACACATGCGTCTAATTTGTCGATTTAAACCTTGTGTAAGCACAATTGAAAATGTATCCTTTGAAACCTTTTTAACCACGCATGGACGTGTGGTCTTGTGTAAATCCTTAAGATATACACCCTTTGAAAGGTTCTCTAAAAGCTCTTTATATACAGGCTTATTGATTTTAACGATGTACTCTTTCTCGTGAGCGTTTTCGCCCTTCATCATATCCTGAATGAGCTGTCCGTCGTTTGACATGAGTAACAGGCCTTCCGAGTCTTTATCAAGTCGCCCTGCATAGGTAACTCTTTCTTTATACTTTAAAACGTCCGAAATCGTAACTTCCGCATGTTCGTCACGCTCTGTACAGGTAACTCCCACGGGCTTATAGAAAGCAAGCACAACGGTTTCTTCGGAAGGCTTAATAAGTTTTGACCCAACCTTAACGCTGTCACCTTCCATTACCTTAGTGCCTTGAGTCGCCACCACGCCGTTAACCTTGACTTTCCCCTGCTCGATCAATTTATCAGCATCTCGCCTTGAGGAAACGCCGCACATGGCTATATATTTATTTAGTCTTATTCCCTGATTATCTTCCACTTATAAATATCCTATCTGATAATATTGTTAAACACATATTACTTAGTATAACACGAATTTTGCCTAATAATACTCTAATCTTTGCCCAAATACTTCTTTATAATAGTCAAGTATGTCTGTTACGGACACACCGTAATACTCTGTATTTCCGTCATGCACCCAGTAAAAGGCTGCCATGCAAAGAAGGTTTGCATGAGAGTCTATAATGGCCGATCCTGACACTCCGGGAGTTAAGCGAACGCTTATCTGAGTAACGGCATAATCGTAATTTTCAAAATACTTATCAAGCTTTCCCGATTTTCTTACAATCTTACCGGTTCTTTCAAGCCATTGGGACCCATTTTCATTGATACAATACATACCCATTTCAAACTGAGGCTTTGAAGACAAGCTTTCATAATAACCTCTGTTAATGTGAATTGTCTTTAAGTCAAGATTATCAAAGTCTTCAATGTCAGATCTATTTATGCTAATAAACGCAATGTCGGGAGACACTTTACCTGCCACCACTCTTGCTTCAACATTTGTTCCGTCGTAAAAAGAAACCGTTACGTAATTTCTGTCTGTAACCACATGATTGTTGGTGGCACAAATTATCTCTTTATCCGTAATCTTTACAATGTATCCGCTGCCAAAAGTTCTTGTTCTTGGTGTCTCATAATGAATTCTTACAACCGCATGCTTTATATTATCTATGGCGGCATCCATGTTTGATTCTTCTATATATCCGCAATCATAAGGATTAATAACACCTGCTACGTTTAAAGCAAAGGGATCTAATTTCTTTGTGTTTACCATATCCTGAATCATAAGAGGATCATAGGTGTGAATAAGCCCCTTTGTGGTAGCAGTAAGCCCATAACTATCCGTTACGTTATATGTTATTACATAGTCACCGGGATACTTTGTATAAGCTGCCGAGACTCTTCCTTCAACCTTTGAAGATAAATCGCCGTCCACTTCATCTTTTGCATGTACATCGGAAGTAATATCTATTTCGCTGCCAACAGCCACATAGTAATCCAAAGTGCCGTACAAATAGGGAGCTGTGTCTACTCTTACAGGCATATAGTAATCCGATGAATTTCCGTAAGCATCGGTAACCCTCATAAATAATGGGTGAATGCCTTTATCTGAAAACACCAAAGTGTTGTCACAATTTCTGGTAATTGTCTCATCTTCATTAACGTTAATATAGCTATATGAAACTTCGCTTTCGTCAATAACCCTATCTACAAAGCTACTTAAATCAACGTCAGCATCTTTTTCACAAACATAACTTCCCGTGTTAAACAAAACTTCGGGTGCCGTGGTGTCTTCAATTATGATTTCATAGGTAAATCTTTTGTATAGAAAACGGACACTTGCTTCATAAGTGCCGACTGTTTCCTCATCTACTTTGCTTAAATCCAGTCTTGAGATTTTTAATGAGAAATCTTTTCCGCTAATATAATCGGAAATATCGTTAGATACTTTGGTTCCTAACTCTACATGAAACTCGGTGGTTTTCTGAGTTACCTTAAATACAAACAAAAAAGCCGCAAATAAGCAAAGAAACACACCCACAGCAAGAAAACACCTGCCGAGGATGCGTCTTTTTTTATTTGGGTCGTTATTTTTTTCTGATAACTTTTCTTCCTTCTTTCCAGCACTTGTGGCACATCGCGACATAGCTGTCATTTCCCCCTATGAGAACTTGTGAGCCTTCATAAATAATGTTGCCGTTTGCATCAATTCTTGCATTAACGGTTGCTTTTCTACCGCAGGCACAAACGGTCTTAATCTCTGTAACGGAATCAGCCAACTCCATTATGCGCTTTGAACCGGGAAAGAAATGGGTCTGGAAATCGGTTCTTAATCCATAACAAAGCACCGGAATATCATCTTCATCCACCAGTGTTCTTAATTCATCTATCTGCTCGGGAGTAAAAAACTGAGCTTCATCGGAAATAATAACATCATGCTTTCCGACTTTTCTGTATTCTTCGATTATGCTTTGCTCGGGAGTGATAACGTAAGCCGTAGCCTTAAGGCCGATTCTTGATTGAATGACATCCGCTCCGTCTCTGTTATCTACACTTGGCTTAATGAGCCAAACCTTCATTCCAAGTTCTTCATAGTTAAACTTGGTAATAAGAGCCTGCGCGGATTTACTTGAACCCATCGCTCCAAACTTAAAATATAACTTAGCCATAATCACAAAACCTTTTCTGAAAATTATTATATATGTTTGCCCGTTAAATGAGCGTTAACTCTGTCTATCACCATATCAAGGGCCACAACATTGTGTCCGCCTTCGGGAATAATGATGTCTGCATTCTTCTTTGAAGGCTCAACGTATTGCTCGTGCATGGGCTTAACTGTCGTTAAGTACTGATTCACAACACTGTCTAAGCTTCTGCCACGCTCTTTAACGTCTCTTAAAATACGTCGTAAGATTCTAACGTCGGCATCGGTGTCAACAAAGATCTTTATATCCATTTCTTTACAAAGACGCTTGTCTTCAAAAATAAGGATTCCTTCAATAATCAAAACCTTTGTAGGATTGATGGTAACGGTATCATCGCTTCTGTCATGAATTGTGAAATCGTATACCGGGCATTCAACACTCTTTCCTTCTTTTAAAGCCTTGATATGCTCAATCATCAAATCAGTATCCAAGGAATTGGGATGGTCGTAATTAAGCTTGCTTCTCTCAGAATAATCCATCTCATGATGGGCCTTATAGTAGTTATCATGCTTAATAACCGATACATCTTTTCCGAATCTGTCCACAAGCCTGTCCGTAATGGTGGTTTTACCGCTACCGGTACCGCCTGCTATTCCGATTATCAAAATATCTTTAGCCATATGCACCTCTTTTTTCTTATGACATAATATCACATATTAAAGTATGCCATCAACAAATATGACAATATAAAAACAACCTCTCCGAGAAAATCGGAGAGGTTTTGCCAATCATTTGTTTTATCTATGCCGTTCTATGGGCAAACACCTTGATGGATTCGGATATGCTTTGATGTTTAACAGTAGTTGCGTCAAAAGAAAACGTCTTGAATGCAAACTGCATTATGGGACCTTGAAATACAGCACAAAGAATGGTTCCAAGACCAACCGGTCCTCCGAGAAGGTATCCTGTAAGAGTTGCGGTGCTTAAAAGTCCGATAGCCACAACGCCAATAGGAATCTTTCTTATTTTCTTTGATAAGCCCACAAGAAGCGTGTCTCTTGGACCGCATCCCAAGGATGCTCTCATATAAAATAACTGTGTGTATCCCATGACAAAGAGCCCTGCCACCAAAGTTAATATACTTGCAGGTATATTATCTGTACTTGGCACAAAATCAATGTAGTTAAAGAAATCTACCGCTTTACCCACAACTATTGAATCGATTATCATGGCAAGCCCGATTGGTTCTTTTAAAAGAACGTCAATAATAAGAATAATGAATGCCACCGTAATTGAAGCCGTACCGTACAAAATACCGAATGTCTTTGAAATGCCTAAGTTAAAAACATCCCAGGGAGCCGCTCCTATACCGGCCTTCATGGTTAGATATAATCCAAACCCGTTGAAAAACAGAGCCACCGAAGCCATTAGGAAATTGGTTAAAATATCAATCCTTGTTTTGTTTTGTGACAGCTTTTGAAAATTTAAATGTGCCATTTTACTATGCTTGCACCTTGATAAAACCTTAGATGCATTAAATCCTTTATCTTATTATCTTCTTTGCCATTGTATCTTCAATTTCTTCAATGGTTCTTGGAGTCTCGCGGCTTAAATTGATGCAGCCATCCTCTGTAACAAGGCAGTTGTCTTCAAGTCTGAATCCGATTCCCCATTCTTCATGATAAATGCCGATATCAACGCAAAATACCATTCCGGGAGCTATTATTTCGGGAGTCTTTACAACGTCATGAACGTCGTAGCCCACGTGGTGAGCTCCCGCATGCCACATATATGTACCGATGTCTTTAATATCCTTTAAGACTCCGGCTTCTTTTAACTGTTCAGCATTAAACTCTCTGTTTATTCTGTCTACATCAGCCATCTTCATGCCGGGCTTAACCATGTTAAACATATGCTCTGAAGTATTGTAAGCACAGGTATAAAGAAGCTTCTGCCTGTCAGAAAACTTTCCGTTTACGGGGTATCCTCTTGATACATCGCACATTAAGCCATCATACATTGCGCCAACATCATTTAGAATCATTTCTCCGTCTGAAATGAGCCCTTTATAATCGTAGTAATGTATGCAGAAATTGTTTTCTCCGGATGAAATAATTGAAGGGAAAGCAGGTCCTTCGGTTCCAAACTGAGAAAGAGCGTAATCCCACTCAGCTTTTAACTGATACTCAAACATTCCCGGGCGAACAGTCTTCATCATGGCTGTTATTCCGGCCTTAGTGATAACCTGTGCCTTCTTCATAGCCTCAATTTCACAAGGCTGCTTAATGGTGCGAAGCACCTTAATATGCTCGTGAGCATCAAGGCGATTTAAAAATGGATATTTTTCGCCAATTACTTTACTGAAACGATAAGTGATATCATCAGGCTCATCCTCTGTCATCTTGTCGTAATCAAGGTAAATTTTTTCATAATTTCCGCTCATAATTAATCTATGAAGATCATTTTCAAAGTTTGAGCGAAATCTTACATCCTCTATACCTGACAAATTTTCAGTTTCTTCAGGATTTATACGCCTTCCTGTCCATCTTTCAGCCATTTTATCAGGCGGAAGAATATATACGGTTTCTTTAAAGCTGCCGTCATCCTTTTGCATTAAAAGAACAAATTCTTTGCTGTCTAAACCTGTTAAATAATGAAAATCCCTGTGGGTAAAGAAAGGATAGTTTTCATCACCGGTTTTTCTTTTTACATCACCTGAAAAAATAACAAGCAATGAATTATCTTTAAGACGCTTAGCAAGAGAAGCTCTGTTTCCTGCATGAAATTCTTTGTTCATTTCTTTATGATCTCCTCTTAACCCAAACTGTCATTTCTCCCTCGCCTCTGTTATTCCAAGCATAGTAGGGGATAAACTTAAGATTGGTTTGTTTATATTCTATTTCCTTGGCAGGTCTGTACAATCTGTCGTCATCTTCTTTAACTTCTCTGTAACCTGATGTTAAAAGAGCATTAATGCCCCCAAGGTCTGTTTCTTTTGAAACCTTGAAATCCGCATCTGCATCCATGCTTAAAAGATAAAGATCTCTTCCGTTGTCAGCTTCTTCAAGACAATAAACCACAGGGCCTCTCATTACAGAAACTTTACCGTGGTCTGCATGAACCCTTGCATCAGCCTCAATAACCTTAGTCTCCATGTCTAATGAAAGTTTAAGCACATCGCCCTTCTTAAACTCTTTCTTTAAGATAAGGTATCCGTCTTTCATCGTTGTCGGAAGTTCTTCACCGTTAAAGCTTGCCTTAAAGTTATCGCACCATGAAGGAATTCTGATTCCATAGGTAAAAGAAACCGGAGTCTCGGGATTAAATGTAACTTCAATGTCACCATCCCAAGGGTAATTACCCTTAACATCAACTGAAACCTTAACACCTAAAATTTCAACTTCGCTTTCAGAACCTATAAGAAGGTGTGTGTAGAAAGAATCCTTGTTGCTTGATGAAACATAGCTTCCAAGATCAGCCATTATACGTGCAATATTTGGAGGACAGCATGCACAGCCAAACCATTTCTGTCTTTCTGTTTTAACATGGCGAAATCTTGCATCCATGTGATTCTTATAAGGAACTACTTCAAGAGGATTTACATAGAAAAATCTGGTACCGTCAAGTGATATTCCGCTTAAAATGCCGTTATATAACACTTTTTCAAGGACATCTCCGTATTCTCTCTTAGGGCTTATGCCAAGCATTCTTTTTGCAAAGAAAGCAAGGCCTATAGCTGCACAGGTTTCACCGTAAACTGCATCATTAGGCAAATCATAATCAAAAGTAAAAGCTTCGCCTAAATGAGAAGAACCAATTGAACCTGTAATATACATCTGGCGCTTTGTTACATCGTTCCAAAGTCTTTCGCAGGCAGCCATAAGTTCTTCATCTTCTGTTAACTTTGCAACATCTGCCATTGCGGTATAAAGATAAACCGCTCTAACAGCGTGTCCGATTGCAACGTCCTGCTCCCTTACCGGCTTATGCGCCTGATGATAAGCAAGGTCTTCATAGGTAGGAATCTTCTCTCCTCTTTCCTTGCATTCTTCTGAAAAGTAATTAGGTTCCTGTCCACGCTCATCTATAAAATACTTTGCAAGATCTAAGTACTTTTTATCTTTTGTAACGTTATAAAGCTTAACCAAAGCAAGCTCAGCTTCTTCGTGGCCGGGATATCCGTGTCTTTTTTCTGCTTCGGGTCCGAATATGCTTCCTATATAGTCGGCATACTTTTTCATTGCATTAAGAAGCTTGTCTTTACCTGTAGCTTCATAGTAAGCTACTGCCGCTTCAAGCATATGTCCAAAGCAATATAATTCATGATTGTTTTTAAGATCCGTCCACTTTTTCTCGATTCCGTTGATTATATAAAAAGTATCAAGGTAACCGTCTTCCTGCTGAGCTGCGCACACAAGGTCAATAACTTCATCCGCTGTTTTTTCTAGCTCTGAATCCTTGTGCCAGGTAAGTGTGTAAGCAATTGCTTCAAGCCACTTTGCTATATCGCTGTCCTGGAACACAAAGCCCTTAAAACCATCATCTCCTGTATCAACCGCTTCAGCACCTACGGTTTTTGTGGTTCCCTTAGTGTTCTTTCCAACAAGCCCCTTCTTTGTAAGCTCGGCTGCAATCTTAAAGTTTTCAACCGCATGGCTTGTGGAAGCCCCTTCTATTCTGTCGTTCAAAGCTTCCCACTCATAGGGCAAAACTTTGGTGCGAACAATCTCCATTCGGTTTTTCCAAAATGAATCGGTAATCTTAACTTTTGAAATATCCGGTTCAGTTGAAAACAATTCTTTGTTTATCATACGAATAACTCTCCTCAAATTTTTTGAAAACTCCGTCGCAGGAAACCTCTATCTTTACATCGCTACAAAACTCTGAAGAAACATTCTCGTCAAAAGGAATGATGATTCTTTCAAAATCTTTGCTTAGTAAAATCGGTTTCTTTTTGTCAAAACGCGCGTTTTCTATTGATAAATGAAATCTACCGGTAGGTAATACTATATGGAAGCGTCTTCCTATGCCGTCTTGCGAAAATATTTCATAGCCGTCTAGAGTTTCTTTAAGCTCGCCTCCGTATGCAATAGGCCCAAATATTGGATCATCTGCAAAAATCGTGCTTGCGCCTCTTAAAGCTCCGCAAAATCCCAAATCAATCTCGCATGAGTAATACCATGCTCCGGATGAATGAGGCTGTTCAAGCCATGTCGTTCCGTAGGGCAAGGGCTCAAATCCGCCAGAAGCCGCTCCGTCACTTTCTTTTCCGGGGAAAAAGAAACCGTAATTACTTTCCTCATTTCCGCTGTTTAAAAGTGCCCATGAACTTAAAATCGAGCCATATCCCAAGCGAAGTAATGAGAAGGGATCATCTGCATAGAAAAGCGCATAATCAAGCAGTGCCCATCCGCCCATTTGAGACATATAGCTAAGAGTATAATGGCAATTATTTCCGCGATAATCAGAGCCATACCAAAAATATGCAGGCTCAAGATAACCTCTGCAAGCTATATTACATCTAATTTGATTTTCAAGAAAGCCTACCGCTTCAGAATAAGTAATCTGTGGATTAAAGCGGTCTTCTCTCTTTTTTAGCTCGGCTTCCTTAAGAGCAGTCTTTGCAAGGGCATGTGTGGATTCAAAGCCTGTAGTATCAAAGGGATACTCAGAGCCAAACAAATCTTTACACTTTAAAACAAAGAACTTAACCTTCCTGTTCCAGTGTCTCTCTAAGCGCCTTGCCTCAGACTCCATGTTTTCTTTTCTTAGAGCATTAATTATTTCAGGAATAACCAATTCATTATATAAGCCTGTTTCATATGCCGACCATTCCTCAAGTTCAAGAGGAAGGGTAAACATTGTAACAGAAGTCTTATAGGCTCTTTTTAAATACTCTTTAGAAGATAGTTTTGTCTTAATATTTTTAAAGTTTGAAGCAATCCTGTACATGTTAAAGTACATGGTCGCTATATGGGGATAGTCGTAAATGCGCCATAGATGCTCTTTACCACTATTCCCCTCATCTTTAGATTGCCTGTTTGTGTTCCAGTCGGGAATCCCATAAATCCCATAGGGATAATTTTCTTCCTCGGTACACTGAAGACCTCCCCAGACAAATCTATCGATATAGCGATCAAGTACATCAACTTCAGCTTGAATCGGGTATTCAGCAAGCTTTCCCGAAAGAAAAGCAGGTTTTGAAAGCCCGGGATCATCACATGTTACCTCATAAATACGCCAGCCTTTTATGGTGTCATAATTGTCAGGGCCAAGATTAACATGTGTCTTATTGTTCCATTCACACAGTAAACCGTCATACCATAAGCTTTCGTCACAAACCGCATGATTAGCGATAAATGAGCCTCGCTTATTAATCATGGTATCGATGTTTTCAGTCACAAAGAACTCTGTTCTTACAAACTTGTCTCCTTCATAGAAAACATCAACGTAGTTTTCACCAAGCTTAGAAAAGGTAATCTCATATACACCGTTTTCTAAGTAATTAATCTTGGTATTCTTGCTAAACTCAGGCTTTAATTCTACCTGCCCGTTATAGCGCACAGCCATCTTTACCTTTGTGTCTAAAGGTACTGTGTATCCCGGAACCGTAATTATATCCGGTATATTGTTTGAAATAAGCCTATCTCTTGCATCCTCATAGTCATCTGCCCACTCAAATGCTAGTCCAATTGCGGTTTCTTCTTTAGGTAAAAGCACTTTCCTGCTTGAAGGAATTCTCTCTTTATAGCCGTGAGCCTTTGCGGCTTTAGCTTCATGATGACTGTATTCATAGACAAACACACGGTTTTTATAGTTTTCTTCTTTGGATAATTCAAGGTCAGCACCCTGATCAAAGAACTCCCACTTACCTAAGGGAAGGACTAAAAGAAACGGCCCTTTTCCATCACATCGCGTGATTAAAGAATGTGAACCATGTCCACCTATAAAATTGTGCGAAATAACCTTTTCCGCAGCAGATACGCCCCAATCAAAGGAAGAATTGGGCGATAGAGAAAAAGCCGCATCTTCAATAGACACAGGAGTATCTGACGTATTTTTTATGCTATAAACTTGCCTAAGCTTATTATGAATGACTTCTATTTTAGATGTCACGGTGAGTGGGCCATCACTTGCGCTCCACTCATAAACCTGCTTAAGGCCGTCCTTAACCGTCGTTTCGTCTTTGTAAGAGCTAGTACGATTGCATTTCCAAATAACACTATCTGCACCCTCAGTTTTATAAGTAAGTATAAGCTCTCCAAATAAGGTATCAGGAAGCACGAATTCGCTTGATTTTATGGATGAGTTGTTTCTTAAAGAAGAAATTGCTCCGCGACAGACTTCCACATTAAAACTTTCCGAAGAAAGGAAAAAGCGTTCATCCATATTTTATTACCCCTTTACGGCTCCGATAGTGATACCGCCAACAAAATACTTCTGGAAGAAGGGGTATACAAACAGTATAGGTAAAGAAACCACCATGGTGGTTGCCGCTCTTATACTGGTAGTTGTCAAATTTTTCATTGCTTCATACATCTTCTGCTCTGCCTGAAGCTTTGCTGCCTGCTCAGCCTGAAGAAGAATCTTTCTAAGATATACCTGCAATGTATCCCACTTACCGCTTGAGTTATACAAAAGCACATCAAACCATGAATTCCAGTGTCCGACTGCAATCATAACAGCCAACGCCGCAAATACAGGCTTACAAAGGGGGATAATGATTTTAAAGTATATTTTTAATTCCGATGCTCCGTCGATTCTTGCAGATTCTGCCAACGATTCAGGCAATCCCGCAATATAAGAACCAATCAAAAGCATATTGTATGCACCAAAGAGTCCGGGAAGCCAGTAAACGGTAAATGTTTCCATAAGACCAAGTTTTGTATAAAGAAGGTATGTAGGAATCAAACCGCCGCTAAAGTACATGGTGATAATAAAAATTATCCTCATAAACTTTCTTCCCTTAAATGCTTTTATAGTGGTTACATATGCTAAAAGTCCCGTGCAAAAAAGGCTTGAAACTGTTGCAACCACACATCTTAAAACAGAAATCAAAGCGCCCTTTGCAAGATTCTGTCTTTGGAAAACATACTGATAGTTTTCAAAGGTGAACTTTCTGGGCCAGAAATAAAGATTTCCGTACATTGTATCAACGCCTTCGTTAAATGAAACAATCAACTGATTCCAGAAAGGATAGATCATTATGAAAGCAAATAAAAGCATGAATATAAAATTAAGCCAGTCAAACACTTTAGATCCCAGGCTTTTTTTGTAAAATGTTTTAGGTCCGAACATTTATATAATCCTCCTTAAAACAGTTGCATGTCTGTAAATTTTTTTGAAAGCTTATTGGCTATAAGAACAAGCGCAAAGCCGAATGCTGATTTCATAAGTCCAACTGCTGTTGCAAACGAGTAGTTACCCATTTGAACACCGTATCGATAAACGTATGTATCGATAACTTCGTATGTTTCCTGGGTCATGGTGTTACCAAGCAACAACTGCTGTTCAAATCCGGCTGAAAGGATGTTACCTATGCCAAGGATAAAAAGAAGGATAATGGTATTTGCGATACCCGGAAGTGTGATATGCCATGCCTTTCCGAATCTTCCAAGTCCGTCTACGCTTCCTGCGTCATATAATTCACCGTCAACTCCTGCGATGGCTGATATATAGATAATTGCCGACCATCCCATACCTTTCCAGATATTTGCCGAAGTAATCAATCCCCAGAACAGGTTTGGTTTATTTAAGAAAGGAATTGCTTCTTTCGTAAGCCCAAGTTTTAAAAGAATGTCGTTTAATATTCCGTCAGAGCCAAGCAATGTAAACATTAAGCTGGCCACAACTACCCATGATACAAAATGAGGCATATAGGATACTGTCTGAATGAATCTTTTAAAGTATCCGTTTCTTAACTCATTTAAAAGCAGTGAAAAAACAATCGGAACCGCAAAACCAATTGTCAGATTAAGGGTACTGATTGCAAGAGTATTTCTCATAATCTGCTTAACATCGGGAAGGCTAAAGAAACGACTGAAGTACTTAAGCCCTACAAATGTGGAATTTCCAATGTTTTTACCGGGAGTATAAGAGAAAAAAGCGATCCAGTTTCCAAACATGGGAACATAGCAAAATACAATTACCCAAACAAGAGCCACAAGGCAGATAAGCCACAGCTCTTTCTGGATCCAAAAGCTTTTTAAAAGATCTTTAAAGGTATTCTTTTTAGCGTTAATCTTCTGTGTTTGATCCTTTTTCTTGAACATTTTCTCACCTTTTAATAATCCGGAGCAATCAAAGCGCTTATCTTTGAGAGCTCCGGAGATTATTGATATTAATTACTTACTTTATTTACCCTCATATGATTCAAGGTTTGCCTTGTAGCTTTCAGCGTAGTACTTTTCAAGATCAGCAAGTCCTAAAGCATTCATTGCGGATTTAGCGCTTTCAAATGCTGCTACACAAGCTTCTTCTGATTCTGCTGAAATCATCTTTGCCCATTCCTGCCAGATTTTATCTTCGATAGTCTGCTTTGTTATAGTAATCTCATCATCAGGATTGAATGTTGTTGTATAAAGTGTTGTATCAAGGGCCGGTGCAGTGTAATACTGCCAGCAAATGTTAACGCCTTCGTTTGAGAATGCGCCGGTTTCAGGATCTACGGGCCAGTAATCGTAGAAAGAAACACGATCGACTCTGGGGTCGATGTGTGAGAAATCACTGCGTCCGTCATTCTTAAGCCAGTTAAGGTTAGTAGCTATGGCATAAAGTTCACCGCCGTTAGCTTCCTTGATTGCATGATAAGTGGTTTCTTTGATATCAACGTCAAGGATTTCATCGTTTACTACCCATGTTCCGTCATCAGCAATGTGCCATACATTGTTTTCTGAGGGAGCGCCCCAACCTACGATATAGTTACCAAGTTCGCTGTTTTCCCAGTTGATGTAGCGAATAACAGCTTCGGGATCTTTACACTTATCTGTAATGATACATCTTGTTGTTCCGATATAATTTGAAGTAAGGAGTGATGTTTCATCCATCTTCACGCCGTCACCATGAACAGATACGTTCATGAAACGCTCTTTAACATCATAATCATCGCCTTCGCTTACAGCCCATGCCTGATGTCCGCCTGTCCATGCATACCACCAGGTTCCCATGTTACCAAGGAGCTGTCCGTTGGTCATCATTGTGGTGTATTCTTCATAACCGTTTGAAAGGAAGTCAGGATCGATAAGACCTTCCCTCCAACACTTGTTTATGAACTTAGCCACTTTTAAACCTTCTTCGGTGTTAAGCCAATGTGTCATGGTTCCGTCTGCGTTTTTCTTGTAGCCGTTAACAAATCCGTATGCTCCAAGAGGTGCATTCAATAAGTTCTTGCCTGCTTTGTCGGCACTTGAGAAAGCATATGTCTTCTGTCCGGCATCATTGGTAGGATGGTTTGCAAGAATTCTTGACATTGCATCATAATACTCATCAAGAGTTTCGTAGATTTTGGAATCTCCGAGCTCAAGCCAGTAGTCGTAACGAGCGCCAAAATCAAGTCCGGCAACGTTAGGGTTTTCGCCCCAATACTGAGCAAGCTTATAAACTCTTCCGTCATCACTTCTTAACATATTGTAGTAATTGCCCATACGTCTTGTGATGTTGCCGCCGAATTTTTCAACATAGTCTGTAATATCCAAAGCCTTACCCTGTGCAATGAACTTGTTAGCCATATCATCAGACATCCATGTAATAACTTCGGGATAATCTCCGCTTGCAAGCATAAGGTTAAGCTTTTCATCCATATCAACCGAATAATACTGCCAGTTGATCTTTACATTCATATTGTCAAGGAGCCATTTGTCGAAGGTTGCCTTGCCACCTTTTTCATCTTTTAAAAGTTCATCCATGTCACCGTATCCGGCATACACGTTGATTTCGAGTGTTTCTTTGGGCTTAACCCAACCAAACTCGTTTTCTTCCCCTTCGAATCCAAGCTTAGATTCGATAAGCGCTGAGCCGCCTTCACTGCCGGCTGCACTGCCACTTCCGCTTCCTTTCTTCTCGCCACAGCCCGTGAGACACGAAACTGCCATGATTGTTGCAAGTGCCAGCGCTATAAGTTTTGACATTGGCTTTTTCATGTTTGTAACCCTCCTATTTTATAAACCTTTGTTCTTTGTAACTGAATCCCTGAGCACCATCTCACAGGGAAGTATTACCTTTTTGTCCGAAATTTCTTCGGGGCAGGTGCAGATTTTGTGAAGCATTGTGGCTGAAAGATACCCCATATCCTCAACCGGTACCGTTACGGACGATAGCTTAGGCTTAGAAAATCCGCATATCTCTATATCATCAAAACCAACTATGGAAAGCTCTTCCGGAACCTTGATAGACAACTTAGTTGCCGCTTCCATAACTCCCATAGCCATATAATCGTTAAGTGCAAACACCGCTGTGGGGCGCTCTTTTAAAGAAAGAAGCTTCATAGCTTCTTCATATCCTGTTTTATAGCTCCAATCACCCGTCATTACATAGGTAAGATCTAAGGGAATTCTGTTTTCCATAAGAGCCATCTGATATCCAAGGAATCTTTCATTGGACGGATTGGACATTTCAGGTCCTCTTATAAGGCCGATTCTTTTATGTCCGTTTTCTATTAAGTATTGCGTTACGTTATATGCACTCTTTACATTATCGTAAAGAACCATGTAATCATCCTTAGAATCCGTAAAGCAATATGTGTACACTATTGGCTTATTGGTTTTAACTATCCCCGATATATCACGGTCATGACAGCCTATATAAATAATTCCGTCAACGTGATAACCTTCAAGGAAATCAATCTGTTTATTGATATCATCCTTATAAACTTTCGTGTTTTCGTAGTGACTTCCAATTCTTTGCTTAAGTCTTGTGTCACTTAAAACTACGTGATAGTTATTTTCTTCGGCAAACTTATATACTCCCTGAATTATGCTTGAAGTAAAGACAAAAGAAATGTCTTCGGTAAGGATACCTATAAGTTTGGTGCGGCCTGTTCTTAAGGACTGAGCTCTTTTATCGGGCTGATAGTTTCCCTCTTCCGCTATTTTAAGTATTTTCTTTTTAACAGAATCGCTAACCTTGTCTGAATCATTCAAAGCATATGATACTGTCGCGATTGAAACCCCTGCAATTTTTGCTATCTCTTTTAATGTCATATGTTAGTTAAACCTTTCACTAAAAGGGTAAAAAAATTTTGTATAGTTTTTTGTGCGTTTTCTACGCTTCTTTGTTTACATTTACTAATTATAAAGAGGCTATTTTAATCTGTCAATCAATTTTTAAGGTCCAAAAAGAAAATATTATGATTGATTTTTAAGAAAATTCCCATTAGAATGTGCAGTATAAGCTAAAATTAATTTAAACCTTTAACTAGATATATAGGAGGCTTATATGTCTTTCAGAGAACAATTGCTTAAATACGATTTTAAACAGGTAAACAGTACCATCGTTGCCGATGTGTCGGGAAGCGGCCAGGCCGGCGTAATCAGAAACTTTGACAAAGGCGGTGCTACTCTTTCACCTGAGCATGTATTTGGTATAGAATCTCCTGTCCTTCATCTTCCGGGCGGCACTGAAGGCGGATACCTTCAATTTCCTAACGGAATTCTTAAAGGCTCCGATTCCTGTACATTATCCCTATATTTTAAGTGTAAATCATGTAACGATAGATGTACTCTCTTTTCCCTTGGAAACGATAACTTGTTTTCGGTTTATTTTGCTCCCGTAAGTGAAAAAACATTTAACTGCTTTGTTATTGCAACAGCCGGCGGTTTAAGCCAGGCTGCAATGTCAGAGCCTGTTCTTTTAAACATAGATGAGTTTTATTGTCTTACGGTTTCTTTTAACAAT
>JAEEGF010427959.1_pt1 | contig 29035 bp, 24 predicted proteins | sample 9134171 | NCBI WGS metagenome assembly JAEEGF01 (sample SAMN16246542, study PRJNA631951) | gut metagenome | biome: gut microbiome; feature: rumen; material: AP-attached | host: Bos | place: Iran: Karaj | collected 2018-10 | reverse complement strand
CAGATAGCAATGGGCGGCCCAATCACCGTAACTGATGAAAAAATGGAAAGATATTTTATGACCATTCCAGAAGCCTGTTCTTTAGTTTTGCAGACCGGTGGAGTCGGCGAAAACGGAAAATCCTATCTTCTTGATATGGGTGAACCATTAAAAATCATTGACCTTGCAAAACAGATAATTAAATTCAGCGGACTTGAGCCATATAAGGACATAGACATTAAAATTGTTGGAGCCCGTAAGGGAGAACGTCTTATTGAACCTTTGTGGCTGGAAGAAGAACATCCTGTAAAAACAAAATATCAAAAACTCTTACAGCTGGAAAACAAGGAATACGACAGTCAGCGTCTGTCTGACCTTCTGGAAAAACTCTATCCTATATGTTTTTATACAGAAGACAAAAGCGATTTATTCCGCGACAAAGGCAGGCTTATAGATATTCTTTGCGAAGACTGCAAAAGTCTTAAAGACTTTTATGAACAGATAAAAAATGACAATCAGCTTAGAACTGATATGTTATAATTATAAATAGAAGGTTAATATGGCAGAAATTAAGGTACCCTTTCATAGAGCAGCAATAACAAATGAAGAAAAACAGGCCGTAATGGATGTTCTTGATTCACTCTGGCTTACAACCGGAAAATATGCCCTGGAATTTGAAAAAAAATTCTCTGAATCCCTTGGCGGCCAGGATATAATTTCTCTTGCAGTAAATTCAAATACATCGGGTATGATTCTTGCTATGGAAGCCTGCGGAGTAAAAGAAGGAAAGGCTGTTATTACAACTCCATATACCTTTGTTTCAACTGCAACCTGTGCCCGCCATCTTGGAGCCGATGTATATTTTGCAGATATTGAAAAAGATTCTTACAGTATAGATCCAGAAAAAATAGAAGAGCTTCTTAAAAAGGATGCTGAGCAAGGTCATAAGGTAAAGGCCATTGTTCCGGTTCACATTGCAGGAAATCTCTGTAATATGAAAAAAATAAATGAACTTGCAGAAAAATATTCAACTCCAGAAAACAAAATCTATGTTATAGAAGATGCAGCTCATGCTTACCCTTCCAGAACAAAAGACGGCTTTGCCGGAACTCTCGGCGACATTGGAGTTTTTTCTTTTTATGTAACAAAAACCATTACAACTGCAGAAGGCGGAATGGTAACCACCCGAAACAAAGACCTTGCAAAACGCATGACAATTATGCGTATGCATGGAATGGACAGAACCACCTGGGACCGCTACACTTCACCCCGGGCATCATGGGAATATGATATTGTAGCGCCTGGCTATAAGTTCAATCTGCCTGATATTCTTGCCGCAATCGGCTGCAAACAGGTAGAAAGAGCTGAACTCTTTTTTGAAGAAAGAAAAGAAAGAGTCCGCCAGTATAACGAAGCATTTAAAGACCTGGATTTTATTCAGCTGCCTCCAGACCAGGAAGGAAACGCCTGGCATTTATATTTAATGAGGATTGTAAGCGATAAATTAAAGATTGACCGCACCGAATTTGCAAAAAAACTTCAGGAAAGGGGAATTGGAATCTCAGTTCATTTTATTCCTCTGTTCCATTTTACCTACTGGAAGGAGCTCTACAAGGATTTTACTGCAGAAAATTATCCTGTAGCAGAAGATCATTATTCAAGAACAATATCTTTACCTCTTTATCCTGATATGACAAAAGAACAATGTGATTATGTTATAGAGGCAATTAAAGAGATAGGAATGGAGAATCATGCCTAGTTCAAAAAAAATAGAACAGCAAAAAGCAAGTCTCGCACTGGAAGCAAAAGGCTTTTACACAGATATGGAAAAGCCAAACATGCTTTATGCAGCTTTGGTAAGAAGCCCTACTTCTTCCGGTAAAATTAAAAGCATCACAATTCCTGAACTTCCAAAGGGCTATTTTTTTTATACCTCCCATAATATTCCAAACAAAAAAGTAATTGAACATAACAAGGTTCAGACAAAGATTTTCGGCTACGATAACATAGGCTACAGCGGAGAACCTTTAGGCATTATTGCAGGACCAGATGAACAGATGGTTTATAAACTTCTGGATGAGGTAAGCATAAATCTTGATGTTGAATCTCTGGAAACTGCCCTTAAAAATGTAATACAAAAACAGCATCAGACAATTATAGATTTAAGAAAAACTTCAGATGTTGCAAACTTTGTTGAAGCCATAAACGACCTTCCTTCTCTTGATACTGTTCTTGATAAATCTTTAAGGGAAGAGGATCCTAATAAGATTGTTGCAACCCGCGAAATTAAAACCGGACTTTATAAAGAAGTCAGCGAAGAAGAAGCCGACAAGACCTTATTCGAAAAGGCCTTCCATATTTCTGAAGGAAGCTGGAACCAGAAACTGGTAAATCCAAGCTGGCAGGAAACTTCAGGGGCCTTCTGCTACACAGAAAGCGATAAACTTCATATCTACAGCCCAACAAAATGGACTTACGGACTTCAAAAGGCTATAAGCGACATGCTTAACATAGACAAAAATCTTGTAATAATTCACAAGACAAAGGCCTCTGTTTTTTATCCTAACGGAATCTGGAGAAATACCCAGTTAGCCTGCCAGGCTGCAGTTACCTCTTACCTTTCAAGAAAACCCGTAAAGCTGACCCTTTCTTCTTCTGAACAGAATAAATTTATGGCCCCCGGCGTAGATGCTAATTTTTCTTACAAGGCCAGCGTAGAAGAAAACGGGAAAATCACCTCGCTTAAAATAAATATAGATTTGGACATAGGCGCAGAAAATCCTTTTGCCCAGGAAATTACAGACAGAATTTGTATTGCCAGCATAAACTATTATAAGATTCAAAACCTCTGTATTCATGTAAAAACCCACAAATCAAAAAATCCGCCGACTTCAATCAGTTTAAAAAATGTTGATTCCCAGGCCTTTTTTGCAATAGAAAATCAGATTCAAAAAATCTGTACCGAAACAAAACAGTTCCCGGACGAAATCAGAATTTTAAACAGCAGCGCCCCTAAAAACTCAAGCTTCCCTTTTGATATTCCGGGGCATGAAATCGAAGAAACCCTTACAGGCACAATTGCCATAAGTGATTTTAAGAGAAAGTACGCCTCTTTCCACATGGAAGTAATTGACCGCGTTCAAAAATCAAGCAAACCATTCTTTGCACTGCCACTTAGGGGAATCGGCATTTCAAGTGCCTACTGCGGAGCCGGTTATTTAGGCAGCACCTCTTTTAATTATGATTCAAAGGTTGAAGTTACCCTTACAAAAGACGAAAAGCTTATTATTCATACAATAAAACCTTCAGAAGTTATACAGGATATCTGGAAATCTTCTGCCTCAGAAATCATTCAGATTCCAAAACAGAACGTAATCATAGACTCAAACTTTCCTTATGACGAAATTCCAGAAGGTCCTGAAGATTCCTTTATTACCATTGCAATTATTAATGAGCTTATAAAAAAATGCTGTACAGATATTCAGAAAAAAAGATTCCATCAGGCCCTGCCTATAAGCTGTAAAAAAAGCATTGCACCTTCCATAAAAAAAGCCTGGAACAAGGAAGATTTCTGCGGAAATCCTTTCAGTTCAACCTCCTTTGCCTCAATGGCAATTGAAGTTGAACTTGACCCTTATACCTACAACGAAAAAATCAAGGGCATCTGGATGACAGTAAACTGCGGAGAACTTTTTGACGAAGGCGCAGCCATAAAAACCATAAAGCTTGAAATTCAGCAGGAACTTACCATGCTGGTTTATGGTAAAAACATTGAATGCGATAATGTGTGCATAAAATTTGTAAAGAGCGAAAATAAAGGAAGCCAGGTTGGAGGCCTTGTTCATAACACCCTGCCGGCAGCCTTTTCTTCAGCCTTATCAGTTGCCCTTGCAACTCACTTAAATCAGCTGCCATGTACAGAACATCAGCTTTTCCAGCTTATTAAAGACAGAAGAGCCCAGAATGAAGAAAATCAAGAAGATGAAGGCAACAAGTCAGAAATAAAAGAAGAAATAAAGGAGGAAGAAGCATAATGAAAATACCTCTTTTTATTAACGGCTCAAATATTACCCTGGAAGCAGATCCCCAGGAATCTTTAATGAAGGTTTTGCACAAAAACGGCTACCCTTCTGTAAAAAGCGGCTGCGACAAGGGCTACTGCGGTTCCTGCACAATTTTATTAAATGATAATCCGGTTGCAAGCTGTAAAATTCCGGCTGGCCTTGTAAGGGGCAGTAACATCATCACCCTGGAATATTTTTCAAAAACTACAGAGTATCAGACAATTATGGAAGGCTTTTCTAAAGCAGGAATAAAACTTTGCGGTTACTGCAATGCCGGAAAAATCTTCTCTGCCTACAATATTTTAAAACTGACAAAAATCCCAACCAGAGAAGAAATTGAAAATTCCATAAAAAGCCTTTCGCCCTGCTGTACAGATTCAGAAACTCTGGTAAATGGAATTATTTATGCCCTGCGAATTCATAATAAAAAGGCAGACCGCATAACCTCCAGCAAAGAAAGGAATCATTAATGAATAAAACAATTCTTTACGCAAAAAACACAAATGATTTAATATCTCTTCTTAAAAACAATCAGGGCTCAGAAATTGTCGGCGGCTGTACCATAATTGAAGAACTGCCTGCCAAAGCAGTTTCTACTTATAATATTCCCGAACTTTGCCAGATAACAAGACATGAACGCTATATAGACGTGGGCCCGGGCTGTACTCTTTCGAGCATTCTGGATATAGGCCAGAACCATCTTCCTCCTATTTTATACGAAGCCTTAAAAAGTATTGCAAATCCTATCATAAGAAATATGGCCACAATTGGAGGTAACATCTGTTATAAGGGAAATAAATTAACCCTCTTTGCCCCTCTTATGGCCCTTGAAGCAAAACTGGAATTTAAAAATTCCAGCGAAACAAAATATGAATCAATAAGAAATTTTAAACAGGTTCCCCAGGATTTTATACTTCATAATATAAGAATCCCCCTGGTAGATGCCGATCTTTCCATTTTCCGAAGAATTGGCCATGAACATGCCATAAACCAGCAGTCAGCAAGCTTTGCCTTTCTTGCCACAACAGAAAAAAATACCCTGAATGCTGTAAGGCTTGCCTTTGCAGGACCTTTTACCTTCAGCAGTAAAGATTTTGAAAACTCTATGATAGGCCAGAGGCTGCCCCTTTCGCAAAAGGATATATCTAACATAGAAGAAAAGGTATATGTGGAATTTGGAAAGGCAGCCGAAAATCAGATGATTTCTGATGTATTAAAACAGCAGTTCTTTAATCTTACCCGCTATAGTTTTGAGCAGTTGACTTAAGGAAGGGGGACTGCCCGCCCCCGTCTTTTCTTTACCTGATTAACATACAATCTCTGCGTTCGCTTCGCTCACTACCAAGTTTTGCTTCGCAAAACTTGCACGCTTACCTTATGAACATACAATCTCCGTAAGAGAAAAAGCGATAACGGTTCTCTACGGCTTTTTTGTAGGCGTTCAGAATGTGCTCGCGGCCAGCAAAAGCAGAAACCAGCATAATAAGGGTACTTTCCGGAGTATGGAAGTTTGTAAACATCTTATCTACAACCTTGAACTTAAAGCCCGGGTACATAAAAATGCTGGTAGAATTTGTTCCAGCCCTTACCCACTCCTTACGCTTTTGCAGTTCTTCATAACCACCTGCTTCATCGGCAAGTTTCTGGGCAACGCTTTCAAGTGTTCGGACACTTGTAGTTCCTACGGCAAGAACTGGACGGCCTTCGGCCTTAGCCTTATTTATGGCATCTGCAGTTTCTTTTGGAACTGTGTACCACTCTTCGTGCATTTTATGATTTTCAATGTTTTCTTCGCGTACCGGAAGGAAGGTTCCAAGCCCAACATGAAGGGTAACAAACTTTCTTTCAATTCCCATTGAGTCCAGGCGTTCAAGCATTTCTTTTGTAAAGTGAAGGCCGGCGGTTGGGCAGGCAGCAGAGCCGGTATCGGTTGCATAAACATTCTGATAGCGTTCAGAATCCTCTTCTGTGTCGCCTCTTTTTATGTAAGGAGGAAGAGGAATATGACCATTGCGTTCAAACCAGTCTTCGTCAATTGCAAAATCAAACTTAAGGGCACGGAATTCTGTTCCGGCATTTCCTTCGTGTTCTATAATCTGACCAATAGTTCCGTCCGGAAATTTATAATGCATTCCTGGCTTTTGTTTTTTGGCAGATTTTACCATTGTATTCCAGATGCAGCAGTCTTTATCGATTGTATTTAAGAACATAAATTCAGTTTCGCGGCCGGTTGTTTCTTTTATTCCGTAAACTCTGGCCCTGCGCACACGACTGTTATTAAAAATCATTAAGGTGCCCGGTTCAATTAAGGAAGGAAGGTCATCCATCATATGATTTTCGCTCTGGCCGCTAAGCCGGTCTAAAAGCATAAGTTTATCCTGTCCACGCACTCCGCTTGGGTGCTGGGCAATAAGATCTTCTGGCAGATCAAAATTAAAATCTGAAGTTAACATGAGCCTAGTGTAGCACAAATCAAAAAGAATGTTAAACGTTCTTCTTTGGAGCTCCATGGCCCGGACAAATCAGATAATCAGGATATTTTTTTATAAGATATTCCCTTTCTTCCTTTGCAAGTTCTGGATTAGAATCAACACCCGTCATTAAAAAAGGTGCCAGAGCATTAAACTCTTTCTGTTCTTCAGAAAACCCCTTTATATTTACGTAAATATCTCCACTAAAAAGAAGTTTTAGTTCATCGCAGACAATTACAGTGTCTCCTTTGACATGGCCACCCCTGCCTTCATAAAAGTCAAAACGCTTTCCCGCAAAAAAGTGACTTCCAATTAAAGGAAACAGCTGATTATCCTCTTTTCTTCTTCCAACTGCAATGCACTTTTCTAAAGCCGGCGGCTGGTAACCCGAAATTATTCTGCTAAGCTGACAGTAAGGCTCGTGTAAAGGATTCTGTTCCCTAAAATCTGCTTTACCTTCGCTTTCCAGTTTAAAATTATCGTAGGAAGAAGCGCTCATATAAGTCACATCAAATTCAGAAAGAATTCCCACGTGGTCTAAATCTGCATGAGTTATAAAGGCAGATTTTTTTATGGTGCTGTAGCCGTGAAAAAGTTCTTTAAATAAAGAGCGCATTTCCTGGCGGTAGGCGGCAAAACCACAGTCAACAAAAAGAAGTTCCTCATCAGACTGTAAAACATAGGTGTTACTGCCGCAGGGAGGCTCAATTGTAAAAAGGGTGATTTTATCGCTTAAAGTTACAAAGCTTACGTTTGGATTAAAGTTTTCTCCCTTACGCTGGCGGACAAAAGCTGCAAAACGTCTGATGTAGTCGAAAGTTTTCAAGGGGGATTTTTTCTGCTCATCAAGAATCTGCATCATACGGTTTGCATGAACAATAACTTCATTTGTTTGAGTCTGGCTTAAAGAAAGAATCTTTCGCATTTCATTTGCAAAAGAAACATAAAAAACAGTTCCATCAAGCAGACGGTCGGTAACTTCGTAATCTAAAATCTTAATTTCGCAGATGCGGGAAATCTCTTCAATAAGGGCACTAAGATCTGATGTATTTTCAATAAAAAGCCCCATCTTAAAATACTGAAAACCACTGCCGTTTTCCTGGGAAGAAATATAAGAAATATTTACCCTGTGCTTATTAAGGATTTCCAGAACCGGCATTACAGCTCCGCTTACATCAGGCAGAGTAAGAACGATCATTAGAATCTGACTTTTATTCTGCTCTTCTGCGTCCGGAAGATAACCGCATTCCAGAAGTTCTTTTTCAATATTTTTATGCTGATCTTCATCTGCAGAAACTTCTATAAAAAGTGTATGCAAATCTACAGCTTTATTATAATTTACCCGGATTATATTTCCACCATGACGGGCAATAATTTTACCCGCAACAAGAAAGGCACCAGCCTTATCAGGCATTTTAGTCACATATGTTTTTTTCATATCAGTGGGATTATAACAAAATGGCGTCTCTTGAACCATAATTAATTTGACAAATATTATTCACCACCCTACAATTTTTTTATGAAAATAGATGATATAAAAAAGAAATTATCTGCGCTTGCCGGAGCAGAAAAAACAGCTGCAAGTTCTGATAGTGGCGATAAATCTCAATATGCCGATTTCTCAAAGAGCCTTAACCCGACTTCCCTTCCCATGCTGGGCGTAAGGCTTCCTGACTTACGAAAACTTGCAAAAGAAATTGCAAAAGATGATTATAAAAAATTTCTGAGTGAAAATCCAATGGATTCTTTTGAAATGGAAACGCTTCAGGCCATGGTGATTGGATATGCAAAGGATGATTTAAGCAGTATTCTTTCCTGCGCTGCAGCTTTTATTCCAAAAATCCACGACTGGTCCGTAAATGATTCTTTTTGCCAGACTTTTAAGATTTGCGAAAAACCTGCCTGCCAGAAAGAATGCTGGGACTTTTTTATGAAATATGCAAAAAGCCAGCGGGAGTTTGAAGTTCGTGTCGTAGCAGTCATGCTCATGAGCCATTATTTAATTGATGATTATATAGACCGCGTTATACAGGTACTCGATTCTTTGTACACAGGAAAAACTCCAGACAAATCTGACTTTTATTACGCAAAAATGGGCGTCGCCTGGGCAGTAGCCACAGTAGCAGCAAAGTTCCCGGAAAAATGCCTTTCCTACATGCAAAGTCCCCAAAATCATTTGGACACCTGGACTTACAATAAATCAATTCAAAAGATGTGCGAATCCTTCCGCGTAAGCGAAGAAATAAAAGAGAAGATGAAAAGTTTGAGGAAGTAACAAAAGCCCAGCTGTCGGCTAAAAAAGAGTTCCCTGCTCTCCGCCGTCTTTTGAATCGTTGGCATGGGAAAGGCCCAGGTGGCTGTAGGCTTTTTCTGTTACCATGCGGCCGCGGGGAGTTCTCTGCAAAAGTCCGCACTGAATAAGGTAAGGCTCGTAGTAGTCTTCCAGAGTATCAATACTTTCGCCAATAGAAATGGCAAGAGTTTCAGCTCCAACAGGGCCGCCGCCAAAATTTTCTATAATTGAACGTAAGATTTCCCTGTCATATTTTTCAAGACCAATTTCGTCAATTTCAAGACGACGCAGGCCTTCGTCTACAATTTCTACAGTAATTGTATTGCTTCCTGCAACCTGGGCAAAGTCTCTCATGCGGCGTAAAACCCGGTTTGCAACACGGGGAGTTCCGCGGCAGCACTGGGCTAAAAGCATGGCAGCATCTTCTTCAATGCCGATTTCTAAAATCGAAGCAGAACGTTTAATAATTGAAGCAAGTTCTTTCTGGGTGTAAAACTCAAAGCGGGGAATAAAGCCAAAGCGGGAACGCAGCGGAGAACTTACTGAACCGGCCTTTGTAGTTGCCCCTACCAGGGTAAAAGGCGGAATTGGAATACGAACTGTGCGTGCAGCAGCCCCCTGCCCTATAATCCAGTCCAGCTCAAAATCTTCCATGGCAATGTAAAGCATTTCTTCAATGGCAGGTTTTAAGCGGTGAATTTCGTCTATAAAAAAAACAGTTCGAGCTGTGATTGTAGAAAGAATCCCAGCTAAATCTTTTGGTTTATCCAAAGCCGGAGCAGAAGTTACCTTAAAATCAACTCCCAGTTCGTGGGCAGTAATCTGGGCCAGAGTGGTTTTTCCAAGACCCGGAGGACCAATCAAAAGAAGATGATCAAGAGGCTCCTCTCGTAATTTGGCAGCCTCTATAAATGTAGAAAGATTTTTCTTTACACTTTCCTGACCCAAAAAGTCAGAAAGCATGGTTGGGCGGAGCTTATTGTCCTGTTCATCAAATCTGTCCCGTAAATCAGCCCGCACAATAGCGGAAAAATCTTCATTTTCATTCATTTTATAATCCTCAGTATACTAAAAAAAAGCCGCTCGATAAATCTCAGGCAAGTTCCACAATAGCTCTGCGGAACAAAATATCTTCTCTTTCTTTCTGACTCTTTTCTGCAAAGGAAGCATCGTTTGTAAGGTTTTCTACCAGCTGGGCAACTTTCTGTTCAACCACTTTTTTATCATAGCCCATAGAAGCAAGTGACAAAACAACATCTGCATAAGGTGATGCGGCGGCAACGCGAACCATATCTCCAGAACCGGTATCGCGCAGAGTAAGTTTTCCCTTAAGGGTAAGCATCATCTTACCGGCAGTCTTCTTTCCAACTCCAGGTATTTTTTCCAGCATTTCAAGGTCGCCTTTTTCAAGCACATCCATAAGGCGGCCGCTGCTTACCGCACTCATAATCTTAACAGCCCCTTTTGGTCCTACTCCATCCACCTTGAGCAAATCCAAAAATACAGTTCTTTCTTCTGCAGAAGCAAAACCATAAAGGGTCATCAGCTGATCAGTATGCTGAAGCCAGGTAAAAATGCGAGCTTCGTTTCCAACAGGAGGCAGCATATCAAGATTAGAATCTGGAACACATAAATCCCATTCTACCCCATTTGTATCTATAAATACCTGCTTTGGAAACTTTCCTGTAATAATGCCATTAAGAGAATTAAACATAACTTCATTATAGGAGAAAAAATATATTTGGTGAATACGTCGAGTCAAGGCACGCTCACGCTTAAAGCCTTGACTTCGCCGTTTTGAAGGTTTTGTAATAAACCCTCAATAAGTATTTTAAATTTGAGAATAATTCGCAAATTCAATTGACTTTTATTTTATATTTTATTAATTTAGTAGCGGCTAACCAAAAAAACAGGCATAAAAAAAATGACCCGACAAAATATAACAATAAGAATAAGCACAATTTTGAAGATATCTTCTTTTATACTTATAATTTCCTTGTTTACATCTCTTCTTTTTCAAAGCTTACATGCAGATCATGAAGCAAACTGTAATCACGAAAACTGCCCTATCTGCCTTGTTTTACAGATAATTAAAACAACAAATAATTTTACCGGCGATAACACAAAAACATCGGTTGTGTTAATATATTTAATCTTATTTACCATTTCTACTTTTTCTATTATCAGACTTACACCATCAACTCTGATTACTCAAAAAGTAAAAATCCTGATTTGATTTTTATCCTCTCTAAACAATAAATATCACAAAATTTTGGGGACAACTTTGAAATTTCTTCTCATTAAGCAAAGACATGTCCATTTCTAAATTAATTTTTTGAGGATAAATTCTCTATGAAAAAAACAGAAAAAAAACCTGTTGTCTTAATTACAGGCTATTTAGGTTCTGGCAAAACCACATTACTCAACAACCTGCTTCGTCAGGAAAAACGCCGCGTTGCTTTAATTGTAAATGATATGGGAAGCATCAACGTAGATGCAGAAATACTTAAGAAAAACAGCTCAAATGTAACAGAATGTCCAATGTTCGAGCTTCAGAACGGCTGTATCTGCTGTACACTGCGCGACGAGTTTATTAAACAGATTGAAAAAATCTCTCACCTTGATACAGTTGACGTTGTATTTGTTGAAGCTTCCGGGATTTCTGATCCTGGCGCAGTATCTGCCAGCTTCCTTGCTTATGAGGAAGACAATCCTAAAACAAACGTTTATCTTACTTCGGTAGTAACTGTTGTAGATGCTGACCGAATCTATCGGGAGTTCCTTGATGAACTCAAACAGAAGGCCGATAAAAATACAACAGATGAAAATAATCTTACCGCAGAAGAAATATCTACCCTTATTGTAGATCAGATTGAATTCTGCAATTTTATCGTTCTCAACAAGTGCGACCTTTTAAACGCAAATCAACTTAAGGAAGTTGAAGCAATTATTCGTGACTTTCAGCCTCGCGCTCCAATCTTCCACAGCGTAAATGGCAATATAGATATTGATAAAATTATTACAACAGAACCTTTCAACTATGAACAGATAGATTCTTCTTCCGCTATTCAAAAAGCAATAAACAGCCTGAATGAACCAAACCGCTCTCAGGAGGGATGTACCGGTGAATACGGAATTTCAAGTTTTGTATTTGAAGAAAAAAGACCTTTCAACCGCGAACGCTTTATGAATTTCGTAAACAATAATTATCCAAAGGAACTCATTCGTGCAAAAGGATACATCTGGTTTTCCGATGCAGATGCAAATGTTCAGCTTTTTGAACAGGCTGGCCGCAATTCATCTGTAATGCCGGTAGCATACTGGATTGATGCTCTGGAAGAAAAACAGAAGCAGGAATATCTCGAATACAATCCCGATGTAAAAGAAGACTGGGATGAAGAATTTGGAGACAGAGTAAATCAGCTGGTAATCATTGGTAAAGGTTACAACAAGGAAGCAATCACGGAAGCTCTTAAGAGTTGTCTGGATGAGAAAGCTATTGCTTAGAAAAAACAAGGAGTTTTAATATGAAAAAAATATTTTTAATACTTGCAGTTTTTTGTGCACTTACAACATCAGTGTTTGCTGCAAAAACAAAAAAATCTGCAAAAGCAGCCGAAAAAATCAAAGTTGTAACAACAATTTTCCCAGAATACGACTGGGCACGGGAAATTCTTGGGGACAATCTTAAAAATGTTGAACTTACTCTTCTTCTTTCAAATGGAGTAGACCTTCACTCTTATCAGCCATCTATTCAGGATATCGCAAAAATTTCTACCGCAGATATTTTTATTTATGTTGGTGGAGAAAGCGATGAATGGGTGGAAGATGCCCTTAAAAATGCCAAAAACAAAGACATGAAAGTTATCAACCTTCTTGAAACACTTGGAGACAAAGTAAAAGCCGAGGAAGTAAAAGAAGGAATGCAGGCCGAAGAAGAAGAACATGAACACCACGAAGCAGAAGAAGGCCACCATCATCATCACCATGACAGTGAAGAAGAGGAAATTGAATATGATGAACATGTATGGCTTTCTCTCCGCTTTGCTAAAGTACTCAGCGCAGAAATCGCTTCTGCCCTCTGCGAGAAAGATTCTGCTAACGCAACAAGCTACAAAGCAAACCTCTCAGCATTCACAGCAAAGCTTGATGACCTTGATTCAAAATATGCAGAAGCTGTAAAAGCCGCCTCAAAGAAAACACTGCTTTTTGGAGACCGTTTTCCTTTCCGATATCTTGTTGATGATTACGACTTAGATTACTTTGCAGCATTTGCAGGATGTTCTGCAGAAAGTGAAGCAAGTTTTGAAACAATTGTTTTCCTTGCAAAAAAAGTTGACCAACTGAGTCTTAATTCTGTTCTTAAAATTGAAAATGGCAACGGAAAAATTGCAAATACAATCATTCAAAATACAAAGAAAAAGAATGCAAAAGTATTAACAATGGATTCTCTCCAGTCAACCACTTTAAAAGAAGCAGAAAATGGAGTGTCTTACCTTAAAATAATGGAAGACAATCTCCAGATTCTTAAAGAAGCCTTAAACTAAAACTCAAGCCGTATACTGCTTTCAAATAAAGGAAGTGGTATACGGTATTTTTCGTCCAGAGCGGGTCCACAGGAATGAGAACCAACGCCTGCCATAGCAAAGTCCAGACATAGAATATTGTAGTTAGATTTTTCCAGTTCAAAATTATGCCTTTTTCCGGCTAATTCTTCCTGACTATACTGACTTACATTAAAAGAAAATCCCTTCCACCTAGAAGAAAGAGCTTTTTCTGTTGCAAAAACAGACAGACTTTCATTTTTTCCGTAAATTGTCATATGCTTGCAGCCAAAGTGAGAAGAGTTTTCCTGAGGCCTTATGTAATCTTCGTAAAAGTCAGAAACTTTTACACTGAAGTTTCCAAGATATGATGACTGATGCTTATCTATATAACTTTCGTTTGGTCCATAACCAAAGTAATCTACTTTGTTCATTTCCTTTGCAAGGAAAAAGCGGAGTCCTAAACGTGGAAGCAGGGTGACCTTATTTCCAGAAAAGTTAAATTTTGCATTAATTGTTAAAGAGCCCTTGTTATCAATTGTATAAAGCGCTTCAAGATAAGCAAAAGGTTCGTGAATATTCCAGCCAAAAGATGATTTTGCATAAATCTCTACAGAAGAAGAAAGTTTTTTTACAAAGCTTTCATAAACCTTTACCCTGTAATCGTTCAGATGAGCCCGGTACCAGTCGCCTCTTTCGGGATCATTGTCTAAAGGAGCCCTGAAAAAATTGTATTCCATTGGTTTTTCTAAAAGATTTTTATTACCTTTTTTGATAGCTTCAAAGCAAGCCTTTCTTCTGTCAAAAACAAATTCTTTATCGCAGCAGCTTATTGTAAAACGAAGAGGCTCTTCTAAAAGCTGAAGGCTGAGGCAAGAATCATTCTTTCCGTCATCATCAGACTTCTTTTGATCCGAAGTTGTTTTCTTTTCGCCCGGCACAGTCATAAGCTTTATCTGATCAAAACAGATTTCATAACCTTTTTTATAAGCAGCAGAATCCTTTTTTGCCGTAAAGATAAATCTGATATAAGACTCTTCCGGAGCAGAAAGCACCTCTGGAATTACAAGAGTCTGAGACTTTCCTCCTTCCACAGAAAAATCAAAATCCCCTTTTGTAAAAATTCCGCCGTCATAGGTGATTTCAAAATGACCGTCCAGAACTTTTCCGGCATCTGTAAAGTCATAAAGATTATTAAGGATAAATTCCTCAGCCTTCTTTCCCTGATTTACCCTTACAGGTCTATAAACCTGCTTTAATTCCAGAAGGCCGGTATGAGGACGTCTGTCAGGATAACATAAACCATCCATACAGAAATTACCGTCATTATGAGGCTCCCCGGAATCGCCGCCATAACCATATTTTACCTTACCATTTTTAGTCTTACCTAAGATTACTGCGTGGTCACACCATTCCCAGACAAGACCTCCGACAAGCCTGTCGCTTTCCATAAAGAGATTATGATAATCTTCCAGGTCTCCGGGTCCGTTTCCCATTGCATGACAATACTCGCAGAGAATAAATGGACGGCTGTCTTTTTTATCATCAAGGAAGGCCCTTATTTCCGTAATAGAAGGATACATTTTTGAAACAAAATCCAGAATGTCATCACTGGTGTCATCAAGTTTATGAGTACTTTCGTAATGAACCGGGCGAGTTGAATCAAGAGATTTTATAAGTTTTGCCCCTTCCCTTAAGTTTTCGCCATAACCGCTTTCATTTCCCAAAGACCAGATTATTACGCAGGGACGGTTGATATCGCGGCTTACAAGCAGTTCTTCGCGGTCAAGTATTGCCTTTTTAAAAAGAGGATTTTTTGCAATAAGGGCAATTCCGTTATAGGCATTTTCTGCAGGCCAGGCAAAAGGATTGTGAACAAAGACACAGCCGTGGCTTTCAAGGTCAGCTTCATCTATAACATAAAATCCATATTCATCACATAAGTGATAAAACAGCGGGGCATTAGGATAATGAGAAGTTCTTATGGCGTTGATATTGTGCTTTTTCATAAGTTCAAGATCCATTCTCATTTTTTCTTCGCTTGCGTAAGCACCTGTATCCGGATAAGAATCGTGACGATTTACTCCGTAAATTTTTATGTGTTTTCCGTTTACCTTAAAAATGCCCTTGTCTATGCAGACACTTCTAAAACCTACCCTTTCTCCACTTATTTCTTCATTGCTTTCAATAAGAAGCTTATAAAGGTAAGGATTTTCTGCTGACCAGTTTTTTACATTCTGAAGTTTTGTATTATAAGTCTGGCCATCTTTTACAGAGGCCTCAAACAAAAGCTTTTCCTTATCGAATAAAGAAAGCTTTACATCACTGCCCCAGGCTGTAAAAGAAAAGTTTCCTTCCGCGTCCGCCGCAAGCCTGTAGTTTTCGAGGCGGGCCTTCGGTCGCGAAAGAATGTAAACATCACGGATAATTCCCGAAAGCCTGAACTTGTCCTGGTCTTCAAGATATGTTCCGTCGCACCACTTCAAAACGGCAACTACAATCTGATTCTTACCTTCCTTTAATAAATCAGTAATATCAAATTCAGAAGTATGATGAGTTACCTGACTATAACCTGCAAAATTTCCGTTTATATAAAGGTAAAAGCAGCTGTCTACCCCTTCAAAAGTTATGATTCTCTGCAGACCGTCTTTTTTATAATTGTATTCCCTTTTATAAAGGCCAAGGGGAATATCATCAGGTACATAAGGTGGTTCAAAAGGAATTGGATAAGCAATGTTTGTATACTGAGGCTTATCGTAATCTCCACAAAGCTGCCAGTTACCGGGAACAGTAATTTTTGTCTTCAGTCTGATATTTGTAAAATCATCTTCAAGGTCCACAATGCTATTATAAAAAGAAAAGTCCCATTCTCCATTTAACAGCTCAAAGCGTTTTGATTCTTTTCGTGGCAAAAAAGGGTCCTGGTCTGGAGCAAAAGGAATAAAGTAACAATGATTATTTAAGCTTCCATAATGAAGGATATCTGTATTTTCATGAAAAATCATTTTACTTTTTGCTGAATCTTTTTTACTGATTTTTGATAAATCCATATTTTACCGCCTTTATTTTAAAGTACCTGACTTTATTTTAAAATGCCTGAATAGAATTATGAATGTGAGTTATTGCACCCGCAAGAGCATCTGCTGCATGATCCGGTTTTGGTTCTTTTTCAAGTCCTAAAAGGATTTTTACATAATGTTCAACCATACTTTTGTCTGCACTTGCAGTTCCGGTGACAGCCTGCTTTATCTGATTAGGAGTATATTCTCCAAGTTTTATATTGTGCTGGGCAAGGCAAAGTGTTACAACTCCCCTGGCCTGCGAAACCTGCATGGCAGAAGTTACGTTACGTGCAAAATAAAGAGTTTCCATTCCGGCCTGGTCCGGCTTAAACTCTTCTATCAGGTCGCAGAGTCTCTTGTAAATTGTCATAAGCCTCTGGCCATGGTCCTGGTCTGCTTTTGTTGTGATACAACCATAAGAAACCATACGGTATCGCCCCTTATAAAAATCGACAATACCAAATCCTGTATTTGCAAGGCCCGGATCAATTCCCAGAACCCTTTTTATAGAGGATTTATTAATATTCTGATTTTGTACTGATGATTTTTCGCTTCCTGGAAGCGGAGAAAACTCTTCTTCTGCCATTGCCATATATTTTTTTTATTCAAAAAAAAAGCCCGCCTTAGCGGACTTTTCTTAAAGAAGGCAGATATTCTGCCTTAATTATATGAAGTATGAATTATGCTTCTGGTTCAAAATCATCTGGATATTCAGCTGTGTGATAAACATTCTGAACATCATCATTGTCTTCAAGACGATCGATAAGTTTCTGAACTTTTGCAGCAGTATCTTTATCAACTGGAGTATAAGCATCTGGAACCATTCCTACATCAGCAGAAAGAGTTTCGAAACCTTTTTCCTGTAAAGCTTCAGCTACAGCAGAGAATGCATCTGGAGTAGTTGTAACAGTAATAACTCCGTCTTCGTTTACGATATCGTCTGCACCAGCTTCCAAAGCAACTTCCATTACTTCGTCTTCATTTACTTTTTCAGCATCAAGTTCGATTGTACCTTTTCTCTGGAACATACGAGATACAGAACCAGAAGTTCCAAGGTTTCCACCTGATTTAGCAAAAATATTTTTAACGTCTGCTGCAGCACGGTTTTTATTATCAGAAAGAACTTCAACCATTACAGCAACTCCACCTGGAGCGTATCCTTCGTAAAGATATTCTTCGTATGCTGCTCCACCGTCTTCGCCAGTACCTTTTTTGATTGCACGTTCAATATTATCTTTTGGCATGTTAGCTGCACGAGCTTTGATAATTACAGTTCTAAGACGAGGGTTAGCATTAGGATCTCCACCGCCCATTCTTGCTGCGATAGAAATTTCCTTAATAAATTTTGTAAAGATTTTACCGCGTTTTGCATCGGCTAATCCTTTTGCATGTTTAATGGTGGCCCATTTACTGTGTCCTGACATTAGGAACTCCTTATATTAATTATAGAATACAAATTTTATTCTATTAATTTATCACAATTAAAAAAGTTGTTCAATAATCTATTCGAACTCAAATTCTGCACGAATTAAATTGCATTCTTTACCGGTAGCAGTGTTAATCCATTCTTCTGCCTTATCAAACTCATCGTAATGTTTAAAACCTGCAACGCGTAATGCATAATCAAGATCATATTCAAAGTTTCCAACATAAACATAGCTGGAACCTTCAGGTACAGTTACTTTTGCAGCACAAGGTAAACGGAAATATTCATATCCTGCAACAACAACATGGAAGTAAGGAAGTTTTACAGTTCCGTCTTTTTCAACCTTAACTGTATAATAAAATGGTTCTGAAAGTTCATAAGCCTGAGTACCAACTGAAGCGTCTCCAATACAATATTTTACCGGAGTTGAGGCTGCTTTTTCGCCGTATCCTAAAGCAAGGGCGCGGGCTTTAAAATCAAAATCTTTTTTTAGGGAAACTCTTCCAACAAGAATTACCTTTCCTTTTCCAGGAGCTTTTACTGAACCTGCTTTTACATCTGCAGCAAAAAGCTGTGCAGAAAGTACAAATGCTAATAATCCGAATAATACAAAGTTTTTCTTCATTTTCTTTTCCTCACTTATTTAAGCTTATTTCAATTCCTGAAGACGGGCTTCAATAAGAGGTTCCCATTCAGTTTCTTTATAAAAATCTTTAATGAAATCCAGAGCTCTCTTTTCGTTTACGTGTTTTGGATCATTATCATCAAAGTATAAAAGACCAGGTTTATTAGCAACAAAGTCAACTCCGGCAATTCCATATCTGATTGTCATAGTTCCGTTAGAAATAGGATATGTTGCAGATGTTATAAGGAGTTCACTATTAAGAGGGATTGGCATAAAAACAAAATATGAACGGCCTGATGCACTCATTCCGGTAGAACCAATTTTTCTAACACCAAGCTCAGGCTTCTGCTGAATAAGGCTTACAGACATATAACCGGTTCCAAAGAAAAGAATGGAGTTTTCAGGTGTATATTTTACTTCCTGCTTCTCTAAATTTTTTCTAAAATCACTTGCCAGGGAACTTTCCATTACAGCTCCCACCACCATTGACATACATCCTGTAAAAGTAAAAATAGATAAAAGTAATGCTGTACAAATTGTTAAAATCTTAATTTTTTTCATATATAACCTCTCGTTTTTAATTAAAACTAGAATAATCCGGAACCACCAAGTTTAATGCCTGCTTCAATGGCAAATCTGTTAGATTTGTTAGACTTATAACCTGAATGAATATACTTAACGCCAATTACCGGTGCAATAGAATCTGACATACCGTTGAATATAAAATCAACGCCTGCGCCAAAGCCTGTATAGATTCTGTCTTTATTGTCAAAAATCTGCATAAAGTTTGAAAAACCAAATTTTGCATCAATGTAAGGCTCTACAATTACATAAGTAAAATTAACAGGAAGCTGTAATCTTATTCCAAGTCCAAATGTATTCATTTTTGTATCTTCAGTTTTTTCATAGTTTCCCCAGTCATCACTTATGGCAAGAGGAATTGTTTCAGACTGAAAGAATGCACCAAATGAAACATACTCAATTGCATAATTAAATTCAAAATTAAAACCGCCTGGTAAACCTTTTGATGGAATAATATAACCGCCGGTAATACTCATGTCGTAGTCATCTTCAAGAGTAACTGATGCTTCTCCAAAGTTTTCTTTTGTATTTACTTTCTTATCTGAGTTTGAAGCTTTCTTATTCTTCTTTTTTGAATTGTCCTCTGCCTTTTCTTTTACACAGAGCTTATTAAAATCTTTAAGTTTCCACAGTCCGCTTTCAGACATCCAGATTGATTCAACAGATTCTGTATCAGAAAGAGCAAAAAGAAGAGTATAACCAAATTCAGACTTTTCTGCCTCGCCTGTTTTGTAATCTAAAACTCCGTCAGAAGACTGGAACTTTTTCCATACAGTATAGGCTATTGCGTAACGCATACCTTCAATAGGATCGTATGCAAAGGCATTTATAATGTAAGATCTTACATCTACAGAGGCTTTTTGAAGAATTGTAACAAAAACGTCTTTTCCGCAATCATTAATCATCTGATTAGAAACAAAACGGGACATATTTTTGTAAGTTACATCCTTATCGCGGATAGCTTTATTGAACATTTCAATTCTTTTTGCAAAATCTTCCTGATTATTTTTTACGGCAATTGCATTTTCAACAAACTTTTTAATTACAGCGGCTGGAATTGCATAGTTTGTATTTTCACGATACACAGCCTTCCAGGTATTAATACCAATTACAGAATAACCGGCTGCCTTTTTAGAATCTTTAATCATTAAAGGACCGCCAGAGTTTCCGGCATCAATCTGAGCTGAATGCTGAATTAAAGTTGAAATATCCGGAGAAAGAAGTTCTTTAATTCTGGCAGAAGCATTTGAAACAACTCCCTTTCCAAGCTGCCATACAGGATCATCTCCAAGACCTGGGAAACCTGCCGACCAGACATCATCCCCTTCATTTATTTTTGAATCTGCCAGGAGAAGTCCTGCTTTTTTAAAGTTATCAGGTAAAGCAAGTAAAGCAATATCAATATCTTCATCTATGGCAATAATTTTAAGATCTTTGTATTCAGAAACAGAACCGTCTTCGTTTTCGAACTGAGCATTTGCACTTTCTGCTTCAAAAATAACGTGACGATTAGTTACAATGTATGGCTTTCCGTTTGAAGCATAATAAATAAAGCCGGAACCAAAAGAGCCCTGCAAAAAGCTTTCAATATTTGAAGCATAATTCTTATAACCCTTTGAAATCAGTTCATCCTTATATTCGGTTAAAAAATCAACTGTATTCTGTGAAAGATTTGGCCGAATAACACAAACATAGTCACGCAAAGATGCAGCAAAAAGCATGGAATTGCATAACATTAAAAACAAAACTATTAAATTTTTTATACTTTTCATATTAGCAAAATAACATATTGTTTTTACAATTTCAACTAATTCTATTATAATAGTAGAATAATGTCGCAAACATAAGGAGGGCTTAATATGTCTAAACCAATTAAAATCACATACATTAGAAATGGAAAAGAAGAAACTGCAGAAACAGAAGCCGGTAGTCAGGTTTTCAGTTTTATGCCGGAATTTTCAATTAACGGAAAACAGCTTGTTGCTGCAAAAATCAATAACGAATTATGTTCACTCGATTCTACTCTTGAATTCGACTGTAAAGTAGAACCAGTTTACAATAATACTAAAGAAGGCATGGCCGTTTACAGACGTTCCCTTTGTCTTCTTCTTGCTGCAGCCGCTCATAAAATCAATCCCAAGACAAGACTTCTTGTAGGAAACAGCATCTGCTATGGTTACTACTACACCTTTGACGGCCCTGCAATTGAAGCAGAAGTGCTTAAAAAAGAAATGCAGAAGCTCATATCTTCTGATTTACGTATTAATACAGAATATATTTCATGGCAGCAGGCCGCTGACCTTTTTGAAAAACTCAATCTTCAGGAAACCCGCAAACAGTTAAACCACAGCTGCAAGTCTAAAATCCTCATAAACAAAATTGATGATTTTTCTGACCTCTACTTTGGTCCTCTTGTACTTTCAAGCGGCTCTCTTCAGGTTTTTGATTTAATAAAATATCAGGACGGCTTACTCCTCCGCTTCCCAAAAACAAAGGAACCAAATATTCTTCCAAAATTTAAGGATGAACCTAAACTATTTAATATCTTTAAGCAGTATAAGGAATGGGGAAAAAGAGTTAATGTAACTTCTGCAGCCTCTTTAAATGACCTGATTGCCAACAGAAAAATCAACGACTTTATTGATATTTCTGAAACCCACCAGGAAAAATGCATTTCTGATATTGCAAGCCAGATTGTAAAGAGCAAAAAGGTAAAGGTTGTTTTAATTGCAGGCCCTTCATCTTCGGGAAAAACTACTTCTGCAAAAAAACTGGGACTGGAACTTCAGGCTATGGGTTACCAGCCAAAGGTAATCAGTCTTGACTGCTACTATGCAGGAAGAGATAAAACTCCTTTAGATGAAAACGGAGAGCCTGATTTTGAATGTCTTGAAGCCTTAAATATTGATCTCTTAAATCAGAATCTTGTAGATCTTTTTGCAGGAAAAGAAGTAAATATTCCAAGTTATGATTTCCACACCGGAACCAGTTATTTTGACGAAAAAAATAAAATGACCCTCGAGAAAAACGAAATCTTAATTATGGAAGGAATTCACGGCTTAAATCCAAAGCTAACTCCAAAAGTTCCTGATGAAATGAAATTTAAGATTTATCTTTCTGCCCTTACCCAGTTGAATCTTGATGACCACAACAGGGTTTCAACCAGCGATAACCGTCTTATCCGCCGTATTGTAAGAGACAATAACTTCCGCGGTAAGCCTGCAGAAGGAACCATTGCCATGTGGCCAAGCGTTCAAAAGGGAGAAGAATTACACATCTTCCCATTCCACAATAATGCAGATGCAATTTTGAACACAGCCTTAGACTATGAACTTTCTGTATTAAGGGTATATGCCGCTCCTCTTTTAAGAAGAGTAACTCCAAATATGAGTGAATACTGCGAAGCTCAGAGACTTTTAAGCTTCCTTGAAAACTTTGCAACAATTGCACCAACAGAAGTTCCACCACGCTCAATTATAAGAGAGTTCATTGGAGGTTCTGCCTTCCACTACTAGAGGGCCGCTTACAGCCAGCCGGCCGTCCAAAAGTTTTTAGATGATATTCCGCTTTTTATTTGCAAGGTCATCTAAAAACTTTTTTTCTTCTGCCTTCATTTCTTCCTTGTAAGTCTTTTCTTCTTTTTCCTTTAACTTTTCAAGAGCTGTAGTTTTTTTCATTATCTGGGCAAGGATTTCTCTTTTTTCGCTGGTAACCAGTTTTGCCTGGGCAAGCTGATTTAATAATTCTTCTTTCTGATAATCCAGAAGTTTGTTATATCTGCTGAGGCTCAAAATATCATCAATATTTAAATTTCCTTCCATTTCTTTTTTGGAAGCCAGATACTGAGCCGCTATAGTTTTTAAATTTTCGTTTATCTGATTTTCTACAGCAATAGCTTTGGCTAGTTCTGCCTCGGCCTGCTGCTTTTCAAAGTTTCTGTATTCGAGAATCTTTTCAAGTTCAAAATTGAATTTTTTCATTTATTAAGAATTCTCTTCCTGCGAAAGTTTTGCCTGGTCTACAATTTCTGCAGTAGAGGGATTGTTTAAGGCTGGCTGCTCGCAGAATTCTTCTTCAGGAATTTCTATCTGGGCAATTTCCGCAAGTTTTTTAAGGGTTTCTTCCATAGAGGAAGGTTCATATTCTTCCTGCTTTAAGAAGGCTTCTATTTCTTCATGCTTTTGAATTGCTTCATCAATTACAGGACTCTTACCGTTTTCGTAGATTCCGGCTGTAATCATTGTTTCGTTTTCCTGATAAGTAGCCATCCAGCTTCTTATTTTTCCAACAGCCTTCTGGGTTACTTTTCCGCTTACCCGTTTACTTAAACGGCTTATGGAAGCAAGAACATCAATTGCAGGATAGTGATAAGCCTGGGCCAGCTGACGGTTTAAAACAATATGACCATCAAGAGTTCCTCGAACCTTATCTGTAATAGGCTCATTAAAATCATCTGCATCAACAAGAACTGTATAAAAAGCGGTAATTGAGCCCTTATCGTTGGTACCGCCTCTTTCAAGCAGCTTTGGAATTAAATCGAAAACGCTTGGAGGATATCCGCTCTGAGCAGGAGGTTCTCCGTTTGAAAGACCAATTTCCCTTTGTGCCTGGGCAAAACGGGTAACTGAATCCATCATCAGCATTACATCCTTTCCCTTATCTCTAAAGTACTCGGCAATAGCTGTACAAACATAAGCCGCACGAAGTCTGCAGATTGCAGGCTGATCTCCGGTTGCAACAACAATAACCGAACGCTTCAAGCCTTCTTTACCTAAATCTCTGTTTATAAAATCGAGAACTTCACGACCACGTTCTCCAATCAAGCCTATAACATTTATATCTGCATCTGTATTGCGGGCAATCATACTGAGCAGGGTTGATTTTCCAACACCTGAACCCGCAAAAATTCCAATTCGCTGACCTTTACCTACTGTCAAAAGACTATCAATGGCCCTGACTCCGGTAGTAAGTCTTTTATTAACAGGAAGTTTTGTAAGAGGATCTGGAGCTGTATTGATTGCAGGGTAATAAGTTTCTGGAACAAGTTCACCAAGATTGTCGCAGGGACGTCCTGTTGCATCAAGGGTTCTTCCAAGCAGATTCATTCCGACCGGTACCTGTAAAACAGAGCCTGATGCTATAACTTCGTTTCCAACTTCTATACCTTTAGTCTCGCCAAAGGCTGTAAGGTGGACTTTATTATCTTCAAGACCGACAACTTCTGCAAGCAGGCTTGTTCCGTCCCTGAGGACTATTGAACACATTTCTCCAATTACGGAGCGGGGGCCGTTACTTTCAATCTGTAAACCACGAACGGCTATTACCCTTCCTGTATATTTTATGGTTTCGGCTTCAACAACACTTTCCAGATATTTTGTAAAATTAAATTCTCGCTGATAAGAAGAACGCATACCTTCCCCCTTACTTTTATTCCGAAGCTGTTAATGGATCAGAACGTTTAATAGTTTTAAGAGGAGATATTTCAAGAATCTTGTTTTCAAGTTCAGTAAGCTGACTTGAAATTCTTGCATCAATTGAACCAAAGTCTGTTTCAACAATACAACCACCCTTCTCTACAGAAGAATCTTCAAGAACATTTATGCCCTGAACATTTTCTACATGCTGAATAAATTCTTCAACATGCTGGGTTGTAAGTTTTACATCTTCAAGATTTACACGCAAAGTTACTTCGCCACGGGTACGAACCTTTTTAAGGGCTGCAAGAGTATTTGCCATAATTACATTCTTCTGATTTTCACTTAAAATCTTAATTACTTTTCTGGCCATTAAGATTACAAGTTCTACAATCTGACTTTCTGTATCCTGAAGAATTTCATCACGACGCTGCATAACGGCCTCAAGAATCTTATGCATTCTTTCTATAAGGCGGTTTACTTCGTCTACTCCCTTATCATAACCTTCGCTGTGGCCCTGTTCAAAACCTTCTTTCTGGGCATCGCTTTTTTGTTTATCTCTTTCTGCCTGGGCTTCTGCAATAATCTGAGCGGCTTCATTTTTAGCCTTTTCAATAATTGCTGCAGCTTCGTTTTCGGCATCTGCCTTAATAATTGCAGCCTGGTCTGACTGGCGTTTTACTTCATCAAAAGCAGTATCCTCAGCTTTTTTTACAATAGAATCTGCAGCAGCCTGGGCTTCTGTCAGCATTTTCTGCTTTTCAACTTCCCACTGCTTTTTAAATTCTTCTGCTTCTCGGCGTAAGTCATCTGCTGTAGGGCCGGTATACTCTTCAACAACCTCTTCTTCTACTTCTTCTACCGGAGAGTAATCTTTAAAAAGAGGTAACATAACTTTTTCTTCAGTCTGTTTTGCTTCTCCTGGTCTGAATACTGTCTTAGCCATTTTTTACATCGATCCTTTGCTTTATGAAACTAATTCATCCTCACCAGAACGTGCAATAACGATATCACCATTATCTTCAAGGCGTCTGATGATTGAAACTATCTTCTGCTGAGATTCCTCAACATCCTTTAATCGTACAGGTCCCATAAATTCCATATCTTCTTTAAGCATACTTGCTGCACGTTTAGACATGTTACGGAAGATTTTGTCCTGTACTTCTGTATCAACAGATTTAAGGGCTTTTGCCAGTTCCTGCTGATCAACATCACGAAGAACTTTCTGAATAGCACGGTCATCAAGCATAACAATATCTTCGAATACGAACATTCGTTTCTTGATCTCTTCTGCAAGGTCTGGATCATCTTCTTCAAGACTTTCAATAATAGATTTTTCAGAAGAACGGTCAACAAGGTTCAAAATTTCAACGATTGCTTCAACACCACCGGCAGCAGTATAGTCTTCTGAAGACAGTGTAGAAAGTTTCTTTTCAAGAACTCGTTCAACTTCACGCAATACATCTGGAGAAGTTCGGTCCATGGTTGCAAGACGCTTGGAAACTTCGGCCTGCATTTCTTCAGGAAGATTCTGAAGGATGATAGCAGCTTTTCCCGGTTCAAGGTAAGCAAGAATCAGGGCAATTGTCTGAGGATATTCCTGCTGAATAAAGTTTAACAAATGAGCAGGGTCTGTTCGTCTGATAAAGTCAAAAGGACGTACCTGAAGACTTGAAGTAAGACGGTTAATAATATCTATAGCTTTTTGTGAACCAAGTGATTTTTCAAGAAGTTCACGGGCATAATCAATACCACCGGTTGTAATAAAGTTCTGGGCATTCATCAGCTCCTGGAACTCTTCAAGAACTGCATCCTTAAATTCCGGATTAACCTTTTCCTGACGTGCAATTTCAAAGGTAAGTGTTTCAACTTCATCTTCTCTAAGATGCTTCATGATTTCTGAAGAAACATCCGGACCAAGAGAAATAAGGAAGATGGCAGCCTTCTGGCGACCGGTTAAACTTTTATAATCCTTAGCTCCAGATTTAGATTTACCTGCCCCTGCAGGTTTTAACTGACCTGGTTTTGGGATAGGTTTTGGGTTTGAAGCTGGCTTGTCTGCACTAACATTCTCATCTGCCATACTATTCCTCCATTAACCATGTTCTTATGAGCATAGCAACATCTTCCGGATGTTCCTTTGCCATTGTGATTGCATTTTCCTGAAGTTCCATTCGTCTTGTTTCTTCGACAGACATTGTAACTTCCATTCCATCTTCTTTTGCATCCCAGAGGGCCCGTTCGCGGGCGGCCTGCTGTTCTGCCAGAAGCCGGGCTTCCCTTTCGCGGCGGCGGCGTTCAATTTCGCGGCTGATAATTCTAAAGAGAATAAAGCCAATAAGTACAACTGCAATTGCAACAAGGACAAGCATAATTGTTGTTCTGCGTCTTATTCGGGCAAAATATTCAGCATCTTCTGCATCGAACTCATCCTGACGGTTGTAAGGGATATTTGTTACAACAACAAGGTCACCTCTGTCACGATTATAGCCGATTGCACCTTTTATAGATTTTTCTGCATCATCAAGTTCTCTCTGAGGAATTGCTGTATATTCGCGTTTTATAGAACCGTTTTCAACAACAAGATTTCCATTATCATCTTTAATCTTCTTCCAGGTTCCATCAAGGTTTACAGATACAGAAACTTTATCTACCTTAGGAGAAGAAATCTCCTGAGTTTTTTTAGTATTAATTACATTATTCTGGGTAACACCGGTTTCTGTTGAACGGCCGATTACATTACTGTTATCTGAATAAACAGGAGGATTCTGACCTTCAACTCCGGCAGGTCCTTCCGGATTATAGCCGGTTCCCTGCCATTCTCTTGTAATGGTCTGAGTTGAAACCGGAAGAGTATCTACGATTTCTGAATCGTCGTAAGGGGTATCAAGGTTATCTGCCTTACGAACGATAGGACTGTACTCTGTTGAATCGCTTGTTTTCTGAGACATATCCATTTCAACAGCTACAACCATATCTCTACAACGGTCCTGTCCATAAGTATTCTGGAAGAGTTTTAAAACTGCAGCACGGATTTTTACTTCCTCTTTATGAATCAGCTGTCTCTGTTTTTCAATATTATTGATTCGGTCTGTTTCTGCCATGCCTTCAAAATCGTTAATCTGATTACCTTCGGCATCTGCAATAATAAGATTTTCAGCCTTAAGACCTTCAACGGCAGATAAAATTACCCGCTGAATACCCTGAATTCGTTTTTTATCCTGCAGGAGGGAACTTGAAGGATTTACTTTCAGGATAACACTGGCGGTTACCGGCTGCTGGTCTTCGCTGAAGAGCTGACGTTCGGGCAAAACGATATTTACATCGGCCAGCTGAACATCTGCAATAGTTTCAATATGCTGTTTTAACTGCTTCTGGATTGTGACTTTCTGCTTTACGTTCTGGTCTGCATCTGTGGTGTTCCAGCTTCTTGTAAAATAGCCGGCCCATGGATCAATTGATGAAGGTACAAGATTTTCGCTGATTAATATTTCGCGCATTTTTCTTGCACTTCTTTCATCAGGAACTACAATATATCCTTCTGCAGTGGAATTAGCTTCGATATTTTCCTGTGAGATACGGTCCAGAATCTTAATTCTTGCAGATTCTTCCGATACAGGAGCATTAAATAATCTTACTGTGCTTGGTTTAGATGACATTGAAGCAGCAACTATTATAGCCACAATTACGACTACAACGATGCCGATTATGATCACTTTTTGTATTGGTTTCCATTTTGCCCAGAGTTCTTTAACTTTGGCAAAAAACTTTTTAAACCATTCGTTCATTAGTTCCCCTCCCGTGAACGAATTTATAGAAATTTATAGTAAATTTTAATTAATTATACCATAGGAGAATAAATTTGACAATTAGAAAGTTTTATAACTTGCCTGGACTTGAACAATTCAGCGGCTTTTAGCGGGTTGTTGTAATTTCGTTCCAGTCAGTTACAAGTCTGTCGATTACAGTCTGTGCCAGATTTAAGCTCATTCTTGCCTTTTGCATGGCAATTGTTACGTCATGAACATCAACGCTGTCGGGGTCTGTAATAAGTTGTTCCTGAATCTTTGAAACATCATTCTGCTGAGCACTTACTGCATCTAAACTTTCAAGAAGATAATCCTGGAAAGAAAGCTTTCCATCCTTTTGAGTTGTATGTAAAAGTCCTGTTTTATCTTTTGAATCTGTAAGCGAAAGAACCTTTCCGGTTCCATAATGCTGTGCGTCAGTGCGCACCATCTGCAATGTTCCGAATTCTGCTATTTTCATTTTGTCCCCACTTAAGACTTATTATGTATCATAAGAGTGTATTTGTCAAATTACTTTGCAATCTGCAAGGCTGCAGTGAACATATCTTTGGCGCCATCAATTACAGTAGCATTTGCTTCGTAGGCGCGGGAGGCAGAAATAAGATCTACCATTTCGTTTACAATGTTTACGTTAGGATATTCAACATAACCTGCGTTTGGACCGGATTTTATAGCATCAGGGTGAGTTGGATCATAAACCAGGCGTCCCTGAGAAGTATCCTTTACAATTTCGCTAACCTTTACACCTTTTCCCGGACCATTATCT
>JAEEGF011600482.1_pt1 | contig 29062 bp, 28 predicted proteins | sample 9134171 | NCBI WGS metagenome assembly JAEEGF01 (sample SAMN16246542, study PRJNA631951) | gut metagenome | biome: gut microbiome; feature: rumen; material: AP-attached | host: Bos | place: Iran: Karaj | collected 2018-10 | reverse complement strand
CAACGGCCGTAATCTGAATCTGCAATGGTCAGGAGCGGCCGGACCTAAGCGTGTCGACCCTCCTGAGCCGCAGCGGCCGAAGACGCCTCTGCCGGCAAAAGTTGTTCCTCCTTCGCCCGTCGTGAAATCTTCATTGCGTCTTCCGGGCCTGAAAAACGTACGCTGGGGCGGTGAAGGCCAGAATATTCGTGCCGTGCTCGACCTTGAGGGCGACGACGAACCGGTGTTCACGGCAGACGGCCGGAAGGTCACCGTACATCTGTCACCGCTTGAACCCTCCCTTTCCGCACATCTCCCTGTTTCGCGCGAGGATGTATTGCTGGAAATTGCCGGCGGGAATCCGGCGCGATTGAATTTCCTCCATCCGGGACGCAGTGCGAAGGCGTTCGTTCTGCACGAACCGCACCGCCTTGTCATCGACTTCAAGCGCGATGGCGCGTCACTTTCCGAAGTACCGCCGCCTGCCATCAGACCTCCGGAGCGCGAAAGACCGCCGGCTCCTCAGCCCGACAGGAAGGTCCTTCCGGATAAAAAACAACATCCAAATCGTCCTGCTACGGTCAAGTCGAAAAAACTCGTCGTCATCGACCCTGGGCATGGTGGTAAGGACCCGGGCGCGATCGGGCACGGCTATCAGGAAAAAAAGATCGCTTTGGAGATCGCCACGCGGATTGCGGAAAGGTTGCGTGAGCTGGGTGTCAACGTGCGTATGACCCGTACGGGCGACACCTACCCGTCGCTGAAAGATCGCACGGCTATGGCCAACCGCCTGAAAGCCGACGTGTTCATCAGCATTCATCTGAACGCGCTTCCCAAGGGACGTCATTCCAACGGCGTGGAAATCTATATCATGGCGCTTCCCACCGACAAGGATGCAATGGCGCTGGCGAAGATCGAAAACGCTGAGATTGCCGAAGGGGGCGCGAAGACGCGCAAGAAGTCCGACAGGCGTACGGAGATGCTTCTGGAGATCCTTGGCAACATGCAGCAGAATCAGAAGATCTCAGAAAGCACAGAGTTGGCCGAAGACCTGTTCAAAGCCGGGCAAGAAGCCCGCCTAGACATGAAGCGCGTCGCTCAGGCACCGTTCTGGGTGCTGCGAGGTGCGGCGATGCCCGCTGTGCTGATCGAGACGGGATTCATTACCGAGTTGGCTGAAGTGCGCCGCTTGGCACAGCCGGAGTATCAGCAGAAAATGGCCGAGGCGTTCGCTTCGGGAATCGTCAGTTTTATCAACCGCTGAGGTTGTGCGAAAAGGAGTGATGAAGTGTGAGCGATGAAATTTCGCGCCGTCCGCAGAGTACCTACGGCGAGCGCAGCCGCGGTTCTACCGGCCGCCGTTCACCGAAGATCGTGCGTGCGCTTGTGTTTTTGAGCTTTGTCGCGATGTTTATGGCGGGCGGGTATTACAGCGCTGATCTTTTCTTGAAGCTGCTTGACCGCAAAAACGTCGTTAAGCAGCAAAATGTCGTCTCGAACGCCGAAGACCTGCAAAAACTGCTTGCTGCCGGCCAGACGGATGAGCTGGTCGCTTCGCGCCGCGAGCTGGCCGTGTATCCGCTCGGTGAGGAAGGGATGCTTCGTGCAAGCCTCAAGGTGTTGTCCGACATTCAGGAGGACGAGATCATGCTGGCGCTGCGCACGGTATTTGCCGAAACTTCGGAGCGCTGGGCCAACCAGATCGTGCCGAAGCACGTTTATCGAGACGGAGTGAACGCCTATATCGATTTGCCTGCCAGTTTCACCGAAGGACTGGCGAAATTGCCGGAGCAGCGGGCGCTGCTGATGCTGACAGGGATCGTCCGTACGGTTGTGGAGAACTTTCCGCCCGTCAAGCAGGTGTATTTCCTCATCAATGGCCGCTGGGTGACGAACGTGGGGAAGATACGCCTGTCCGAGCCCTGGGGCTTTAAAACCGAAGCATAAACTGAGAAAAACGGGAACGTGAAAGCCTTGCGTTCCCGTTTTTCGTATAGCGCCGCAGAGCACAGGGTGGTATACTATCCGGGCAAACGAAAAAACGGCTGCGCGGTATTATTCATGCGCGGCCTGTGGAGGCTGGAAGGATGATAAGCTCTTTACGTGAGCGGGCTGACGCACTTCGCCCCGTGACTATGGAACGAAACTGTGCAATCTATGCGGAAGGCTCGTGTCTGATCTCGTGCGGGCTGACCAAAGTGCTCTGTACGGCGTCGGTGGAGGAGAAGACACCGCCGTTTTTGCGAGGAACAGGCAAGGGCTGGGTGACGGCGGAGTATTCCCTTCTGCCTCGATCGACAGCGACGCGCGTACCGCGCGATTCTGTCAAGGGCAAGATCAACGGCCGCAGTCAGGAGATTCAGCGCTTGATCGGACGTTCGCTGAGAGCCGCTGTTGATCTTGATATGCTTGGCGAACGTCAGATTACCCTCGATTGCGACGTGCTCCAGGCTGATGGAGGCACGCGTACCGCGTCGATCACCGGGGCTTATGTCGCGCTTGTTGACGCACTGCGCTGGCTGCGCGGACAGGGGGTTTTTGATGCTCTCCCGATCAAATCCCAGATTGCGGCTGTCAGCGCCGGCAAGGTCGACGGGAGTTTGATTCTAGATCTGTGCTATGAGGAAGACAGCAGCGCAGAAGTGGACTTCAACGTCGTCATGAATAATAAAGGCGAATTTGTCGAAGTGCAGGGAACGGGCGAAGGCGGTGTCTTTTCGCGGGACGAGATGAACGGGATGCTCGATCTGGCTGCGTCCGGCATTGCCGGGTTGATGGAGTTGCAGCGGAAAACGCTGCTTTGGGACGATGGGGAGGTTGCGGTACGATGCTGATGCTGGACGGAGTTTCGCTGGAACAGATCGTAATCGCCAGCGGCAATCGACATAAATATGAGGAGTTTAAGGGCTTACTCGCACCGCTTGGCATCGAATTGCTTTTTGGGGGTGATTACGAGCATCCGATCGAAATCGAAGAGACGGGAACGACTTTTGTCGAAAACGCTTCGCTCAAGGCGGTGGCCTGGGCGAAATACTCCGGATTGCCCGCTATCAGTGACGACAGCGGTATCGAAGTGCGCGCGCTGGGCTGGCAGCCGGGCATTTATTCTTCGCGTATCGGCGGGGAGGACGACGAGGCCTGCCGCCAGTGGCTGATCCGCAATATGGCCGATAAGACAGACCGTTTCGCGCGCTACGCTGCCGCGCTGGTTCTTGCATTTCCCGACGGTACTGTGCGCTGGCATACGCTGGCGTATTGCAACGGCAGCGTCATTCAGGAAAAACGGGGCGAAAACGGCTTCGGGTACGATCCTCTTTTTATTCCCGAAGGGTACGAACAAACTTTCGGTGAACTGCCGGCATCGGTCAAGTCTCGGCTGTCGCACCGTGCCAAGGCTTCTGAGGCGTTCATCGCCATGCTGCGTGGTCTGAAAGGTGCCCAGGCGCAAAATATATAATTCGTTTTGCGGGGCAAAAGAGTACCGCAACCCGTTAAAGTGTGGTAAAATCTTTCGGAATTCATCGACACAGATGAAAAGACAGCAGTCATATTTTTCGGAGGTGCGCTCCATATGAGAACATTTCTTTCGATCTTTCAGATCCTTCTTTCTATCGTCCTGATGGCGGCGGTTATGCTTCAGCCGCGTAAGCAAGGCCGCGGCGGCATTTTCGGCGGCGCGACGATGGCAGATCCAACGGCGAATCAGTGGTCGCGTTTCACTGGCCTTTCCAAGCTCACCGTCGTCCTCTGCGCTCTGTTCATGGTCAACTCCCTGGTCCTTCTGATTCTTTAAGAAGAAAAGAGGCCTTAACGCGATGACAACCGCAAACATCGAAACACTCAAGGATGTCGCGTCGGTAGAAGTTTCGCCTGACCGTCTGCCTAGTGCTACGCACGAGGAGATCCTCAACGGCCTGACGACGGATATTTATTTCATTCGCACGCGTGATCTTCTCAGCCACATGAACCTTCTTGATACTCCGGTGGTCGCGGAGGTCTTCGCTCGTAAAAACGGTATCTTTGCCGGGCTTGATGAAGTGAAAATGCTGCTGAAGGGCAAGAACGTCGTCATCGACGCGCTGCCCGAAGGCACTCCGTTTAAGCCTAAAGATACGCTCATGCGCCTGACAGGTCCTTACGGGGCGTTCGGCATGTATGAGACAACTTTGCTGGGGATGCTTGCTGCTTCCACCGGGTGGGCTACTGCCGCCCGCGAATGCGTCGATGCGGCGCAGGGGAAGCCTGTACTGTGCTTTGGTGCGCGTCACGTACACCCCGCCATCGCCCCCGTCATGGAACGGATCGCCGTCAAGGTCGGCGGCTGTGCCGGTGCAAGTTGCATCCTCGGTGCCAAACTGCTCGGTCTCAATCCTTCAGGCACCATTCCTCACGCCGCTATCCTCATGGCCGGCGACACGCTCAAGCTGGCGAAGGTCTACGATGAGTTTACGCCGGCTGGCGAAACGCGAGTCGTGCTCATCGACACGTTCAAGGATGAGAGCGAAGAGGCGATCCGTGTGGCAGAGGCTCTTGGCGACCATCTTGGTGCCGTGCGCCTCGACACGCCCAGCGAGCGCGGTGGCGTGACAGCAGAGCTGATTCGAGAAGTCCGCTATCGTCTTGACATGGCCGGATTCCGGCATGTCAAGATCGTCGCCACCGGCGGCTTGACGCCCGAGCGAATTCGCGTCCTTGCTGAAGCCGGTGCTGATACATTTGGCGTCGGCAGCTACATTTGTCACGGACAGAAGATTGACATGACGCTCGATCTGAAGGTCGTGAACGGCCGTCCTGTTGCAAAACGAGGAAGATTGCCCGGACCACTGGACAATCCCCTGCTTGTTAGAGTATAATACTTTCTTGTGAGTAACGCGGTTTGTTCTTTTCGCGCTGCGGCAGAGTCGTCACACACTTCCCTACGCCCGCTCGCGAGTGGTACGGCTGCGCTTACACCATGGATGAAGGTTCCCCAGAATCCGTTCATCCGCCAGATATGCCTCATCTAAATATTTAAAGGAGTGTTTTTCCGAATGATCGGTTCCAAATCATTCATGGCTCGTAAAGAAACCGTTCAGCGTAGCTGGTTTCTGATCGACGCGGAAGGCGTCCCCGCCGGCCGTCTTGCTTCCCGCGTGGCTCTGATCCTGATGGGCAAGAACAAACCCACGTATACGCCTCACGTCGACACGGGTGACTTTGTCATCATCATCAACGCTGACAAGGTCGGTCTCACCGGCAACAAGCTGGAGACCTCCAAGGTCCAGTCTTACAGCGGTTATCCGGGCGGATTCAAGGAAATGACCTACAAGGAAGCGATGAAGCGCAGTTCCGTTCGCCTTCTTGAGCGCATCATTCGCGGCATGCTACCCAAGCACAACCGTCTCAACTTCGGCCGCAAGCTGAAAGTCTACGCTGGCGCCACTCATCCGCACGCGGCTCAGAAGCCCGTGACGATCACTCTGTAAGGCGAAGGAGGATAATCCAACATGGCTACTTCTTACTACTGGGGAACCGGCCGCCGCAAGAATGCGGTCGCTCGTGTGCACCTTGCTGCCGGCGAGGGCAAATTCCTGATCAATGGCCGTGAACCGGCTGAGTATCTGCCTCGCCACAACTGGCTGACAAACGCTCATGCTCCTCTTGTCGTGACCGGTCTTGAAGGCAAAGTGGACGTTTTCGTCAACGCTCAGGGCGGCGGACTGACCGGCCAGAGCGGTGCTATTTCGCTCGGCATTGCCCGTGCGTTGCTGAAGCTCAATCCCGATCTTCGGCCCGTTCTTAAGAAGGCTGGCCTTCTGACGCGCGATCCTCGTATGGTCGAGCGCAAGAAGTTCGGTCAGAAGGGCGCTCGCGCGAAGTTCCAGTTCAGCAAGCGTTAAATTTCTTCCTTTCCAAATACTGCGAAGCAAAGAGCAGTTCGGTTTATGGCCGGACTGCTCTTTTGTATGTGATTCACGCGGAATAATACTCCGTATCAAGCGAAAAGATTGTACTGGAAACTGCGATTTTTGCGTGATTTTGTCAGCTTTTGCGTTGTCTTTTGCGAATTCATCTGATAAAATGCAATGGATCGTTCTCGGAGCGGCCGTCATGTCATGCACCGCTCTGTCAAAAATACATTTCTTGAATCATTCAGGAGGCCTCTGATGGAGCTTCAATTCAGCGCGGGAGTGCTCGTCTCGCTGCTCGCTGTCGCGGCGGGCTGCGTGTTCCTCCAGCACTTTTTCAGACAAAAATTGAGCCGCGATCAGTATTTCTATATGCGGGACCTTTCGCTGATGTCGGTGATGCTGTTGTTGGCGCTGTGGAGCGGCAGCGATCGCATCGAAGCTCTCGTGGCCTGCTCTTTGCTGGCGATGGTCGTTGGACTGGCTGAACAGGCTCGTCCCGGTCGCGGTTTCTTTGTGTTTATTCTGCTGCCCGGGCTGATTTTTGCGCTCTCCGGACAGCCCATCTCGTTTGTCTCGTCAGCAGGGGCTACGTTCCTGTATTTGAATCGCGCTCAGTCGGTTGTGTTGACGACGGCGTGGATGACGCTCTTCCCTGTGCTGTTTCGTCGGCTTGATCAGATACCCGGACTGGCGGGACATTTGCTCGGCGTCAGTTTATCGCTGATGTCAGCTGTGACGTATTTTTCGCGTCAGAATCTGAACGAGGCGTTTCTCGTTTCGGCCGTTTCACTCGTGCTCGTCTGCGCTTACTGGAGCCGTCTCGGACATCAGTTCCGGCAGCTTGGGACGCCGCTGGCCTCGTTGTGGGGAACGCTTGTTGCCGGTATTTCGATCATCGGCGTCAGCAAGGGGATCACATTGACGGCGTTGATGGTGATCCCTCTCGGCTTTTATGCCGTCCCGCTGGCGGAGATGTCGCTGGGTCTGGTCAGTCACGCCTTTTTGCACGAGAATCATCCGAACGATCTGTACAGTCGCGTCATTGAGCGCGGCGTCGATCATCCTGCCGCCGTGCGGCTGGTGACGGAGATCTGTTTCCTAGTAGGCGGTTCCGTTTCACTGATGCAGCTTGCACCGGATTCGGCAGCGCTGAAAATGGTTGTGCCTGTCATGGCGGGTTTGCTGCTGCTCGTGCTCTGGGGCGTGCACGGCGGACGCCGGCCGGGCGGAAACAAGCGGTCCTTGTGGGGCGTGAAGATCGACGGGATTTCGATGAACTACGCGCTCTCTAAGACACTTGCTTGGCTGAAAAGCGAGGAGCCGGCATTTCGCATGGTAGTTACGCTCAACGCGCTCGGTCTGAACGAAACTCGCAACGACGGAGAATTCCGTCGTCTTGCCAATGAGGCTGATCTGACGCTGCCGGACGGCTCGGGACTTGTCTGGGCGATGAAAAAGTTGAAAATGCCCGTTGTGGAACGCATAGCCGGCATTGATTACATGGATCGTCTCTGTCGTCTTGCCGCTTCGGAAAGCATTCCCGTTTTTCTGCTGGGCGGAAGGCCGGGGATTGCGCGAAGAGCATCCGAGAAACTTGCGAAGATGCATCCCGGTCTGGTCGTCACGGGATATTATGACGGCTATTTTGACCGGGCATATTCACGGCAGATCGCCGAGCGCATTCGTGAAAGCGGAGCGCGTATCCTGTTTTTGGCATTAGGGATGCCTGCGCAGGAGAAATGGGCGGCCTCTCAGCGTGAAGCGCTCGACGGTATGCTCTGCGTCGGCGTGGGCGGCAGCTTTGACGTGTATGCCGGGGAGTTGCGACGTGCGCCGAAATTCTGGCAGAAGATCGGTTGCGAGTGGCTTTACCGTCTGTTTCAGGAACCCTGGAGATTCAAGCGCGACGTGCAGCTGTTCAGTTTTGTGCTGATGATCCTGCGTGAGCGTTTCGACATCTTCCCGTGGAAAGCCCCTGAGTGCGAACGCTGAAAGGATGCGGTCGTGAAGATTCAGGTGCTGACGATGGGGAAGCCGCGCGAGTCGTTTATCGTCTCGGGTATTGAGCATTACCAGACACGGTTGAAAACGCTGCTTCCTGTGGAATGGACGTATCTGCCCGAACCGGGGAAGGGGCGTTCTCTTACTGCAGAGCAGCGGCGCGAGCTGGAAGGAATTGAGTTTCTGCGGCGTCTTGAAGATCGAGATGTTCTCTTTCTTCTGGACGAACGCGGACGACAATGGAGCAGTGAAGAGCTGTCGCTCCGGCTATATGAGCAGATTGCTCTTGGTCAGGGAAAACTAACGTTTTTGATAGGCGGCCCTTACGGCACTTCGAAAGCTGTGCAGCAACGCGCCGATGTCACTCTCTCGTTGTCGAAAATGACTTTTACGCATGAAATGGCGCTGCTCCTTTTGACCGAGCAGCTTTATCGGGCGGCGATGATCCACAGCGGCTCGAAATATCATCATTAATGATTCTTAATGACTTGGAAAGGAAGTTTTGGACATGAATTTCGGTGGACGCGGCGGTATGGGGAACATGAGTCAGATGATCAAGCAGGCTCAGGCGATGCAGGCAAAAATGATGCAGGCGCAGGAAGAACTGAAACAGGCGCGCGTTGAAGGCAGCGCCGGCGGCGGTATGGTGTCGGCGACGGTGAACGGCCAGGGCGAGCTTGTCAGCGTGAAACTGACGCCTGAAGTCGTCAATCCTGATGATATCGAAATGCTTGAGGACCTTATCCTGGCGGCGGTCTCTGATGCGGCTAACAAGGCGCGCGAGATGATGGAATCGCGCATGGGAGCGCTTACCGGCGGCATGAAGCTGCCTTTCTAGGCAATGGCTCTGCCTGAACCGATCGAGCACCTGATCTCTCTGCTGAAACGTTTTCCTGGCGTCGGCGAAAAAAGCGCGCGGCGCATGGCGTTTTACGTGCTCCAGCAGGGAGCCGGATACGGTGAGGAACTGGCGCAGGCGGTCCTATCGATGAACAGCCGCTTGACGACCTGCGAAAAATGCGGCAATCTTACCGAGTTGCAGCCCTGTCCGATTTGCTCCGATCCTCTCCGCGACCGTTCACTGCTCTGCGTTACGGAGACGATCGAGGACCTTGTCAGCATCGAACATTCCGGTCTGTATAACGGCCTTTATTTTGTGCTGGGCATGTCGCTCTCACCTCTGGAAGATCGCGAAAGTCTGCCCGAAAATGTCCTTCACAGGCTGCTGCGACGTTTTGAGGAGTATCCGATCCGCGAGGTCATCATCGCAACGAACCCAAAGATCGAAGGCGATATGACCTTTTACGCACTCCTTGAAGCGTTGCGCGACGTCCCTGTGAAGAAATCGCGTCTTGCATACGGGCTTCCCGTTGGAGGCTCGATCGAGTTTGCCGACCGGGTGACGCTGCATGCGGCGCTGGAAAGCCGCCAGGAAGTGCGTGAATAGATTTTCAAAAAAAGCCCGCTCTCTTGCTGGAACGCAAACGGCGGGCTTTTTCGTCTTTGAGTGAAGGAGGCTGCACGATGAAAACGGCTTTTGTGGTCCTTGCGGCAGGTAAAGGCGAGCGGCTTGGCGGACAGCCGAAACAGTTCCGTTTGCTGGGCGGAAAGGCGCTGTGGCGATGGAGCCTTGATCGCGCCAGGGCGCTTGTAACGGGCAAGCTGGTTGATGAGATCGTGCTCGTGCTGCCCTCGCCTGACAGCGTGAAAGAGATCGGCCCTACGTTGCCGAAAGATGTAATCGCTGTTGCCGGCGGCGCTACGCGTGCACTTTCGGTACGTGAAGCGTTGCGCGCGTCTTCGTGTGAAACCGTTTTACTCCATGATGCCGCCAGGCCGTTTCTGGACACTGCGCTATGTAAACGACTGCTGAACGTCTCCAGTGGTGAAAATGCGGTGATACCGTTGCTGCCGGAAGCAAACGCCCTTAAGCGGATCGATGAAAGTGGCGTAACGCCGGTAGACCGTGACGGTCTGTTCATCACACAGACGCCGCAGCTTTTCCCGCGGGTTGCTCTGTTGGGATTGCTTGAGCAAGCAAGTGATTTTACCTGTAAAGACGAAGCTGAATTGTGGCTCAGGAACGGAAATAAACTCGATTGGGTTCTCGGCGCTCAGAAGAACTTTAAAGTGACAGAGAGAGGCGATTGGGAAATGGCGTGCGAACTTGCTCAGAATAAACCGATCTGCCGCTGCGGACTTGGTTATGACGTTCATCCGCTCGTGCCCGGCAGGCCGCTTGTGCTCGGAGGCGTTGTCGTACCTTCACGCCTTGGGCTGGACGGTCATTCCGATGCCGACGCTTTGACGCACGCCGTTAGCGATGCGGTCCTGAGCGCTGCGGGGCTGCCCGACATCGGCACTCTTTACCCCGCAAGCGACGAACGTTATAAGAGCATTTACAGTATGAAATTACTGACCGACGCTGTATCACGAGCCGGCGAATGCGGCTGGTTCGTCGAATGGGTCAGCGTTGTCCTGACTGCGCAGACGCCGCGGCTTAACCCCTGGAAAGAAGAGATTGTGCGTTCGCTGGAAAGCGTCCTTGGCGAGGGACGAATCAGCGTCACGTTCAAATCAGGCGAAGGCGTCGAACCGGCCGGGACGTCGCGCGCCATTTTTGTGTGGGCTTCTGCGACGCTGTGCAGAAATCGCGTGATTGTGACCGATTGATCTTAGCTTTTTAGCTTTTGAGTATTGATTCACATGGCAATCTATGCTAGAATCAATACAGATTTTAGGGAGTATGGAGGGAAGAGTGGGCAGTGCCCACTCTTTGTTTTTTATCAATCTCTCACGACTGAGGGGATTTACATGAACGTTGACAGTATTTCAGAAGAACTGAAAAAACTGACGGAGAAACTGGGCTTCGAGTTTGTCGGCGTTGAGCTCGTTCGCGAAGGCGGAGAGCAGATCCTGCGTCTTTACGCTGATGGCGAAGGCGGCATGACTCTTGACGGCTGTGAACGGATTGCCGGCGAAGCGAGCGCGTTTCTTGACGAGAAAGCGGATGAGATTGAAGGGACGTATCTGCTCGAAGTGAGTTCACCCGGCCTTGAACGTCCGCTTTTTAAGATCGAGGATTACCGCCGCTTCTGCGGTCGGCTCGTGAACATCCGTCTGAAAAACGCCTTTGAGGGGAGAAAACGTTTTCAGGCGACGATAAAAGAAGTCACAGACGGTACTGTCAGCTTCGACAGCGATGGAGAACTCTTTGACCTGCCTTTTGAGCGGATTATGTCCGCTAAACTTGTTTATACTGAACAAAAGGGACAGAAGAAAACCTTTAAGAAGAGCGGAGGAAACAGATAAATGGAACTGGGTGTCAACTTTATCAACGCTGTCAAGGTGCTTGCCGACGAGCGCAATCTTTCTGAGGAGGAAATCTTTGCCAGCGTTGAGGAAGCGTTGGCGTTGACGTACAAAAAATTCCGTTCCACGAAGCAGCAGCCGGTCGTGAAGATCGATCGCAGGAACGGTGATGTGATCATCTGCGACGTTTGCAAGGTCACCGATGAAGAAGAACCCGGCGAGAACGAAGTGACGAAAGCTCGCGCTGCCGAGCTTGGCTATCCCAATGCCGTTGCCGGCGATTCCGTAGAGGTCCCCGTGCTCGAACAGCCGGAAAAGTTTGGACGGGTAGCTGCACAGACGGCTCGTCAGCAGATCGTGCAGAAACTTAAAGACGCTGAACGGAAAATCGTATATAATGAGTTCAACGACAAAAAGGGTGATCTTGTCTCCGCGACGATCTTCAAGATGGAAGACGATCAGGTGATCGTACGACTGCCTGACCATAACGAGGCGGTGCTGCCTCGCGAAGAGCGCATTAGCGGTGAGGAGTATAAGCAGGGCGAGACAATGAAGTTTTTCCTGCTCGACGTCCGCCAGTCCGGCCGCGGCGCGAAGATCTTTGTGTCCCGTACGCACCCCAGTCTCCTGCGCAAGTTGCTGGAAGTGGAGATCCCTGAGATCCACGACGGAACCGTTAAAATCGAGAATACTGCCCGCGAGGCGGGTTCGCGTGCAAAAGTTGCCGTTTCCACGGAGGATCCCAACGTCGATCCGGTTGGCGCTTGCGTCGGCAGCAGCGGCACGCGCATCAGGAACATCAGCAGCGAACTCAACGGTGAGAAGATCGACATCATCATCTGGAGTTCTGATCCTCTTGAATACATCAAAAACGCCCTTTCGCCTGCCAAGGTCATCAGCGTGGAAGAGGTCCCCGGCCAGGAGAAGACGGCGAAAGTCTACGCACCGGCCGACCAGCTCTCGCTGGCGATCGGTAAGGCGGGGCAGAACGTGCGTCTTGCTGCGAGACTGACCGGCTGGAAGATCGACATCAATGCGGTTGAAAACGCTGAAAGTGCTTCGGACATGGCGAAAGCGGAGGCAGAGGTTTGAGGCGATCGCGAAATCCCCGTTCCTGCGTCGCCTGCAAGCGTGAGCGTCCGCCGCGGGAAATGCTTCGCGTCGTGCGCACGCCTGAAGGTGAGGCAACTCTCGACGAAGCCGGACGTCTGTCCGGGCGGGGCGCGTACGTCTGCCCTGAGCCGCAGTGCGTGGCGCTTTGTCTGAAAAAACGCCTGCTGGAAAAATCTCTGAAATGCGAAATACCGGAGGCGGTCAGAACGCGCCTTAAAGAACTGGCTCATGTAGATGAGGAATCTGTTGCGCTGGCTGAAAACGCGCTGAACGACGAAGTCTGTTCGACGTTAAGCCTGGCGCATCGCGCTGGCGAGCTTTTGATCGGTCAGGATCGCGTCCTTGATGCGATCACGGCTGGCCAGACGCTGCTTGTCGTGCTGAGCTGTGATTATTCAGAAACGCTGATGCGTTCGCTGGTCCTGAAAGGGACGGCGCCGCGCATCATGACAGAGGTAAGCCGACTGGAACTCGGACGCCTTCTTGGACTGCGACAGGCCCAGATCGCGGCGCTTCCGGCGAAAAGCGGCTTTGCGAAAAAACTGGAAGAACTGCTTCCCGAAGAAGGAGGAAATGCCGTTGAGTAAAATGAGAGTTTATGAACTCGCGAAGCTGCTGGAGATCAACAATAAGGATCTGCTGGCGCTGATGGCTGAGCTGAAGATCTCTGTCAAATCACACATGAGCACGATCAACGACGATGAGATCCAGGTTATCGAAAACGCGTTGGAAAAGAACAAAAAAACTGCTTCTGAGGCTGAACCAAAGACTGAACCGAAAGCCGAGCCGAAACCTGAACCCAAGCCTGAGCCTGAGGCAGAACCCAAAACGGAGCCCAAACCTCAGCCTAAAACTGAACCCAAGAAGGAAGAACGTCCTTCCGTGAAAGACGTGAAGACGCCAGCTCCTGCTGTTGGCAAAGAGTCCGTCACTCCCAAGCCTGAGCCTGCGCCTCAGAAAAAAACAGAGAAAAAGAGTGTGAAGATCGCCCATGGCAGGACCGTAAAAGACCTTGCCGACGCTCTTGGCATTTCCCCTGCTCAGGCTGTGAAGCACCTGATGGGGGCCGGTATGATGGTCCCTGCTAACGCTCCTCTTGACGACGATGTGCTGCTCATCCTTGCTGATGCCTGCAACGCTGATATCGATTGGGACGAAGCGGCGGCAAAACCTGTTCAGGAAGAAAAGGGCAAACAGACGGGCAAATCACCGCTGCGCGGAACTCACCTCCAGCCCCGCTCGCCGATCGTCACCGTTATGGGACACGTCGATCACGGCAAGACGTCACTGCTCGACGCTATCCGCAAGACAAACGTCACAGCGCGTGAGGCCGGTGGCATCACCCAGCACATCGGTGCCTCGCATATCAGCTACAACGGCAAGGACATCGTCTTCCTCGACACGCCCGGCCATGAAGCGTTCACCTCGATGCGCGCCCGCGGCGCACAGTGTACAGACATTGCGGTGCTCGTCGTCGCTGCTGACGACGGCGTTATGCCTCAGACCATCGAGGCCATCAATCACGCTAAAGCTGCCGAAGTGCCGATCATCGTCGCCATCAACAAGTGCGACAAGCCTGCCGCCAATCCCCAGCAGGTCATGCAGGAACTCAGCGGTTACGGCCTTGTTGCTGAAGCGTGGGGCGGTGACACCGTGATGGTGGAGATTTCCGCCAAGACCGGCAAGAATATCGACACGCTGCTGGAAATGATCTCGCTCGTTGCCGAAATGGCCGAGTTGAAAGCGGATCCCACCGTGTCGCCCGAGGGTGTCGTCATCGAAGCGCGTCTCGACAAAGGCCGCGGCCCGATGGCCTCTGTCATCGTGCAGCAGGGCACGTTGCGCACTGGCGATCTGATCCTCTTTGACAGCTGCTGGGGCAAGGTTCGCGCCATGCTCAACGACACCGGAAAACAGGTGAAGGAAGCCGGTCCGAGCACGGCTGTCGAACTTTTAGGCCTGACGGGCGTCCCTCAGCCTGGCGAGCATTTCCGCGAGATCGATTCCGAAAAGGAAGCCCGTGATTATTTCTCCGCGCTCGAGGCTGAACGCCGCGAGAGCCAGAACAACGCCACCGTCAAGCGAATGACTCTCGAAGATCTGTACAGCCAGGTGCAGGAAGGCGAAAAGCCAGTGCTCAACCTCGTCATCAAATGCGACGTTCAAGGCACGATCGAAGCCATTGTCGGTTCTCTGGAAAAGCTGGCTACCGGGGAAGTCGGCGTCAACATTGTTCACGCCGCTGTCGGCCGCATCTCCGAGTCGGATATCATGCTTGCCACGGCTTCAAACGCGATCGTCGTAGGCTTCAACGTGAGGCCCGAGAACAGCGCTCAGAAGCTGGCCGAGAAGGAAAAAGTCCAGATCCGTCTGTACAGCATCATCTATGAGATCATCGACGACGTCAAAGCCGCTATGGAAGGTCTCCTCAAGCCTGAGATCCGTGAAAACAAACTGGGCGAGGTCGAGATCCGTAAGATCTTCAAGGCTCCTAAAGTCGGCAAGATTGCCGGATGCCGCGTCATGAAGGGCAGCGTCAAGCGCAACAGCAAGGTACGCCTGATCCGCGACGGTGTTATCATTTGGGACGGCTCGGTCGCCTCATTGCACCGCGAGAAGGACGAGGCCAGCGAGGTCCGTGAGGGCTTCGAGTGCGGTATGACGTTCGTCAATTATCAGGATTTCCACGAGGGCGACGTTGTCGAAGTGTATGAACTCGTCGAGGAAAAACGCTCGCTGTAGTTGTATCTAATAGAATATCTTAAAAACAATCGCGCCGGCGGTCTGAATGAACTCGTTCAGCGCCGGCGCGAGATGTTTTGCACACGCAAGGAGGAAAACAGATGCCCCGATTCAGAATGGGCAGGATCAACAGTCAGCTCCAGCGGGAGATCTCTACGATCCTCGCACAGGACGTGCGCGATGCAAAGCTGGCCGAGGTCATCGTCACGTCGGTCGATTGCTCGAAAGACCTGAAATACGCGAAGGTATACTACACAACGTTGCGGGAAAACGGACGCGGTGAGATTGCCAAGCTGCTCGAAAATGCGGCCGGTTTCGTTCGCGCTACGCTGGGACGACGTCTTTCATACCGTACCGTGCCGGAGCTGACGTTCCGTTTTGATGACAGTGAGGAACTGGCGCGCGAGATGGACAGGGTCCTCGACAAAATCGCCGAGACGCTGCCTGACGATTCCGCGCATGCCGACGGCGAAGAGGCGGAGGAGAGCGCGGATGGCCGCGAGTGAAGTTCAGTCAATCGCCTTTGCTTTGAAAGCTGCGCCGAAGTGGCGCATCATCTGTCATGTCAGACCTGACGGCGACACGCTTGGCTGCGGTAGTGCGTTGATGTGTGCCGCCGCATTGCTAGGAAAAGATGCAGTTTGGGGCGGTGCTGATCCGTTGCCGCCGCTGTACCGATTTTTGCCGTTTGCTGAAGAATACCGTGTCAGCGAAGACATCACGGACGACGGCCGCTGCGTCATCGCCGTTGATGTGAGCACGCGCGACCGCGGCATCCCGTCGGCTGACGTGGCGCTCTGTGTCGATCATCACCGCGACAACGAAGGTTTTGCGACGTGCACCAACTGGGTCGTCCCAGAGGCGGCCGCTACCGGCGAGCTCTTGCTCCAGCTGATTTACGAACTGGGCTGCCCAGTTACACCGGAAATCGCTAAGGCTCTTTATGTCGCGATCGTGACCGACTGCGGCTGGTTCCGCTACTCCAACACCACGGAAAATACACTACGCGCCGCCGCCGAGCTTGTCCGGGCCGGTGCGGTCCCCAGCGAGATCGACGAACTGCTCGATTATAACGACACGATGCAGAAAATGCGGCTGTGGGGACGTTGTCTGAGCCGTGTTGAACGTCACGGCGGAAAGGGAGTCCTTTCGTGGGTGAGTTGCGGAGATTTTCTCGAAACGGGGGCGGCGGAAGCGGATACCGAAGGGCTCGTCAATATGCTGACCCATATCGCTGGTGCGGATATGACGGTGCTTGTCTCGGAGACCCCAAGGGGTCTGCGTTGCAGTTTCCGGTCCCGTGGGGGGCTTGCCGCCAACGATCTGGCCTCAAAGTGGAACGGCGGTGGTCATCGCTACGCAGCAGGATGCACGATCGAAAGGCCGTTGGAGGAAGGGCTGAAAGAACTCCGCGAGGTGCTGTGTCGTGTATAACGGGCTGATCGTTCTTGACAAAATATACGGTGCTCCCAGCCGCGCCTGCGTCAACGGCGTCGGGGCGGCTCTGGGAGGCAGGAAACAGAAGACGGGACACGCCGGTACACTCGACACCACTGCTTCGGGCACGCTGATCGTGCTGGCCGGTTATGCGACGCGTCTTTCCGAAGCGGTCATGAACCTGCCGAAAACCTACGAAGCGCGGGTCGCTTTCGGTTGGGAAACATCGACCGACGACGCATCCGGTGAGCCGCTCTCGGAGCCAGAAACGGCTGATTACGACGAAGCCGCGCTGAAAAGTTGCCTGCCTGCGTTTTGCGGCGTCCGTCTCCAGACGCCGCCACGCGTTTCCGCCGTGAAAGTCGAGGGAACGCGTGCGCATAAACTGGCCCGTGCAGGTTCCGACCCTGCGATCCGACCGCGCCCCGTCAACATCACGTCTATTACGTATCTGGGACGGACTGAAATTGGAGAGGCCCGGCTGCTTGTTCGCTGCCACCGCGGCACCTATGTGCGCAGTCTTGCGCGCGACCTTGGACGGATGATCGGTACGGGAGCGCATCTTTCCGGCCTGCGCAGACTGAACGTCGGCTGCTACACATGCGAAAATGCGTTGCCGTACAACCCGCAGCAGCGTCCGACCGCAGATGAGCTTGTCAGGACGCTTGCCCCTGTTGAGACGCTGGCGACGCAGTATTACAGCTACGAGGCCAATTCGTTCTGCGAAAAGCGGCTTTCAAACGGGCTGAACGTGTATCTCAGTTTCATGAACCGTCTTGGCGGAGGTGTCGTCCCCATAAACGACGGCGTGGTCGTGCTGGGCCGGAATCTTTTCTGTCTGGGATACATCAAGTGCGAAAACGGCAGCGCGGTCGTCTGTCCGCGCGTGAACCTGCCGAGGGCGGCGGTGCTGCCATGATTGTCTGCATCGGCGCATTTGACGGTTATCATCGCGGTCATTTTGCATTGTTTGACCGCGCTCGTTCGCTTTCCCGCGAGTTGAACACGGACTGGACTCTGGTCACGTTCGAGCCCCATCCGCGCTTTGTCCTCGGCGGACTGAAAGCGAGGCTCTTTTCTCAGGAGGAAAAAAGTTTTCTGCGCAGCTGTCTCGGGGTGCCCGAGCCGATCGAGATCCCTTTTACGCGCGTATTCGCAGACACCGAGCCGCAAATTTTTCTCGACGAATTGCGGAAGCGCGTTCCGCTTGATGGGATCGTCGTCGGCAGCGATTTTCGTTTTGGCCGTGGCAGGACGGGGGACGGGGCTTTTCTTCGCAGATACGGCGCGAAGTTTGGGCTGAAAGTCGAGCTCGTCCCGCAGCTTGAAGAAGGCGGAAGCCCTGTCAGCAGCACACGCGTGAGGTCGTGCATCGAAAAAGGAGATCTCGAACAGGCTTCTTGCCTGCTTGGCTATCCGTTTTTTATCCGTTCGCGGGTTGTCCACGGTCAGCAGCGCGGGCGAACGTTCGGCTTTCCGACGGCCAATCTTAATCCGGGTGAGTACAAGCTGATCCCCGCTGAGGGCGTCTACGCCGGTTCCGCTTGGGCTGACGGACAGTGGTACGCTGCGGCTGTATCTGTGGGGCGTAACCCGACGTTTGGTGACGGACTGGACTTGCGTCTGGAGGTCCATGTGCTGGAATTCTCCGGCGGCCTCTACGGTCATAAGCTGTTATTGGCGCTTTTTCGCCGGTTGCGGCCGATGGAGCGCTTTGCCAACGCCGATGCGCTGGCAAAACAACTACAAGCCGATTGTGCTCAGGCGCAGGAGTGTTTTACAATTTCGAGCCCTTTATTGGAGATTTTTCGCCAGAACGGTCAGGATCAAAGGAAATGAACGCAGCGGTGTCGGATTTTTGACCGATACCGTTTTTCTTTTTGCAAATCCGGGAGAAAAAATGTATAGTTGTTGCGGAAAAACTTGCTTGGGCGAATGGAAGTGATGGAGATGGAACTGAGCAGGCTGTTAAACGGGCCTGAAGCGTCACTTGCGGAAGTGCTGGATGCCCGCGAACGGCGCGCGGCCCGTCAGAGAGAAATGCTCCAGAGGAACTGTACGTTGATCAGCTTCACACTGAACATGCCCGGTCCCGTCAAACAGTTCCCGTTGGCAAAGGCGTTCTTCAAGCGCGGACTGGAGCGGCTGGAACGTGCGCTTTTATGCAAAGGATATAAGGTCGAACGCGTGGAGTGTTTTTTCGATTCCGCTGGCAGTGAGGCGTTTTTGTCCGTTGCCGCGCCGGCGCTTGAAGTGAAACGCATTGCCTGCGATCTGGAAGAGAGTTCGCCGGCGTCGCGGCTGTACGACATGGACGTTTTGACAGACGCGGGCGTGAAGATCGAGCGAGCGCAGATCGGACATGCGTCACGGACGTGCCTGATATGCGGCCGACCTGTGATGGACTGCGCTCCTCGACGTTTCCATACCGCTCAGGAGTTGGCGCGTGCGGCAGTGACGATGATGTATGAGGATGAGTGCGGCGCGTTTGCCTTCCGCGTGGCCTCTGAAGCTCAGCGTGCTTTGCTGAGCGAGGTCTGCGTTTCGCCCAAGCCGGGCTTGGTCGATCGCCTGAACAACGGTTCTCACGCTGACATGGACGTATTCACGTTCATCGACAGCGCCTGCGCACTCTTACCGTATTTCGTTCGTTGTGTGCGCCTTGGCATCGAATATGCTGACAAGACACCGCAGGAATCGTTTCGCGCACTGCGCCTCCCTGGTTTGGAAGCGGAAGAAACGATGCGCGATGCGACACACGGTGTGAATACGCACAAAGGCGCGATCTTTACCATCGGCCTATTTTGCGCTGCCCGAGGCCGGCTGTGGGCGCAGGGAAGAAGCGCTAAGGCTGAAACTCTCGCTTGTGAGACAGCGCAAATGGTCGAAGAGGTCAAAGGCGAATTTTTGTCCGGAAACTCGGCAGGGCAGAGGATCTATCGTGAAAGCGGTGTCGCCGGAATCCGCGGCGAAGCTGTGGCCGGCTTCCCATCGGTGATCAGCGTCTCGCTGCCATTCTTCGAATTTTTGCAAAAACGTGGAAAAAGCCTCAATGACGCGGCGGCACTGACGCTTCTGCGCCTGATCTGTGCTGTGGACGACACGAACATGATCAAGCGTTCGAGTTTGGCGCGTTTTCGTCAGGTACAGACGGAATTAGCTGCACAGCTTGCACAGGAACCGGATCTGCCTCAGGAAAAGATCGCTGTGATCGACCGCGCTTTTATCGCCGAGAATTTAAGCCCGGGCGGCTGCGCCGATCTTCTAGCGCTGACGCTGCTGCTGCACTTTTTATCACGCTTTGAGAACGAAATTGCCTCGTGGAGCGAGGCTGAGAACTATAAAAGGAGCTGAATGAGCATGCCAGTCGTAGGAGCATTTGCAGTGCCGCATCCGCCGATCATCATGCCCGAGATCGGACGAGGCGAGGAGCGAAAGATTGCCGCTACCGACGCGGCGTATCAGGAAGCGGCACGTCGTTGTGCGGAACTGAAGCCCGACGTTCTTGTCGTGCTGTCGCCGCATAGCGTACTGTACCGTGATTATTTCCACATTTCCCCCGGGCGTCATGCCAAAGGCGATTTTAGTGCGTTCGGTCATCCTGAGGTGAAGATCGAGACGGATTACGATGTGGAACTTGCTGCCCGTATCGCTGCTGAGGCCCGTGAGCTGGGGATTGCCGCAGGAACGATGGGGGAGCGCGATGCTGGGCTTGATCACGGCACGATGATCCCGTTGAGATATTTCTTTGCTGAATCCGGCCCTGTGCCGGTAGTCCGAATCGGACTTTCGGGCTTTCCTCTGATCGAGCATTACCGTTTCGGTCAGGCGATCGCCCGTGCCGTCGAGACGCTGGGTCGACGTGCCGTCATCATTGCCAGCGGGGACCTCTCGCACAAGCTGAAAGCCGACGGACCGTACGGTTTCGTTCCGCAGGGGCCGGCGTTTGACGAGAAGGTGATGGATGCGCTAGCACGGGCGGATTTCATCTCATTGCTGGAATTCGATCCCATATTATGTGAAAAGGCTGCCGAGTGCGGCCATCGGTCGTTTGTCATCATGAGCGGTGCTTTCGACGGGGTTGAAGTGAAAGCAGAAAAACTGAGCTATGAAGGCCCGTTCGGCGTCGGGTACGGCGTTGTCTGCTTCGTTCCCGGTGAAGCAGACGTGCGGCGTCATTGCGGCGACGTCTATCTGTGCCGCGAACGCGAAAAATGTGCGCAGGCCGCGGATAAGAACGACGAGTTTGTTCGCTTGGCCCGCAGTGCGCTGGAGTACTTCATTAAGACGAATCAGGCTCTACCGCTGTTCGGCGAGCTGTCTTCCGAGCTCCACGAACGTCGCGCCGGTGTGTTCGTCTCGTTGAAAAAGTTTGGCGAACTGCGCGGCTGCATTGGTACGATCGCGCCCGTGACGCGTTCGATCGCCGAAGAGATCGCGCGCAATTCCGTGAGCGCCGGTACTCAGGACCCGCGCTTTGAGCCGGTAACGGAAGAAGAGCTGCCGTATCTGGTGTACGATGTGGATGTGCTTTCTCCGGCCGAGCGGAGCGACCGTGATCATCTTGATCCCAAGCGATACGGCGTGATCGTCAGCAGCGGTGCAAAACGCGGTCTGCTGTTGCCTAATCTTGAAGGCGTCGACACCGTCGAACAGCAACTTGATATTGCGCTTCGCAAGGCTGGGATAGGACCGGGTGAATTGTACTTCATCGAGCGCTTTGAGGTGGTGCGTCACCTATGACGCACTGTGAGCTCTGCTTTCATCGCTGCGTAGTTGAAGAGGGGCAGAGAGGAATCTGCCGCGCGCGCAGCTGTAAAAACGGACAGATCGTCTGTGATAATTACGGATTGATCACGTCTGCTGCGCTTGACCCGATCGAGAAGAAACCTCTGCGCCGTTTCTGGCCCGGAAAATACGTGCTCTCGCTGGGAAGTTTCGGCTGTAATTTTCGCTGCCCGTTTTGTCAAAACAGCGACATTTCCATGAGTGACGGGGAGAACATGCGGCTGTTTCGAGCGACGCCCGAGCAGATCTCACGCAAGGCCTGGGAACTGACGCCTAAAGGAAATATCGGCGTCGCTTACACCTACAACGAGCCGACTGTCGGTTATGAGTTCGTGTACGATTGTGCCCGAGCGGTGCATGAGCTGGGACTGAAAAACGTGCTCGTCACCAACGGATCATTGCTGCGCGAGCCTCTTGAGCGGCTTCTGCCGTACATTGATGCGATGAATGTGGATCTGAAGGGGTTCACATCTGATTATTACCGCTGGCTGGGCGGCAATCTGGAAACGGTTATGGATTTCATTCGAGTATCCGTGCGGGCGGGGTGTCACGTCGAAGTGACGACGCTGATCGTGCCAGGCAAAAACGACGGTGAGGATGAGATCGTAGCGCTTTCGTCATGGCTGGCAGAACTCGATCCGGAAATACCGTTACACATGTCGCGGTATTTCCCGCGCTTTCGCTTTCGGGAAGAGGCGACGCCCGTGGAGACGGTCTATCGTCTGGCTGCTGTGGCAAAGCAATATTTGAAATATGTTTATGAAGGAAACTGCTGAACGTGTTATATGGATGGGCTTTGTATTAAGCATGTCGTTTTTGAGAAAATGTTGCTTGTGTTTGGGTTTTTGAAGCGAAAAATCCATTTTCTGTCTGTTTCAGCATGTACATTTTAAAAAGAGCGTGATATACTTTCCCCGTCGTTTTGATAACGGCGGGGTTTTTGTTTTTCACGTTCTTTGGGTAACGTCACGATCAGGGAGGGTATAAAATGGATGAGGGCGTAGCGCGTCCGGCGGAGATCTTCGGGATCCACGTGTTCGACAAGGCAGCGATGAAAGAACGCCTGCCCGAAAACGTGTACAGGCAGCTGATGACTGCCGTCACCGGTGACGGTAAACTCGACAGCTCGATCGCGGATTTTGTCGCTGCGGCGATGAAGGAATGGGCTCTTTCCAAGGGTGCGACGCACTATGCACATTGGTTCCAGCCCCGTACCGAGGTGACTGCCGAGCGGCATATCGCCTTTTTGAACCTTGACGGCGAAGGAAATCCTATCCAGTCTTTCAACGGATCGGAACTTGTCCGCAGTGAACCTGACGCTTCCTCGTTCCCCTCTGGAGGCATGAGAAACACGTTCGAAGCGCGCGGCTACTGTACCTGGGACCCGTCCAGTCCGGCCTTCATCATTCTCAGCCATAAAGGCGGCACGCTTTGCATCCCTTCGGTGTTCATCTCTTTCGACGGCACGCCGCTCGACATGAAAACGCCGCTGCTCAAGAGCATCAATGTCATACAGGAAAAGACCATGCGCCTGCTCAAACTGTTCGGCAACCGTACCGTGCGTTCCGTCGATGTGACGATCGGTGCGGAACAGGAATACTTCCTCGTTGACGAAGAAAAAGCACGCAAGCGCCCCGATATCGAACTGTGCAGCCGCACGCTGATCGGTGCACCGTCGCCTAAGGCACAGGCGGTAGAGGCCCACTACTTCGGCGCGATCCATCCCCGCGTGCTTGCCTATATGGAGGACGTAGAGCGCGACATGTACCGCCTCGGTCAGATCATGAACACTCGTCACAACGAAGTGGCTCCCGGCCAGTTCGAGTTTGCGCCGGTCCTTGCCGAAGCCAACCGCGGTTGTGATCAGAACCAGATGCTCATGGAAGTGATGCGCAAGATGGCCCGTCGCCATCACTTCCAGTTGCTACTGCACGAAAAACCGTTCGCCAGCGTCAACGGCAGCGGCAAACATCTCAACGTTTCGTTGCGCGACAGCGAAGGGCGCAACCTGCTCAAAGCGACGAGCAACCCGCGGCGCAACATCCAGTTCCTGTCGTTTATCGCTTCGTTCCTGATGGGCGTGGCCCGTCATGGCGGCTTGCTGCGCGCCTGCGTGGCCTCGGCTGGCAACAGTCACAGACTTGGTGGCAACGAGGCGCCGCCTGCTGTCATGAGCGTTTTTGTCGGTTCCCTGCTTGACCATGCCATCTCGAATATCGCCAAAGGTCTGACCGAGGATATTTCCGCGAGAGAGCTCATAGATACCGGCCTCAACCGCCTGCCGAACATCTCGCGCGACATGGGCGACCGCAACCGTACCTCACCGATCGCCTTTACCGGTAACAAGTGGGAATTCCGCGCTGTCGGTGCTCCGCAGGCGCTCGGCGGACCGCTTGCGATCCTGCTGGCCATTTGGGCCGAAGGCATCGACCGTTTCAGTTCAGCGCTTGAATCCCGCGTCGTTGCCGGAGCTGATGTGGCCGACGCCGCGCTCGCAGTCATAAAAGATGCATGGGAGGAATCCGAGGCTGTCCGTTTTGAGGGCAACGGCTACGAGCCCGCTTGGATCGAAGAGGCAAAACGCCGCGGCCTGCCCGTGTGCAGAAACACCGTGGAGGCGCTCGATCAGTATCTGATCCGCGAACATCGCCAACTTCTGACCGGTCTTGGCATCATGACGGAGCGCGAGATCGAGGCGTACCACGAAGTTCGTCTTGAGCAGTACTGCGAGACTGTTGAAACGGAGCTGGGCGTTCTGCGCATGATGATGTACGACGGCGTGTTGCCGGCAATCACCAAGCAGATTGCCAGAGAGGCAAAAACGTTTGCGGCTCTGCCTGAGTGCGCGCGCGTTTCGGCCGCACCGTGGGAGAGGAGCATCGCTCGTCTAACAAAATACAAGTGCGGCATCCTTGAAAATGTCGAAAAGCTTGAGAACGTTCTCGCTTCGCTCCGCGGCAAGTCTACACGAGACAAGGCAAATCTCCTTGCAGACGAAGGTTCGTCGGTCATGGCGGAAATCCGCCGTCTCAGCGACGAGGTCGAACCGCTTGTTGCTGCTGAACTTTGGCCGTATCCCAGCTATACCGATCTGTTCAAGATCGAGGATTTTCAGCAGTAGTGCGTCGCTCGTCGGCAGACACACCACACATCACGCAAAAAGCGTCCCGCTCTCCATTATTGGGGAGCGGGACGCTTTTGTATACCCGATACGTCAATAATCAGTTATTATCATCCACTCGGAAGTGTACGCCAAGACTGTGCGTCCGTGCGAGCGCCGCTTTGGCAGATTCACGGGCCGTACTGATCAGCCCCGGCATTTCCAGCGCGGCCAGCAATTCAGTCGACGAAGATGCCCGAATAGGCTTGTTTATGAACTCAGCCAGGAAGGTAAGCGCTTCGTTCAGTCCTTTTGCGGTGCGGATAGGACCAAGCGTTTCCCACATCTTGTTTTGCAAGGTACGGCGCAACTGTACCGGCGAATTGCCTTCAGCCGAAAATGTCGGAGACGGCGCACTGTTTTCGTGCAGACCGCTTGCACGTTGCGTCTCTTGCACCGCTGTCTTGCCTGCGCGCAGTCCGAATGTGACGATATTGGCCAGCGCGTTACCGCCGACGCGATTGGCACCGTCTACGCCGCCTGTGACTTCACCGCAGGCGTACAGTCCTGGGACGCTCGTATGCCCATAAATGTCGATCGTGACTCCGCCGCAGAAATAGTGTTCCAGCGGCGAGACGCGCACGGGGCGATTCAGTCCTTGGAAGCGTGCCGGATCGATGACGAGCGTGCGCAGAAAACGCTTATCCTGCCAGAGTTCCGGCGAAGCTTTTTCGAAATGGACAAAGACCCCGACGTCACGGGCGGCCTGTGAGATTGCCACGGCCGAACGGTCACGAGCGTAGAGATTGCCCTCGGAACCACTCTTGAATCCCCACTCGTGCAGCTTTTGCAGAAGAAATTCGTTCCCGTCGGCGTCCGTGAGTGGGAGAAAGTCGATCAATCCCAGATCGCCCATCCACACGGGCAGTGCCGGATCGTCCCAGCCGAGCGGATAAAACTGGATGAACTCCATGTCGCGAAGCTCAGCGCCCACGCTGTATGCCAGTGCATAGCCGTCACCTGTCAAACGAGCGGGGTTGTCCGTACGCGCGAAGATCTGCCCCGCACCGCCGGTAGCGAGGATCACGGCGTCGGCAAAAAGATCGAGTGATTTCCCAGTCTTCCAGTTCACGAGTCGCGCGCCGCACACGCCTGCGTTGTTGCGCAGCAGTTTTGTCGCGACTGAAAACTCGACCATTTTCACGCACTGTTCGCGCGCGACAGCCTCCAACTGCTCTACAAAACCTGCCCCGGCCATCAGCGCGTATTTCGCCGTATGCCGCACGCTGGCCTTGCCCGGACGCGGAAAACGAATGTCCACGCCCCAGCTGCGCAGCTCGTCGAGTGACGCGGCTGCTTCTTCCGTTAACGTTTTTAACAGAACGGGATCGTTCACACCGCAACCGGCCTTCATTGTGACCGTGTAGTGTTCCTCCGGCGTTACGCCGCCGCCGGCGTAGCTGAAAATGCCGCCCGAGTAGGCTGTCGCTGTGTTCAGCCCGATCTGCGTCTTGGAGACGAGGCACACGTCAGCTCCTGATTTTGCTGCGGCAACTGCAGCTGTCAGCCCAGCTCCGCCGCTTCCGATCACTAGCACGCCAGTTTTCAATGAAGACACCTCCGAGAGCGTTCGCAAAAGCGGATTTCCCGTATGGAGAACAAGCTTTTGTGTCAAAAGACTGGTATAATACTAGCACATTTGCCGACATTCCGGCCATATTCGCCATTTTATGAAGGGAGTTTTTCATCATGACCGTTCATGTTCAGTTTTTAGGACACGCGTCGTTTAAGGTACAGAGTGATTACAGCTCTCTCCTGATCGATCCGTTCTTTACGGGAAACCCTTATGCCTGCTGCACTGCTGACGACTTCATCGCTCTTGACGCGATGCTGCTGACGCACGGGCATTTCGACCATATCAAAGATGCTGTAGCTATCGCCAAACAGACCGAGTGCGAGGTGATTTGCGGCGCGCGTCTGGCTGACTATCTCGTGTCGCAGGGTGTGAAAGCTGAAACGATCTCAGTGATGGCGTCGGGCGAGACGAAACAGTTTCTCTTCGGCAAGGTGACGGCCGTTCCTGCTGTTCACGACAGCCAAATCCATACGGAAAACGGAAATATTCCCGGCGATCCTCCGCGAGGCTATGTCGTCGAGATGGAAGGTCATAAGGTTTATCACGCTGGAGACACTGCTTTGTTCGACGGGATGAAAGACCTTCGTGCTCTTTCGATTGACGTGGCCTTGCTGCCTATCGGCGGCACCTACACGATGAACGCTGACGAGGCAGCGCAGGCTGCTGCGCTGATCGCTCCGCGTGTTGTCGTGCCCATGCATTACGACACGTTCCCTAACATCTCTGCTGATCCGCGTGCCTTTGCTGCCAAAGTTACATCAGGAATTGCTGTTTCTATCCTTCAGTCGAGTGAAAAGGAAACGCTGTAAGAGGCTTGTCTATGAGAACTGTTCTGCTTTCCGTTTTTCTGCTTTGTTGCAGCAATGTGTTCATGACCTTCGCCTGGTACGGCCATCTGAAAAATCTGGCCGACCGTCCGTGGTTTGTAGCCGCGCTGATCAGCTGGGGTATTGCTTTTTTTGAGTATTGCCTGCAAGTGCCGGCCAACCGTATCGGCAGTCAGGCGCTCTCCGTCGGCCAGCTGAAGATTTTGCAGGAAGTCATTGCTCTCACCGTCTTCGTGCCTTTTTCCACCCTATACTTAAAGGAAAAACTGACGCTTGATTATCTCTGGGCTATGTTGTGTATTTTGGGGGCGGTGTTTTTCATTTTCCGCGCGAAGATCATGGGCGTTTAGCGGGGAATATACGCGGATGATGAATACACGGTTATACTCACACCAGATCACGCAGAGGAGGAGTTCCAGATGAAAGGACTTGGCGTTTCCCCGGGAATCGCGATGGGACAGGTGTACGTCGACTGGAAAGAGCAGATCGAGATCGAAAAAGACTACGTCGACGATGCCGAAGGAGAAGTCGAGCGCTTTAATCTTGCCGTCGCAACAGCTGCCGAGCAGATGCGCCGCATGTACGCGGATGAGAGAGAGATCATCGACGAAGATCAGGCCGGGCCAGATCTGTATCGCGTTCACGGTGAAATGCTTGACGATACCGAGTTTACTGATGAGATTCGCAATCTGATCCTCAGTGAAAGCGTCAACGCCGAGTGGGCCGTCAAAACCGTCGCTGAAAAGTTTGCTCAGGTGTTCGAACGCATGGATGACGACAGTCTCAAAGCACGTGCCGACGATGTTAAGGATGTTTCCACGCGCGTCTGCCGCCTGCTCATGCACATCGAAGGCGGCGAATCGCCTAAAGCCCAAAAGGAAGGCCTGATTCTTGTCTGCAAGACAATCGGTGCCGCCGAGATTGCCCTGATACAGAAAGACAACATCGTCGGCGTCGTCTGCGAAGAGGGGACCATCGGTTCTCACTCAGTAATCATTGCCCGAAACCGTCACAAACCTGCAGTAGCTGGTATTACCGGCATTGCCAACGACCTCTATCACGGCGATTTTATCATCGTAGACGGCAATACCGGAGAAGTGCTCATCAACCCTGACGAGCCGACCGTGGAGAAGTATCGGGAGATCCAGAAAAAGGCGCAGACTTTCGAGAATCGCCTGCGCGCCTTTATGGGCCGCCCTGTACGCAGCGCCGATGACGTGCCGCTTAAAGTGTACGGCAATGCCGCATCTGACTCCGACGTGAAGGCAATCACTGACATCAACGGTCATGGAGTTGGTCTCTACCGCACGGAATATATCTACCTTACGCGCGATCACCTTCCCACGGAGGGGGAGCAGTTCTGGGAGTACAAAAAGACCTTGCTGGCGATGAAAGGTCGCTCTGTCGTATTCCGCACTCTCGATATCGGCGATGACAAAATTCCTCAGTACTTGAACATGCCCGTGGAGCAGAACCCCGCGCTGGGACACCGCGCTATCCGCTATTCGCTCTCGCGCGTCGATATTTTCCGCAGTCAGATCAAAGCAATGCTGCGCGCCAGCGCCTACGGCGACATCTCCATCCTCCTGCCCATGATTGCTACGCTCAGTGAACTGCGCACGGCCAAGACCATCATTGACGACGTAAAGAACGAGCTGCAGAAAGAGCAGATTGCTTTTAACCCGGATACTCAGGTCGGCGTGATGATTGAAACGCCGTCGGCTGCCGTGATCTCCGATCTGATTGCCTGCGAGTGTGATTTCCTCAGCATTGGCAGCAACGACCTGATCCAATACACCATGGCCGTCGATCGTCTCGCGCCTGCGCTGTCGTACCTTTATTCGCCGTTTTACCCCTCGGTGCTGCGCCTTGTGCAGACGGTGATCAAAAACGGAAGTGTTGCCGGTAAGCCTGTCAGCCTGTGCGGCGAAATGGCCGGCGATCCGCTGCTCAGCCCTATTCTTTTCGGCATGGGATTGCGCACGTTCAGCATGAACCCATCTGAAATGCTGCGCACGCAGTGGCTGCTGTCAACGCTTCGCGAGAGTGAAATGCGCGCCTGTGCCGACGATGTGCTTGGCTTGGCGACTGAAAAGGAAGTACGTCGTTACTGCGAAGAACGTTTTTCAAAGTTTGCTCGGGGCCAAGCGGACGAGGCTTAGCGCAGAAAACGGTTCTGACGTACATCATATCTCTATATCAGCTCTTGTTCGGGCGGGCACATGTGCTCGCCCGT
>JAEEGF011238352.1_pt1 | contig 29067 bp, 19 predicted proteins | sample 9134171 | NCBI WGS metagenome assembly JAEEGF01 (sample SAMN16246542, study PRJNA631951) | gut metagenome | biome: gut microbiome; feature: rumen; material: AP-attached | host: Bos | place: Iran: Karaj | collected 2018-10 | reverse complement strand
TCTGCCAGTCCGATAAAGCCCGCTGTACTTGTACCTACGCCTTCGATACTCCGTGGAGAGTTATCATATTCTTCAACGTATACGCCTGGTGATAAATACTCTGCCATATACTTTACCTCTTTTCTTTGATTTTACTGTGCTGTTGCCTTGACCTGTCCGGGATTGGTGATGGATATCTGTCCTGCATAGGCGCAGACCAGTTTGCAATCATTTGTAAGACAGGGTTTTCCGCCGATAAGCACCTTTGGCTTAGTCGGGATCCAGGTTCCCGCAGGAGCCGGTATGCAGGGCTGAGGAGTGAGAACTCCAAGGGCCGCTGCTGTGGCTGCTGCCACCTGGGGATTGGCCAGTGATGTACACATTCCGAAGGGTCCTATGTTAGCCATAGGCTGCGCGTCCTGGATGGATCCGCAGGGCTTTCCGCCTGCAAGAACCGTCGTCTGACTGGTGACCTTAATGGGCGCCGGCGCAGTTCCCATTGTGCACATGGCCGTTCCGGTTGCTGTCACAAGATTACTCATCCTTCTTTTCTTCCTTTCCGGTCAATGGCATTTGTTTAATCGCATCCTTTTTGAGATCTATCTCTCCCTTTTCTGTCGCAAAATCGATCTTCCTGAAATACTCGAACTTGCCTGCCTTAAAGTGGAGCAGGTAAGGGAGCGATGTTGCATCATCTCTGACCTTCAGGACGAAAGCACCCTTGGGGCCCGCCCTTCCGTAGACAATGCGTAAGATCTTGTCGTTTAGCTTGTGTTCTACAGGGATTGGATCTTTAAAAATGATGCTAAGCGGTGCGCTCTGCTGCTTGACTTCGAAGACGTCGTAGCGCTCTCCCGTCTCCGACAAAAGTGCATATTTCATAGTATCCATGATGCACCCGCCTCCCGAGCGCACAGGCAGAAGATTCATGGTGCATACACCTTTTTTCTCCTGCATGCTGTGGAATAATGCTATTGGACTGTCCAGTCTGACAGCCTCAATATACTCCAGTTTGGAAAGGGTTCCACTGATTGAAAGTACCGATCCCCCCACCCGGTTTTTCTCTGACGGCATCAGGAAAATATCGGCCATGGGAAGCCTTGGATCCAGCGCGTCAAAATCAACTTCGATGTCGCATGGGTCGTATCCGTGAGCATCTATCTGCATAGGAAAGTCTTCCCTGCTGGAATTCACGAAAACATACAGCCCATTTCCCTTCCTGATCGGATGAATGAATCTTCCATCCTTAAGGAACCGGACATCGTTTTCAGTAAGCTCACGTCCCGTAGTGGTATCTATGAGTCTTACCGCAAGTGATAATTTCGCTGTAATCACTACTGTCACTTTGAATTTTTACCCCCTTTCTTCACCTGTTACTCCAATTTCAAAGCTGGCGTCAATAACACGAGGCGTCTCGATAGATTCGCCGCTCGACAGGTATACGGGAGCCGCCCTGTAAAACAGGCTCATCTGATAGGGCTTATTGATGGCCTGCCACACCCGCACTTTTTCCTCCAGACTTATCTTCGCCTGAGACAGTACAATCGGAGGTTCCTGCGTATCCAGCCAGGTTTGGAGCTCATTGGGCGATACTGAAGCGTTATCGTTCACTATCTGCGCTATCTTCCCAATGATTTTCTGCATATCCGGATCTTTAAGGCCCATCTGGCCTGATCCGTTGATAAAGACCATATAGTATAGAGCGTATGGTCGTGGCGGTTTGGTTATCTGTGCCCTTCCCTTCTGGATGTATCTGGGGCCTGTGACCTCTACATCCTCCCTCATGTCGTAGAGATATATTCCCACCAGGTAGTCAACGTCCTGTGACAGAGGTGACGAGATCTCTATGTTGTTGGGAGAAGGGATAGGTTCCGGGCACATCTTCTCCCTGAGGGTCTTTACTATAAAATTACTAACGTCAGAAATAATAGGATAATCAGCCATATCGACTTTTTCTCTCCTTGTTACTCTTTGAAAAACGCCTCGATTTCTTTGGTGTATTCTTCAACAGCCGTCTGCTTGGCCGGTGTGAGACAGATCGCGTACTCTGTTCCGTATGCGTACTCTGCATCGCAGTCAAAGTAGGTCATGGCGTCCTTCTCTGCCAGATATACCACTCCGCTGTATACGATCTTCTCTGTGAGAGGTTCACCCTCCGAAGCAGTGGACTGCTTGTACATTACGTCGGTTCCTCTCTTGAAGATGTATATGGTTGCACCCTTTGTCATGGTGGCTGTTGCCTTGTTGTCGTCGTAGAAATATCTGTAATCCGTGCAGTTGCTTATGGTGTCCATGTTTATGTACTCTGTGGACTTGTTCTGTCCGTACTGCACATACAGGAACTTGTTCTTCTTATCCCGCATCATATTGACTATCTTCTTAGTCAGTGACTCCGCAGGGGTTATGCCCATTCTTGAAACCCTTGACATTGTGGCTCCTGCCACTGCAAGCTCGTTGTCATCCATTTCTCCGAGGCTCTTTCCGAAGAGTTCCTCAAGTTTGGCTAAAAGAGCATCCGAATCGGGACTTGTCTTGGAATCCTTCAGGGAATTCTGTGCGTCCTTTATGCCCGCCATTGTATCCGCTGAAGCTCCACTGGCTGCTGCCTTGTCGGCTAGGGCGTTTAATTTGTCCTCTTCTCCCAGTCCTGCAAGGGCTGAAGCGATACCTGAAAGGTCTGCTCCTGCGTCATCTGCCAGTTTGCTGAGAGCTTTGTCCACCAGGGAATCGGCCATCTTGTCCTGACCGGAACCTGAACCTGATCCTGATCCGCTTCCCGAGCCCGATCCGGAACCACTTCCCGAACCGCTTCCTGAGCCTGAACCACTTCCTGAACCTGAACCATCACCGGAACCCGAACCGTCACCTGATCCGCCTGCACCTGCTTCCCTGTCAATGTCCTGGTCAACTGCGGCTATAAGGGCGTCATACCTTGCTGCGCCAGCCAGATCGTTGTTATCCAGGCAGTTGTCTCTTTTTTCCTGAAGCTGTGCTTTCTTGTCCTTCAGCTGATCGAGCTTGGATTTCAGGGACTCGTCGGAATCGATTATCTTCTGCGCCTCTTCCTTCAGCCATGCAAGATGCGCCTGAACTGAAGAAGTGGAGTAAGTCTTAAAGGCGTCGTCCTGGATCTCCGTAAGGAGCTGCTCCGTCTGGACTATCCTCTCGTTTACATATTCAAGAGCGTTGGGAGCTGTGTCCCTCTGCCTCATGGCCTCTATCAGGAACTGAAGCATTGCCCTGTGGGCCTCCTCATCGGTCTTCTGGGATTCCAGAGCTGTCTGCCTGGCTCCTTCCGAAGATGCTGCCTGATATTCTGCTCCTGCACCTGCTGTAGCTGCCGATGTATATCTGTCAATACCCATGTTAAGAAGAAGTGTCTTAAGGAGTGATAACTCACCATCCTTGTCGCTTATTGTGTTTTCCTGGATATTGGTCGCGTGCTTAAGGTAAGAAATCGGACCTCCTACCGTGCCGCCAGAAGTCTGTTCAATGATCTCTGTGCTGTAGTCGTAGATTATATGAGCCAGAAGATCATCTGAATCTACAAGAGCCTTTGCCCTGTAAGTATTGTAGCTGTCACTACAGTTGCCCATCGAAGTTCCGATGGCATCAACGAGAGCCGAATCCTCTTTGAACGGATATTCGTTGGAGGCTGCATCAGCCACATAGTCCTCGTTCTCGCTGTTGGCTTCCTCTGCCCTCTTTTTCTTGTCCTGCTCGTAGTCTTCAAGGACTGTCCACCATCCGCTGGAGGAACTTGTAATTCCGAGTCTGCTGAAGAAGTTGGCAACAAACGGATTTGTCACAGGCTCATCAAAGTTGTGCTTGGTAGAGTCCTCAAGCTCTATGTTGAAATCCGGCTGCGAAGCTCTGTTCTTGTCATCGCTGGAATCCTTGAAGTTTCCGTAAGGGGTGTAGAAGGATCCGGTACACAGTTCGTTCAACTTGGAGAGGAGGTTGTCATCCATTTCGGAGAGCCTCTCCATAATTAGGAACCGTCTTCTTGCGTCGACCTTACTCATAAGGTCATATACAAGTTCTGCTTCTTCATCGGATCCTGCAGCCTTCAGGGCTATATAGGTATCATTTAAGTTCCTTAGCTGCTCGTCACACTTGTTTGTCTCTGCATCCCTGAGATCCAGAGAGAAGAACGTTGAAAGCAGCTGGTAGTAATAAACGTCGGTTCGAAGATTTCCCGAATCGCTTGAATTCTTATTGCTCAGGAAATCCTCCTGGGAAATACTTGTGCTGGCTTCCGACATCGTGTACTGAGTCCTGATGGGATCCAGCTCCGGAAGCGATGACAGGTCATAGGGATCAGGAATATCGAAGGGGTTCATGGAAGCCAGTGTCTTGGCGTCCTTCAGGATTCCGTCTGATCCAACGTAATAGGTAACATAGAGGGGATTGATGTTCTCTATGCTCTCAGGAATTCCTTCCACCGAAATTCCCCTGACGCCGTTGTCTATAATGCCTGTCTCAAACCACTGTCCATCGGCGAGCTCCGACTTATAGTAGACATTGCTCTGTCCCGAATCGGAAGCCGAATCGACTGCCTTCTCGTAGATATCGTCAGTCAGGGCGTCCTTGTGGACTATATAGGTTCCTATGAAAAGGACCGAGTCCTCAACTGTAACCCTGGCGGCGAAATCCTGATAGGTGATGGCCTTGTCCGGATCAAAGATAGCTTCTGTCCGGACGCCTTTGCCAAACACGGCTCCTAATATCGCAGCGGCCAGTACAACAGCAATTCCTCTTTTTATGAACTTTTCGGAAAAGAGATTAAAGCGTTTCATTTATTCCTCTTCCTTTCGGATCACTGCTCCGTTGGCGGTATCAAATCTTGCTGTCTCCACAAGGGATTCAGACTCATCGTAAAATTCTATGATCAGCTCATCCAGCGACTGGGTAAGGAGCTCCACATACTTGAGAGAGTTCTCAATATCTGTCGCTTCATCCTTTCCAAGAACCTTGCCGTCCTCGGTCTTAACCTTAAAGGAAGTTACATCCGAGGCCTCGCTGTTCATCTCGAAGGAGAGCTCTACAAGACCTGTGGTCTCGTTTCTCTCTATCAGATAGGTTCCTATCTGTCCCGGCAGATCTCTCTTTATCTCGAAGCCTGTCCTTATAGGAAGCGGCCCCGATTCTACTGTCGGGTCTATGGTCACATCGTGGACGAATTCGTCTCCGTTGTATACCCTTATGATGGCTTCAGTTACTGTGTCAAAGGAAAGTGCCAGGTGTCTGAGTTTCTTGTCAACATTGGTCCTCTCGCCTATCTGTACTCCGTTCACCCACAGCTCGTAGTCTGTGAGGTCAACTTCAAAGTCATCCGGGATGTGAAGGGTAAGTTCAAATTCTGTGCCCTGAACTATGCTCTCCAGTGTGTAGTAAGCACCGTCTGCTATGTTCTCCTCAATGTAACTCTCTCCCACAACAGCTGTGTGCATGTCTGCATCTGTTCCTGAAAGGATGGCACTTATGCCTCCGCAGGTGAGTCTGTCAAAGGAGTAAAGAGTTGTGGTGTAGAGCTTCATGGCATCCAGCATACTGTTCTGGAGTTCTTCATAGCTGTCCATCTGGGAGTTGTACTCATCGAAGGTGAGCTCTCCCTTTCTGTTGAGAAGTGCTGCCTTTGTGAGCTCCTGATCGGCGTCATCCACATCCTTTATATATTGTTTATACGAATTGCGAACGGAAATGTAATTATTAAATGCATCTGTTACGCTGTTATCCAGATCTTCCTTGGCTGCTCTCTTGTCCGTAAGGGCCTGTGAGTAGTCAAGAACGTTCTGCTGAAGCACTGTCGGGTCATCTTCGATATATCTGGTGCCATCCAGATCACCCTTGAACCAGATCTTAGGTAATTTCAGGAACCAGAAGATCTTTTTCTTACCCTGCCAGTGGCTGTCTATCTGTGTAAGGAAGGCCTTGTAGTCCTTGCTGAAGGCCTTTTTATTTACTGTGCTGCCATTAAGCGCATTGCTGACATAGGAGCTTATCATTCCATACTCGCTGCCGTAGTGCTGCTTCATTAAGGAGGAGTTGGTGGTGAGCTCCGCCCTGCAGGTAAACTCATTGATGCAGGCCTCATAATATGTCTGATCCCTGTCGCTGGTGTACTTGATCAGCGGCTCCAGGTGTGATCTCTCGATCGTAGCCTCAACAAAGGGCTTTTCAAATGTGTAGCCGGTAGAAACATCAAATCCCACCATATCGGAAAGCTTTTTCAGATCGGCTTCCAGAGACCTTCTGTCGGAAGCTACCTTGTTGGTAAGGGACTCCACCTTCTTTTCAAGCTTCTCAACATCGCTCTTGTTGGCTTGACCCAGGCGAAGTTTTGCCTCGTTCTTGGCAAGTCCGTCCTTGGTTGCTTCAAGCCTTGTCTCATTGAAGGCTATGGTCTCCTGAAGTACCACGATATTACAGTAAAGTGTATTGACCTTCTCATTTATCTCGAAGATCATGTCCTGATACTTGTGCTCTGCCACACTGATCTCATACTGCTTGGCAACGGGCTTGAACTTAAACTCCGAAGCCTCAGCAAGATTTGGTTCCTGAGGGAACTTAAAGTTGAGAAGCGGTGACCATCTGAACTGCTTCATGCTCTTTTCTTTGAGGGTCACGGCCTTGACCGCGCTCTCATAAGCAGCCTTCTTGCTCTCCAGATTTATCTCGGCGCTCTCGTAGTCCGTTGAATTTTCAACAGCCAGAGCCCTCGCCGCGTTAAGCGTGAGCTTTTTGGGCTTAGGTACGGCAGCTTCGGCCGTTATCGAAATTGAAACCGACGAAAGCAGCGATGCCGCGCAGAGAACAGCCATTATGGCTGCCATGGCTCTTCTTTTGCTATTCAGTTTGCAAAAAGAATCAAGCACTCTCATCTCCTGCACCTGTCAGATAATAAAACTCAAAGTAATCGCTCTTTTCCTTGCAGACAAAGCTGTACATTATGTCGCCGCGCCTGAAGGAGTAAATATAAACTACATAATCCCTGTCAAAGCTGTTTATTTCAGCCACATCCGAAAACTCCCTGTTCACGTCCATGTCCACCTTGTCGAGGAAGGTGGTCTTCTGTGACTTAAGGGTGTTGATGGCAACAGCCTCGGGAAGTATGACGTTGGAATTGCCCTCATAGTAGGGATCTCCAAATACCTCTTCCAGTTCAGATATCGTATCCAGAGCATCTCCTCCGAAAGTATATACATCGGAGAGAACGTAAACCGCATCCACGGTCTCTTCGTCGTCCAGAGCCTCTGTATCACTCTGTGCGTGGTAGAGGGCATTTATGCCGTCCATGTAAGCCACGGATTCGGAAGACGTCGTGTAAAGGTCCCTGTGACCCTTGTAACACTCTGAAACCTGGGATACTGTCTTTCCAAGGAGTTCAGAATATACGATAGATCCGCCCGCGAAAGCTCCTGAGTAGATCTCATTGTCGCCTGTGTCATACAGGGTTCCGTCTCCGCTCATAAGCCCCCTTGAGAAATCTCCCACATAGGCCCTTGTGCCGTCCTGACGGAAAAGAGTTCCCGACCCCTCGTAGAGGTTCTCGTGGAATGTTCCTCTGTAATGCATTACGCCGTTGTCGTAGTTCTGAGTTCCTACGCCCTCGTACTTGTTCTGGTCGAATGTGCCGGTGTAAACCACATTTCCATCCTTGTTATAGAGGGTTCCCTCGCCGGTGACATATCCGTTTTCAACGTTTCCGTCATAGGCAAGATATCCGCTCTTTCCGGTAATCCTGACGTGTCCCTTCGCTGTCCGCAGCCTTACGGCATTGTACTTGTAGGTCCTTACGCCGTCTTCTGAGAACTTTCTGAAAAGAGAAGTCTCAGTCGTGATGTACCAGATACTTACGACACCAACTATGATCACCAGGGCGTACAGGAGTCTCTTGGAGAACATCCATCTTCCGATGGTATAGTAGTCATCCTTGTTCCTTGGCTTTACACCCAGAAGGCTTGCAAAGAAATCTCTTATCCTTGCAATGATCTTGGTCTTTATGAAGTTCCAGTTTGTATAAAGCTTGAACTTGGTAACAAGTCCGGTCATTCTGGACTTGATGGTCTGTATCAGAATACCAAGCAGGCCGTTACCACCACCCATTTATAAGCCTCCTTCAGCTCAAACTTAAGATCTTGTGCGAATCGCCCTCAACGCTCTCATTGAGGTATCTGTCACTCTCAAATACATAGAACTTGATGAGTGTATCATCAGGGGTCTCCTTTAGAAGTTCGGAGAACCTGGTCCTTGCGATGTAGAAGTCTTTTTCATAGAAAAGACGCAGCGCCTCGTTGTATCTGTCCAGAGTGGCCATTCTTCCTGCCCTCACCCTTGAAGGATGGGCATCGAGAACCTCATAGAGCTTAACCATCTGCCCGTCGGCGTCATAGCCCGCATAGCCCATGAACCTAAGAGGCGTTGTCACGTTCTCCCTGTCCTTGATGGTATCGGTTATTACAAGTCCTAAGTTATTCTCTGTGATAAAGTTGCTTATCCTGTAGATAAGGCTCTGGTTATCCGACTGCATGTAGGTCGTGGATTCCTCATCACTTCCCATAACACCGAACTTGACCCTGTCAAAGTACAAAACTGTTGAAAAGCTGTCCTGCTCGCCATGCTTTACGTATGTGTTGAAAAGCTCGACAAAGAACTCCGTGCTCTTCTTCTCACCCTGCATAAACAAAAGCTGCAGCCCCGACATATCGGCAGCCTTTCCGATGATGATCGACTCGTGGTCCTTCTGGTAGCTTCCTATGCTTCCGATTATGCCATCCAGCTTCTTGAGCCTTCTTCCGCCCCTCATATCTATACCTATCATGCCGATGGTTCCTGAAAGGGCAGCTGAATCTCCGTTGCTTACTTCGATGATGGACTTCTTGCCGAGAACCTTTTCAACGTTCTTCGGCGCAAATCTGTAGTAGGCCTCCAGAATCCTTACCTTGGTGTACTCGATCTCGTCGATCCTCTTGTCAATCTCAGCCACTGAATCCCACATATCCTTGATGTCGCGGCCGATGGTGGCGGGTCTTTCAGGGAATTCTCCGCCAAGTGCTGTAACAGAGAGAGCCTCTTCCAAAGCGGTAAGGTCCCTCATGTGCAGCCACCATGCCAGTACCACAAGGGCACTTGCGATGGCAAAGATAAGAAGGAAAGCAATAAATACTCCCCTGTTATCTACAAATACAGATGCATCCGTGGAGGTGTCGTTAATGATGCCCACCAGGATGAAATCAGGTGACAGGCGTTCCATGGAGGCTGCGACAGCCCTGTAATCCTGTCCTTCTACCACAAAATCAACAGCAGTATAGACATCTCCCCTGTAGATCCTGTTTTCCATGACGGAAAGGCTCTGCCCATAGATTTCCTCAAGGCTCTGCAGGTTCCTGCCGCTCGCGCTGGCATAAACAATTCCGTCTCTAAGTCTATATACGAATACATCATAGAATATGTCAGAATTCCCTTCTCTTTTTATAAATTCACAGAGGGCATCCTTGATCTCATGGTATCTATCCGTCTCGTAAAAAGAGCTGTCAGCGACATTCAGGTTCTCATGAAGCCCCGCTGCATCTGCAAGGCCGATGAGGGAAGTCACTGCAAATCTTGAGTGCTCGATCTCGCGGGCATTTGAATAATTTGATGCCACGGTGTAGGTTCCGATAGCGACAATGAGGAAAAGAACAAACTCGGCAATAAATATATAGTAGAAAGTCCTGTTCCTGTTCTCAAATGTTCTTATTAAAAGTATCAGTATAACGGCCCATATCAGCAGGCCGGCAATATACCAGATTATGTAGGTTGAATAAAGGGTAAAGAGATGTCCAACAGAGAGCTTCATATCGGACACCGCACTTGCAATGTATGAATCAACTCTGAAAGGTCCATCGGGAGCGTCTGCATCAGTTCTTACGTAAAGATCGCCGGTTCTGTAGAGAGCGTCTGAGAAGAATCTTCCCTGCGAAGCTTTCTTTGACCTTACGGACTCAACCTTGATGTCGTCGCTCTGAACTTCCTTTGGATCCCTGAGGTTTGATACATCAATGCAGTAAACCTTAATGTCAGCTCCATCGTCACTCACGGTGGTTATGAAAAGACCTGTTCCCTCGGCGGAGAATCCGGTGACGATCTCGTGTTCACCTATCGTAAACTTCGGGGACTTAAGCTCGAGGTTTAAGTTCTTGTCAAGGCAAACCAGATGATAGGTGGTGGTGCTGTCTAAAGCGTCATCATCCTCTTCGTCATCCTTCTCGATAAAGCCCGACAAAACAGCGTATACATTTCCGTCGTAAGCAGATATTCCGAGGATCCTTGTATCGTCAACACTCTTTGTGAGGAACAGTTTGGACACTCTGCCCTTTCCGTTCATCTTGAATACCGCTCCCGTACCTCTTATGTTCTGGGCATAGTAAATATCACTGCCACTGGAAGTGTACTGTGAATAGGAAGTGCACTCAATGTCAATGGATACCTTGCTCATCACATAGGAAAACGCAAACAGTGAAAGAGTAAAGCTGATGATATACAGGACGATTATTATTCTGGTTCTCAAGCTCATAGATGCCATTTACGGTCTCTCCCCCTACTGAAGCAAACTCTCTGTACCAATCTTCTTAAACGTATTAAAAAGAAGTCTGAACCAGGAATTTCCGCCGAGGAACAGCCTTGAGAGGATGATGCTCAGCGCGATTATTCCAAGGATAAGACTTATCCAGAACATGACTCCTATAATTGTGTCGGCATTTCTTTTCACCCAGAGTTTGATAAGGAAAAACGGAGTTATCTTCTTCTTGGATACTGCAGCGATGGTGATATCCCTGTAGAGATCCGTAAATCTGTGGTAACTTCCGTTTGCCACCTTCTTCTCCAACAGGTAGAAGCTGGTGGCCTTCTGTCCGGACTTGGGTTGCAGCAAAAGAAGAAGAGTCCTTGCGCACACATCCGTGCACTCTTTCTCTCCAATCGTCTCGTCAAGCTTTGACAAGTCCATCTCGTACCCGAAAAAGACCGAACCATCACTGGATAAATTCAGCATGCCGTTACTGAGAAGCAAATATAAAACTGGATATGGGAGATCCGACGTGATACAGGCCAGTATAGTGCTGATACAGATATCCTCACACTGGGCCAGCGTCATTGACTCCCCCTCATAGAAATCAAATAACGGTCTCTCTTTATGGTAGGGAAAAACAAGCACATGCTTGTCTCCCACAGCAAAATCGTCAACCAGGACCTGCTCACCGTTTCTTCCGGAGAACTTGAAAAGCTCAAGGACCCTCCTGACGGTATCATGCTGGTGTATTACCACAGTGGTGTACAATATACCACCCGAAGAAGCCAAATCCCTGCAGATGTAGCAGTCATTGACTTCTCCAATACTCTTTGTGGCAACCGGTAAGAGCCGCATTTTGCCTGATTCATAGATCATGTGGGCTCCTCTCAAAGATTGATATCCGGGATCTTAACAATCGGTTCGCTTTCCTGCTCTGCTATGCTGCCTGCGTCCTCTTCGGTGGCAGTGGACTTGACGATGGCGTAAGCATAAGTACATACCATGGGCATGTCGGAACAGTAAATGCGGATTTCATATACACCCTCCTTGGCAGGTGCTGTGTAAACACCGTCCGTTGTAACCTCGCCGCTTGAAGGAGCGGTGAGCTCATAGGTGATGCTGCAGGGATCCATGTTATTGAACTGAACCCCGAAGTAGTAGTTTTCTCTGGGTCTCATGACTACGGTAGGAGTCTTGGCTGTAATAGACTTGCCGTAGTAGTCGGCCGCCTCGAGCTCTTCGCCTGACGGGAACTTGATGGCAACCCATCTGTAGGTCAGAACAAGGAAGTCCACATCGTGTAGAAGTCTTGCAGCTACCACGAAACTTCCCTTGTCGTTGAGCACTCTTACAGCGGTCTCAGCGTCCACCAGCTGCTGACTCTGTCTTGAGAACAGCTCGGGATTTCCATAAACCGTGCTCTTTGCGCTTGCTCCAAGGGCCTGATCCTGGGACAGGTACTCGTAGCCTATGGAAACATAGACGTTTCCGCTTCCAAGGCCGTGGGTGATCTCGCCTGAATATCTGATATCACCGGCTCTTGCATCTCTTCCAAGGGGAATTTCCAGAACGCCTGTAGCAACATTCTTAAGCTCTGAAGCTGTAGCCTCAACAACGGGAGCGGCACCTGCCGGTACTGCATCTGCCTCAGGCTTTTTGGATATATCCACATCCTTCACGAAGTACTCCATGTAATCAGAGCGGTATCCTGTCTGCGAAGGAAGGTCTATGTACTGATTCTTCTTGATCTCTCGTATATTTTCGATAACATAGGCGCTGTCTGTGCGCATCAGGTCGATTTCAGCCAGCTTGATAGCCGATGCGTTGACTGCCTGCCTCATCTCCAGTGAGAGCTTTCCGGTCTCTCTTCTTATAAGAGATGCCGGACTTTCCTCTGAGAGTCTTATCTTGAGGGCAAAGCTGTTCTCGCACTGAATTGCCCTGTCATTTTCAAAAGCTGCTGCGGAGCCGCTTCTAAGTATGACATTGGCCTCGATTCCTGCATTGTTCTGAACGTTCATCCAGAGGTCTTCATAATATACGTCGTCCGTAGTAAGCTCTATGTCATTGATATCTATATCAATCTGCTGTGAGCCATCGGGGGCTGTAAAATTCGGAATATCCAAAGTTCCCTTGTAGGTCAGTTTCACGTCTTCGTCCGTGAGCTTTCTGATCTCAAGTCTTGCCTTCACATTTCTGCCCTTGCAGACTATTGTCGGCATGCTTATAAATCCCTCAAAATTTGCACCCTTAAAGATGGTCTCCTTCTGAAGGAATTCCGACTCCATCTCGAAGCCTTCGTCAAATTCGTCCTTGTCCACAAGGAACATCTCGAACCCTTCACTTATACGATTAAACTCGTACTCCTGGTCCGATTCCTTATGACTTACAGCGTATACGGAATGAATGTCCTTCTCCTTGAAGCGCACGCACAGGCACGCGGTGTCGGAGGTAAGATCATCAAAGCCGTCTATGGCGGACAGCTTCTTAACCAGGGATGTATCGATTATGATCTCCCTTCCGCTTCCGTCCATGACAACGCCGCTCTCCACAAGTATAGAGAGGTCATCCAGGTTGACTACGCTGCATCCGCACACGATCCCGGCGCCGTACATGAGGCTGTTGATGAACCTGAGCTTGTTGATGTGATAGCTCTGCTCAGCCTGAAAATCTGCTGTTGTAAGCATCTTGCCGGGATAGTAACGATTTCGTTCGAATGGATATACCTGATTGCTGGCCATTTTTATTCCCCCTAATAGAAATACATATCATAAGGAACACCACATATAGTGCTCCTTATGATATATTACCATGATTAATGCACCAATAGTTCATTCTTTATATATTGTTTTGAAATTTTTTTCCGAAGATGCGCTTAGTAAATATATGACTCGTCAAAAATCTCTTTGAGTTTCTCAGGGCTGTTTCTTTCGGCTATTGTCCTGATAAGATTACTTAAGAGTTCCTTGCATCTGGTCTTTGAGTCAGATTTTGCAATATCCACATAGCACTGAACAACTTCCTGCCTGGTGTCACTCTGCCTGCTGCACTCGGAGAAGAAGTCGGGGATTCCCAGCTGCACCTTAACAGGCTTCATACTGCTCTTCATCTTCCCTGCTATGCCGAGTTTCTCTTTGAAAATAGCAATAAACTCCTGCTCGAAAAGCAGTGCATCCTCATCCTTTAAGCAGCGTCCCATATATATTCCCTGCTTTCTGGTCAGTCTCGAAGGAATCTTCGTAAGTTCCAGAACCTCCTTTTTATCATCCCGCAGAGCCTTTTGGGCTATATATTCGGGATTGCTCTCAAGCTGTCTTTTCTTTACAGCCTCTTCCAGCCTCTTCTTTTCCTCCTCCTGCCTCTGTCTTTCGTCTAATTCCTGCCTGTGCCTTTCCGCTGCCCTCGTGTCGTATTCATAGTCTTCCGGAAGAGTGATCCCGCTGAGATCCATGAAGGTCTTAAGGCTCTCTTCATTCTCCAGCATATAGTTTGTCAGCTCCACAGCGTTAAAATCACCCATGACATTATCCAGATTCCTCACTATGGCGGCAGGAGTCTTTTCAGTAATAAGTGTAATAAAGCTGCCCGTCTTATCTTCCTGCCAGTTGTTTATCTTCAGCAGCAGGCTGGTTATGATATTCGTCATGGTTCTCTCATTGCTCAGAAGATCTCCGTATTTCAAAGTGAACATCTTAAATTCCCTGAACCTGACAATAAGTCCGCCCAATGAGCCTTCTCTCGTGACCGTGGCGGTATTTCTTAAGAGCCTTGACTTAACAAGTTCCTTTGTGAGAGGTCCTCCCGCGAAATAATTGACCAGTCTGTCTTCATTTTCAGCACGGAAAAGTCTTTTCACAGCCTCTTCTTCCGATTCCGTTCCAAAAGAACGTATCTTTGCGACTTTGCGGTCATTTATCGCCCTTTCCTTTTCAGCCCCCTCAAGTTCAGATAACCTGTACCTCCGGTTTATTGCTGCCCCGCTTTCCACAATCCCGGCAATATAAGCAGAAAACTTTGAATCCATATCTTCTTTATTGCACAGATTTCTCTTCGCAAGGATCTTAATCAGTTCATTGTCATCAAACTTAGGTTTATACTTATTAATCAGCCTTTGTCTGAGCTGGTCCGGACGTGCCACATCCATATCCTTAACAGCATTTTCCTTGTATTCGGCATTCTCTTCCTCCTCGTCCTTCTGCTTCTGCTTCATTCTCTCCATATATTTTACCAGAGTATAGGGATTTTCAAGTCTTTGGGCCCTGTGCCTGTGGGACATGGTTATCACTGAAGTATCCTCTGCCTTAAAAGGAATTCCCGCTGCCGAGGCGACGTCAACCGCAAAACTCGTACAATTATATCTCATGAGGGAGTAGCTTCTCATGGCTCCCGCAATACCTCTGATCTTTGCTGCAGCCTTCAGGAAATTGGGATAACTGACAGGATGTTCCAGTGAAACAGCGCCGCCTTTAAACTTATAGGGGTTGCTCACACCGCCTATTGTTGCTCCGGCCATTCCCGGTTCTCCCCTTGTTCCAAAGTTAAAGCTGTAAACGGAAAGCTTTTTACCGTTTTTCATGGCATTCATTCTCACAGATGAATGACCGTCGCTTGACGCATTAAATACTGCGTTCATACTGATCTTGTACTGGATCATATTGTCATCCAGGGATTCATCATAGGGCATTCCTACGTCATTTGCCGCTTTCCTGCCACTTTCAAGTATCTCCTTGTACTCGGGGAGAGTCGTTATATAAGTCCGGAAAATCTCGATATCCTTCGGCTCCTTGATCTTAAACATGGACCTGAAGAAGTTTCTTACTCTTGCCTTAAAGCCTTTTGTCTGTTCGGCTTTATACATCTCCCACTCCAGCGTGTACTTCGGGGGCGGATTATCTACCACTGTCTCAATGCTGAAGCTGTCCGGAACATCCTTTATGATCTCCTCATCCGGTTCAAACTCCTGACCTGCATTGTAATGCTCAACTAAGTAATTATTTGAAACTTTCCCTTTGAATTCCTTCTCAAGATTCTCAATATCTTCTCCAAAACTGAGTTTTTCATCCCCAATCAGGTGTCTCTCGAAGTCATTTTCCCTGGCCATGTCGATCTCATCTCCGACTCTCTCAACGAAACTGTCTTCGATCTGCTGAGCAAGATCCCTGTCATTTTGAAGCCCTTCCTCATCATCGGTGCCCATGGCCTCCACTGTTTCAGGAATGATTATCTTAAGGCCAAGCGGATCAAAGTATGCCCCCTGAGGCATATCTGACCCCTGCTCAATAGCCCTTATGACATCATTTCTCTCTGCAGCCTTCCTGGCCCCAAAACGCCCCACCTTATCGGTTTTACCGGTTATGTATCTGAAAAAGCTGAATTTCTTGGCTGAATTCTTATACCCTTCCTGAAATCTGGTGGTTATTCCCGCATTACGTTTTCCCTTAATAAGGGCCCTGCTCTGTTCAATGAACTGCCTGTTTCTGTCGTTGTTCTTCATCATTTTGGAATCTTTGTAATCGGGCATGGGTTATCCTCCTGTGATCATAGGTATCTTCCAAAATCTGCTCCCTGAAGGACCTTTCCGGTCTTCTCCTGCTGGTACCTGATCGCTTCTGAAATATGTCTGTTTCCCAGATGTTTTCCCTCCATGGCAGCGATAAATGCTGCGCTGTAGAGGATTTCCTTTATCTCACTGCCGCATAAATCAAAGGAATCAGCGAAGTGCTTAAGATCCAGATCCTTATCCCTGGGCACCTTATCCGGAAGTATCTTCTCAAAGAGCTGAAGCCGCCTCTCCTCGTCGGGCCTTTCAAGATGCACGGCGTAGGTGATCCTCCTGATAAAGGCGGCGTCAAAGTCGTTAAACCTGTTGGTTGCAAGGAAGGTGACGCCGTCGTGCTGTTCTATCTTCTGAAGAAGGTATGCTACTTCCGTGTTGGCGTGCTTGTCATTGGAAGTTGCAACTTCCGTTCTTCTGGAAAAGAGTGCGTCGGCCTCGTCAAAGAACAGTATCACGTTGCCGTCTGCAGCTTCATCAAAGATCTTTCCGATGTTCTTCTCGGTCTCTCCCACATATTTGTCCACCAGCTGCGATAAGTCCACCCTGTAGAGAGCCATTCCTATCTCAGCCGCCATGACCTGTGCCGCCATGGTCTTTCCGGTGCCCGGAGGGCCGTAGAGGATACAGCTGCAGCCCCGTCCGTAGGGAACCTTCTCCTTAAAGCCCCACTCCTCGTCCACGAGGCTCCTGTTCTTCACTCTGCTGACCAGAGTATCCATTATCTTTCTCTGCTTCTCATCCACCACCAGGTCATCCCAGGTGAAGGTAAGAGGCATCCTGTCGCTGAGGGCATCCAGATTTGAGGTTGTATTTAAGAGGACCGCATCCGTAAGGTCAGATGCGGATATGCTCTTTCTTCCGCCTGCCCGCCTTGCGCTCTCTGCAGCTCTTACGCACTGCCTTATGGCGCCGGGGTAAAGCCTGTATCTGCCTGCAAAGTCTTTGGGGTCCACATCCTTTGCCGTCTTTACTTCCGACAGCTCTTTTTCCCAGAGCTTTTGCTGCTGTAATCCTAACGGAAGCTTTAAGGTCATCCTGTAGGTGCGGTATCTGTCGCCGGTAAGGTCAATTTCTGTCTTCTCCGGTGTAAGTACAAATACTACGTCCAGCTGCCTTAAGCATTTCTTTAAAAAGATGCTCAACGGCCTGCTCTCATCACCGCCGTCGGATACGATCACGAGCGCTTCGTGAAGAAGCCTTGCCCTCACCAGAAGTTCGTCCGACAGTTCTTTTATATCCTCTGAATTCATGGACGACAGCAGAGAAAAGTCCAGAAACATAGCCGCAGCGCCCTCGCCGATGGCGCTGAGCACAACCTGCTGCCTCTCACTCCTCTTATCTGCCGCTATCTGAATGACAGTGCCGTCAAGGTCTTCATTATCCGTATCAAGGCTGCCAAGATACTTCGACAGCTCCTTTATTTCTTTTTCATAGACAATTGCACTGTCCGGGGCACTGCCCATCTCCTCTGTGACAAGCTGTGAGAGCTCTTTGGGTAGTACGAGGTCCCCGTTTAAAAGAGCTGTCAGCTCCCTGTTTGCTTCGAACATGTCATAAAGGCTTCCCCGTCCCGCATCTGACGGATGCACGCAAAAAAGCGGACAATACTCCATAGTATTCCGCATTCTGCCCATTTCCAGAAGGGCCTCATCATCTGCAATTGTCTGGTAGATATCCATAGCAAGCCCGAAGGTTGGCGCTTTCTGGCTATCGTCGTCTGCCAGTATGCCATAGCCCATGCCGTAGTGTCTGTCCATATCCTGGGCTACTGCCATGAGCAGACAGAAAAAACTAAAGTCATAGAGGCCATATTCCGCAGCCACATTCACTATGGATAGTCCCTCGTCGGGGATCATTTCGACCCCTGACGAGATCCTGACTTTCTCGCCCAGAATGGCTGCCGCCATCCTGAGCTGAGTTCTTAGTTTACCTTCATCCGACCCGCTCTTTTTTTCAGCAGCAGCTGTAAGGAACATGTCGTACCACCTCAGATACGCACAGGTGCATTCCATTCCGCTGCTAAAGGGCACGTTTTTTTCTTCCTCGTCAAAAAAATCCCGCAGGTCCATCGTTTCCCCCTTAATTAAGGCCAAAGGCCTGTCTTATTCTCTCCTCGATCTCCTCGTCCGGAGTGTCTGCAGCAAAAGCATCCACATCGTCAAGGATGCCCACTTTGGCAAACTTCTCATCCTCTGAGCAGCTGATAACGAAGTAGGGCTCATCGGATTCCGGGAAGGTCAGGGTCCCGACACAGGCGTAAACCCCGTTAAAGGAATAGACGGTCCGTCCCTTCTCGTCATCACCCTCGTAGGTGATGTCGGTCTTTACCGCGCCGTGCTTAACAAAAAGCGATTCTATGTAACTGAGTCTTTCTTCAATATTTATACCCATGTTCTTCCTCAATTATTCTCCGGTCCATTGGCCTTGTTTGCTTTAGCGGCTTTTTTCGCTTTTTCCGCCTCTTTTTGGCTGTTCCATTTCTGTATCTCGCTGTCTATCATCGCATCAATTTCAGGTTTTGACAAAAGATGATCTTCATTCAGATAGCTCTTTTTGTGGAGACTGGTCTTCAGATTCTCGTCCGTGATGCCCTCGTTGGCCTTGTCCACCTTTGACATAAGAGCACTTACGGCTTTAAGAGCTCTTACGTCCTCGCTCTCAAGGTCGCCGGTATAGCTGATAGACTCCGAGACGATGACAGTCTTTTCTCCTGTCTTCACCCGCTTTTCGCCCTCTCCCTCATAGATCGGGACGGTGATCTCGCTCTTTTCCAGTTTCATGTTGTCATCCCTGGCCGCCAGCTGCCTCAGCCTGTCCTTGACCAAATTTGCACGCTCCATGAAATCTGCGATCTCATCATCAGCCAGGATATCACCCATCAGTATTCTCACGTTATCTGTATCTAATGCGAAGATCTTGTTGATAAACTCTGCAGGAAGCCCCTTTAGAACATCGTCGTCCAGAGCGTGGAAACATCTGAAGTCCTTCTTGACATCCTTCTCCCTCAGGTTCCCCCAGCTCATGTCATTGTCAATCGCCTTTATGCCTATGATCTTTTTGGTCTTTTCATCGTAGATCATGTGGAAATTGGCAAAGTGACGATCCACCTGGCCTGTCATGAAGTCAAACACCTGAAGAAGAAGTGACTGTTTGATGCCCTCGTTAGAATACGAGATATTCTTCTTTCCGTATTTTTTGCGAAGGTCATAGAGTTCCATGCCGCCGCTGTCCTCCATGAGATTTCCTTTGACCAGCTCACCGTTGATATTTACCTGGGCAGTTCTTGAATCCGAGACCATATTCCCAACTCCCAAAAGCTGAGCCATCCTGCTGGTAGCTACATGCCTGTTGGTCAGGTTCCTTCCGGGTTTTATCTTTGCACATCCGTCATCCCGGTAGCATATTCCTTTCTTGAACTCCATGTCGTGAATCTGTATAAAGAATCTTCCCAGTTTTTCCAGTTCTTTTTTATCGGATCTCTCTATAAGCGCCTTGAATTTTGTGCATATTGCAAGTTCCTTAGCGTTGTTCTGAGGTGACAGTTTCTTGATCGCTTCATCTGAAATAAAGTTCCGGGCAAAGGCAAGTGCCACTTCGGGATATCCGATCTCCCTCTTCAGATCCCTGCTCTTTTTTCCGAGATTCTGCTTTGCGTTGCCAAGCTGCTCAAAAAGATTCAAGAAAGTAGCAATATCCTTGCTGTAATAAACATTGATGATCCCCCTGATGGTCTTGTAATCATCTGTGGAGAGATCGCCGTAGATCCCCTTGGCCACATCATTTATCGCTTCAGCCAGGTTTTCCTTCGGTGCAAAATCCTCTCTTCTGAAATAAATGGTCTTCCCGGTCTTATCACTCTGTATCACAAAGATGTCAGAGAGATTTGCTCCGCCCTTTTTGACACTGACGCCCTCTTTATTGGTGTCGTAGAGCTCGGCTCTGCCGAATTTAAATACATCGATCCATCTTGGGAGACTGCGTCCGCTCACCTTGTTTTGAGACATGATCTCGCAGTACTCGGCTGCCTTCTGGGCAAACAGTTCCTTGTCGGTCAGGCACTGCCTGCTGACAGCTTCAAGGCTCTCCCTGAAGGGCTTATAGAAATTCTCATTATAAGCCCGCATCATGGAGCTGCTGCACTTTGCATCTATTTCATTTATTGTATCCTTGAGCTTCTCAATGATATCCGAATACAAAACCCCGACCAGATTACAGGTTCCGTCGAGGATGGTCTTGGCATCCTTGGTTCCGGGTTCAGGAATTCTGTTGCTGATAAGTACAGCCTTGAGCTTGTTGATCGATGCCCTGAGGTTATCATTCTTTGCAAAAAGTTTTGTATCCCTTAAATTCTTGTACTTACTGTCCTTAAAAATGTTGAAATAATTATCTCCCAGAGTGAACTCTTTTGAGTATCTGCTGACCTCCAGCTTATCAAGCGCCATTTCGCCAACGCCGGTCGCACTGCCGTCAGCATCAGGTGATCCCTGCCTTCTCTTTGCTTCCAGTTCTTTCTGCATATCCGAATAGACGATAAACTCACAGTCATTCTTTATGAAGTCCATGAGATTATCAGAACCGCCGTAATACTTATTCGCAGTTGCAAGGAAATCGATCCTTGCCTTGATGGCTGAAAGATCTGTCTCTCTCAGGGTGCACATCACCTTGGGAGTTCTCCTGACGATCCTCTGCTGATTCTTATGCTGATTTTTCTGCTTTTTGCCCTTATTGGCAGAAGTCTTGAGCGTCACCACCTCTTCAAGGGGCTTTTTAAGCTCCTCTTCGTCTGCTTCCACCTGTTTTTTATAGAATTCGTAGAGCTTTGATGCCTTGCTTCCGATCTCCGAAAGGTGACGCAGTTTAACAGAATCTTTGGAGTAAAGTTTCTCGTATCCCTCGAAGGAAAAGTCGTTCACATCGAATGAAAGCAGCGTCTCAAAGGCTTTCTCGATCCTTTCGATCGTCTCCTTCTTCTGCTCTTCGTCGTTTATGCGACTTGTCTTTATATCAAACTCAGCGGCCAGGTTTTTAGCCTCGTCACTGTTCTTTACATAGTCCTTGTAGGCATCGTTGTACTCTTTAAGCTCTCCTGCTATGCCGTTCTTATGTTTATCCGCAAATACTTTGCGGTCGTAGGCAGCAGCCTCTTCCTTGTAGAGCTGATCAAGATCGGTGTCCTGCTTAAGTCTTTCACCCGGTCTTGTGGAGATGCCAAGCTGTATATGGTTCAGCTCCCTCTGTATGTTTCCGATCATATCGACTTCGTCGTCATTCAAGCCGTATTTGACAAGCTCATCGTTTCTGACTACATCCAGATCGTGCATGGCATCCATGTCTATACCGCCGCACATATCCTCAAGTGAAAGAGCATGTCTGCAGGCGTTGCTCTTTGTAGACTGAAAGCCTCCGAGCCGCCCTGATATATAGGCTGTACCGAGATTATACATGATCTGCGTATTTCTTGTGATCTTTGCCAGCTCCGCTTCCTTATTATCCTTTTGGATACCCATAACATCACAGGCATCATCTCCCAGCTTAGCTGCGAGCCTGGTTATGTTGTTACCTACCAGTTTTGCATTGGCCAGGTAGATCTGATCAATTGTCTTTTTGCTGAAGTTGTTAAAGAGTTCTTTTGTGGAAGTAAAGTTATAGTCAGAGGGCTTTATAGAGTTCACATCCCTGTAAAACTCCATCCAGAATTTCAGTTCTCCCTCATCGCTTCCTCCAAACAGCTTAACAAGTCTTATCGTATCCTCGCTTGATCTTCCTGCAATGTAATCAAGAGCAAATCTGGGCATTTGATCTAACTTAAAACCGTCCTTGAACTCATTGGGATGCTCATTGATGTATTTTTTCGCTATATTACCTGCCTGGCCCTTGGCCGTCAGAACTTTTCCCTGTTCTGCAACCATGGTATCGGCAATAAATGCATTTTTCTGATACTCCGCTCTTTTCTTCTCCAGTTCCCGCTTTGGCATCTTCGCATTTGCCGCCTTGCCTGCCATGATACGCCACGTCTTCTTTATCGTATCGTCCCTGCGGTTGTGCTCCGTAGTTATCTGCCTTAAACATTTTTGATAATACTTACTCATATCCCTGCAGGGTACAGCGGCAAGCTCATCTCTGGCGGAGTTATCCCGGAAATACTTATCCCACTTTTCGAAATTCTTATCGGCGATACTGGTGGAATCCTTTAAAAGAAGTCCGGACATATTACTTAAGGTAGTGCGCACTTCACTGAATACCATCAGCTTGGCGCGGAGCTGCATAAGCTCTTCATCCGAAAACTCAGCCGCACCGGATGCCAGCGCTTTTGTCACAAGGAGCTGCACCTTGTCCGCCTTCTTGGTATATTCCATATTGTGATCAAAGTTTTCAAAGATCTCTTTGTAGTTTGCAAACTTAAATCCGTTTATATCCAGCTCTTTGAACTGTCTTACGGCTTCCTGAACTGCTTCCTTCGTAGCCTCAGGTTCCGTGTAGTCTTTATCCAGAGCCTCAAGGGTAAAACTGTTGCCTAGAACCGCTGTCTTCCCCTGATTGATCAGCTGCTTTTTCTGTTCCGGAAGTTCTGTAAAGAGCACATCTGCAGCATTGTCTGACTTTTTCCGGTAGTCCATAAGAAGCTTCCTTCTGGCTTCAATTCCTTCCCGGCTGCCATTTTCCAGTTTTGCCGCTTCCTGTGCTAGAGCGGCAGCCCTGTTTTGGGTCAGATTGAGCCTTCCCCTCTTATTGATGGCTCTGTCCGAAGCACCGTGAACCTTCAGGAAGTTCCTTCCGGCGTAATAGACATTTAAAAGAAGCCCCGCCACTCTCACCTGATCGGCATTGGCCTCGGGGCCGACATCCATCGTCAGCTCTTCATTGTAATGCTCGCGGTAGTAGGGATCGGTAATGAGCTGCTTCCTTGCAACATAATAGGTCGAAAGAGCCCGAAGCATATCGACCCTCTTCGTGACAGCATCAAAAGTATTCTTGGATTTCACCTGGTCAGCCTGCTGAACGACCCCTTTGTAATCAGGGTTTTTGAGGCCTTCCATGTAATCCGGATTATCTGCAAGAAGCCTCTCATAGGCGCTGACCATGCCGCTGACCTTTTCAAGAGCTGCTGCGTTTTTGGCCACGTCCTCATCTTCCTCAAGAGAGATTTTTGATACATCCAGCTTCAGCAGGGCTGTTGTCATGACATCAAGGGCTTTAACACGGTTCTGATTCTTGTTCACGGTTTCCACAACCTTCTCTTCACCGTCTATCTCTTCAGTGATCTGAAGCTTAAGTGCCTCTTCCATGCTGCTTCCGGCATACATTCCCACCAGCTCCTTGTTCTTCTGAACATCGTCTGTGTCCATGAAGTACGAAAGATCTCTTATGGTTTCTTTGGAGATTCCCGTGGCAATGTTAAAAGAAGCTTTCGCAGCTCTCTCATAATTGACTTCAAACATTCCACTGCCTGCATTTTCGATCATAGTGCTGTTGGCTGCCTTCTTAAAGAGGCGGGACCTCTTGTTCAGTGTCTTGGCAGTCCTCTGCTCAGCGGGGAGATTTTTGGGCCTTCCCTTATATTCGCCCATAAGAGCCGTCTTTGAAGGAAGGGTGTCCACCTTGAATTTTTTCAGTGAATTCCTGGCCCTGATATGCTCAAAGAACGCAGTAGCCCTGACATCACTTCTGCGAGAAAGCTTATAGGCGTCGATCTTTTCCTTTTCTTCGCGGGATATCGGCCTTTTCTGTCGTACAAGAGAATCCTGAAGTGGAGCCGAGATATTCTTCTGCGCATCCACCTCAAGCGGACTGTTAATGATTATGTCTTCATTTATATTTTTCTGATCATTTATATTGTTCTGTAACATGTCTTTCCCTCATAAAAAGCTCTGTACTTTACAGCGAATATATCTGAACAACCGTATCTGACCGCTTCTTCACCCTTCCGTCGGAAAATCTGCTCAGAAGTGCCATCTGTTCGTGGTAAAATGGGCTCATCACAACGGGCATATCCCCTGAAAATCCGGCCTTTGCCCTCTGTATCCCGGAAATGATGAGATCCAGTGTCACCATCTCCATGTTCTCACCCAGGACCCGCAGTCCCTCCACATAAATGGCATCGCCGTCAAAACTGAGGATCAGTGCTCCCATCACCTGACCGTCTCCATCGATGTAGGCGACGCTGTGATCCCCATCATAATTTTCCCTTTTGGACAGAGAGGTGACGTTTCCCGTATCATCCATCTCATCCAGCATGTTTATCTTCCTGTAGTAAGTTAGCCACTGCTCATCCGAAAGCGCACTCAGGGGCACGATCTTCGATGTCACTTTTTTGTTCGGAAGTACAAGATCCCTGAGAAGGACCTCATAAGTGGAGGTGGTTGCAAGTTCAAACTCAGTGAAACCGCAGCTGTCAAGCAGCTCATACACCCCGTCGCTATCGGCCATTTTTTCATGTATACAGGAGATTTCCTTAGCTTCCCCGTCGGCGGCAAGTTCTTTAAGAGCCTCTATAAGCTCTTTTCCCGCACCCATCATCCTGAAGTCCTCAGCAACAAAGACGTAGGTAAGAAGCAGATTTCCGTCCACATCCACCATTGCTGCAAGAACTCCGCAGGCTGTATCGGTATCTTCATCGATCGCTCCAAGATAAAGGTGGCTGACTTCCAAAACTTCGCCCGGAACCACCCCCAGGAACATCTCTTTATTCTCTTCCGTGACCAATGCTATTTGAATGTGGCCCACCTGCCTATGCCTCCTCCATCTTTCTTATTCTCTCGGCTTCATCCAATACCTTCTGAGTCCAGTTCGGATCGGGCTCATAGATCTGAAGCACCCGAAATCCCCAGGCTCTGGCGTTTTTGATGATAGCCTCCTCATCGTCTATGTGAAGTGAAATGCGGTAGTGAGTCGGCATCTTCTGAGGCAGGGTATCGGACCTGTTCCCCTGAACTTCCTTCCTATGCCTGTATCCGTTCACTATCTGGTCAAAGTGAATATTGTATTGCCTGAAAAGTGCGCGTATATACGTCTCCGTTCTGAAGGAGGAGGTATATACCCACACTTCGAAGCCTCTTCTCTGAAGCTCATTTATAAGCCACACGGTTCCTTTTCTGAGTCTTTCGGGAAACATTCGATTTAAGGGGAACCTGAGCTCCGGCTCCACCTCGTAGTTGTCTGGCGACACAAACAATACTTCGTCCAGGTCAAAAGAAATTTTCATAAGACAAAAGTCATCCTTTAAATATATTTACGTGAGAGCACATGGGGCACTTGCACTCTTCTTTTGAGAGATTTGCATAGAAGGGCCTTTTACAGTTGCTGCAGGCAATTCTCATGATATGATTGGCTTTTTTCCCTTTTCCCGGAGCATCTCCCGGGAAGGCACCTCCTGTCACGTCCATAAGCTCCTCATCGTTCAGGCTCATACTATTCTCATTCATGTCAATAATTCCCATGATTATTCTCCTTTCATCCGTTGTATCGCAGGCACAGCATGGTGATATCATCAAACTGTTCCATATTTCCTGCATATTCATCCACAGCGCTCTTCATTGAGGAAATGATTTCCTCAGGAGATGTGTCGCGTTTTTTGTTAAGGTTCTCCAGTATCCTTTCGGTTCCGAAGAACTTCTCTTTTTCATTCTGAGCTTCAGCCACGCCGTCGGTGTAGACAAAAATACTGCCTCCCTTTGGAAGCGTAAAGCTGTAATCCTTGAATCTGACTCCTTCCATGGCTCCCACAACAATGCCGTGGGGATCCTTGAATATCCGGAAATTCCCCTCTTCATCGGTGATGAAGGGATATTCGTGACCTGCGTTGGAGGCGATCACTTCACCGGTACTGATGGTGATGATTCCTACCCACACCGTAACGAACATATCGTTAATACCGTCCTCGCAGAGGCCTTCATTTACAGACTGAAGGATCTCTGCAGGTGTTCCGCCGTTCATAGCCCTGCTCTTTAAGATGCTCTTACTTACCATCATGAAAAGAGCTGCCGGCACGCCTTTTCCTGACACATCCGCGATAAGTATTGCCAGATGGTCATCGTCTATCATAAAGAAGTCATAGAAATCGCCGCCAACTTCTTTGGCAGGTGACATGCTGGCAAAGAGGTCAAACCTCTCTTTTTCCGAGATCTCTTTAAAGCCCGTTGGAAGGGCTGACGCCTGGATCCGCTTTGCGAGATCAAGCTCGGTGTTGATCCTCTCCTGTTTGGCCGTAACATTTCTTATCTGGTCCATGGCATCGGACACGTCGTCTTCCATGTCCACCATGGTCTCCCAGAGTTCCTCGATCTCATCCTCAGTGTGGATCGCCAGATCCTTGAAGACTTCGGTCTTGACACTCTTTTCAACCTTACTTATCTCTGTGTAGTTTCTTGCTGCTCCCGCCAGGGAATTGATGGGATCTATGATCCTCTTGTTTACGGCTTTTGCCGCAAGGTAGGAAATGAATGCCAGAATAATGAGCATGGCGGGAATGTAGACCGCCAGGAACATATTTATCTGCCTGGCAAAAGAATTGACGGTGACATTGATAGTCATATATCCTATCAGGTCGCCGGACTTGTCATATACTCCCGTATAATCTGTTGCATTCCACCCGGAAGCCTTTCCGTAGGTGATCGGCATAAACCAGTTGGAGTTCAGAGTCCTCTCGATGGTCTTCGGAGAATCGATCATCCCGTTGTCATTTGATATCCACATTCCCGGAAGAAAGGCATAATCCCTGTCGTTTCCGTCGATAACATATACAAGTCGCCGGTGTTCCTCGTCAAAGAAGGTGAAGTAAACATTCTCCATGTTTGCCTCAGTCCTGACGGTTTCAAGGATACTTCTCGCGGCCAGAAAATCGTCGTCCACGATCTTATACATTATCTCAATGTATTCTTCGGAGTACTGATTCTTCCTGAGCTCCTCGGGAGTTGAATAGTAGAGCTCTTTAACCCTGGCAAAAGTATTCTCCAGATATTCATCCCCTATGAGCGCTGTGGCAATATCACCCTCGTTGTCCATCTCCCTCTTGTAGTTTTCCAGAGTGGGGTAGACGAAGAGAACTACTTCCACTAAAACTGCCAGGAGCAGGATGATGACCGCGCCAAAGAGGATGGCATTCATTACCACCCTCTTCAAGGATTTCCTTTTGGCGTTTTCGTTGTTTTGCATAGCTGTTCAGCCTTTTGTTTTGCTGCTCAGTCCATTTCCTTAAGGAAAGTAGGGGTGCGGCGGCTTCTCGTCCGGGCTTGCGCATATAATGCCGCAGTCTACGGAAACTCCGCCTGCTACCTTCTCAAGTTCCTCAAGAGAAAGCTGAAGCATTTCCATATTCTCTTTTGTGATGTTTTTTGTTCTCATAACATTATCCTCCGAAAATAAATGTTATTTTTCTTACACTTATTTATACGAAGGGAAAAAAAACGTGGCAAAAAAATTTAATATTTAATTACTCCGCTTTTGGTGCGAAATATGCTTTCCACTTTTTGTAGTCACCGGGCACCGACGTAAAGTGGATCATAAAGCCTTTTTCGGTCTTCTCCACCACCTTACAGTACAGCTCTCCGCCGGCGTCTATCTGGATGTTATCGTATACATTAAGCGCCGCTTCCGTCTCCATTATGGCCATATCTGCGCCGAGGGCTGTGATACCGCCGTAATAAGCTTTCTTTTCGCCGTGTTTGCCCTCTATCCGGTAGTAGACCACAGGAATGGTCTTTTCCAGCGCCTCAGGTATTATGCTGTTTACGCTGACGGAGATATTGTAGGGATCTCCGATTCCGATCACCTGAGACAGAGTCATATCTCCCGCCACACCCTTGGGATGGACCACTATTTCCTTGGTTATGGTGATGTCCGACTTCACCATGTCCCTTGTGGATTCAGAGATAAGGATTTGTCCGTTTATGGTATAGCTCTCGACCCTTCCGCAGAGGTTGACATTGCTGCCGACCACTCCGTACTTGGTCCTCTTTTCAGAGCCGATATTTCCTACTATCACATCGCCTGAATTTATTCCGATTCCCATCTCAAGGATCGGATATCCCCTCTTGAGGTTCCAGGCATTGACCTTTTCCATCCTTCCCTGCATGTCCAGGGCGGCTGCCACAGCGTCTGACGCGTGGGTTTCGGAATCCATGGGCGCTCCGAAGATGGCGAAGATTCCGTCTCCCATAAACTCTATAATGGTTCCGTTTCGCTTCTGGATGGCGTCGGTCATCTCCCCAAGATAGTTGTTAAGCATGGTGATGAGGTCCTGGGGATCCATCCTCTCACTCATGGCAGTAAAGCCTCTCAGATCGCTCATCATGATGGTGAGGCACTTTTTTCTGCCTCCCAGGCGAAGACCGTCGGGAGTATCGAGAAGCTGCTTTACAATGTCATCGGACAGGAACCTTCCGAAGGTCTCTCCCAGGAGCTTGTTTCGAAGTTCAAGCTGCGCATTCAGCGCCCGGATCTTTTCCATGCTTTTTACGGCATCCCTTAGATCCATAAGTTCGCTGAGGTCGCTGAACACAACGATAATTCCGACCTTTTCGCCCTTGTCCTGAAGGAATGAGGTCACCACCCGAAGCTGAAGAGTCTTATCTCCCTTCTTATAATCAACTATGGCCTCATGGGCTCTGGTCCTGTCGTAGACAGCGTCCAGCACAGTCTGGGTAAAGGCATCATTATCGCTGTCGTCGAAAAAGCACGCGGCGAATTTCCTGCCCACCGGATCATCCGGGAGCCCCAGAATATCCACAGCCGCAGGATTGACATAACCTATGACTCCGTTGAAGCCTATGGTCATGACACCCTCGGTCATGTTAAGCATGATGTTCTCCTGTATCAGTCTCGCAGAATCAGGCATATCGTTGCTCCCTTCAAAATATTGTGCCCCGTATACAATTAATGCCCGCTCTTAATCAGAGCGGGCACTAAATATGCAGCTTATCAGCCGTAATAAGTTTCTTCGTATTCCTGTGCCTTCTTTTTGAGTTCATCACTAACCGAATTC
>JAEEGF011514770.1_pt1 | contig 29088 bp, 23 predicted proteins | sample 9134171 | NCBI WGS metagenome assembly JAEEGF01 (sample SAMN16246542, study PRJNA631951) | gut metagenome | biome: gut microbiome; feature: rumen; material: AP-attached | host: Bos | place: Iran: Karaj | collected 2018-10 | reverse complement strand
GGACAAAAGGAGGTTATGCGACAGCAGGGTGATCAGGTTTAATCAAGTATATTTGTAATGACAATGGTTATCTGCTTTGGATACCCGATACTTGGTTGGTTGTGCAATGTAATCGCCATGAGATTCTATATCTTAGATAAAGAGAGAATGGTACAGGTTCATAAAAATATTAATGCCAGAAAAAATGAACAGTAATATATAGTGAAAATATATAGTATTATATAGTAACAACTATTTTAAGAAGCTGATTTTCGATTTGAATAAAGTCGGAAATCAGCTTCTTTGTTGTAATGGTTGCGAATCTATGGTTTTATAACGGATTAATGTAGAACAATCAGAAATAATGACGGAATTTGTGGTAAAAATCATTGCAAATGCAGGAATTTAGTGACAAAATAGAAGTGTGAGATTTTTTTACAGAAAGGAAGAGCGGTTATATGAAAAAGAAAAAAGGTCTTAACTTATTATTTAAATTTGCATCAATGTCATTGTTGCCATTAGTTGTTTTATTTATCATTGCACAGTTTGCAATTTCATTTGTAACCAATACTGTTGCAGAGAAACTTGTTGGCAATATGCTTGCTTCAAATGCATATGCAATGGATGAGACGATGCAGTTAAGTATGCAGATTTATGGCCAGGATGGAATGGCCCTTGGTAAAGTGATGGAAGAGATGAAAGAACAAACTGGTGGTGTGAATTATGCACTTGTTGATGTGAAGAATCAAGCCATTCTTGTCAGCACATTTACCCAAGATGTTCCTTTGAATATGGAAGCAATTAATAAAGCTGTGTCAGAAGAAACATTTTTTGATGCCAAGGATATGGGGTCAGGAGAACCATTCTATACATACTATAGATCTGTAGGTGGCGGACTTTATTGTATGATGGCCAATGTACCATATGACACAATCAAAGCATATTATAATAAATACCTAATGGGAATCATTATAAGCATGGTTGCTATTATGATTGTGTCAACTATTTTGGTTTATGTATTGGTTAAGATGGTTGTAAAGGCTATTACATCCACAGTTGGAAACCTGGATCATGTGGCAGATGGTAATTTGAAATATAGTTTGCCAGATAAGATTACATCTAGATCAGATGAGGTGGGAAATATTGCAAGATCTATTCAGGCATTGGTTCAGAAGCTTGGAAAGACTGTTACAAATATTCATGAATCTACAGATTCTCTGAATGATTTCTCAGGGCAGTTCAAGAACAGCTTTGACAAGATTAATGATCAGATTACAAGCGTAAACCAGGCTGTAGATGAAATTGCAAATGGTGCAACAAATCAGGCTCAGGAGACAACTCGTATTGCCCAGGAAATGAATGATATGGGTGAGGCTTTGGATGATGCGGCTGGTTCAGTTAAGCAGTTAATGGATAGCACTAATTCAATGCGCGAGCAGAATAGAAAGATGAATGATATCTTGGAAGAGTTATCTGAAATCAGTGCACGTACAGAGAAATCTATTGATGATGTATATGACCAGACAGCTGAGACTAATAAGTCTGCTGAAGAAATTAGAAATGTTGTAGATATTATCAGTGATATTGCTTCACAGACTAATCTGCTTTCACTCAATGCTTCTATTGAGGCTGCTCGAGCAGGAGAGCAGGGTAAGGGATTCGCAGTTGTTGCTGACGAAGTTAGAAATTTGGCTGAGCAGTCAGCTGATTCAGCTCAGAAGATTAGTGCTATTGTAGAGGAACTTATTTCAAAGGCCAATGTATCTGTTCAGACAATGGAAGGCGTAAGAAATGAGATTAATAATCAGAATGAGAAGTTATCTACAACAAGAGATACATTTGAAGTGCTGAAGGAAGAAATCAGAAGTGTAGCATCTGAGATTGATAATGTATCTTCACAGGTAGATGCTTTGAATAATACCAAGGATCAGGTTATGGGCGGCCTAGAAGGCTTATCTGCAATTGCTGAGGAAAATGCAGCTTCAACAGAGGAGACTGCAGCTACAATGGTTGAATTAGAGCAGATAGTAAATGAATGTAATACAGCTACTGGCAATTTGATTGATTTGGCCGGACAGATGGATTCAAATGTAAATTCATTTAAGCTGGATGAAGAGGCTATTGCAATGGCGAAGGAAATGCAAGAGGATGCTCCTTCATCAGAAGAGTAATCGCTTGTAGCATATTAATTTAATAAATGAAGCTTAAGTCCTTCTGTATTAATGAACTAATAAGAGTCCTGATACAGAAGGACTTTTTGTATGATTGTGTAAAATATTTAGAAATAATAGTTGACATAAGAAAATGTGGGTGTTATCATATCTTTAATTTGATAAAGCTTTAAACTGATGACGGAGAGAAGTACCTTTGTATGATGGCTTAAGAGAGAGCTGCGATGGTGGGATGCAGTGAGATAGTACTTAGGGAATGGACTCCTGAGGGCACAGTCAAATGTATACTTATTATACAGAGTATTCTGTGACGCGAGGCATGCGTTAATTGCCGTAGATATATAGGTATCTAGCTAAGTGCATAGTGTCAAAGCTATGAATTCAAGGTGGCACCGCGGATGGTAAATTCGTCCTTGATGGAGACAAGAGTTCTCTGTCATGGGCGTTTTTTTATACTTTAATAATTTAAAATGGAGGGTTGGGCATGATCAAAGAGGCAATTGAAAAGATTGTAAACAAAGGAGATCTGACTTATGACGAAGCATATTCTGTCATGAATGAGATTATGAGTGGTGAGAGTACACCAACTCAGAATGCGGCATTTCTATCAGCGTTGTCTACCAAGAGCGCCAAGGCTGAGACTACAGAGGAGATCGCGGGATGTGCTGCAGCTATGCGAGAACATGCAACTCATGTAGAGACTGATATGGAAGTGTTTGAGATTGTTGGAACAGGTGGAGACAATGCACATAGTTTTAATATTTCTACAACATCAGCTCTTGTTGCAGCTGCAGGAGGAATGAAGGTTGCAAAGCACGGTAATCGTGCAGCATCATCACTTTGCGGTACAGCAGATTGCCTGGAAGCTCTCGGTGTAAATATTAATCAGGATCCTGATAAATGTGTGGAACTATTAAAGCAGGTGGGTATGTGTTTCTTCTTTGCACAGAAGTATCATACTTCCATGAAATATGTAGGAGCCATTAGAAGGGAATTGGGATTTAGAACAGTATTTAATATACTGGGACCATTGACTAATCCGGCTACTCCACAGATGCAACTTCTTGGAGTTTATGATGAATATCTGGTGGAGCCACTTGCACAGGTGCTTATTAATTTGGGAGTGAAGCGAGGAATGGTAGTTTATGGAACCAACAAATTGGATGAGATTTCCCTGAGTGCTTCTACCAAGATTTGTGAAATCAAAGATGGCTGGTACAAGACTTATTATATAGAGCCGGAAGATTTCGGATTCAGAAAATGCACAAACGAAGATTTGAAGGGCGGCACTCCAGAAGAGAATGCTCACATAACCAGAGCTATTTTAAATGGTGCAACTGGTCCTAAAAGAGATGCTGTTCTTCTTAATGCGGGCGCGTCTCTATACATTGGAGGCAAGGCGGATAGTTTTGCAGATGGAGTTAAGTTGGCAGCAGAGTTAATTGACTCAGGCAAAGCATTGGAGACACTAGAGAAATTTATACAGGTGAGTAACAGTTAGAACTGGATTATATGATTGTAATCCGGAGAGCAACAGATTGAATAGGATTTTGTGATTGCTGGAGAAATAGATGACTATTTTAGATAAACTGGCGGATTATGCCAGATACAGGGTTCAACAGAATAAACAGATGGTTTCTTTGGAGGAGGTTAAAGAAGGGGCTTCTTCTTCCCCAAAGTTTAATTTTGAATTTGAAAAAGCTTTGATGGGAGGAGATATTTCGATTATATGCGAGTGCAAGAAAGCATCTCCTTCCAAAGGAATCATAGCTGATCAATTTCAATACATAGATATAGCTAGAGAATATGAAGCAGCAGGAGCGGATTGCATATCCGTTTTGACAGAGCCAAAATGGTTTATGGGTTCTGATAAATATTTACAAGAGATAGCATCACAAGTTAGTATCCCTTGTTTGCGCAAGGACTTTGTGGTGGATGAATATATGATTTATGAAGCAAAAAATTTGGGCGCCAGAGGGGTGCTTCTAATAGCGTCCATTTTGACAGATGCACAGTTGAAGAAATATTTTCAAATATGTGAAGAACTGGGAATGAGTGCCTTGTTTGAAACTCATAATGAGGAGGAAATCAAGCGCGTTCTGGACGCAGGTGCTAGAGTTGTTGGGGTAAATAATAGAAATCTCAAGGACTTCTCAGTGGATACAACAAATAGTGCGAGGTTGCGCAAGCTTATTCCTGAAAATGTGATATACGTATCTGAAAGTGGTATTGCAACCAGTGAGGATGTGAGGAAGCTGAGAGATGCAGGTGTAGATGCGGTGCTAATAGGAGAGGTCCTCATGCGGGCAGCGGACAAGAGAGCAAAGCTCCAAGAACTAAAGATACTGTGAGCTGCTGGAGATAAGAGAATATGAAAATAAAATTCTGTGGATTATATCAAGATGCACATATTGCCTACGCTAATGAAATCAAGCCAGATTACGTGGGATTCGTGTTTTGGAATAAGAGTCGAAGATATGTTACAGCTGACAAAGCCAGGGAGCTTCGCAATCAGCTGGATTCAGGCATTCAAGTGGTTGGAGTGTTCGTTGATGAAGATATAGATAGAATAATTGACTTATATCAGTCGGGGATAATAGATATGGCTCAATTACATGGGGCAGAAGATGATACATATATTAAAAGACTGCAGGAAATTGGCATTCCAGTAATAAAAGCTTATGTAGTGTTAAACAATTCAACAATAATTATGCAGGCTCAGAATTCTATAGCAGATTATGTGCTGCTTGATGCTGGAAAAGGTGATGGCAAAACATTTGATTGGGAGCTGTTGAAAGATTTTAATCGGGACTATTTTCTGGCAGGAGGTTTGAATCTGTCAAATATTAGAGAGGTTACACAGAATATTAAGCCTTTTGCTGTGGATGTTAGTTCTGGAATAGAGACTGACGGTGAAAAGGATAGATTTAAGATGGAACAGTTCGCGCAGATGGTTAGAAAGGATGGCAGAAAATGGAAGCGGTAAATGGTAGATTTGGAATACATGGTGGACAGTATATACCGGAGACCTTGATGAATGCAGTGAAGGAGTTGGAGAATGCATATAATCATTATAAGAATGATCCGGATTTCAATGCTGAATTGACAGAACTTCTCAATGAATATGCTAATCGCCCAAGCAGGTTATATTATGCGAAAAAGATGTCCGAGGATTTAGGCGGTGCCAAGATATATCTCAAGAGAGAGGATTTGAATCATACTGGAGCTCACAAGATAAATAATGTGTTAGGTCAGGCGCTGCTTGCCAAGAAAATGGGCAAGACCAGACTTATAGCTGAGACTGGTGCTGGTCAGCACGGTGTGGCAACTGCAACTGCTGCGGCATTGATGGGCATGGAATGTGTAGTCTTCATGGGAGAGGAAGATACTAAACGCCAGGCGTTAAATGTATATAGAATGCGTCTCCTTGGAGCGGAGGTGATTCCAGTTACAAGTGGAACAGCTACTTTGAAAGATGCAGTATCAGAAGCCATGAGGGAATGGACTAATCGAATTGATGATACTCATTATTGTCTGGGATCGGTTATGGGGCCACATCCTTTTCCTACGATAGTTAGAGATTTCCAGGCAGTGATTTCCAAGGAAATCAAGGAGCAGATTATGGAGAAGGAAAGCAGACTTCCTGATGCTGTAATAGCATGCGTGGGAGGTGGATCCAATGCCATTGGAACATTTTACAATTTTATAGAAGATGAAGGTGTGCGACTTATAGGTTGCGAGGCTGCAGGCCGAGGCATTGATACATATGAGACTGCGGCTACGGTAAATACTGGAACTGTGGGAATTTTTCACGGCATGAAATCTTATTTCTGTCAGAATGAGTATGGTCAGATTGCTCCGGTTTATTCCATTTCTGCAGGACTTGATTATCCGGGAGTTGGACCTGAGCATGCATATTTACATGATATTGGAAGAGCTGAGTATGTGCCGGTTACAGATGACGAGGCGGTAAATGCATTTGAATATTTATCACGAACAGAAGGCATCATACCAGCTATTGAGAGTAGCCATGCTATAGCATATGCCATGAAGCTGGCACCTCAGATGGATTCTAATCAGATTATAGTAGTTACAGTATCAGGCAGAGGTGACAAGGATTGCGCTGCCATTGCACGATATAGAGGAGAAGACATATATGAGTAGAATATCAGAAGCATTTAACAGAAGTAAGAAGGTCTTTATTCCTTTTGTGACCTGCGGGGATCCTGATTTGGACACTACCAAAGCTATAGTGAGAGAAATGGCGGCAAATGGTGCAGATATTATTGAACTTGGAATACCATTTTCTGATCCGACGGCAGAGGGGCCGGTGATTCAGGAGGCCAATATTAGAGCTTTGGCAAATAATATTACAACGGATGATGTGATGAATATGGTGGCAGAGTTGAGAAATGATGTTGATGTGGCACTTGTATTTATGACATACGCTAATGTGGTTTTCTCATATGGCATTGAGAGATTTGTATCACGATGTGCAGAAATTGGAATTGATGGAATTATCCTGCCAGATGTTCCTTTTGAAGAAAAACGTGAATTTGATGATGTATGCCAGAAGTATCAGGTTGATTTTATATCAATGATTGCACCAACTTCTGAGGACAGAATTGATATGATTGCCAGGGAAGCCAGAGGTTTCATATATGTGGTCTCAAGTCTTGGGGTGACAGGTGAGAGAAGCCAGATTAATGGAGATATTGCAAGTCTTGTTGATAGAGTGAGACTTAATACAGATGTGCCTTGTGCAGTTGGATTTGGAATATCTACACCGGCACAGGCTGCACAGATGGCGGGAATATCTGATGGAGCTATTGTAGGCTCGGCCATTGTTCGCATGATTGCCAAGTACGGTAAGGATGCTCCGGCGGAAGTGGGGCGATATGTGAAATCCATGAAGGAAGCTTATTGATTTTTCTTATAGGAGAGATGGTATGTATCCAAGAGTAGAAGAAGTTATTAAATTGGCGGAAACTGGGAAATATAAGCGTGTACCTGTAGCTATAGAGATGCTTTCAGACAACATTACAACAATAGAGGCTGTTCGTCGATTGAGACAGGCATCCAAGCAATGCTATATTTTAGAAAGTGCAGGTCAAAATGAGACCTGGGGCAGATATTCCTTTCTAGGGTTTGAGCCTATGTTGGAAGTGACTTGTCAAAATGGCAGTTTAGCCATTAAGAGAAATGATGCCAGTGGCAAGACCTTGCTTCGGAAAATGAATGTGATTCACCCAGGAGATGTGATTCGGGATATTGTGAAACGGTATCTCAGCCCGAAACTGGAAGGAATGCCTACTTTTACAGGTGGCTTGGTGGGATATTTCTCATATGACTATATCAGATACAGTGAGCCTAAGCTGGTGCTTGAAAGCCATGGGGATGACGACTTCAAGGATATGGACTTGATGCTGTTTAATGATGTTATCGTTTTTGATAACTTTAAACAAAAGATATATTTGATAACAGGAATTATGCTTGAGGAGGAAGATTCTTCTGACTTTCAAACATTGGAAGTTGATTCTGATAAAGAAGATAACAGATGTCAGGATGGAGATTCTCCGGAAGGGGACCTGGACTTTGAACTTAGGCAGAAATATAATGATGCCCGAGTTCGATTGAATAATATTATGAAAATATTGGAAGACGGACCGGCCAGACATTTTGAACCACTATGCCTGAAATCTGAAATAGTTCCAAAGTTTAATGAGGGGCAGTATTGTGCCATGGTGCGTAAGGCCAAGGATTATATTAAGGCGGGAGATATTTTCCAGGTTGTATTATCAAATCCTCTTAGCTGTCAGGCTAAGGGTAGTCTCTTTGATGTATATAGACTTCTTCGTGCTCAGAATCCTTCACCATATATGTTTTACTTTTCCAGCGATGATATAGAGATAGCAGGTGCATCTCCAGAGACATTGGTAAAGGTTCAGAACGGTGTTGTAAGTACATTTCCCCTGGCGGGAACCAGACCGAGAGGTGAAACTCCTGAGCTGGATAAGCAGTTGGAGGAGGAATTGTTATCTGATGACAAGGAGCTTTCTGAACATAATATGCTGGTGGATTTAGGGAGAAATGATATCGGCAAAATCGCAGAGATTGGCTCTGTGAAAGTAGATAAATATATGGAGATAGAACGTTTCTCACATGTGATGCATATAGGTTCAACTGTTGTTGGCAAGTTGGCGGAAGGCCGGGATGCTGTTGATGCCATTGATGCTATTTTACCAGCGGGGACTCTCTCTGGTGCTCCGAAATTTCGAGCATGTCAGATTATAGAGGAGCTGGAACAGAGCAAGCGCGGTATATATGGAGGAGCTTTGGGATATATAGATTTCACAGGAAATTTGGATGTGTGTATCTCGATTCGCCTGGCATATAAGCTGGAGGATAGATTATATATCCGCTCTGGCGCTGGAATTGTATCGGACTCAGTGCCTGAGAAGGAAGCGGTGGAGTGCATTAACAAAGCACGGGCAGTGGTTGATGCAATCATGGAGGCTGACGGTGGATTAATGTGACAGATGCTAGCTTGATGTAGGTTATGCAAATTGATGTGATAGGTGCCAATTTGGTGTGGCTCACTGTCATAGTGTTGCAGAATGATGATGGATACTTGTAGGTTTTGGGAGAATATAGGAGATTTGGAATGATTTTGTTGATTGATAATTATGATAGTTTCTCTTACAATCTGTACCAACTTATTGGAGAGATACAGCAGGATATTAGAGTTGTGAGAAATGATGACGTAACCATAAGTGATATAGAACAGATGCAGCCTACTCATATTATTATTTCACCGGGGCCGGGTAAGCCTTCGGATGCAGGAATATGTGAGGAAGCTATAAAGCATTTTGCAGGACGGATTCCCATACTGGGAGTGTGTTTGGGGCATCAGGCTATCTGTGAAACTTATGGCGCTACAGTGGGAAGTGCCAAGGAACTGGTTCACGGCAAACAGTATGAGATTGTCATTAATCAGGATAATCCAATATTTGCAGGGCTGCCAAATACCATAAATGTTGCCAGATACCATTCTCTTGCAGCCTGGGCAGATACTATTCCTGAAACTTTACAGGTTATTGCCCAAACTATTGATGGAGAAGTGATGGCGGTCTGCCATACAATTCATAAAATATACGGCTTACAATTTCATCCTGAGTCAATACTGACACCGGATGGTAGAACAATAATCAGAAACTTTCTGGAGTTATAAGATACTTTAGAAACTTAAAGTTTTTATGTGGAATCTGTAGATGAATTAGAGTATTATATCTATCGTGATAAATATATACATGGTAGGGGATGGATATGACTACGGATTTTATATATGTAATGGATATAATAGGAGTAATCGCTTTCGCAGTAGCGGGAGCTATGATTGCCATTGAAAATGAGATGGACCTGTTTGGTGTAATAATTCTGGCGCTTATAACATGTACCGGTGGTGGAGCGGTTCGTGATATCACAATTGGCAGAATACCACCAATGATGTTTCAGGATCCTGTCTATATAATATTATCTATAATCACAGCGGTTGTGGTTTTCTGTTTCGTATACTGGATTAGAATGCACAAGGACATAATGGGACCTGAGAAGAAGAAAATGGTGGCAGCTACTTACCAGAAACTTCTTCTTGTGACAGATTCCCTGGGTCTTGCAGCTTTTACAGTAGACGGAGTCTACACTGGCAGACATTTGTCAGCTCCAAATAATACCAACTATTTCCTTATAATCTTTCTGGGAGTTGTAACTGGCGTTGGAGGAAGTGTCCTTCGAGATGTATGCGCTATGCAGAAGCCGTATATCTTTGTGCGACATATCTATGCAGTGGCTTCTCTTGTGGGAGCAGTGGCAGCAGCATTTCTTCCATTAGTTATATCTGAGAGCAATGCCCAGACCGTTGGATTTATCCTTGTGTTACTCATTAGATATCTAGCAGCGCATTTCAAATTAGATCTGCCGAGAATTCCGAAGTGATAGATAAGAGATAATAATCAAGAAGCAATAATCCACAACGTTTTCTTGTATAAAATGAACAAAAGACCAATGATTATAAAAAAATGCATATTCGACTCCAAAATGCACAATTGACGCTGACTGATTTTGGTGGATTTTGACAAATATGATTGAATATAAACAAAAAATGTTCAAAAAATGCAATTTTTACTTATAATTGAATTCAATGGGGGTGTTCATTATGGCACAAGAAAAGAAGAAGATTGAATTTAGATATTATAATATACCCGCAGGGGAATATGTGCTTCCAAAGATAGGCAAAGGCTGGGAGCAAGAGTACGGAATTGGATATCATGGCATGTTGCACTTCCATAATTACATGGAAATCGGCTATTGCTATCACGGAGACGGAACTCTTGAGATAGAAGATAGACAATATCATTATGGAGATCAGATGTTTACCATTATTCCGGCAAATATGCCTCATACAACAGAGTCAAAAGCTGGAAATATCTGTAAGTGGGAATTCCTTTTTATAGATATTGATGAGTTTATAAGAAATGAGATGGTTTCCAATGATCTGTCTGCAGACGAGGTTATTCGCATTGTAAACAAACGCGGTACCCTCAAGACAGAAGCAAATCATCCTGCAATGGCTAAGCTTGTGAGAAATATTATTGAGGAGTGCAGAAATAATGCTATGTACTCTAACATGAGCATAAAAGGCTATCTTATGGCTTTGGTTATTTAGATTTTAAGAATTGATGATGAGCGAGAGAAAGCTCACAAAAATATGAGACTTACTCGCCATATTGATGCTGCAATCAAGTATGTTGATGAGCATTATAAGGAAGATATCAAAATTGAGAAAATGGCGAAAGTATGCGGCTTGAGCGAGAGCCATTTCCGTAGAATATTCGAGGAAAGCATGAATATGAAACCGGCAGATTACATCAATATGATCCGTATCCAGAAGGCATGCTCTCTTATTAAGAAAGAGGATATTTCAATGGAAGATGTGGGCTTTAGAGTGGGTTATCAGACGCCGTCTACATTTAATAGAAATTTCAAGAAAATTACTGGAATGAGCCCGTATCAGTGGAAATCCAAGTCTAGTAAATGGGAGAATTTACAGACCCAGTTTAATATTAGCGCCAGAAAAGGCTGGGAAGCATAAAGAGTTGAATTTGCAATATTTATGATTGAATTGGCTGAAGAGTCCGTAATCACTATGGTTACGGGCTCTTTTGATTGAATTTGCACATTTTAAGAATAAAAGTACGCACTATTTTTCAAATGAAGATTTATAATAATGCACATGTAAAGAAACATATTTATTGGTTTTATGTGCATATTATACAAATGCAAGGGGTTGCGATTTGGCACTAGAACCAAAACAAGAAGGAGGGTTTTCTATTATGAAAAAAAGGTTTCTATCATTGTTGCTTGTCGGCGTACTTGCAACATCATCACTCTTGATGACAGGATGCTCAAAGGGAGGAGATTCTGCTAGCTCAGGAGACAGCGAGCACAAGCTTACAATTTCAGCTTGGGATGAGAGCTTCAACCAGCCAGCACTTGAGGCTGCAGCAGCTGCTTACAAGGCACAGGTTGATCCAGACTTCGAGTTAGAGCTTAACATGGTTGGTTCATCAGAGGATGTAGAGACAGCTGTTACAACAGCAGGTTCAGCAATGGACTACAGCACATTGACAGACATTGTATTATTCCAGGATAAATACATCCAGAGATATGTAGCTGATTATCCAGATGCTTTCCAGCCACTCGAGGCAGACATTGATTGGTCACAGTTCCCAGAAGATAAGATTGCATTCTCTACAGTAAGCGGAACACATTACGCAGCACCTGTAGATAACGGAACAGTAATCGCAGCATACAGAACAGATCTTCTTGAAGAGTCAGGACATTCAATCGATGAGTTGAAGGGATGTACATGGGAGAAGTTCGATGAGATCGGTAAAGATGTATATGCAAAGACAGGTAAGTATCTCCTTTGCATGGACGGAGATGGCAATGATCTTCCATACATGATGCTTCAGGCAGAAGGCGTTTCACAGTGGAAAGACAACACAACACCTGATCTTGCTGAGAACCAGACATTAATCGAAGTTCTTGAGATTCTTGAGAAATTACAGGATGACAACGTATTAACATTCTCTGCTGACTGGACAGGTTACACAGATGAATTAATCAAGGGTGACAAGGTTGCTGGTGTTATCAATGGTAACTGGATCATTCCTACAATCAAGGGTGTAGAAGCTAACAGCGGTAAGTGGGGTATCACAACAATGCCAACTCTTAAGGGTGGCGATGGATATGCTACAAACGGTGGTTCTTCACTTCTTATCACAGCTAACTGCAAGAATACAGAGCTTGCTAACAAGTTCTTAGCATTCACATTCGGTGGCGGAGATGGAGCTCAGGCTACATATGATGACGCTTTAAAGAATGGTGGTGTTGTTTCAACATGGAGCGGAGCTGCTAATTCAGATTTCTATCAGCAGGGTGATGAATTCTTCGGTGGACAGCCTATCTACGCTGACATCGTTGAGATGGGATCACATGTTAAGGCAGTACAGGGAAGTGACTTCCACTATGCATGCCGTACACAGATTGCTACAGCAATCACAAATATCCACAATGGAACATCAGTTACGGATGCCCTTAAAGATGCACAGTCACAGTTAGAGCAGACAATCGCTGGATCTTCTAACTAGTCAGTAGTTTGGAGATAAGTTTCTGGACTTATGTGGAATTTTTGCGGGGAATTGAGATTTTTCGGTTCCCCGCTTTTTTTAAGAAAAATCTCATTGATTTAAGACGATAAAAGGAGGGTTAATTGTGAAGAAACAAAACAGTGTCTTGGCAAAACAGCAGAGAGCTGGTTGGATATTCCTTCTTCCAGCTACAATATTGATTTTTGTCATGAGTTTCTATCCAATGATTCAGGCTTTCATCAATTCATTTAAAACTGGCCCTAGTTCTAGAATGGTATGGTCTGAACCTATATTTAAAAATTATATTAGAATGTTCCAGGACAAGATATTTATCACAACCCTGGGCAATACATATCTCTACCTGATTGTTCAGGTACCTATAATGTTGATTTTGGCTATTTTATTAGCTCAACTTTTGAACAATAAGGATTTGAAATGCAGAGGTCTCTTTAGAACAATGGTATTCCTGCCATGTGCTACATCACTTGTTTCATATTCTTTGATTTTCAAATCTTTATTTGCAAAAGAAGGACTCATCAATATGCTTCTTATGAAGCTTGGATTGATTTCACAGAATATCAATTTCATCGGTGAGACCAATACAGCTAGAATGGTTATTATACTTGCTTTGATCTGGAGATGGACTGGATACAACATGGTATTCTATCTTGCAGGTTTACAGAATATTGAATATTCAGTATATGAAGCTGCTAAGATCGATGGAGCAAACGGATGGAAGACATTCTGGCACATTACAGTTCCTCTTCTTCGACCAACAATCATTATGACATTCATTATGTCAATCAATGGTACATTGCAGTTGTTCGATGAGTCAATGAACTTGACAAGTGGTGGTCCTGCAAATTCTACAATGACAATGTCACATTACATTTATGATAATTCCTTTGGACAGGGTGTTGGTAACTTCGGTTATTCATCAGCAATGGCCTTCCTTGTATTTATCATGGTAGCAATATTGGCATTTATCAATTTGAAAGTAGGTGATAAGCGTGACTAATAAAAAGAATAAATCAGCAATCCAGAGACGATTGATTCCAAGTTATATTTTCCTTATCATATGGTCATTTATTTCAGTCTTTCCATTTTATTGGATGATTGTAGCTTCATCAAATACATCATATGAGGTATCACAAGGTAAACTTACTTTCGGAACACATTTTATAGAGAATTTTGTTAATTTGACACATGATTACAATCTGTGGGGAGCTATGGGCAACTCATTCAAATATGCAATTGCACAGACTGTACTTTGCTTGTTTATCTGCTCATTAGCTGGATACGGATTTGAGTTATATCACGATGCACACAAGGATAGATTGTTTGGAGTATTACTTCTTGCAATGATGGTTCCTCAGGTTGCAACAATGATTCCTCTGTTCGTTATGATTGCCAAGATGAAGATGCTCAATACTGTAGTAGCATTCATTTTGCCAGCAATCTCAACACCATTTATGATTATGATGTTTAGACAGAATTCTAGAAACTTCCCGGTTGACATTATGGAAGCAGCTCGAATTGATGGATTGAACGAGTTCCAGATTTTCTTCCGTATGTATATGCCGGTTATGAAGTCAACATATGCAGCAGCTGCAGTTATCTGTTTTATGAATGCATGGAATGCATACTTATGGCCAAAGGTTGTTATGCCAAAGGCAGATGCTCAGACAATGCCTATGCTTATAGCAGTTATTGCCGGTGGTTACTCAATTGACTACGGTAAACTTATGATGGGAGTTTTGTTCTGCTCTATCCCTACAATGATTATCTTCTTCCTGCTTCAGAAGCAGTTCGCAGAAGGTATTACAGGAGCAGTTAAATAATTTAAGGAGAGTTATGACATGAGAAATTTTCAATACTCAATTGTGAGTGATCCTGAAATCTTTCAGGAAAATCGAATGGAGGCACATTCTGATCACGAATTTTTCTCAAATGAAGATGCGGTATTCGATGGTATATCCGATTTCAAATATTTCTTAAATGGTGTATGGAAGTTCTCTTATGCTAAGAACTACGACAGCGCCATCAAGAACTTCTATGAAATTGATTATGATTGCCATTCATGGGATGAGATTCGTGTCCCTGCCCATATACAGATGGAGGGTTACGGCGTACCTCAGTATGCTAATACTCAATATCCATGGGAGGGACAGGATAATCCTAGACCAGGAGAGATTCCTACTTACTTCAATCCTGTTGCAAGCTATGTGAAATATTTTACAGTTCCAGAGTCTATGACTGAAGGACCTGTATATATCAGCTTCCAGGGTGTGGAGAGTGGTATGGCTCTCTGGTTAAATGGACAGTATATTGGTTATAGTGAAGACACATTTACCCCATCAGAATTTGATCTGACAGATTATGTGATAAAGGGTGAGAATAAGTTGGCAGTAATGGTATTCAAATGGACTGCCGGCAGCTGGTGTGAGGATCAGGACTTCTTCCGATTTTCAGGAATCTTTAGAGATGTATATCTCTATACAACACCTAAGCTTCACCTGAGGGATGTTAGAATACAAGGCTTACTTGATGACCAGTACAGAGACGGTACCTTGGTACTTGATATGTGCTTGCAGGGTAAGGGCAAAGCTGAGATGGAACTTACTTATGAAGGCGAGGAGGTTCTCAGTGGAAATGTAGATTTAAATGAGCACACACATGTGGCAATTCCTGTAAAGGGAGTGAAGACATGGAGTGCAGAAAAGCCAAATCTGTATGTACTTAAATTGAAGCTTGTGGATGAAGACGGACAGGTTTCAGAAATTGTACAGGAGAAGGTTGGATTCAGAAGATTTGAGATGATTGACAATATGATGCATCTCAATGGTCAGAGAATCGTATTCAAAGGAACCAACAGACATGAGTTCTGTTCATCAACCGGTAGAGTGTTGCCTGATGAGGATATATGGACTGATCTGGTAAATATGAAGCGCAACAACATCAACGCTGTTAGAACCAGTCACTATCCTAACAAGACTTCTTTCTATAGAATGTGTGATGAACTTGGAATCTATGTGGTTGATGAGACCAACTTGGAGACTCATGGAACATGGGATGCAATTCTATGTGGTTTCGAGGATATGGATTTCATGCTTCCTGGTAATCGTAAAGAATTCAAGGAGCTGATCTTGGACAGAGCCAAGAGTATGTTCGAGAGAGACAAGAACCATCCATGTATTTTGATTTGGTCTTGTGGAAATGAATCTTATGGTGGCAAGGATATCTATGAGATGTCTGAGTACTTCAGAAAAGTAGATGACACCAGATTGGTTCATTATGAAAATATTTATCACGATCTATTTAATCCGGTGGATTACATAGACAGTACTGATATGGTATCAACTATGTATTCAAGCGCAGCTGATATCAAGGTATTCCTCAAGGATAATCGGGATAAACCATTTATTGAGTGTGAGTATACACATTCTATGGGTAATTCCAATGGAGCTATGCACAAATATACTGAGTTGGCTTATGAAGAGCCATTGTATCAGGGTGGATTCATCTGGGATTATATTGATCAGTCATTGAATCTCAAGGACAGATATGGCCATGAGTATCAGGGCTACGGTGGTGACTTTGGCGACAGACCTTGTGACTACAGTTTCAGTGGAAATGGTATTGCATATGGCGGAGATTCGAGAGAGTCCTCACCAAAGATGCAGGAAGTGAAATACAATTACCAAAATATTGTAGGAGAGATTGCTGGAGGCAAGATAAAGGTTGTAAACAGAAATCTCTTCGTGAATACACAGGAATATGATTGCGTAGTAACTCTTGAAAAGGAAGGACGCGTAATCAAGGAGGCTCGTATTGATACCCATACAGAACCTCTGTCATCTGATGTATATGATATGCCTTTTGAGGTGGAGCAAAATAAGGGTGAGTATGTGGTGACTGTGTCATTTAGATTGCCAGAGGATACCAAGTGGGCACAGCGTGGTCATGAGGTTGCATATGCTCAGACAACAGTGGGCACATATGAAGCACCACAGAGAGAGAAGAAAGAGCTGACAGTTGTAGAAGGCTGGCACAATATTGGAATTCGCAGTGATGAATTCGAGGTTATCTTCTCTAGAATTCATGCTGGTCTGGTATCTTATAAATACGGCGGTGAGCAGATGCTTGCTGGTATACCTAAGCCAAACTTCTGGCGTGCAATGACAGAAAATGATATTGCAAACCAGTTGCCATTTAGAGCAGGTCAGTGGAAGGTTGCAAGCATGTATCCTTCAATTAAATCTCAGCATGGTAGAAGAGCTGATGATTATGTAATCAAGAAGTTTGAGGATCATGTAAATGTAACCTATGTATACCATTTGGCTACCAAGCCACTGGTGGATTGCACATTATCATATGATGTATATGGTGATGGTGAGATTGAAGTTACATTGACACTTCCACCATCAGACAAGGTTGGTGAGTTGCCAGAACTCAGTATGGTTATGGCCATGGATGCTGACTTTGACAGATTGACATGGTACGGACTTGGACCTGATGAAACATATGCTGATAGAAAGCATGCTAAGGTTGGATTGTATTCTAACAAGGTGGCAGATAATGTGGCCAGATATCTGGTACCGCAGGAATGTGGATTCAAGGAGGATGTGCGTTTTGCAACTGTGACTAACAGCAAGGGACGCGGCTTGAGATTCACATGTAATAACTTAGGATTTTCCGCATTGCCATATTCAGTGCATGAGTTGGATAATGCTACACATCCTACTGAGTTACCACTTCCACATTTCACATATGTGCGTGTTGGTAAGCAGATGGGAATCGCAGGAGATGATACCTGGGGTGCATTAACTCATCCAGAATATATGCTGGATAATTCCAAAGAGATGCAGATTAAATTCTCATTTAGAGGAATATAATGCGTCAGAGGAGCTTATACAGTTCCCATTTATACAATTATAAATTATTAACCTAGTATTCTTTTATCATTAAACAATGAGGGACAGGCTGCGGGGAACCGTGGCCTGTTTTTTGTAATAGTACCTGGTAAAAGCCGGTGATGGATTAGTGAAAAAAGATGAGCAAATCGAGTAGGCAAACTAATGAAAAAGAATAGGTGAAGCAGTTGAAAATGAGTGGCTAAACCATTGAAAAATGATTCGGTAAATAATAGAATGAAAAAAGTGAGTTGAGAAAATGTATTTGGAGGTAACACTAAATGATGGATTATTTCTATGAGACAGGGGTAGAGCGTCAGATGAGAAAGTCTGACAAGATTATGAGAAATATATCTTTTGCAGTAACTGTAGTATTCGGAGTTGTATATTTTACAACATTTAACATACAGGCTTTAGGAGCCTTTGTGTTATTTATTTTTATGACAATGTTTGTATATTTAAGCACACATCAGGCTTTTGATTATACAATGACTGGAACAGAAATTGATTTCACCAGAATCTCTAACGGCAGCCGTCGTAAGATTTTGGTAAATGTAGAAATCGGTCACGATTTAACTGTATTGGCGCCATCTATGTCTGATCCTGTTAAACCATATGTGGGCAAGAGGATGCCAACTTATGATTTCACAAGTCACAGAGAAGGAGTGCCATATTATACAATGATTGCATACAATTCCCTCACAGGCAGGGAAAGCAAGATTCTGTTTGAGGCGGACGAGGAAATGGTAGATGCTATATCTCGAATTGCTCCAAGCAAGGTTCATAAGAGATAGGTGGGATATGTTAAATGATTTTCAAATTAACGCCTGAAGAGCAACAGGCTTTTGATGAGATATTGCAGCCTCTTCTGGACACCAAGAAGGTAAATGATATGAAGAAATTCATACAGCATGGCACAATATCTACATACGACCACTGCTTTGAAGTGGCCAAGGGCTGCCTGCATTGCAATAGAAAATATAGAATTGGAGCAGATGAGACTGTGCTTCTGACAGCGGCAATGCTTCATGATTTCTATCTATATGATTGGCATGATGCGGATCGAGGCAAGCATAACTGGCATGGTTATATTCATGCGGAGCGTGCCAGAAGAAATGCTGTTAGACATTTCGATGTGGAGGATGAAGTTCAGAAAGCCATATATAGTCATATGTGGCCGCTGAATCTCACCAGAGTTCCTAAGTCAAAAGAAGGCTGGATTCTATGCATGGTAGATAAATATGTATCTTTTTATGAGACAGTTTTCTGCCGTAAGAGCGAGTAATGTTTTAAATGTTTTAAACTCTTTTGATTTAAAATAGTGGGTGATGTTTTCAACCTGCACTGAACTGCAAGAAACTGAAGAATTGGTTGAATGTATTATGACGGAGAAGTAAGACATGATTATAAGCAAGTATTTCGTATATTTTATTTTCTATAGTTTTTTGGGATGGATTTATGAGACTATCTACTGCACTATCAAGGGTGGCAAATGGGAAAACCGAGGATTCCTCTTTGGACCGATTTGCCCTATCTATGGCGTGGGCGCGGATACTATGATGATTATCTTGGATGTGGTTCATCATTTCACAGAGGGCGGATTTGAATTCACCTGGTGGCAGATTTTTATCATTGCATTTTTCGGAAGTATAGTGCTGGAATATGTCACATCATATGTTCTTGAACAGAAGTTTCATGCAGTATGGTGGGACTACAGCAACATTCCTCTCAATATTCACGGCAGAGTCTGCTTGCCGGCGTCCCTTGGCTTTGGCTTTGGCGGACTGTTGGTTGTATATTTCATTATCCCTCGCTCTGTGGGATTGGGAAGCAATATTCCTCCTCTTGCTATGGAGATTATGTCTCTCATATTTATGGCCCTTCTCGCTGCGGATATTACTTTGACAGTGAGCGCCCTTACTGATTTTGAGAAATATGTGGCTGGATTTGAGGACAATGTCAACAAGAAGATGGATGCCTTGGTGGATGGCATTGCTGAGAAGATGGAAAATGCTGGCAGCTTCGTGACGGAAAAAGCGGAGAGTGCTACTGCCTATGTTACTGAGAAGAAGGAAACTGCTACTGCATATGTGACAGAGAAAAAGGAGAGCGCTACTGCTTATGTGACTGGCAAAAAGGATGCTCTGGTTGAGAGTGCTGCCTCAATGAAGACATCAAAGAGTAAAATGTATCAGTCTGCTCTGAAACGTGTTCATCATTTCAAATATAAAAAAGTTGAGCCAAAGAAACTGGAGGACTTTATCAAGGAGTTAAAATCCAAGAGAAAACGCTGATATAAGCCTTGTAAATAAAGGACACTTGTGGCATAAGCCATGTGGAAACTGAAATTTTTTAGTACACATATGTACAAATTAGTGTATACCTTACAAATTATAAAAACCCCTTTTGTGCAAATCGACATTTTTTTCACAAATGGGGTTTTTTAATGCCTCAAAAGCCCATTTTAGCCACATTTTATGGTAAAATGTTACCATAATTGGTACGCAAATGTGCGAATTTGTCCATGTTGGCGTATAGACTAATAATGAGGGGACTTTAAAATGAATAAAGAAACTAACGATGCAAAAATCCTTGCTTTGGCAGGAAAGGGCGGAGTTGGAAAAACCTCTTTGGCTGCAGTAATTGTGAAATTGCTGGTGGAGAATTTCCCAGACAAAAAGGTTCTTGCAATTGACGCTGACCCAGCTGTTGGATTATCTACAGCTTTGGGTGTAAATGTTGAGACGACCATTGATGATATTAGAAAAGAGGTTGTGGCTACTGCTGAAGATGGAGATACAAAAAGCGCGATAGAATTATTAGGAGAAGCCAGATACAAAATCTTTGATGCCCTTGTAGAGCAGGACGGCTTCTCTTTTATTGCTGTTGGAAGACCTGAAGCAGCTGGATGCTATTGCAAAATCAATAGCTATCTCAAGGAGGTTATCTCTATTTTGGCTGGCAATTACGATTACATTGTAATCGATGGAGAAGCTGGCGTAGAGCAGATCAATAGACGAGTAATGGAAAAGGTTACACATCTTCTGTTGGTTACAGACTCTAGTAAGAAGGGAACACAGGTTGTACAGACTATCAAAAAGGTAGCAGATGATCTGGTAATGTATGACAAGGTTGGTGTTGTGGCTAACCGTCTGCCTGATTTATCAGTGAAGGAATATATGGATTGCGGAGATATTCCAGTATTGTCATATATTATGTCAGATTCGTCCTTGGCTGAGTTTGATCTCAAGGGTGAAAATGTATTTTATTTGAGCAATGACGCAACTATTGTAAAGGGTATGCGTGAAGCTCTTGTAAATATGGGGATACTAAAATAATAAGGAGGGGCGAATGAAAGATTTAAAGTATTTATATTATTTTGAAAAACTTTTAGAAGATGCTAACAATGAATTGATTCGTCAAGCTCAGGATGATGGAAAGGTATGTGTAGGAACTGTTTGTGAAAATGTTCCTGAACCATTGCTTAATCTTCCTGGCACATTTTCAACAAGACTTCGTGCACCAAGAACTGGTTCGATGGAGATGGCTACATACTATCTTACAAGTTTCTTGTGTGAGTACAGTAGAGCTTTGTTGGAGAGAGCAATCGAGGGTGGTTACAATTTCTTGGATTGTATAATCGCTCCTGATGGATGTACAATGATGAACCGCTGTGTGGAGAATATGGAATTGCTGAAGACTATGGGTGCAGGCAAGGAACATTTCTTTCACGAGTACATGGAGATTCCACAGAAGGGTGACCAGAATGGATTAGACCTGTATGTATTACAGTGTCAGAATCATATTCTCAATCCTCTGAAGGAACACTATGGAATTGATGTTAGCGACGCTGCCATTAGAAAAGCAGTTGAGGAGCACAACGAAGTATGCCGTCTCATTAGAGCAATTGGTGATTTCAGAAAGGAAGACAATCCTAGAATCACAGGATATGAATATCACATTCTCACAATGGCAACTTATTGTGCACCAAAGTATCTCATTATCGACAAGCTTCGTGAGACTCTTGAGGAATTACAGACAAGAGAGCCTGATGAGAAGAACAAATACAGAGCAAGAGTAGTATTTGTAGGATCAGAAGTTGATGATGTGGATGTAATTAAGTTGGTGGAGGATTCAGGTGCTTATGTATGCGCTGACAGATTCTGCTATGGATCATTCCCAGGTCGTGATGAGATTGTATTAAATGATGAAGAAGACGCTCTCACTCAGGTATGTCGTGCTTACCAGCAGAGAGGAGCTTGCCCTAGATATTGGGATACTCCAAAGGTTGTAGGCAGAAGAGAGTATGTAGCACAACTTGCAAAAGAATACAAAGCTGATGGAATTATTTACGAGCAGGTTAAGTTCTGCGATCCATGGGCTTACGAGAGAATGGTTGGTACTGTAGTACTTCGTGACGACTATGGATATCCAGTACTTCAGGTAGATAGACCATATTCTATTGGTACCTCAGGACAGATGCGTACTAGAGTACAGGCGTTTGTTGAGAGTATCGAAATCAAGAAGATACAAGGAGGTGCTAACAATGGCTAAAGAAATTGGCGGAGAAGCTTTGGGTAGATTTTATGCTGAGGGCAAGCGCGTCAGAAAGAGACGTGAGTGGCGTGGCGTAAGAGATACATTTTATGATTATACAAGATGGTTATATATCATGGGCCAGCTTGCAAAATTCGTTATGAAGCCTAGAAATGTCAAGGCTATGTTTAGATATCGCTGGATGGCTAACTACCTGGCTGTTCCAATGATGGTTGACAGACATACACAGGGACTTCGAGGACCATATCTTAGAATGTGTCACTTGGAACAGGATTTGGTTGTATATGACGTGGCAAAACTTCTGGATAATCTGTTCAGAGGAGATAGAAGAATTGGAAATGATAAGGAATTCTCCAAGAAGGTTGTACTTGTTGATGAGAACGAGATGACAGCTGTTATGATGGGCTTCCCTACATTGAAGGGATTGTCTCGTGAGACTCCATCAACTTATGTATCAGTTCTTCTGAATCAGAGAGCTGCAGAGCATTATATCGATGTGGCGCAGGAATATGGTCTCCCTGGAGATGTATGTCCTATGCCAGAGGCTGAGGCCGGAGTATCAATTGATGATGATGCACCAATCCTTGGAGCTTGTGCTATTCAGTGTAATACAACCTGTGATGGTTCCCTTCTGGGAAATGGTGTTATTGCCAAGAGACTTGAGTTGGAGGACGACATTCCAATCTTCCAGTTGGCTACACCAATGAGACATAAGGAAGAGGACGTGCAGGATTATGCTGCTACAGAAATCAAGAATGCCATTAAATTCATCGAGGAACAGACTGGTGAGAAATGGGATTGGAAATATTATTTCGAATGTGCAGCTAGAGTAAATGAGTCAACAAGACATCGTAATGATTGGCTTGATATGAACAAGACTGATTATCCTCAGATTCTGGGTTCTAACCTGGCTCTGTATACAGAGACTAACTACATGGCTATCTGTGGTAAGGTTCCTGAGTTCGTAGAGGTTGATAGAAAGTTATCAGCTCTTGCCAACAAGGCATACAAAGAGAAGATGATGATGGCCAAGGAATATCGCCATCGTGCAATTGTATGGGGCGTACAGTCTCACTACTATATGGACTTCCTGTTGTGGATCCTCAACTGTTGGGGAATTGTACCACTTACAGATATGCTTTCAATGGTAAATACTCAGATGATCGCTGAGACAGATACACCAGAGAACCGCGAGCAGGCATACTACGATATGGCAATGCTTACTGAGAACATGATTATGAGAAACCGTACTCATGGTGGTTACAAGGTATTGCTTGATGAATTGTGGGAGTTCTGCGAGGAGTTCAACGCAGATATGGTTATTCTCTGGGAGCATATGGCATGCAAGGCCTTGGACGGAATGCATGGTATGTTTGAAGAGAAGGCTAGAGAAAAAGGAATTCACCTGGTATGGGTAGGTCATGATTTGTTCGACCCACGTATTATTTCTCGTCAGGGAGTTAGAGATCAGGTAAATAGATACATGAGAACTGTATTCAAGGAAGAGCCACTTGACCCTTCACTTGAGATTCTGCCAGATGACGCATCATGGTAGGAGTCAGTAATATGTATAAGATTTAGGAGGAATAAATAATGAAATATTTCGGTGGATGTGATTCAGGATCTACATATACAAAATGTGTAATTATAGATGAGACAGGCAAGATGGTAGCAGATGTTACTCTTCGCAGCCGCATCAATGCAGTTGCTTCTTGCGAGGAATCAATCGAGCAGGCAATTGCTCAGGTTCCAGAGTTAAATAGTGCAGATGATTTAGCATATCTTGTTGGTACAGGATACGGTAGAAACAAGGTACCTTCAGCTGATGAGAATATCTCAGAGATTAGCTGTCATGCTATGGGCGTTCATATGGCTGATCCAAATGTAAAGGCTATCATCGATATCGGTGGACAGGATGTTAAGGGTATCGCAGTTGACAAGGACGGTACAGTACTTAACTTCGCTATGAATGATAAATGTGCTGCTGGTACAGGTAGATTCTTTGAGGCAATGGCTAGAGCATTTGAAATGTCACTTGATGATTTCTCAAATCTGTCATTACAGGCTAAGAACGTAATTCCTATTACAGCGCAGTGTACAGTATTTGCTGAGTCAGAGGTTATCTCACTTGTAGGTGAAGGTAAGCCAATGGATGAAATCGCAGCAGGTATTGAGCTGGCAGTTGCCAAGAGATGTTTTGTAATGTCCAAAAAGGCAGGAGCTGTTGACGCTATTACTTTGACAGGTGGATGTGCCAAGAATGCTGGATTGAAGGAAGCAATCGAGAGAGTATTGAATCTCAAGGTTATTGACTTGCCAATTGATCCACAGCTTATGGGTGCACTTGGAGCAGCTGAGTTTGCTCGTCAGAAGGGTATGGCACAGGCTAGATAAGGAGGAAGATATGGCAACATTTTTACATGTGTTACTTATTATCGCTATCGTATTAGTATGCTTGTTCGTTTTGAGTTTCATAGTATATTTCTTTAATCTTGATATGAAACTTACAGCTGCAATTGAGCCATTGATGCTGAAGCATTATGACAAGATTGATAGAGATAAGCATTTGTAATATCGAGTGGATATAATATAAGATGGTTTAAAACCATATAATAAATGATTGGAATCGAGACATGAAATTATATGATGAGGTTATTGCTCACATCAATGAGACCTTGAGTGCTTATCAGGCCAAGACATTGCCTGTAGATGAGACAAATTGGTCAGATGTGGGTAAGGCAAAGATGATTTTGCGCTCGGAGATGGCATATGAACTTGGGGGCGATAGACTTCCTGCATTGGGAAGTACTATTGTAACCAATTCACAGGATTTAGTGCCACAGGACGAGATAGTATTGTATGGACCGGATTTGCCGGAGATTAGCAAGGACCAGCCTTATGCCAGAATTACATTTGTCAGAACAGATGAGTCTGCCATGGGTGAGGGAAATGATTTGTACAACGCAATTCATCGTATAGAATATTTCCGATATCATGTATTTCCAGAGGGCTTCATGATGAGAGTGTCAGCAGCCAGTGAGAGAGAATGCGTGAGAGTAGGAAGCGAGGCATTGGACAAGGGATTAGATTTTGCCAAGATTGGCAATTTCATGATAGACGCTTTGCATGTACATAAGGATGTGCAGGCGGTGAAAGTAATATTTGTCACACTGCCGGAGGCGGACTATGACAGTCTGCGTGAAGATTATAAGATGACCAAGAAAATCACAGATACAATCGACCACATGCTCAAGGATGTGAATATGGATTGTAATTCATGCAGCTTGCAGGAGGTCTGTGATGAGGTGGAGGGAATGAAGGAGTTGCACTTCGGCATTTCTCATAACAAGATCTAAGGGAGTGAAGGGGAGCACCCTTTTGATAAATGTAAAGTATTTTATAGTAAAAGGAGTATAAGAATATGGATATGGAAAAGTACAACCAGTGGCCTGCAAACCACAAGAATGACAATCCACCAAGCCAGAAGATTATTGAGCTTGGTAAGAGAATCACTGATGTGGCAGGGCATATGATCGGTGGAGTTAAGGTTGAGGATCCAGAGTACTGGGGACTTGCTGAGATTATTACAGAGGAGCAGGCTGAAATCGGCTTGACAATGAAGAGAAGACATCATTATACATTTGATCAGCTCTGTGATATGAACAAAGATAAGGTTGCTAAGTATGGTAGAGACGGATTCCAGAAGAAGCTGGATGAGATGGCATATCTCGGTTTGATTGAGTATGATTATGGATATCACTACGATCACAATGGTCGTACAGCACCACAGTCAGAGCGCAGATACACACTTCCAATGTTTGTGCCTGGTTCTGCTGAGTTGTTCAACATGGAAGAGGTAAGCGGTTCACATGCTAACCCTCGTCTTGAGAACCACCCAGATGTAGCATCATTCTTTGAGAGAATGACATATATTCCACTTGAAGGAATTACACAGATGGTTCCTCCAGGAGGAGCTGGAGTCGGAATGCATGTTATTCCTGTTGAGTCAGCTATCTCAATGAATAACGAAGCTGTTGATTTCGAAAAGTTATCATACTGGTTAAGCAAGTATGAAGGTAAAATTGGTGTAGGTAGATGTTCATGCCGTGTGTCTCGTAAGGTTATCGGTGAAGGTTGTGCTGATGACGATTGGGGCTGGTGTATCGGTGTAGGTGATTTCGCTGATTACTGCCGTGAGACTGGTAAGGGTCATGACATTACCAAGGAAGAAGCTCTTGAGATTTTGAAGCGTGGTGAGGAAAATGGTTTCGTACACCAGGTAACAAATATCGACGGAGAGAACAAAATCTTCGGTATCTGTAACTGTAATGTAAATATCTGTAATGCTCTTCGTACATCACAGTTATTTAACACACCAAATATGTCAAGAAGTGCTTATGTGGCACACGTTGACAAGGAGAAGTGTGTAGCTTGTGGTCGATGCGTAGAAGTATGTCCAGCAGGTGCTACAAGACTTGGACAGAAGCTTTGTAAGGCTGACGGAACAGAAGTACAGTATCCAAAGCATATCTTACCTGATCACATTAAGTGGGGTAAGGAATTCTATGATCCAGATTACAGAGATAATAATAGAATTAATTCTCACAAGACTGGTACAGCTCCATGTAAGACAGCTTGTCCTGCACATATTGCAGTTCAGGGTTACTTGAAGAAGGCAGCTCAGGGAGATTACGATGCAGCTCTTGCACTTATCAAGAAGCAGAATCCATTCCCAGCAGTATGTGGACGTATCTGTAACAGAAGATGTGAGGACGCTTGTACTCGTGGTACAATCGACGAGCCAATTGCTATTGATTCAGTTAAGAGATTCCTCGCTGATAGAGATCTCAATGCTGAGACAAGATATATTCCAGAGAAGTTAGTTCCAGCATCTATCCATAGAGATGGATGGGATGAGAAGGTTGCTATCATCGGTGGTGGCCCAGCTGGTCTTTCATGTGCTTACTACCTGGCAGAGAGAGGATACAAGCCAACAGTATTTGAGAAGAATGCAGAAGCAGGTGGTATGCTCCGCTATGGTATCCCTTCTTACAAGCTTGAGAAGGATGTTATCGCTGCAGAAATCGATGTTATGCGCGAGATGGGTGTAGAAATCAAGACTGGCGTAGAAGTTGGTAAGGATATCTCACTTAACGAGTTGAGAGCTCAGGGATACAAGGCATTCTACATTTCAATCGGATGCTCAGCAGGTCGTAGACCAGGTGTGGCAAATGATGATGCAGAAGGTACATTTACAGCTATCGATTACTTGGCAGAAGCTAACTGCGGTGGTAAGGAATTCACAGGCCGCGTAGTTGTTGTCGGTGGTGGAAATGTTGCTATTGATGCTTCTAGAGTAAGTGCTAGAAATGGTGCTTCTGAAGTAACACAGCTTTGCTTGGAGTCAGAGGCTGAAATGCCAGCTAGTGATGAGGAAGTAAGAGAAGCTGGAGAAGATGGCGTTACAATTAAGTGCGGATGGGGACCAAAGGAAGTTCTCGTAGAGGACGGCAAGGTTTCAGGAATCGTATTTAAGAAGTGCTTGTCAGTATTCGAAGAAGTTGACGGAAGAAAGAAATTCTCTCCTAAGTATGATGAGAATGATACAATTACAATCCCTTGTGATAGAGTAATCTTCGCTGTAGGACAGCAGTCTGTATGGGGAGATCTCCTCAAGGATGAGAATGTAGAATTTAGAGGACCAGCTCTTGTTGCTGATGGACTTACATATCAGGTACAGGGTGCTCCAGATCTCTTCATCGGCGGTGATGTAATGACAGGTCCTAAGTTCGCAATCGATGCTATTGCTGCTGGACACTGGGCTTCAGAGTCACTTCACAGATACGTACAGGGTGGTCATATGACTATCGGTAGAAATAAGTGGGAATTCATCGAGCTTAATAAGGATGATATCTTGGTTGAGCAGTATGACAATTCATCTCGTCAGTCTGAGGGAACAAACCCAGCTGTTGGTGATAAGTCATTCAAGGAGCATAAGGTTCCATTTACAGAGGAGCAGGTGAAGATTGAGACATCTAGATGCTTAGGCTGTGGTGCTACAATCATTGATGAGAATAAGTGTATCGGTTGTGGTCTCTGTACAGTTCGTTGTGAATTTGACGCAATTCACTTACATAGAGATCATCCAGAGTGCACCAATATGGTTACTGCAGAGGATAAGTTCAAGAAGATTATCCCTTACCAGTTGAAGAGAGCTGCTAAGATCGTATTTACTCCAAAGACAGCTGAGGAGAAAGCACAGATCAAGGCTGCTAAGGAACAGTTCGCTGCAAAGGGCAATAAGCTCTAAAATACTTGCTATTTTTGGAATCCTAGTTTATAGTTAAGTCTCACGGGGCTTAAACTTAAGGACGTTTTAGAAATAGATATTTCAAGGCCTCAGTAAATATATTTGCTGGGGTCTTATTTTATGCAGGAGGGTAGTATGCACGAATTAGGAATTGTATTTTACATTGCAGACAAGGTAGAAAAGGTTGCTGCAGAGAATAATGTAAGCAAGATTAAGAGCGTTACAATGGAAATCGGTGAGGTGTCTACAGTTATCCCGGATTATCTGGTGGATTGCTGGAACTGGAAGGCTGCCAAGAGTCCATTATTGGAAGGCTGCGAGTTAAAGGTTGATTTGGTACCTGCAGTTACTTTCTGTGAGGATTGCCATGAGACATATGAGACAGTTAAATATGGTAAGACTTGCCCACATTGTGGAAGCGGTAATACATATCTGGTGCAGGGCGA
>JAEEGF010846815.1_pt1 | contig 29093 bp, 32 predicted proteins | sample 9134171 | NCBI WGS metagenome assembly JAEEGF01 (sample SAMN16246542, study PRJNA631951) | gut metagenome | biome: gut microbiome; feature: rumen; material: AP-attached | host: Bos | place: Iran: Karaj | collected 2018-10 | reverse complement strand
TTTGACCACTTCGCTAACCCTCCAACAAAAAAATGGTGCCGACTGAGGGAATCGAACCCCCAACCGCCTGATTACAAGTCAGATGCGCTACCAGTTGCGCCAAGTCGGCAATGGTGGAGGATACAGGACTCGAACCTGTGACCCCCTGCTTGTAAGGCAGATGCTCTAACCAACTGAGCTAATCCTCCATTTTTATGATTCGTTGCTTACACCATTTTCTTAAAAAATAAGATGGTGCCCAAGGCCGGACTTGAACCGGCACGGGCTTTAACACCCGCAGGATTTTAAGTCCTGTGCGTCTACCTATTCCGCCACTTGGGCAACAAAATTGTCTCATTCATCAAAGACATACATAATATAAACTATTTTGATTATAAAATCAATAGCTTTTTGTCTTGTTTACTAGAGTTTTAACAAAACAAATGGTGGCTCCAACGGGAATTGAACCAGTGACACAAGGATTTTCAGTCCTCTGCTCTACCGACTGAGCTATGGAGCCAAAAAAAATGGCGGTTCGTACGGGATTTGAACCCGTGATCTCCTGCGTGACAGGCAGGCGTCATAGGCCTCTAGACTAACGAACCAAATGGTTGCGGGAGAAGGATTTGAACCAACGACCTCCAGGTTATGAGCCTGGCGAGCTACCGAGCTGCTCTATCCCGCGATATAAATCACTTCTTTAAATTAAATGGCGGAGGAATAGGGATTTGAACCCTAGCGCCGCTTGCACGACCTGCTGGTTTTCAAGACCAGTCCCTTCAGCCAACTTGGGTATTCCTCCATGTTGCCATCCACGTTGTCCTTTTTGGATAACAAATTGATTATAGCATAGTATATTACGCTTAGTCAAACAAAAAATGGATATTTTTAATAAAAAAATTAAAAAGAGGATTATTCATCCTCCCACTCTTTAATTTTTTCGTCTATCCATATTGGTAAATGTTGTTTTAAAGGTGTAAATCCTCTTACCGATTCTCTGATTTTTGGATTTTCAACAATTCTATAATTTAATCCTTTTACTGTTAATATACAAGTTTTCTTTTTAGTATCTATACTGTTTATCTCAACAAATATTTTTTCGCCAACTTTTGCGTAATTATTAACATCTTTAACATACTTTTCTGAAATTTCTGAAATATGTATTAATCCACTATATTCATCGTTTAATTTAACAAATATTCCATATTTTTGTATGCCTGTTACTGTACCTTTTACAACATTTCCGACTTTTAAATCATCCATATTGCACCTCGAAAACATTATATCATAATTACTTGCCTTTGTATATTTATTTATATTATAATTATTAAGTCAAAGGTGATTACATGGAAAAGAATAATAATGTTGAAAAATCTATTCTTGAAGTATTAGAATCTATAAGACCATTTTTAAATGCAGATGGTGGAGATATAGAATTTGTTAAATACGAAGATGATTATTTATATATAAAATTATTAGGTGCATGCGCAGGATGTTCATTTATCGATTATACTATTGAAGATAATATTTACGAATCAGTAAAAGAAGTGGTTCCTGAATGCAAAGGAGTTATAAATTTAGAAATATAAAAAAGATGCTTAAAGCATCTTTTTTTATGCAGCCATATCTGATTGAGCATCTAATGATGCAGGTCCAAATACTCCTTGTTGTCCATTATTTGGTGTTGGATTTGCAGTCATATCAGTTGGAAGTGTTACATTAGTATTAATTGCTGATAAATCTAATGTTGGCACTTGTTGAACTGGTGCTACATTAATTTCAGGAACACTTTGTACATTTTGAGCAACTGGTTGTACTTGTTGTACTGGTTGTGCTACTTCTGGAGCTGGAGCAACTGGAGTAGCTACTACATTTTCAACTGGACTTACAGTTGGTATAACAGGAGCTTCTGGTATACTTGTTGACTCTAATGGTGTAATTGGTATTTGTGGAGTGTTATCCTCTACAACTGGTGCTTCTGGTATGTTCATAGCTACTGTTGATGAATTAATGCTTGTAGCACTATTAGGTGTTGGAATTACTCCAGTATTATTTAAATCTATCATTTGTGGTTGAACGAAATTGCTGTTGTCAACACTAAATGCTGGTTCACCGCTTTCTTGAGTAACTGCTGTATTTATCACTTGTGGACTAATAGGTTCATCTACATTAACATTAACTGATGTATCTAATACATTAGTTAAATTTGTATCTATTGATGTATCAATAGTTGAATTAATTACATTAGTACTTATTTGATCAATAACTGGTGTTGGAGGTGTATCATTTGATAATGTACTTTCTTCACCTAAACTATCAGTTATTATTTCAGGTTGTTCTGCAATATTCATTACTTCTGTTGCAACTGGAGTTTGTCCTGTAGCAATTGTTTGAACTTGAGTTGTATTTACTACAACTGTGTTTTTATTTTTTAAACTTTTTATATATTCGTTAATTTTATTTATTCCATTTTGTAAATCGATAATAGCAGCCTCTAAATCTTCAAGTGAGTCTATTCCACTATTAGTATTTACTACAGGAATTGGTTGTTCAACCTTATTTGTTTCTACAACAAATGGTTCATTTGCTGTTGTTTGTACTACAGGTTCAGCAACTGTTTGATTATTTGTAGCAACTGGTACTGCAGGTGTTTCAACTACTTTTGGTGCAGCAGGTGCTACTACTGGATGATTAACAACTGGTTGTTGTATTACATTATCTGTTTCTAAAGATTCTACAGGAACCTCTTGTGCTATAGGTGGTTGCATTGCAAATGCAGATGGTATTGTTGTTTCAGCCACTGCTGGAGCATTGCTTTGTTGTGTAGCAGGATCAAAGAATGGTGTTCCATTTGCTGCTTGATCTGATACAAATGCTGGTTCATCTATAGCTGTAGTTGGTGCTATTGCTTTATTTTGAGCATCAATAAAAGCTTGTTTTTTATCACCTTTTATTGCTAACTTTTTGGCTTCACCAACGTTAAAAGTTAAACCATTTAATGGTTTATATGATATTCCACTAACAGGTTCATTATGACTAATATTTAACATGATTCGTTTTATATTATCCCATTCATCATCTGATAATGGATTTGGTGTTGTTCCATTTTGTGTTGCTTCAGCAATATATATTTTATCCATGTTGCCATTTGCTAATTCATTTAGTGAATAAAAAATATAATCTTTATTAAATGCATCAACATGTATAAAAGAAATGCCTACAGCATCTAGTACATTTCCATCACTTAAAATGATTTTTACATTGGTGTCCATACAATACACTTCCCTTTATATTCTTTTATATGTTCTATTTACTCTTTTTTTCTAATAAAAAATATTTGCAATCATATGCACAATTTTTTTCAATATAATTATCTAATTGTTCTATATTATTTAATTCTTTTACATTCTTGTTATCTTTTTTATAAAATCCTTTTAATCTAAGCTTTCCATATGCCCAGTCTCCAAAGATGTAATCGAAATCATTAAAATAATCAGTTGCTTTTTCTATAACCGGTTCTTCTTCAAAACCATCTCTATAATCTTTTACAACTTCATATTCTATATCATTTAAAATAATTTTTTTCATATTATCCCCCTAAACAAGCTAATACAATGAATCCTATCATTAACTCAGTACATATAATACTAGCTAATATTAATGTATTAATAAAACCATTTCCACAAGATAATTTCATTTTTAATAATGGAACTTTCTTCTTTACTGTTTTATCTTTATTTTCTTCTTGCATTATTTGTTCGTTTATACTGTTAATTTTTTCTTCTGATAACTTAGCAATTTGTCTTATATCATATCCATATTTTTGATATTGACTTGGATGCAATAAATTTGGATTAACAGCCATCAAATTCAATTGAGTATTAGTTATTTCATACTTGTTTTCTTTCCAAGTACTAATTATTAAACCTTGATTTTTACTTACTAACTCTTTAAGAGTTTTTAATTCACCACCATTTGGATTAAATATTTCATCAAATGTTCTGATTTCTTCCTTAGTGAATTCTTTAGTAGCACTTCTTTTCATAATCATATTTAATAAGATTTTTTCAATACTTTCAACTAAACCTGTTGTTTCAGTACCATTATCCAAATTTTCCATAAAATTATAATATGATTCCATATCTTTTATGAATTCTTTCATTTCTCTTTCAGATAAATCATACATTATTAAATTACATTCAAATGCTTTTTCATTATCTATTTTATATGGTAATAAAATTGCCTTTTCACCATATATTATAGTTAGGGCCTTTATTACATACATTTCGAATGTATACTTTTTATTATATGGTTGTCCTTCCTTAAAATACATATAGGACTTTATGCCATATTCAAAAGCTGGATTAATAAAATAATTATCTACATATTCTGTATGCATATGTTATCACCCTACTATGTTAATAATATCATAAAATAGAACATAAAAAAAGGACTTTTATCCAAATAGTCCTAATCCTAATATATTATTTAATATAAATACTGCACCTATAATTAAAGCAATAATAATCATAAAAATTATAATCTTAATAATAAATGATACTGTATCTTTTTTTGAAACATCTGAGAAGTCTTCATATTTGTCCATATCAATGTTAAGTTTTGATAATGTTCTTTCAATTTTTTCATCTGAAGATTCTAATGTTTTTTCTATTTCTTCCTTCTTTTCAGGTTCTTTTTCAATAAGTTCTTGCATTATTCTTTGTTTAATTGTTTCTTCATCTAAAACATTTTCAGATTGAGCTGTGATTTTATCATTTGCTTCTTCTGTATTATCATCAGCTAAATCTGATAATAAATCTAATGATTCAGATGATTCTTTATCATATTTATCTTTATTTATTTTTTCTATTTGAGTAATAGTATTAATCAAATCAGTTAATTCTTGTTCTTCTTTTTGTCTTTTGGCTTTATATTCATTTTCTTCATTAATTTTTCTAGAAATGTCTAAATTTGTAAGAATATCTTTTTCTGCTTCTCTAACTTTTTTAAGTCTTTCACGATTATAATCAACATTTTTACCAATTCTTGCTTTTTCAAGAATAGCATTAATATCATATTCTCTTGTATCAATTATATCTTCTTTAACTATTTCAGTTGTTGGTATTTCAGATATATCAATACTTTTTCTTCTTGGTGTATTATCTTTATATATGTCATCTAGTAATTCATTTACATGCGAAATAGAAACTGTTTTAGCATTATCTTCTATAACAGAAACATTAGAATTAACATCAAATGCGCTTAAATTAGAATTACGAACACTCTCATATAAATCCCTATTTTTTTGAGTTCTAGATCTATATGTAGAGTTTTCTGCATTATATTTATCCATTCTAGATTGCATATTCTCTCCACCTTATCATATAGATTTTATCATATTTCTTATTATTTTTATAGATATAAGTTGAATAATTATATATTAGTTTGTATAATTAACTTAATTTAATGAGGAGGACTTATAATGGAAATAGTTAAAATTGATAATACTAAATGTATTGGATGTGGAGCTTGCGTAGCTATTGCACCTGATACTTTTGATTTTGATGATGATGGTTTATCAAAAGTTATAAACGATACTTTAACTGAAGATGCAAAATCAGCATGTGAATCTTGTCCAGTAGAAGCTATCTCTACTGAAGAAGTTGTAGATGTTGAATATAAAGAAGTAGATGAAGAAAAAGCAGCTTAATAGCTGCTTTTTTTATTCTTCATAATCTTCAATTACTCTATTACCTTTATGTCCTTCATCATCTGGTTCATCTCTTAATAAATCTTCATAATTTCTTTGTCTTAATGCTTCATATAATACTAAAGCTGCACAGTTAGAAAGATTTAATGATCTAACTTTATCAGTCATTGGGATTCTTGCACATCTATCTAAATGATTTTTTAATATATTTTTATCAATTCCAGTTGATTCTTTTCCAAATATCAAATATATATTTTCATTATTATTTGCCTCATCAGTATAGTTAAATTCTGAATGAGGTTTATGGCCATATCTAGTATAAAAATAATAACTTCCTGGATTTTTTGATTCAAAATCATCCCAATTTTTATAAACTGTATAATCTACATGTTCAATATAATTAACTCCACTTCTTTTAATATATTTTTCATCTAATGAAAAACCTAATGGTTCTATTAAATGTAATTTAGTGTGAGTCCCTGCACATGTTCTCATTATATTTCCAGTATTTCCTGGTATTTCTGGTTCAAATAATACTATATTTAACATATTTATTCCTTCTTTTCCTTTAGATATTTTAATACATTTTCTTACAAATTAAAAGCAAGTTATTTAACTTGCTAATGAATACATATCAATTATTTGTGCAATGTCATCTTTTGTAACTGATCCATCTTTAACATATGTAACTTTATTTTCATTATAATAAATTACTGCTGGAATATTTTTTATTTTATACGAATCTTCTAATTGTAATTTTTCATTTAAATTATTAATTAAATTTTCATCATCCTTAAGATCTGTTACATCTAAATATAAAACATTATCTAATAGATTATTCTTTTTTAATAAAGATTTAATTTCTTTTTCATTTTGATAAATTTTACTATTTTTAGAATATCCTACAATTAAGAATGTATTCGCAGACATATCTTTTGTTATTTCACTTAAATCTTCAAATTTAATAGAATTTTTATCTAATACAGATTTTTTAATTTTTGTTTCTTGGTAAATATTATATAAATTAAAAGTAGCAAAACATGCAGATATTATTAATAATATTGTTCCAATTAATATTAAATAATTCTTCTTAGGTATTGTTTTTGTACTCATTACACATCATCCCTTATACATTAAGTATACTAGATAAAAAAACATTAAACAACATAAATTCTGTTTAATGTTTATTATTAGATAATTTTTTTACAAAATTAGTTGGTTCATTATTTCTTCCCATTTTGAATTCAATTTTTCTAATTCTTCTTTAGATTTATTTATTTTATTATTTATCTCAGTTGATTTAGTATAGTCATTATAAACATCTTCCTTAAATAATTCATCATTCATCTTTTTTATTTTAACTTCAAGATTAATTATTTCATTTTCAATCTTTTTTAAATCTTTTTTTAGTTCATAAGTATTAACTTTATTAACATTTAAAACTACTTCTTTTATTTCTTTTTTAGGTTTGTCTTTATTCTTTTCTAGTTCTTCTTGTTCAATTTTTTTATTTTTTTGAATTCTTAAATATTCATCATATCCATATTGATAATATTCAACACCTTCATCAGTAAATACTAATAATTCATCAGCTAACTTTTTAACTAAATATCTATCATGAGATACAAAAATAACAGTACCAATATAATTTGATAGTATTTCTTCTAAATGTTGTTTTCCAACAATATCCATATGATTTGTTGGTTCATCTAAGATCAAGAAATTCGGTTTATCATATAGAATCTTACATAATTCCAATCTTACTTTTTCTCCACCTGATAAAACATTTATTTCTTTGAAAACATCATCACCCTTAAATAAGAATGATCCTAATGCACTTCTAGATACTCCTTCTGTTAATTCAGGATGATAACTCATAAATTCTTGTAATACTGTATTATCATTTGATTCCATTGCTAATGTTTGATCAAAATATCCTGGTTTTACTCTTAAACCATAAGATAAATATCCATCTATTGGATCAATTATTCCATTTAAAGTTTTTAAGAATGTTGATTTACCAATTCCATTTTTTCCAATTATTCCAATTTTCTTACCACGCATAATATCTAAAGTTATTGTTTGTAATGGTTTATCATATCCAATTACTAAATCTTTTATTTCAACAACTTTTTTAACTGATGGTTCCATTTCATCTAAATTAGTTTTAAAAGTATTTAAATCGATCTTATTAGGTTTTTCTAGAATATCCATTCTTTCTATTTGTCTTAATTTAGATAAAGCCATTTTAGCTTTAGTTGGTTTACTTCTAAATCTTTCATATATTTCAGTTAATCTTTTTATTTCTTTTTGTTGATATTCATAATCTTTTAATTCTTTATTGTATTTTTCTTCTTTTAATATTTCGAATTTAGAATAATTACCAACATATCTATATGTCTTTCCATAGTCTATATCATATATAATTGAAACTATATTATCTAAGAACATTCTATCATGCGATACTATAACGACAGATTTTTTATATGCTTTTAAATAATCTTCTAACCATTCAATAGTTTCAATATCTAAATGGTTAGTAGGTTCATCTAATAATAATACATCAGGTTTAGATAATAATAATTTCATAAAAGCAATTTTTGTTTTTTGTCCACCTGAAAATTCATTTATTTTTTTGTGTTTGTCATCTTCACTGAAACCAAATTTATGTATCATTACTTCATATTCTTTTTTATATGAATATCCACCTAATAATTTGAATTGTTCTTGTAACTCAGTATATTTTTTTATATTTGTTTCATTATCTAATTTGTTGGATAAATCATTAATCTTGTTTTCCATATCTATCATGTCTTTAAATGATTTTAATAATTCATCTAACATTGTAGTTTCCTCATCTTCAAAATCAATTTGTTTTAAACATGATATATTAAATTTTCCTATTTTAGTAATATTAAATTTATCTTCTCCAATTCCTTCTTCTAACATATCATTATCAATCAAAGAATTTAATAATGTGGTTTTACCTGCTCCATTTCTTCCTACTATACCAATTTTATCATTTGAATTAATTTCAAAATTTATTTCTTCTAATATAGTATTTCCATCTAATGTGACAGATCCATTTGTTATTTTATATTTCATAATATCTTATAGATGGAAATACTTTAAACAAGTATTAGCATCAATTACAGCAGCATCTTTAACTTCTTTAAATTTACCTTTGTTTAAAAGATCATTGTAGAAGCTATATGGTATATTTGCATATTCTTTTTTATTAATAACATAGAATCTTAGTTCATCATTTACTAAGCTATCATATCTAACTTCTGAAAATATATTATCTTTTTTTAATTCTGATTCTATAAATAGTTTTATATACTCAATTAAAATATCATTTAATTCATCATTAAAAATTAATATTTTTTCTTTTATGTCATCGAATGTTTTACAAGATCTTTTAATCTTATTTTCTTCAATTGTATCTTCCATATTGTAATAGATAATATATTTATCATCTATATAAGTAAATGGATAATCTAATGTTGTAATATTTTTACATTTACTACATTCAACTTTAAATACATTTCTATTTAATACTTCAGTTATATCTTCTTTTGAATATATATTTTTTATTTTTACTCTATTCTTCTTACCACATGAAGGACAATTGAAATCAATCTTAGAAACTGCCATAATTACACTCCTTTCGATTAAATATTATATCATATATAATAATTATATTATATAATAATAGAGGTGATGACTATGAAGAAAATAGCTATTATAATCATAATTATTTCAACTATATTTTTAACATCTTGTTCTAAATATAATGAATATGAATTACCAGAAGATGCTAATATTGAAATCAATGATAAAATCGTAGAAGTATTTAAATCTTATAATTTATATAGTCTTATAGGTAATACAAATATGGAAATATTAACTAATGATAGTATACTTGATACAAATACTATCGGAGAACATACAATTACTTTAGAATTAAAATATAATAATAGAAAATATAAATATGATCTTAAATATAATGTTAAAGATTTAGATGCCCCTAGATATATTCAAGCTTCATCAGTAAGATCAACATTACTAACTCAAGTCATTGATCCATGTGAATCAATAGTATATGGTGATAATTATGATATAAAACCAACATGTACTATTGAAGGAGAAATTGATTATACTAAGATAGGAACATATAATGTTGAATATGTTTTAAAGGATTCTTCAAATAATGAAACTAGAAAAAAATTAAAAATAAATGTATTAGATAAATATCCTGAAAACAATAATTCTAATACATCAGTTAAAACATATACATACATTGATAATGTTATGAACAATTATAAAAACAATAATACAACAATAGGAATTGATATTTCAAAATGGCAAGGAAATATCGATTGGGATTTAGTTAAAGAATCTGGAATAGAATTTGTAATTATGAGAATTGGAGTGCAAACATCTCCTGAAGAAACACTTGATTTGGATACTAAATTCAATTCATATTTTGAAGAAGCTAAAAAAAGAAATTTTAAAGTTGGTGTATATGTTTATAACACTGCTATTAATAGAGAAATGGGTATTAATACTGCTAAATTTGTAATAGATAATTTACATGGAGAAAAACTAGATTTACCAATTGTATATGATTGGGAAAATTGGAAACATTTTAATGAATATAATATATCATTACATACTCTTAAGGATGCATATAATGCTTTTAAAGAAACATTAAAAAATGCTGGATACGAATCTACTCTATATAGTTCAAAATACTATTTAGAAAATGCATGGTTAGATATTGATAATGATGATATTTGGTTAGCTCATTATACTGATAAAACAGATTATCAAGGTAATTACTATATGTGGCAAATGTGTAGTGATGGTAAAATACCGGGAATAACAGAAAATACTGTTGATATTGATATTTTATATAAAAATAAAAAAGACATTTAATGTCTTTTTATTTTTCAACAAATTCTTTATACCAAGAGCCTATTAATTCAGATCTTACATTTTCATCTCTTATATAATTTAAATATGTATCTCTATCTAGTTCTTTTTCTTTATCTCTTCTAAAATCTAAGAATTTTTTTTCTGCAAATAATTCTTTAACATAATCTTGCATTAATTTTAATTTATAATCTATAGCATATGAATTTAATTCATATCTTTTACTTATGTTATCTGATTGATATTTAATAAAATCATTAGCTAAATCATAATTAAATGAATCATCTTCGATTTCTAAATCAGATATTTTAATCATTTCAAATAATTTTGTAATATTTTGAACAAATTCTTCTCTAAGATCTTTATTATCTATAGAGGAAGGATTTAAAACATTATAAAACTCATTAAAATCATCCATATTATCACCCTTTTTATTATGCTGCTTTTATCATGTTTGTATTTTCTTCATAATTAAAGTAATTAGAACGTTGTGCTTGTATTTGTAATGATCTTGCTTCTAATATATTTTTAATATTATCAATTGCTGCTTGATAAACATTATTAGTAAATCCTAATGATGTCATCTTTTCTTCTAATGCTTTGATTTGAATTCTTGATAATACTATTTCTTCAAATGTTGAAGCAGAATTTACATTGTATTTTAATTCAGCTAATGCTGTTTCAAACATCATCTTAAATGTATCTTTTGATTCATTTATAGTCTTTAATGATTTATTCTTGTTTTCATAGATTATATTAATTCTAGAAATAAGAGTTTTAATATAATTTGAATTTGGGCATTTTAATTGAGCTTCTGCAACTAAATTAGTAAATTCTTTATACTTAACTTGTAAATCATCATGATCTGTTATTAATTTAATACCAACTTCTAATTGTTCAAATCTAGTAATATAATTCTTTTCATCATCTTCTAATAAAAGATTTGAATTCATACTATTCTTTTCTTCACTTGTTAATAAAGTTAACATTTCAGATGTTATTGATCCATCTAAAATCTTAATTTCACCTACTTTATTAACTTCATCTAATGTATTTCCTTCTGGAGATATATTATTATTTGTATTAACTCTTTCATTATCATATGCAATTTGCATTCCAATGATTTTTTCTAAATAATCTTTTAAATATTCTCCTGCAGGTCCATCATATGTATCTGGTATAAGTGGAGTAATATTTTCTTTAATATAATTAAAGAATGTTTTACCACTTGCAGTTTTACTCTTAAATAATATTTCTTTATTTCTATCATCAATTTGACGAGCTTCCATAATATCGTATATTTCTCCAACGATTGTGTGGAATTTTTCATCAAATAATTCAGCTTCATATACATTTATTGGAGACATAAATTTTTCATATGCTTCTTCAAGTGTAATTTGTTTTGTTCCCCAATCTAAGTAAACTGTATTATTAATGATATGTACATGTTCTAATCCATATGCATCCATAAAACCCGCAAAAGATTGTACTTCTGTAGGACTAATTTTATGAATTATAGAATATTTTTCATCACTTAATAAGAATGTTTTAATTCTTACATTCTTTTCATTTTTTTCTTGTAATTGTTCAAATGAAATAGTTGGAGCTTTAGTTGTTATTACATAAGGAGTAACCTCATCTACTTTTTCAGGTTCAGCAAATGTTATTGTTGGTTTATTAACTTCAATAATCATTTCATCTCTTGTAATAACTGGTTTTTGAGCTTTATATGTTGTATATTCATTTGATTCTTCTTTAATTTTTGCTTTTGTTATATATTGTTTTAATCTTGTGTTAACAAATATAATAACATCTTCTGGTGTTTTATTATTCATGAATGGAGCTAAATACTTTTCAAGAAATTCAGCTACTGTTATAGTATTACCTTCTTTTGTTACTGTTCCTGTTGCTATTTCTAATGGTAGTTTAGCTATTGCTTCACGTACTACATCAATACCATTCATTCTCTCACCTTCTATCATATAAATTGATTATATCACATGCAATAAAAAAAATACACTTTTTAGAAGTGTATTTTTTTATTTATTATAATGCAATTGATTATTGCTTTAACAAATGGATAAAATATGATAATTTATGAATGAAAGGAAGTAATTTTATGGATCAAAATAAAATTGCAACAAAAATAAAAAAATTAAGATTAGATGCAAATATAACTCAAGATGAATTAGCTGAAAAATTATTTGTAACTAGACAAGCAATAAGTAGATGGGAAGTAGGAAAAAGCATTCCTGATTATGATACATTATTAAAACTTTGTGATTATTATCAAATATCCATTGAAGAACTATTATTTAACAAAAAAAATATAAAAGAAGATTTAATAATCAAAAAATATATAGAAATTATATATTCAACAAACAAATTAAAAAGAATTAAAAATTTTTTAGTAATTCTTTTATTAGCGATTATAATAATCTTTTCTGTATTATTCACCGTATTAAATTATAATAAAAACAAATTTTATGAATTAAGTTATCAAAATGATTCATTTACTTGCCAAAATGGTTTTATTTCTACATCGAATAAATATATATATTTTAAACCATGTGAATTAGTTTTTAAAAAATTCTGATGAAGAAGTAAAAGAAATATCATTCTATGAGTATAATTCAACAAGTGAAAAATTAATATTTAGTGGAGGGGAAAATATTATTCAATATCTTCATAAAGATTATTATAACGATAATGAAAGCGTATTTATGAAAAATAACAATATTTTTAAGAATATTAAAGTTAGAATGAAAACAAACTATGATTACTACGAATTCGATTTAATTATTGAAAATACATATTCTAATACATTTTAAAAAGAGGCTACTGCCTCTTTTTTTTCCATTTAGGATTTGATATTCTTACTTGATTATCACTCATTTTATCAAATGATTTAGAATAAAAAAATATTGCAATAATATTAGATAAAATATCTATTAATCACCTCCACATATTTTATATATAATTGTAAAACAAAAAAATAAAGCAATTATTAATTGCCTTATTTATTATCTAATATCTCATCTATGATATGATCATCAAATTTAAAATCTTCATATTCTTCTATTTGACCATCAATCTTTGCTAGGAATTTACCAATACCTAAATTTTCTGAATTAGGGATATTAACATATCTTGATTGATATTGATTAGCTTGGTCAAATGTTATTAGAACCGATGCGTCTAGATTATCATTGCTTTTAAAGAAATCATTATCAACATCATTTTCAACTAATATAAAGAAAATACCTAATCCATTTATTTCTTTTAATATATGATTAATCATATTACCTGTATCTTCATCTTTTAACATAGATAAATTATCATCTATTGCTAATACTAGAAGTGGTAACTTATTATTAACTTTATTATTATAATCAATTACATTTGTTACATTTTCGTTTTTAAATAGTTCTTTTCTTCTATGAATTTCTCTAGATACTTTTATTAAACATACTCCTTCTCTTCTATCTTCTCCAGAAGATGAAAAATAAGTATATCTTGAATCAGCATATTTTTTTAATTCTACTCCTGTTGAATCTATTAATACTAATCCCATTTCTAAAGAGGTATGTGTACTAATTAATTCAAGCATTATTTGATCTAAGAAAATAGATTTACCAGATCCTGTTTCACCTGTAATTATCATTGATGGATAATCATTTATATCTATTCCTACTAAACTATTTTCTTTTTTTCCAAGTATTAAATTATCTTTATTGTCTAATTTCTTTAATACTTCTCTAAATTCCATAGAACCACCTACTATAATAATTATAACAAAAAAAGAATAAGTATTTACTTATTCTTCATAATAATCTTTTAAGTTTACTAATAAAGTGTTAATTTCTTCATCATGATCTACAAGAGGTATATTAATTGAAAAGAATTCGTTATCTTCATAATCTACTGTTCTTGTTACATCTAATCTATCATCATATATATCTATTATTTTATTATCTTGTATTAATTTTTTTAAATATTTAACATCTTTATCTTCTATATCTTTTGTAGATATAAATATAGTTGCTGTTTCTATTTCGAATGCAGACCATACTTCTACTCTGTATGGTCTACCATCAGATAGTTTTCCTTCTGCATATCCTATATTACATACTTCAGTATCTGAAGAGAAATCTACAGCATCTCTTACAATTTGTGGATAATCCATATATTCCTACTTTCTAGAAGTTAATTCTATATATAACTTCATTGCTTCATGTGAATCATATCCTAAATCTAATAAAATAGCTATTGCCATATTAACATCCATTTTATGAAATGCATTTTCATCTTCTAATATATTAACTATTTTTTCATATTTAGAATCGGCTTTAGCAAGTTTAATTGCTTTTCTTTTTAATTTATTTACCATATGATACACCTTTGTTTTCTGATAATCCAGGAATAATTTCATTTTCTAATAATACATATTCTCCATTTTCAATCTTTTCATTTAATTCATCATTAGTTATTACTCTTAATGGTGAGTCATCAGTTTCATTTACTGCAAAATATTTATATGTATCATTTTCAAATAAACTAATAATAGTAAATGGATTATTCTTATTACTTATAAATGTTATTTTTATATTATCTTCTTCAGTAAAAATACTTTCAAATATTTTTCTTTGATATATTAATTTATCTAATCCTTTTAAGTTATCTCTTGTTATAACTTTCAATAAAACTTTTATTTTATCTTTCTTAGATAAAATACCTGAAGATATACTATTCTTTATATCATCTACGTTTTTTTCATACGTTTCTAATTGTTTTTCTCTATTTAGAATATTTAATCTTATCTTATTAGATATTTCATTAAATTTCTTTTGAGTAGAAACATTTTCATTTATACAAGTTAATCCTTGTATTCTATCTCCTACTTTTATATTAGTAAGATCAGAATCAAAAATATTAGATATTGCATCTGCCCTTATTAAGTATTCTTGGAATCTAAATTCGATATTTGCATATCCAGGTGAATCAATGAATGATTTAGCATTCATTGTATAATCTATTCCTAATTTCTTTAATACATAGGCATATATGAATGCAAATTCATAACAAATAACTTTATTGTTATTTTTATCTATAGTAGAAACTCTAATTGGATCTAAATGTTTATTTGCATTTTTATAATCAATAAATACTGATTCATCATATGTTAATAATTCACACATTCTTATATATGCATGAATCGCTCTTTCAAGTGGGCCATATGTTTTCTTAGCATATCTTTGAATATCTTTTAAAAAGTCTTCATCAATATGTAATTTTTCAACAATTGATTCACCATTTCCATCATAGTCATCTGATTTTTGATTTTTATTAAGTGATTCAAAATCAATATATTTATAACTAATTATATTTTCATATCTATCATAAACTTTTTTATTAAATGTATATTTTTTTAATATTCTTTCTCTTTCTACGAAATCTTTTAACATATAGAATATATATTTCTTTTCGTATTTAGAGTTACTATTAACATTTAAGAAAATATTAAATTCATCGGATGATTCAGTTAATAAATTTAATAATGAACGAGCATCCATTGTATACATTGTTCCATCTACTAAACAACGATGAGTATAATTGTTATATCTTAATTCGCATGATTTAGTATCAGATAATTTTGTAATAGATATTACATTTATTTGTTGTCTTATATCTAATTCAGAAGTACTAAATGATTGTGTTGCGAAAACAATATCTGCTCTTGAAACTTTATATGCATCTACTATTTTTCCTTTATCATTAATATATTTTATTTTAAGTGGATATCCATCATTTGCTTCTAAATTATTTAATAAATGTCTACATAACTCATCATTAGATAATATTTCTTTTAATAATGCTTTAGGTGCTTCAATAATTCCCTTAGGTGTATCTATTTGATCAAGGTTATCAATATAATTATGATATACTTTATCTGTTTTTGGAATAAGACTATCATCAAGCATTGTTGCATAAGTCTTACCATATAATTTTTCTAGTTCTTTTTTAGAATAAAACTCTTTCATGATAGTCCTCCTACTATGTCAATTATACCATTTTATTGCATAAAAAAAGTAAATTAGTTAGACTAATTTACATTGATATACACGATATTATTACAAAAATTATAAGAATAATAAATATTATCCAAGATGCTTTAGTAATAGTTAATGGTTTTATATCTTTATTTATTAATTTATCTGAATCTTTTCCTGATTCAATATATCTTAAGAATGGTGATTTATATTTAGATAAATCATCTTTTGATAATAAATAGAAACCTATAACTGAATCATAATCTATATATTGAATATTATTTGGAAGTTTTATTACAAATAATGTCATGAGTAAATCTCCAGTAGCTCCAGCTAAATTGAATATTGCAAGTATAGCTAATAAATCTATTCTAAATATATAAGATGGTATAAGAGCTAATAGTGTTAATACTACAGTTGGAGCTAAAAGTGAAATAATAATTGCTTTCTTTGAAATTCTTTCTTGGCACATAGCATATAAAACACCTTTTTCTAATGCTGCACCATATTTAACACTTCTCTTGTCTTTACAGAAACAAGAAAATGCTAATCCATGAATTATTTCATGAATCATTAAATATAGAAGCATTCCAATTAATAGTTTACCTACTCCATATTCAGTAAATTCAGTCGGTTTATAAGTAAATAATAAAAATATAAATCCAAGAACAAATAATACTACACTTAAAATATTTGCCCATATTAAATTTAATTCAAACTTATAATATTTCATATAATCACCTTATAAAAATAATAACATATTATCTATTCATATGCTATAATAAAACACCAGGTGATTTATATGCTATTAATAGATAAAACTGATAATTTTTATAAATCTTTGGATAATCATATTTTATCTATGGATGAAGTTAAATCATATATCTTTTATTTGGTTGATTATTTAGAAATAGGAAATTATGTAACTGATGTTGTATCACTTGATGGAACTGATTGTGGAAGATATTCATTTGATGAATTATTAATTAGAATTAATCTGCCTAGAATAATAATGATGGCCAATGTATATTTTGAAAAATGTCATATTGAAAAAGATAGAACTCTTTTTATTAATTTAAATATATTAGAATCTATATTACACGAAGTAGTGCATGGTATTCAAAATTGCAAAATACATGAAGAAGATTTAGCATATAACATATTATTTCTAAGAGAGATGCAATTAGCAGAATATATAAGTGATGAATTATATGATCAATACTACTTTTTCTTTTCGTATGAAAGAGATGCAATGATAACTTCTATAGAAAATATACTTCATATAATTGATTATAATTATAAAGATAAAGATAGAATATTTTCATATTTCTTAAATAACTTATATAAATATTTAGTATATGGTTATAGGGTTGGATATGATTCAATTACTAGTCCAGCAGAAATTATAAATGAAGAATTATTTAATTCACCTACACCTATTCTATCTAATATAGATATATATGATAGATTAAAACTTGGATATCAAATAAAACCTAAAAACTTAAGAAGTTTTAACAGAAAAAAGAACAGAAAAATATTAATGAAAAATAACTTGCTATAATAAATAAAAAATGCTATTATATATAGCACTTAAAGGGGAAATGGTTATGGGAAATATGGATGTTAATGATTACATCAATTTACTTACTAGTATAACTAAAATAGATAGACAAAGTGTTTATGTAATTGTTGTAAAAAATTTAAGTAAGTCAGCAATTGGAGAAATAACACCAAGTGAAGCATATATTAATATTTCCAATGAACTTACTAATATATCAAACAATAAAAAGAAACAATTAGTTGTTGAAAATGCATATTAAAAGATCCTTATTCAGGATCTTTTTTTAATTTCAACATTATTTGTTCAGCTTCTGCTCTTGTTTCTTCTATTATTTTGTAATCATTCTTTGGATATACAACTGTATAACTTGCTGTATCTTCTTGATATACTTTATAAATATCTTCCATATATAATTCTAATTGTTGTACTAATAAAGCAATATCAACAGCTAATAAACATGCATCATCTAAAGTATCATATTCTTTCTTTTTTTCACATTCAATTAAATAACTACTTAGAAAACTAATGAATTCTAAATAATCACTTATACCCATTAAATAATTATTTGATAAATCTGCAAATCTATCATCTACAATTGTTTCATATGAAGTTAAAACAAGTTTTAATTTAATATGAAACATTTGTAATTTTTTATGAATTAGCTTAAGTTTGTCACTTCTTAAATTTTTTCTAACTGATTTTGATAATACTTTCATTTTTGAATTATCAAAGTTGGGATTACCCTTCTTATGTTCATCAATAAAATAAATAACTTTATTTACTTCTTTTAATAATTCAGCATCCATATAATTCCTTCTTTAATCTAGATGCATTAGGTGATGTCATGAAGTCTAATAAGTTATCTTCATATTTTAATTTATATTCTTCATCATTAAACTTAACATAAATATCTTCATCTATTAAATTCATATATTTATTATCATATATCATCAATGTATCATGTCTATCTGGTTCTACTTCTTCTACAAAAGCATCTTCATCTATGTCACGACATAATGAATATACTTCAGCAATATCTGCGAATTCTAAATCAATAGTAGAATCGCTATATATCTTTTGAACCTTATCAAAAGAATATATTTGATGATCTTCTTCAATATAACTAATAGCATTCTCAGATGGTTCATAACATCTATTGGCTTTTATTAGTTTTATAAAGTATTCATTTCTTTTAAGAATAGTAGTATGAGTTTTATAATTTTTCATATCAATATATGTTTCAGATACTTTATCACCTGATTCATCTATTAAGAATAATTCATCTAATGATTTAATATATAACTTTTCTTCTCTACCATCTACATTAAAACCAATAAATTCATCTCCATCACGTTGAACTAGTGTTGGTTTTAATTCTTTTACATTTAATAAAGATTTTAAAATAAATTCTAAATTATATTTTTTTATTAATATTCTATAAAGTTTCTTTGTTTCCATATATTGCCCTCTCAATAATGTAAACTATTATATCATAAATAATAAAAAATGATATAATTAATTTAGAATGAAGGTGATTAGTATAGAAGATTATATATATGATTTTTTAGATTATATAAGAGTTGAAAGAAACTATTCTGATTATACTGAATCATCTTATGAAACAGATTTAGATAATTATAATAAATATATTAAATCTAAAAGAATCAATTTTAAAAATATAACATATAAACAAATTACTTTATATACTAAATATCTAAAAGAAGAAATGAATTTAAATAGTACATCTGTTAATAGACATCTATCTGCTTTAAGAAGTTTTTATAATTATTTAGTATTAAAAGGAATATGTATATCTAATCCATTTAAAATGGTAAGTTCATTAAAGAAGCCATTGATGTTACCAAATTTTATGAAATACTCAGAATTTGAACAAATGATTAATTCTTGTGATGATACACCTTTAGGTATAAGAAATAGATGTTTATTAGAACTATTATTAGCAACTGGTGCTAGAATTGGTGAAATAATAAAAATAGAAGTTAAGGATATTAATTTTTCCAATAATGAAATTAAAGTATTAGGTAAAGGTAATAAAGAAAGAATTGTTTATTTTAATGATCATACACACGAAGCATTAAAAGAATATATAAATGGACCAAGAGATGAATTATTAAATGGTAATTCATCAAATAGATTATTTATTAATCATATAGGCGGAGATTTAACTACAAGAGGTGTAAGAGATATAATTGATAAAATAATATTAAAGAGTTCAGTTAATACTAAAGTTACTCCACATACATTTAGACATACATTTGCCACTATGCTATTAAATGAAGGATGTGATTTAAAATCAGTTCAAGAATTATTAGGTCATGCTAATTTATCAACTACTAGTATTTATACACATGTTACTAATGATAGAATAAAAGATATTTATTTACATACTCATCCAAGAGCAAAAAAATAAGAGACTTAAAAAAGTCTCTTTTTTTTATTATAAGAATAATCCGAAAATTCTATATAAAAGTCTGATATATCTTAACCACATATTTTTATCTCCTTTCTAGCCCTCTCACTTTATATATACACGGTCCACCCCTCAAATTACTCGAAATTTATCAAATTTTTTTTGAAAAAAATTTTTTTATAAAAATTTTGAGAAAAAACAAGTAAAATGATATACCTTCCGTGTATATATAAAGTGAAGGGAGGAAAAAATATGAAAAAGAAATTAGAAGTTATTCAGGAAGAAATATCTGACTGTGGTGTATCTTGTTTATTATCTATTATTAGATACTATGATGGAGATACATCATTAGAAAATCTAAGAATTTCTTCTTTAACATCAAAAGATGGTGTTAATATGTTTAATTTAATAGAATGTGCTAAAGAGTATGGATTTGATGCTAAAGGTATTAAAGAATATAATTTATCTAATTTAAATTTACCTTGTATATTACATATAAAAATAAATAATGCCCTTTCTCATTTTATATGTTTATATGAAATAAATAATGATATAGCTACAGTTATGGATCCGGCATGTGGATTCAAAAAAGTTCATATTAAAGATTTATTAAATACTTATACTGGATATTCTATTCAATTAATACCAAGAATAAAACTTGTTAAAGAAAACTCACATAATACCCTGAAAGATATTATTATCAAAGAATTAATAAATAATAAAAAATATTTAATTATAATTTTATTATTAAATATTTTGTTCATCTTACTATCTATTTTAAATTCTACTTATATTGAATTTATATCTAAGTACAAAAATATATATATTATTTTATTATTCTTTAGTATTAATATTATTACTACTATAGTAAATTATTATATAAAAATATTTTCTATTAACATAAGTAATATAATTGGTAAAAAACTACTTTCTAATTTTTTTAATTATATTTTCAGACTTCCTTTAAAATATATACATTTAAAATCATCTGGAGAAATTATTAAAAGAGTTCATGATATGGAAAATATCAAAGATGTATTATCTAATTTTATTATTAATACTATACTTAATATAATTGTTATATTTATTGTTTTTATAATATTGGAAATGGTTTATATAAAATTAATTTATCTTATATTTTTATTTATATTTATAATATTATGTCTTACTTATTATTCATATAGAAATATTAATAAAAGTATTAATAATACTATTATAGATAATACAGATTATGAAACTAATCTTGTTGATTACATGAATGGATTAACAAGTATATTACATTCTAATTCAAATAAATATATGTTTAATAATTTAAATGAATCTATGTATAAATCTTTAGATAGTAATTTTTCATTTAATAAATATATTTCTAAATGTGAATTGATCAAAGATACATTTTCTAATTCATTCTTATTTATAATAAATTCAATTTTATTTGTTGATATATTAAATAATGCCCTTGATATAAATAAATTTATTATAATTAATTATTTATTAAATATTATTCAATCATCTTTAGAAACTATTACTAACTATATTCCTTCAATGTTATATATAAGAAATATAATAAGAAAGATAAATGAGTTTTATTTAATTAAACAAGAAGATTTAGGTAAAGAAAAATTCATACATGGTGATATTAAGATAACTAATCTGTCCTTTAGTTATAACAAATATAAAAATATTTTAAATAATAAAAACATATACATTAAGAAAGGAGATAAGATTATTTTAAAAGGAGAATCAGGATGTGGTAAATCTACTTTATGTAAATTATTAAATAAAGAATATGAATATAAAGGTAGTATAAAAATACATGATAAAGAATTGTCTAATATTGATTTAAATAGTTTAAGAAATAATATTATATATTCTTCTCAAGATGAATATATCTTTAATGGAACAATTAAAGATAATATAACATTAGGCTTAAAAATAGATGATCATGAATTTAATAAAGTTGCTAAAATTTGTATGTTAAATAGGATTATAAAAAATAGACCTTTCAAATATGATACGTTTCTTTTTGGTGGAGGTGGAGACTTATCAGGTGGAGAAAGAAATTTGATAATTCTAGCAAGAGCATTAATAAGAAATAGTAAAATATTAATCCTTGACGAAACTATGAAAGAGCTTAATGATGAAGTAGAAAATAAAGTTTTAAACAATATATTTAAATCTTATAAAGATACTACTATTATTTATGTTAGTCATAAAAATAAAAAAGAATATTTCAAAAGATGTATATATGTATAGGAAAGGAGATAAAAATGGAATTAAGTAAAAATGAACTTGTAGATATAACTGGCGGTGCTTTTAAATATGGAATTGCTATCGGTATAGGTGCTGTTATAACATTTTTAATAGGTGTTATAGACGGCTACTTAAGACCATTAAAATGTAATAGCTAATGGAAATAGAAAAAAAAGAATTAATTACAATTAATGGTGGTGCATATTCAATTGGTACTGTAATAAATTCAATTACTAAAATAATTAATACAGTTTTAGAATTAGGAAGAACTGTTGGTAGTACATTTAGATATGCTAAAAACAAATATATGTGCAGGTAATAAAAAAAGGCAACTCAATTGTTGCCTTTTTATCTTCTCTTTGGAGCATCAGTAGTTGTAGATTCTAAATTTGTTGACTTTGTCAAATCAATTAATCCATCTACTCCATGTCGTCTATAATTAATAATTTTTTGATATGTTTCTTTATATTTTTCTTCTCTTGTTTTTCTTTGAAGTATTTTTGGTACTACTTCTTCTACATGTTGTTGCAAACCTAAATCATCCAATTTTTTCTTGTTTTTTATATTGATGAAACAGTCTATCTTACGTGAAAAAGATTTTATATTATAAGATTGAACAGCTTTTATTAATGCGTCCATTTGCTTTTTACGGGCACATCCTAAAAATCCATTTCTATCATATATTTCATATATCATGGACATATTGTTATAAATTTCAGCTCTATCTTCTACAGTCAAATCATCAATTGGAAAAGAAGTAATTTTATCAATTATTGATTCTTTTTTATTAACAAATTCATAAACATCTTCATCAGATATCTGTGTATTGTTTTTATTTTCTAAATATCTTTTAACAATTATAAATTGAATGTTACCAATAAAGTTGATTAATAAACCTCTATTTTCCAATGCTATAATTGCGTTGTATCCATCACCTGTTTTATAATCAATATTATACTTTTTTATACAATTATGTATATATTCATCAAAATCATCATATTCAACAAATTGAGCTGCTATATCAGCAGCAGATCTTATAAATTCTTTTGGTACTTGCATAATATCACTCCTTGCATCTTTGTTAAAGATAACACAAAAAATAATTATATGAGCATATCTATTGCATAAAACTGTAAACTATACTATTAAAATCTCTCATTTTTTATTTGATTATATATCTATTATTTGTTATAATTAATTACGTACCTAGGGGTGTAGTTCATCGGTAGAATGATGGTCTCCAAAACCACAGAGGAGGGTTCGATTCCTTCCACCCCTGCCATTAGTACTTACTGCTCTAACTTTTATAGTTAAGAGCTTTAAATACATAAAATATGATCACTAGAAAGGTGGTCATATTTTTTTATGTTACAAATTAAAAAGCATAAACTTGATTATGATGATGGTATCAAGAATAGATTAGATTTTATTTGTAAGTATGTTAATGTTAAGCCTAAATATGTACAAGGCAACCTTATTAATATAAAAAGAACTAATCTTAATTATGTAGAACCACATCGTATGATAGTAAATAACCATGTCTTTCTATTTTTCAATTATGGAAAAGAGGTTTATCATTTTAACCTTAATAATCCAATTGAATTAAAAGACTTGGAAAATTTCTTAAAAACAATCAAATAACTACCGCATATTGACAAATTATTTAAAAGTGCTAGAATAAATAACCAATAAATGACAAGCAGTATCCGTCTTTTATTAGAAAGTAGGTACACATATGGTCAGAAGCAATAAACAATTTATTATTTTAGTTATTAAGGAGTCAAGGGTAGTAGTTTATGACTAGTATCTTTGACTCCCTTTTTTGTAGGAAGGTAGTGATACTATGAATGATAATGGTATTAAAAATGTAGGTATCTATTTAAGAGTATCAACTGAAGATCAAGCAAGAGAAGGATTTAGTTTACCAGAACAAAGAGAAAGATTAACTAAAGAATGTGAATTAAGAGGTTATACAATTATTGATTATTACCAAGATGCTGGTATAAGTGCAAAAACTGGTAATCATAGACCTGAATTTGAAAGAATGATTGAAGATGCAAAGAATAAAAGGATAGATACGATATATGCGATAAAACTTGATAGAATATCGAGAAGTATTTATGACATGGAAAAGATAATGAAGTTCTGTGAAGAATATAATATTAAAATTGTTTGCTTATATGATGACTATAATACTGCTACTGCAAATGGAAAAATGGTAGCAAGAATAATGATGAGTGTATCTCAAAACGAAATTGAAAGAACAAGCGAAAGAACTAAAATAGGAATGGACGGAGCTTTAAAGGCTGGACATATACCAGGTAAAGTTCCATGTGGATATAAGAAAAACGGAAAGAATTTAGAAGTTGATCCAATTTCTAGTATTTTAGTAAAAGAAATATTTGATTTATACTCTAAAGGTAATTCATATTTTGTTATTAGTGAGAAACTTAATAAAGAAAAAGCTTTAGGTAAAGCTAATTGGTTTGATGGTACAATAAGAAAAATGATTATGAATCCAATTTATATGGGTGATTATATTGCAAGAAGAGGACAACCTACTGAAAAGTATTATGAGAATGTTGTTCCAGCAATTATTGATAAAGAACTCTGGCACTGGTGTCAGGTACAAGCACCAAAGAATATGAAACATTATTGTAGAAAAGAAGATTATTTATTCTTACAAAAATTAACCTGTCCTAAATGTGGAAAAATTATGGGTGGTAAAGCTACAAGAAAAAGAAATGGTAGTATCTATTATTACTATCAATGTAAGGATTGTAAAAACTACATAAGAGAAGATTTAATCGAAAAGCAAGTTAAAGATATTATGAATGATTTTTATGAATATGATGCTTTAATTAATAACTACTACTATCCTCTTATGAGAAATAAATTAAATAATCCAGAAAAAGATTATGAGAAAACTTTAAAAGAACTTTATAAAAAACAAGATAGAATTAGACAAGCATATATTAATGGTGCATTTGAATTAGAAATATTTAATATGGAAAAAGATAAAATAGATCATGACATTAAATTGGTTCAACAACTATTAGAAGAATCTAAAACTCTAAATAAAACTTCATTTAGTAAAGTAGATATATTAGTTAGAAGAGATATAAACTATATTAATAAAGTTAAGTTTCCAGCTCTATATAATTCTTTTGCACATAATTGGTCAAATTCTACAAGAGATAGAAAACAAAATCTAGTATTATCTTATATTGATAATATTAAACTAAAACAAGTTGGTAGAAAAGTAGTTGTTGATGTTATTAACTTTAGAGATACAATAATGACCGACTTTAAGAAATTGATTGAAGAAGGATTTATGGATTGGGCAGTTTTAAGAAATACTGATGTATCTGATAAATACTTTAGATGTAGTAATACTTTAAATATTGAAGAATTAAGAAGATATATAACATTAATTAACGAATATTATGATGTTCGAGTATTTGAAGGAACATTTGATGAACTTACTGGATTAGTAAACTTCAAAATGGATCCATACTATGAATTATTAAGAATATCTAGAAAGAATAAAAATAGAGCAACTAATGTTCCTATTTATGTATATGGCTATCATAAAGCAAATAATAGATTTAAAGAAATAGATAAGAATCTAACTGATAGTGAGTTGTTCTTAAAAGCTGCTTTTATACAACAAATTAGTGATGGTAAAATGTTAGTAAAAGAAGATGTTCAAGGATTATTAGATAGTCCACAAGAAGAAAGTATCAATTGGAGAAGAATATTAGAATAGTCCATCATTTCGACCATAACAAATCCTTATAATATAAGGGTTTGCTATATAAAACCGTCCATCTTTATGGATCAATTTTGCAAGTGCAAAATAAGTTTGTCCCTATTAAATACCTAGAGTTTATCTAGGTTTTAATACTTTTAGGGGACAATCTCTTATGCTCTTGTTTTTTTGTGAGCAAAAAATATAGAAATTATGGTCGAAATCCGTCCATAATCGTCCATAATCTTGGATATAAAAAAACCAACATTATTGTTGGTTTTCATCATCTTTTTTAGTTGAATCAAATACATATGTAGCAGCATCTTTAAATCTATCAACATTTGGATCATATTTAGGTGTAGTATCAGATTGATTTGGAAGTTCAATTTCTTGAATTGGTTTTGACATATCAGATAATGCTTCTTCTAACTCATCTTTTTTCACTTCAGCTTGTTTTGGTTCACTTGAATTAAATACCATATCCAACTTTTCTTTTATTTGGTCTTTACTAAATGGTTTAGCAATATAATCTATAAATCCTTCACCAATATATTTTTCTTTAGCTCCTGCAACTGCATCGGCTGTTAAAGCTATTGTTGGAATATTGAAGTTAGGTTTTTCTTTTAATTTAGCTATTGCTGTTTCACCACTCATATTAGGCATCATTATATCCATTAAGATTAAATCATATTCATTACCATTAACAACTTTATCTAAACATTCTTGCCCATCATAACATTCTTCAATTTCAAAATTGAAATCTTGTAATGCTCTACGAGCAACTTTAATATTTAATTTATTATCATCAACTATCAATATTTTCTTTCCATCAAAATTACTTGATATATTTTGTTCTACAGTAGTTATAGGAATATTAATTTGGCTTTGCTCTTTCACTGGTGCTTCACTCATGGCTTGTTTAATTGGAGCAATATTAATTTGGATTGTTTGATCAGGATTAACCATTTGACTAATCTTTTGTGGAATTTGAACTACAAACATAGAACCTTTACCAAATTGAGATTGAACATTTATTTTACCACCCATCATTTCGACAAGTGCTTTAGTTATAGCAAGTCCTAATCCTGTACCTTCTGTTGTAGTATTTTTTTCTACATCTAATCTATCAAATTTTGTAAATAATCTATTAATATGTTCAGCTTTAATTCCTTTACCAGTATCTCTTACACTGATAATCAAATTACTTATATTATCTTTATTAATACATTTAGCACTTAATTCAATTTCACCTTGTTCTGTATATTTGATTGCATTAGTAAGTAAATTATTAACTATTTCTTTAATATGAGTTTTATCACCAATTAGTTCATATGGAATATCAGGTGCTAAATTAATTTTAAAGTTAATATTCTTTTCACCAATTCTTGTTGCATCAATTTTTGCAAGGTTTTCGATTTCTTCTTTAAAATTATATTTAACCTCAGTAATTTCCATTTTATTACTTTCTATTTTGTTTATATCTAAGATGTTACCAACTATTTCCAGCAATGTTTTTGAAGCTTCCATGATATAGTCTGCATCTTCTACTATTTCGGGTGCAACTGTATCTTTATGACTTTGAATGTCTTCACTAAATCCAACAATTGCATTAAGTGGTGTTCTTATTTCATGACTCATACTTGATAAGAAATCAGACTTAGCATTATTTGCTCTTTCAGCTTGATCTTTAGCAAGTTCCATTTGTCTTAACATTTTAACATCTGGATTTTCAATTGTATGGTACATTAATGAAACTACAAGTGTTTCCATAGAAGTCATCAATAGCATAGCTGGATATTTAAATTGAATCATTGTTGCTACTGCTCCAATTGCTAAGAATACAAATAATGGCAAATATTTTTTATCCTTTAATTTTTTGATATTAATAATCATATTAAAGAACCAAATCATCATTGATATAGCTGCTGCTAAATATACAAAATAAACAGCTGGGCCGTATGTATAAGCAACAATATTGTTGTCATTATAAATATTCATTGGTAAAAAATAAATAAATGGTATTTCTAATAATACAATTATTAATGTTGCAATAAATACATTTTTAAAAAATTTGTTAATATCTCTATCTTCGTATTTAGATTTATAAGATATTACTGCTATATAGTCAGTAAATGTTGCGATAAAAAAGCACAAATAAAATAAATATGTTCTTAATACAAAATTACTGGCAAAAGGTGTTTCATCAATGCTTCTGATAAAAAAATAGCATAATATTTCTACTATTAGTCCAATAAAATTGGATATAATTAAAATCTTGTATAATTTGTTTTCAATATTGTCTATTCTTTGTTTAGAAAAATAAATAAACATAATTAATAAACTAAAGAAAAAACAACAGACCGGAAAATAAATACCACTAGTAAATATAAACACATCCAAAAGTTAACACGCACGCACTA
>JAEEGF012374437.1_pt1 | contig 29103 bp, 25 predicted proteins | sample 9134171 | NCBI WGS metagenome assembly JAEEGF01 (sample SAMN16246542, study PRJNA631951) | gut metagenome | biome: gut microbiome; feature: rumen; material: AP-attached | host: Bos | place: Iran: Karaj | collected 2018-10 | reverse complement strand
AGATCAGTCATCGCTGACTTAATCCGTTTTTTACCTTTTTGGTTGTTTGGTCGCTTTTCTTGACCTCTGTAATTCCTCACGCATCTGTACGTGACGCGCCGCGGTTTCGGCCCCCTCCGGTGTGAGCCCGGAGTTAAGCCCCGCTGTTCTTTTCAAGGAATTTTCAGGGTTGGAATGCATCATTTAATTGTCAAGGTGTTGCAGCCTTTTTGAGGCGCAAGGCGTATAGTATCAAAGTTTGACGGAAATGTCAACACTTTAAATTGATCAACTTCAAAAAAATTTTCTGGGGTTTGTCGGACTATTGTATTAAATATAGAAACAATTCTGATTTATGACAGAAAACTCAATCTCCGTTCGACGTTTTGCGTCTTTCGATCTCATCCCTGTAATAAGAAAGCATAAGATCCACGACGCGGCCGTAGCTCTTCACGCCGTCCTCCTGATGGTTGAACTTCAGCTGCGCGTCGTTCGTCTTCTCTTTGATCTCGGCCAGCTTGGTCTGGAACTGGGACCAGTATCTGGAGTTTTCCGCCAGATCCACCGCCACGGCCTCTTCCAGCTTGCCCCGCACCTTTGCCCAGAGATCGTAATCGGCTCCGTACAGGGCGTTGCTGGCATACAGATACCCCAGTACGTAGCCGCTGTAGCGGCAGTCGGCGTCATCCGAACCGATGCAGGCCAGGAAACCGATGAAATTGGCTTCATCCTCTCTTGCGTAGCCTTTCAGATGCCCAAGCTCGTGGCAGACCGTATGCGGCAGGTTGTAGGGCGTGATCAGACGGTTGTACTGCGCTTCCGAGGTATAGGGAGACTGGATCCCCGTAATATGCTCATGTGATAAGAATTCCGAAAACCAGACGGCCTTGGGCATGGGATAGAAGCCGGCCAGCGTCGGATAGCTTTCTCCCAGCTTCCGCATGGCTCGGACCGACTGTTCCCGGATATCGCCGGAAAGCTGCATGATCCCGTTTTCATCCCGCTGCACCTGGTCGATCAGGGCATTGGCCTGTTCCGTCATGATCTCGGAAAGATAGTAAAGATCTTCCTTCGTTCCGCCGCTCAGGTCTAGGCCGTATTCTTCGGCAAAGGTGGCGCGGTTGTAATTGATCCCCATGCCGATCATGAAGATCAGCCACATGCTGCCAGCACAGAGCAGGACCGTTCGTATCCATCGTACGAACCAGCCTTTGCGCAGCTTTTTCGCGCAGGCTCGGGCAATATCGCGAACGATAAAGAAGATGAAAAGAAGCAGAAAGATATAGATCCCGATCTCATTGACGGAGAACGGGATCCACCCGTTGATCCGTCCGAGGAGGCCGGCATAGAGCGGATACAGGTTTTTGGCATACCAGGTGGAGAAGGATTTATTCGATCCCGCAAGGAAATACAGCGCCGTTCCCGCCAGCGCGGGCAGCAGCACAGCCAGCCAGGAAATCATATTAACAAGAAGACCTTTCCGTTTCATCTTCTTCAGGCAGCCTTTCCGCGGATATCCGCTTACTTCTCTTCTTTTTTGTTCCCGCTTCTGAAATGTTTCTTAAAGATCTCTTTCAGCTCCGCTCTTGAGAAACGGTAGTAGCTGTTGCAGAAATCGCAGTGCACTTCCACCGTTTCCTGTGATACCATCAGGTCCAGCAGTTCACGGCGTCCCAGCCCGATCAGCACATCTTCCATCTTCTCCCGGCTGCAGCCGCAGCGGAAAGCGGTGTCCGTCTTTTCCAGGATCTCCAGATCCATATCGCCCAGCAGGCGCTGCAGAATATCTTCCGGGGAAAGCCCTTCGCTGAGCATGGACGTGATGGACGGAGCTGCAAGGATCCGCTCCTCGAGCCTGGCGGCGATCTCGTCCGAAACGCCGGGCATCAGCTGCAGCATAAAGCCGCCGGCCTGCTCCACGGTATTGTTCTTATTCATCAGAACCCCGAGAGAGACCGAACTCGGTGTCTGTTCGGAAACGGCAAAGTAATAAGTAAGGTCCTGGGCGATTTCTCCGCTGACCAGCTTGCAGGTCCCGACGTACGGCTCCTTCAGGCCGAGATCCCGGATGATCGTCAGTTCGCCGCTGCCGATGGCTCCGCCGACGTCCAGCTTGCCGTCCGTACGGGCATGCAGAAGGACCTGCGGGTTTTCGGCAAAGCCCTTGACTTCGCCCCGGCTGTTGGCCACGGCGTAAACGGCACCGGCCGGCCCGTCGCCTTTGATCTTCAGCGTAAGTTTATCCTCTTCGCCCTTCAGCTGCGTGCCCAGAATGGCAGCCGCCGTCAGAAGCCGGCCGAGGGCCGCCGTTATGACCGGGCTGGTATTGTGTTTTTCTCTTGCCGTTTCGACAAGCTGTCTGGTCGTTGCCGCAAAGGCACGGATCTGACCGCCGGCAGCGGTCGCACGGATAACGTAATCGCTCATTGTCTGTCCGTCCATTTCAGTTCTCTGTTTTCCTTGAAGCGCTGCATCATTTCCGCCGTCAGGGCTGGTTCGCCCGTACGGTCCGGCAGGTCCTCCCGCTTGACCCAGCGGGCTTCCTTCAGTTCTTCCTCATCCAGGAAGATATCCTCACATTCTCCGTCAAGATCGCAGTAGAAGCCCATCAGCAGCGTGTCCGTAAAGGACCAGGGCTGGGATTTGTAAAAACGCAGGTTTTTAACGCGGATCCCGACTTCTTCCATGACTTCCCGGTGTACGGTCTCCTCGACCGTTTCCCCGATCTCCGTAAAGCCGGCGATCAGGGCCAGTCCTCGGGACGGCCTGTCGGCGTACGAGGTCACCAGGATCTTGTCCTTATGCGTTACCGCCACGATCACGGCCGGCATCAGCTTCGGATAGGTCGTTTTATGGCAGTTCGGGCAGACGAAGGCTCTCTCCCAGCTGCTTTTTTCCAGCTTTGTACCGCAGCAGCCGCAGTAATTCTGCGTGTTTAGCCAGCGCATCAGCTGCATGCCGGTGATGCCCGCAAAAGCCAGATGCTTCGGACGCAGCGTCCGGCAGCGGCTCTGATCCACGTAGGAAAATCCTTCCAGGCCGGGATCCGACGCGCCTTTTTCCGGCCCGACGAAAAATGCCGTGTCATCGATCAGAAAAGCGAAGTACAGTCCTTCGGTTCCGGTCTCGGATACCGTCGGGAAACGGAACTGGCCGTTCTCTTCCCGGATCAGCATTTCCCGTTCGTCACGGTGGAAAAGAACGAAATCATCCGGCCGGGGCGCCCTTCTGTGCGGAAAACTGTTGTCATATACGTGAGGAAGAATATCCTGGATCATAAACGCCTCCTTGATAAAAGCAGGAAAAGTATAGCACAGCGTCGGAAAAACGGCAAGAAAAAACAGCCTCTCCGGGAGACTGTTTTGACGGTCCAACGGATCCTTTATTGACAGACAAGCGACAGAAACGCCTCCGCTCTCAGGCCGCAGATGATCTCTTCCGTCCTGATCCCCGCCGATTCTAGCGCTTTCCGGCAGTCATTTTTCTCCGGACGGCAGCCCTTCAGGGCCGATTCCAGTATTTTGGGATCCTTTTCGGCAAAGAAGTCGCCCAGGATCTTCAGATCCGTGATCCTGTCCTTTTCTGCCGTCAGGTAGATCTCCAGGGAACCGCAGCCTTCGATCCGTCCGCGTTTTAAGAGCGTACAGGACGGCGAAGCGCCGTAATTCCACTCCCGCAGGGCATAGCGCTCCTGCCGCAGCGCGTCGATCGCTTGACGGTCGGCATCCGTCAGGCATAGGATCTCCGTGTCTTTCCCCTCTGCCGCTTCCTCCAGAAGAGCCGCCTTGAAGTCTGCCAGCGTCGTTCCGGCCGGCAGATAGGGCTTCATATTCGTGACGCGGGAGCGCACGGATGCGATCCCCTTGGAACGGATCTTCTCGGCATTGACGCGCAGGGCCCTCTGGATCATTTCGAGGTCCGAATCAAAGAGCAGCGTTCCGTGATGCATGACACGGCCGTTTTTCCGGTACTGGGCGTTTCCGGAGAACTTCCTGCCGTCGACCAGGATATCGTTCCGGCCGTCGATCTCGGCTTCCACGCCGAAACGCCAGAGCGTCCGTACGACCGGCTCGCAGAAGATCCGGAGATTGACGGACTCCGAAGCGGCGGCGTCCGTGATGATCGTATAGTTCAGATTGCCCAGATCATGATAAACGGCCCCGCCTCCGGACAGGCGCCTTACCACCCGGATCCCGTTCTTTTCCACGAAATCCGCATCGATCTCAGCCGCCGTGTTCTGGAATTTCCCGACGATGATCGCGTTGTCGTTCTGCCAGAGCATCAGATAGCTTTTATCGCGGGGCAGACAGTCGAAGACATACTGCTCGGCCGCCAGATTCCAGGCGGGATCGGTCGTATTCAGTTCCAGACAGGCAAAACGGCTCATGCTAAGTTCCTTGTTACTTTCTTAAGAAAGGAGCGGCAAATGGCTTTTCCGTCATCTGCCGCCTCTTCCTTTGTCTGCCTTACAGCTGGGCTTTCAGGATCGGATTCCGCGCCGCAGCGACTTCGTCCGGCCGTCCGATCACGGTGCTGTGCGGGGCCGTATGCAGCTTTTCCGGCTCCCGGACCCCGTCTTCTCTGACTTTTCGGAAGATCTCCGTCACCTGATCCAGCGTTTCGCGGCTCTCAGTCTCCGTTGGCTCCAGCATCAGCGCTTCGTGGACGATCAGCGGGAAATACATGGTCGGCGGATGAATGCCGTAATCGATCAGCCCCTTGGCCACGTCCAGTGCGCTCACGCCGGTCTCTTTCTTGTAGTCGGAAAGATCCAGCACGAATTCATGCATGCAGATCCGGTCGAAAGCCGGCTTGAAAACGTCTTTTACGCCCTGCATCAGATAGTTGGCGTTCAGGACCGCCGTTTCGGAGGCCTGCGGGATGCCTTCCCGTCCAAGCGTCAGAATGTAGGTCAGCGCTTTTAGGACGACCAGGAAATTGCCGGCAAAACCGCGGACCTGGATCGGACCGCCGCCGTCCATCAGCGCGGACTTCGGCAGATACTCCGCCAGGAAGGCCTTGCAGCCGACCGCTCCGGCTCCGGGACCGCCGCCGCCGTGGGGCGTGGCAAAGGTCTTGTGCAGGTTCATATGGACGCAGTCAAAGCCCATGTCGCCGGGACGGACGTGGCCCATGATGGCATTCAGGTTCGCGCCGTCGTAGTAGCACAGGCCGCCCGCTTCATGGACCAGACGGGTGATCTCCAGGATGTTCGGATCAAAGAGACCGACCGTGTTCGGATTCGTCAGCATAAGGCCGGCCGTATCCTCTCCCAAAGCATTCTTTAAGGCTTCCAGATCCACGCAGCCGTCCGGCGCGGAAGCGATATTCACCACTTCATAGCCGCACATCGCCGCCGTCGCGGGATTGGTCCCGTGTGCGGAATCCGGCACGATGATCTTGCGGCGCTTTTCATCGCCGCGGGCGTCGTGATACTGCTTGATCAGGAGCACGCCGGTAAATTCCCCGTGCGCGCCGGCAGCAGGCTGGAAGGTCGTGGCATCCATGCCGGAGATCTCCTCCAGCAGAGAAGCCGCTTCCTCCAGGACCTTGCGGCAGCCTTTTACGGCTTCGGCAGGGGCCAGCGGATGTGCACCGGTAAAGGACGGCAGGGATGCGGTCTCCTCATCGATGCGGGGATTGTATTTCATGGTGCAGGAGCCGAGCGGATAAAAACCGCAGTTGACGCCGTAGACCTCGTGGACGAGTTCGGTATAGTGACGCGACACTTCCGTTTCGCTGAGCTCCGGCAGTCGCAGCGCACTCTGACGGCCGATGCTTTCGGGAAGTTCCGTCTTCTCTACGTCCAGAGGCGGCAAGATCACGGAAGCGTGACCGGGTCTGCTTTTTTCAAATACGAGCTTCATGCCAGCACCTCCTTCACCAGACATACGGTCTTATCCAGCGCCGCCCGGGAAGCCTTTTCCGTCACGCACCAGAGGATCCGGTCCTCTCCCAGCGGCAGACCGCCTAAAATACCGGCTTCGTCAAGCTTCGCAAGGACCGCATCGCGCTTCGGCAGCGCCGTAATGAATTCATGGAAGAATGCGCCCGGATACGGCAGCTTAACGCCGCCGATCCCGCTCAGTTCCTTTGCCAGATAATGCGCTTTGGAAAGGCACTGCTCCGCCACCTCTTTCAGGCCTTCCGGTCCCAACGTTGAAAGATACAGACCGGCGGTCAGGGCGCAGAGCGCTTCGTTGGAACAAATGTTCGAACTTGCCTTTTCGCGGCGGATGTGCTGCTCACGGGCCTGCAGCGAAAGCACGAAGGCACGGCGGCCCTGCGCATCTTTCGTCTCACCGACGATACGTCCGGGCAGGGACCGCATGTTTTTCTTGGTGGCCGCCATGAAGCCCAGATACGGACCGCCGTAGGAAAGCGGCATGCCGAGCGGCTGGCCTTCGCCCACCGCAACGTCGGCGCCCAGTTCGCCGGGCGTCTTCATCAGCGCCAGCGCGATGGGGTTGCAGCCCATCACGACCATCGCGCCGGCCTCGTGGGCGGCGGCAATGATCCCTTCCGCGTTTTCAAAAAGTCCGCTGAAATTCGGCTGGGCAAAGTAAACGGAAGCCACGTCGGGCGTCAGCAGTTCCTTCAGGGCGGCGACGTCCGTCACGCCGTCTTTTTCCGGCACCAGCTTCATCTCCGCTCCGACGCCGTAGCAGTAGGTCCGGATGGTCGCGATCACGTCCGGGTGCGCGGCAGCCGATACCAGCGTCACGCTGCGCTTCCGGCTGCGGCACATCGTGCAGCCTTCCGCCGCCGCCGTAGCCCCGTCATAAACGGAAGCATTGGAGACCTCCATGCCGGTCAGCTCGCAGATCATGGTCTGGTATTCGAAGATCGACTGCAGGATGCCCTGGCTGATCTCCGCCTGATACGGGGTATAGGCCGTCAGGAATTCCTCCTTAGCCGGGATATACTTCACGATGCTCGGGATATAGTGATCGTAGGCACCCGCGCCGCGAAGGATCAGGCGGTAGCTTTTATTACTGTCCCCCAGCTGCCGCAGGTATTGCGAAACTTCCATCTCGCTTTTTCCTTCCGGCAGATCCAGAGGCTTTTCCCGGTAAACGCTTCCGGGAACGTCACGGTAAAGATCACGGACGGAAGAAAGGCCGACGGCCTTCAGCATCTCCGCCCGTTCCTGTTCCGTGGAGGGCAGATAATGACCCATTTTAAGCCTCCGTTTCGCAGTATTCCTCGTAGGCCGCAGCAGAGAGAAGGTCTTCGGTATCCGTAACGTTTTCCACTTTGATGATCCAGCTGCCGTAAGGATCGCTGTTTAAAAGCTCCGGAGAATCCAGCAGTTCCTCATTGACCTCGGCTACCGTGCCGGTCACGGGAGAAACCAGATCGGAAACGGCCTTGACGGATTCCACGTCGCCGAAAGCCTCGCCGGCGTTGACTTCATCGCCGACTTCGGGCAGGTTCACGAAAACGACGTCGCCGAGCGCGTTCTGGGCAAAATCGGAAATGCCGACGATCGTCAGGCCGTCTTCTTCCTTGACCCACTCATGAGAGCGTGAAAACTGATATTCCAGATGTTCCATGTTAATACCTCCAATAGTATTCTTGTATGGTTTACCGTCCCATCACGCCGGCCAGATGGTCCAGCGCATCGGACAGGGTCTTGTCATCAAAGCAGTAATGCATCGTCCGGTATTCCGCGCGGAACTTCGCAACGTCTTCTTTTACGGTCTCGCCGCGGATGCAGGCCGCGATCAGGGCAGCCGCTTTCTTAAACTCTTCTTCTCCGAAGCCGAAGCGCGTCATCTCGGAAACACCCATGCGCAGTGCGCCGCTGGCCGTGAAGCCTTCTTCATCGGGCGTTGCCTGGTAGTTCACGATGATGTTGTTCTGCTCCAGGCGCTCCGCGATCTCCGGTCCCTGGCCGTAGCCGACGGAAACGATCACCTGGTGCGTCTCGGTATAGCCGATGGCGGGGTCGCCTTCCACCTTCAGCCCTTCGGCCGCCAGCGCTTTCGCGAAGGCTTTGGCGTTGTCCACGACCGCCTGCTGATACGCTTTGCGGTAGGTGTTCATCTCGTAGGCGGCCATCAGCATGCCGAGCTGCGTGCCCAGATGATGGTTGGAGACCGCTCCCGGGAAGGCCCGGCGTTCAATGGTCTCCCACAGCTCGTACTTGAGCTCGTCTTCTTTATAGTTGACCGCGATCACGCCGCGCTGCGGGCCGAAGAAGGTCTTGTGCGTGGAGCCGGTCACGATCTCGGCGCCTTCGGCGAAGGGATCCTGGAAGGACGGGCCAACGATGCCGAGCACGTGCGCCATATCGTACATGATGGTCGTCGGGATCTTCTGCTCGTCCACGAATTTCCGGATCGCAGCCACCGGTTCCCTGTGCAGCACCATGCTCTTGCCGAAGATGATCAGCTCGGGCCGGTACTCGTCGATCAGCTTCTTCGTCTCTTCCACGTCGATCTTATAAATATTGTCCTTCAGGACCGGGAAGTTGACGATGGCGTTCTGCTCGGTCTTCGGATCGATCGCGATGTAATCGTGCAGGGCGCCCATGGGCTGCGCGGACAGATGCCCGCCGCGTATGATATGGTTGTTCATCACGTAGCCCAGGCGCTTCGGGGTATTCTTGCGGTCCAGACGGTTCTTGAAATCCATCAGAGCCGAGAAGACCGTGGTGTTGGCCATCTGACCGCTGGTCACACGCGTCTCCACCTCTTCGCAGCCGAAGTATTTCTTCATCTCTTCTACCAGCAGCTGTTCGGTCTCGTCGATGAACTTCGTGCCCTGATAGTAGAAAATGTCTTTGTCATAGAAGGCTTTGGTCTTGCGGTGCTCAGCATAGCGGAAGGCCGGATCCGAACCGGACAAAAGCTGTACGGCGCGGCTGGGCGTGTTTTCCGAAGGGATCAGGTTCAGGCACTCGTGCTGGCGCCAGATATGGTTGCGCTCCGCTTTCCCGATCAGGGTCAGGGCTTTGGCAAGGCCGTCGCCCTGGGGCGCTTCCAGTTCTTTTAAGGTGGTGCCGTAGATCAGCGGGCGGGCAAAAGGCGGCGCTTCCACGGACAGATGCTGCTCCGGGATCACGGCCTTTAAGCGTCTGCCGCGAACGTCCACTTCGACTTTATCGTCCGCCAGCGTGTCGGACGAGATATAGCACAGGCCGATGGAACGCTTCGCGACCGCGTCGGTGATCACGCTCTCCAGCCCTTCGCCTTCAGCGACGTAATACGGGACCATGGTACCGCTGGTGACCCAGCCGACGTGACGCTCCCCTTTATAGACGTCCATGCCGGCACGGATGACGCCGCGGTCCAGAAGCGCGATAGGCATCACGCGGTACGGCAGGGCTTCACAGTCGGAGAAGTCACGGTTCATGATGCGCAGGAAGGCCTGGCGCTGCTTCATCAGCACGTCCTTCGCCACGAAATCGCCCTTCTGCGGAGCAAAGCTGACCGCGAAGCGTGCCACGCCGGCCGAGTAGATCGGCATGGGCTTTCCGTCGGCGCCCAGCCCCATCTCATGACCGTAGAGCGGCAGTCCGGCTTCCAGACGCAGCGTATCGCGGGCGCCGAGGCCGGCCGGCTTCGAGCCGAGCTCGATAAGGCGGTTCCACAGCCAGGCGGCGTCCTCGCTCTTTACAAAGACTTCATAGCCGAGAGGCTCGCCGGTATAGCCGGTCTTCGCGACCTTGACGGGGCGTCCTTCGAAAGCCAGCGTGTTCAGACGGTTCTTGATCGGTTCTACCGTCACCGCTTCTCCGCCGGACAGAACGGTCAGGATCTCCTTCGATTTCGGCCCCTGCACGGCGATGCAGGCCCAGATATCGGAAAAATTGGTCAGCGTGCAGTCATATCCGTCAAGCAGCGGCGTCAGATACGCCAGATCCTTGTCGATATTGGCCGCATTCACGACCAGCCAGATGTTCTCCTCCTCAAAGCAGTACAGATAGGCATCGTCCACGGCGCTTCCGTCCGGCGCCTGAATGATGGTGTACTGGCTGCGGTTTAAGTCCAGCGCTTCCACGTTGCTGGTCACCACGTGCTGAAGGAAACGGAAGCGGTCCGGTCCTTCCACGAGTATGCGTCCCATGTGAGAAACGTCGAATATGCCGCAGGCATGGCGGGTATACAGATGCTCCGCCACGATGCCGCTCGGATACTGGACGGGCATATCCCAGCCGCCGAAATCCACCATGGTGGCGCCGGCTTTCAAGTGTTCGTCATACAGCTGCGTTCTTTTCAGTTCGCTCATGATTCACCTCTTCCCTGTTTTCACGTACAGAAGGCGCCATCCCCTCTTTTAAGGGGAAAGCGCCTCCGTTATCGGCCTGAGAGATTCCCCGTTCCGGGAACGGGTTGCACCTTCGGCGTGCCTGCGCACTTTTCGGAGTTCCGTCACGATCCGATACTTTTGCCTGAGAGTTTTTGCCCCTTCGGCTCCTTTCGGTCTCTCTCGAACCGATCATCCGGCATATTCCGTATTGTTCTGTGTTTCTGAATCCTTCTTATCACCTTCCGGAAGCTTTGTCAAACGTTTTTTGCTTCCTCCGGGCACATTTCTTTTCTCAGTTTTTCGAGTCTTTCCGCAAAATAATCCGGCAAGGGCGCCTCGAATTCCATATACTTTCCGCTTTCGGGATGCACAAAGCCCAGCAGGCCGGCATGCAGATACTGTCCGCTCTCCTGTCCCAGGCTGTGCCCGCCGTAGAGCAGATCTCCGGCCAGCGGATGCCCGATGCTTGCCATATGCACCCGAATCTGATGCGTCCGTCCGGTCTCCAGCCGGCAGTGCAGCAGGGCATATTTCTGAAACTGTCTGATCACCCGGTAATGCGTCACCGCTTCTTTTCCGCCGGCCGGATCCACCGCCATACGGAGCCTGTTTTTTCTGTCCCGTCCGATCGGCGCGTCGACCGTTCCCTCCGTTTCCCTGAAACGGCCTTCCGCCAGCGCGGTATAGCGCCGCGTTATGCTGTGCTCCTTCAGCTGGGCCGCAATGCTTTCATGGGCCCTGTCGTTTTTGCAGACTAAAAGAAGCCCCGTCGTATCCCTGTCGATCCGGTGCACGATGCCGGGCCGCAGTACGCCGTTGATGCCGGAAAGACGGTCGCCGGCGTGGTACATCAGAGCATTGACGAGCGTTCCGCTCCTGTGTCCCGGTGCGGGATGCACCACCATGCCTTTCGGCTTGTTGACGACCATCAGACAGTCGTCCTCATAGACGATGTCCAGCGGAAGATCCTCCGCTTCGATCGGCGGCGCTTCGTTTTCCGGGATCTGAAGAAGCAGTTCCTCCTCTCCGTCCAGGCGGAAGCTGCGCTTGACCTGCTTTCCGTCGACAAGGACCAGGCCCTGATCGATCAGCTTCTGGGCATAGGTGCGCGAATACCCCTCCAGATATTCGGAGAGGTATGCATCAAGGCGCTTTCCGGCGTCGGACAGTTCGGTTGTCAGACAGATTTCTTCCATATGCGGATCTGTTCCAGATCTTCGTTTTTATAGTAAAAGATAAAGAGTAAGGCCAGAAGGACCGCCGTCCAGGTCAGAAAACAGTCCGCCAGATTGAAGACGGGGAAGGAAATGAATTCCAGCTTCAGATAGTCGACGACGTAGCCGAGACGGAGCCGGTCGATAAAGTTGCCGATGGCGCCGGCCGTCATAAATACAAGGCCGGCCGAGATAGGGAAAAAGCGTTTCTTTTCGGGAATCGCCAGATAAAGCAGGCAGAACACGATCAGAACCAGGACCGTAACGGTAATAAAGAAAAGGCCGGCGTTCTGAAGCATTCCGAAAGCCATGCCGTGGTTCTCAACATACTGTAAGCCAAGCACGCCGGGAATCAGTGAACTCCCGGCGGTGCCCTTCAGCTGCTGCACCGCATACTGTTTGATCTTCTGATCCAGCAGGACCAGAGCGGCGACCCAGATCGGTGCGAGCACAAAATACAATACCGAATGCTTCGGCAGATCGATTTTTTTAGTCATCAAAACGCAGGTTATTGTTCGTGACGGAGTTGATCATGTTCTGAAAATCTCCGGACAGCTCGATATTGTTCGGCGTCACGATGAAGATGTAGCTGGAGATCTTCTGAAGATTTCCGTCGATCGCATAGCAGGCGCCGGAAGCGAAATCGATGATCCGCTGGGCAAGCTCGACCTGCACTCCTTCCATATTGATCACGACGGCTCTGCCGCTGAGAAGCATTTCGCAGATGTCCCGGGCGTCTTCAAAGGTCGTGGGACGGACCATGCTGACTTCCATCATCGTGTTCGCACCGCTGCGGCTGCTGGTCTGCCGCATGGAAGTCAGATTGTTCCGCCGGTTGACGGGATTTCTGGCAGGACGGGGCGCCGGTTCGGCTTCCTCGTAAACGGGCTGCGGTCTGCGAACCGGACGGGGCGGGATCTCCTCTTCGGGTTCATCTTCCGTCTGATCAACCTCTTCGTCCAGCTCTTCATCGTCGTATAAACGCATGGAGTTTAAAAATTTGTCAAAAATATTCGCCATGATACTTCTCCCCTTCGACGATCATATCTGATCTTATTATATTGGTTCGGAACCGCTTGTCAAGCATTCCGGAAGGATTCTATAGAATAATCGTTCTATCGCAGGATCTGTCCTGCCGTATAGCCTGCCGCATTCAGCAGCAGCGTATCGTAAGTGGTGATCCCGTTCGCCGTTCCGCGTTTGATCAGCAGATACTCTCCGTTTTTATCCAGGACCTCTATGGGGCAGAATACGGTGAATCCGGCATTGATCTGATACACGCCGGTGATGGACGTCGTCAGACGGACCGTATAGCGTTCCTGAGAATCCTGCTTGATCAGGACCGTTTCGGCCGGAAGCGCTTCCATGCTGATGTAGCAGTATTCGTCGTCCCGGTAATAAACCGTCGGCTGTATGACGCGGGCGGTCCTGACGGTGCCGTTGTAGATCTCCTGAAGGAAGCCCGCTCCGCCGTTTTCCGTTCCGCTCACTTCATATTCCCGCGGGATCATGTAGACGGTCTCCGTTACGCGGCAGCTGAGCGGCACCTTGTATCCGCTCTCTCCGCTGGTCTCGATGCGGATCTCCGTAAAGCGCTCCCCCGCGAACTGTACCAGATAGCGGGTCATATCCAGCTGCAGGAGGTAGCTGCCGTCAGCGCCGTTGACGACGCTGCAGGGGGCCTCCGCCGCCAGGCCGTTCTTCAGGAAGGTAAAACTGACGTAGGTCTTCTCTCCGTAGGCGGCGGCTTCTTCTGCCGTCAGCGGAAGGACCAGGTACCAGTCCTCCGAATCGACCAGCTTGTAAAGGAAGTCGCCGACGGTCACAAGATCCTCCGTCTTTGTCCGCTTGTACTTTTTGCCGGTGAAGTCCTCCGCCGTCAGATCTTTCGGCTGTTTCGTTTCATATCCGTCCTGATAGAACAGCACCAGTCCGCTCGTATCGGATTTGTGAACGTGGAAGAACTCATTCAGCGAGAGATTCTGCTCCAGCACCTCGAGGGAGGCGCTTCCGACGTGGGACAGGAAAAAGGTGCTGACGTCATCCTTTCCCTCATAGAGCGAAGAAAAACGGTCGCCGGAATAGGAAGCGGAAATGCTCCGGAGCTTGGCCTTCAGGTTCAGCATCTCTTCCGTGCTTAAGCTTTCCAGATCGGAAGCGCTGCGGATCATGTCGCTGTAAGTTCCGAGTTCGTCGACGGAGCTCACTACGCTTCCCACGCTGACGTGCGAGGCTTCCGTCGTAAAGAAGTCCACGTAGCCGGCCCAGTGGGACAGGACCTTGTTCTCCTGCCGGAGAATGACGGCGTGATAGCTGCGGCTGCTGTTCAGGCTTTCCTCGCGCCCGACCGTGAAGCTGGAATAGCTTTCCCGCGTGGCAGCGCGTACAAGGGAAAAGACCAGATACAGGAAGATAAACACAAAGGCGATAAAGCCGATGTTCAGCGTGGATTCATGACGAAAAGGAAGGACCTTTCCTCCTTCCTTCCGTGCGGTGTTTCCGCCTGTTCTTCTGTCTCTCGTACCAGCGGCAGCCACGGTTTCTCCCGGTTATTATAAGGCAAGGCTGATCATGGGGCGGATGGATTCCGGAAGCTTTTCGCTGTCCATGGAAATGCTCAGCACCATTTTGACGCCGAATTTTTCACTGATGATATCGATATCCTTGACGGCTTCCGCCAGATCTTCCGGCGCCTGCAGATCGATCAGCGTGATAAAGCTGTCCAGGAACATCACTTCCAGATCATGGTCCTGAGACAGGATCCCACAGAGGAATCCCAGGAAGGCTTCCATCGAATTGATCGGATATTCGGAAACGTTGATGAGCCGGATCTTCCTGTTCAGCTCAAACATGTGCTTGCTGTTCTTGTCAAGATAAACGACGGTTCCGTGGGCTTCTTCCATAGCGGTATTGGCCATGGCGAGAAGGTGTTTCGTCTTTCCCCGGCCTTTATTGCCGGCAATAATCTGAATCATAGGACGGATCCTCCTTACGATGGTTTGATACAGTTAACATTATAGTGGAAGCGTTTCAAAAAGACAAGACTCTCTTCCGCTTTTTCCGCAAGATGACGGGCTTGTCAGTGCTCGGCCGTATCCGCTTCGCGCCGCTGAAGCGCCACGTTCATCACGAGTCCGAGACAGACGAACATGCAGAGAAGCGAGCTGATGCCGTGGCTGAAGAACGGCAGCACGACGCCGGTGTTCGGCAGCAGGCCGCTGGTAACGCCGATATTGATGAACACCTGCAGGCCGATAAAGGTGCCGGTCCCGACAGCCAGAAGGCGGCCCGCTTTATCGGCGGCCCGCGCCGCGATCCGGAAGCAGAGAAAGACCAGGACCGCAAAGAGGCCGATGACGGCCAGCGTCCCCCAGAAGCCGAGCTCCTCTCCCACGACGGCAAAGATGAAGTCGCTGTTTTCCTCCGACAGGAAGTTGCCTGCCTTGACGGAGTCGATATTGGTATTGAACAGCCCTTTTCCGTTCAGGCGTCCGGAGGAGATCGCCATGACGGCTCTGTCCTGCTGGTTCGTCAGACCGCTCGCGGAGTATTCGTCGGGATTGAAGAAGCTGAACAGGCGGTTCAGCATGTATTTCTTCAGGATCAGCGGGTTCTCGCGCATGGAATCCCAGAGGAGAAACGCACCTACCGGCACTGCCGTCAGCGCCAGGCCGGCGATCCATTTGTAGCTGATCCCGCTGACGTAGAATATGACCAGAAAGATCAGCGTGTAGGTCAGGGTGGTGGAAAGATCCGGCTCCAGAAAGATCATAACGGCCGGGACGGCGGCAAACAGCAGGGCAAACGCCACCGTTGAAAAGCGGTTGAGCTTCTCCTGATGTTTCTGAAAGAACCAGGCGAAAAAGATGATCATCCCGGTCTTGGCAAATTCCGAAGGCTGCAGCCGGCCAAGGCCCGGCAGATCCAGCCACCGGGTCGCCCCTTTCAGGTTGACGCCGAGGCGTGTAAAGAGAAGGGCCAGCAGAGCCAGGCAGAAAGCATAGATCAGCCAGTGGAACTTCAGCCAGAAATGATAATCTGTCACGGTCAGAAACACAAAGATCGCGCCGCCGGCCAGCATGCCGGTCAGCTGCCGCTTCAGATTGCCGGAGCTGTCGGCATAGTTCACGAGCGCACTGCTCAGGACCATGTAGCCCAGAATGCAGAGCGCTATGATGGCCAGCAGCATCGCCACGCTGAAGTTCTTCAGTTTGTAGTTTCTGAAAGAAAACATGTACTCTCCCGCTTATTTGTGAAACAGGCCGCCGCGCAGGCGTCTGAAGGGAGGCAGCGGCACCGCCATCCCGCAGACTCTGTCGGCGATGCGCTCCAGCGCTTTGCCTGCGGGCGAGGCCGTGCCCGTGAGCGCTCGTCCGTCGTTGCAGGCCAGTATCGCCTCGATATCGTACGGGATCACGCCGACCAGTTCCGCGCCGAGGATCTCGGAAATATCCTGAGGCGTCATGATGGCTTTGTTCTTCATAAGCGAAAAGCGCAGCTCGTTGACGAGAATGAAGCGGCGGCCGATCCCGGATTCTTCCAGTATATGCAGGACTTTGTCCGCGTCCCGTACGGACGGGACCGCGGTGTGGACCACGACGATTCCCTCGTCCGCCTGCGAGATCGCCAGGCGGAAATAGGAGCCGATCCCGGCCGGCGCGTCGATCACGACGATGTCGAAGGCTTCCTTCAGCTCTCCGATCAGGTACGAGAACGATTCTTCCGTGATCAGCGACGGGTCCAGGTTCTGGGCAGCCGCTAGGACGGACAGGCCCGGATAGCGCTCGTCCGTCGTAAGGCAGTCTTCCCAGTCCAGGCCGCCCTCGAAATAATCGCCCAGATGGTTGACGACGGCCGTCTCCATCCCGAGCATGACGTCAACGTTTCTCAAGCCCATGTCCATGTCGACCAGGACCGTCTTTTTGCCGCGCCTGCTCAGTCCGACGCCCAGGTTCGCCGAGAAAGTCGTCTTCCCTACGCCGCCTTTTCCGGATGTGATCGCAATTACCCGTCCCATTGCCGTTCCTCTCACTCGTTGATTTCGTTGCCGCCTTCGTCTCTGGCTTCACCCGAAAGAATATCCTCATAGCTGAGGAAACCGTAATAATAGTTGTAAATATACCGGCCGAGCTCCGACGCGTTGCCGGAGGTATAGCCGTGCGGGATCATGACCGAGACGCTGATCTTCGGATCGTCGAACGGCGCGAAGCTGACGAAGGTCGCATTATCGGGCCGAAGCTCGCTTTCCTCCGCCGTTCCGGTCTTGCCGGCCGCATCGACCTTCCAGATCTCGCTGGAAAGATCCTCTCCCATGACGGCCATATGCATCCCTTTCCAGATGGCGTTCCAGCTGGAATTGCTCAGGATCGTCTTGGAGACCAGCTGGCCCCGGAAGCTCTGCACCAGCGTCCCGTCGGCCTTCGTCTGATGGTCCAGCAGCGTCAGGTTGTAGATGTTTCCCCTCGTCGAGATCGCCGTCGCATAGCGCGCCAGATGGGAGCAGGCATAAAGGTTCGTGCCCTGTCCGATCGCGCTCGTCAGAGCGGAGGTGTCGGAAATGACCGGTTCATACTCGGCGATTTCCACGCCGGATTTTTCATTCAGCCCCAGCAGGGAAGCGTACTGCCGTATGGCTTCCATGCCGAGCGAGTCGCTGTATTCACCGGATTTCAGGGACAGCAGGTAGCCCATCTGGGCGAAAAAGTCGTTGCAGGATACCATCAGCGCCTGGCTGACGTTAATGTTGCCGTGATTGTCCGGATAGAACCAGCACTTGACCTGCATGCCGGCCGCTTCAAAGATGCCTGTCGTCGTAACGATCGTATCGTCTTCGATGATCCCCTTTTCCATAGCCGCCGCCGCGGTAACCATCTTGAAGGAGGAACCGGGCGCCGTCCGGGCCTGCGTGGCCGAGTTGAACAGCGGCGTGGACTGGTCCGCGACCAGGGACGCGTAATACCCGCTCTCATAAATGCGGTTGTTGTCGTAGCCGGGATAGGAAACCATGGCGATGACCCGTCCGCTGGTCACGTCCACGACCGTCGCAGCCGCCGAATAAGGGTCGAGCGCCAGCTGGGCCGGCGTGATCTCGATGCTCTGAAGCTTGTCTTGCAGGAAGGCGAAAGCCACTTCGGAGGAGCGCATCAGAAGCTTTTCCTCGTACTCGGGATCCGGTTCCAGCACGCCCTGCTCATACATGGCCAGCGCGATGTCGCAGCGGTTGATGGTTCCCGCGTAGATCAGCTTCCGGTAGAGTTCCTTTGAGAAATCGGAGGAATAATGCAGCCTTTCGATGATGTAGTCCACCAGCGCCCGGTAGACTTCTTCGGAGCTGTTGTACTTCTCGTCCAGATCCAGCAGGGTCATGTCGACCCATTCCCGGTCAACGGCCCCCCGCAGATATTCCTGCAGGCTGATCGTCCCGTCGATCCGATAGTTTTTGTACAGCGCCGAGTCCGTCTCAATCCGGGACCGGATCAGGATCTTCTCCTCCTGGAGCACGTCGTACAGCTCGGTGAAGTAGGTCTGCATGTCCTCGCCCAGCGCATTGTAGCTGCGGGCGCCGCTTTCCAGGAGTTCCTTCCGGATGGCAGTCAGGACCTTCTCCTGTCTTTCGGTGAAATAATAGAATATCCGCCGCTGCGCGGTACCGGCTTCCGCTTCCCGGAACAGGTTCAGGTCGAGCACGTTGTTGTTGATGATCTGGAAATAGGCCTGCTTGACCGGGATCAGATGATCCGAATCCTCGGGATTGACGTCATCGTTGACCAGATGATTGATGAGAATACCGGCCAGCTTCTGCTCCAGCAAATGGTAGATGCCCTTCTGAAGATCCACGTCGATCGAAAGATAGATATCGTCGCCGGCCACGGCCTCGATGATGCTGCCTTCCTGCTTGACCTGTCCCAGATTGTTCACGTATATGGTACGCGTCCCGCTGCTGCCGTGAAGCGCCTGCTCCATACTGGCTTCGATGCCGGCCTTTCCGATAACGTCGCCGGAATAGTAATTCCCCCCGGCCGCATTCAGGGCTTCTATCTCTTCCGTGCTGGCATAACCGGTATAGCCCAGGATATGGCACAGGTACACCGCGTCGTTGTAGACGCGCTTATAGGTCTGTTCGATATCGACACCGCCGAGCTCGGCGGCATGCTCCCGGATGGCGGCTACGGTCTCCTCCTTCACGTCCTCTGCAACTGTGGACGGGTTGTAGCGCGTATAGTAATTGGCGTACATACTGTAACGGATGTACAGAAGCTTCAGAGCCGTCTGCGGATCCAGCGTGTATCGGCTTCCGTCTTCATTGACGCCGATCCCGAACTTGTCCGAGTAGAAATCCATGATCGCCTGCGCGTCGGTCTGCAGTTCGCTCTCGCTCAGCTGGCTGACGCTGGTCCGTCCGTACATATCCCGCAGGAAACGGAGGCGGGCGTTCTCGGAGGCAAAGCTTTCCCGAAGCACGCCTTCCTCATCAAAATAGATGTCGATGCTCGGCGTGACTTTTTCTCCGAAGCGGTCCAGTATCTCGATCAGGCGAATCAGCATGCTGTTGCGTTCGTACCCATTCCGGTAGCTTCCGTCATCCGTAACGATCACGTTCTGGACCAGCTGGTTGTAGGCAAGCAGCTTGCCGTTGCAGTCGTAGATCTTGCCGCGGGTCGGCGCAAGGATCACCGTCCGCTTCGTGATCTCCTCCACGTCCTGCTGTGCGGACGCGCCCTGGACGATCTGCAGCGTGTACATCCGGCCGATCAGTATGCTGAAAAGCACAATAAAAACAAGCGTCACCGGAAATAGCCGCGACGTGACGATCTGCTTCAGCTTATAGATAAGAAAGTCCAGAAATTCCTTAAACATACGTCTTCGGTCTCCTGATCTCCCACTTTTCTATGAGAGTTTCGGCCCGCCGCAGCAACGGGTAAAGGATCAGCGTCATCAGACCGGTATAAAGCAGTTCCGGAAGGGCCAGTCTCGTCAGATACGCGCCGAAGCCCTTCTGGCCGGCCAGAAGGAAGGCAAAGAGATAGGTCCCCAGATGATAAAGCAGCGTGCTGACCAGGCAGAGGATCAGCGGCATGTTGACAAAATCCGTATAGTACAGGCTGCCCAGAAGCCCCATTCCGTAGCCGAGCATCGCGTACAGCATGGCCGAAAGGCCGATGACGCTTCCGAAGAACACGTCATTCAGCAGTCCGCAGAAAAAGCCGATCAGCATCCCTTCCAGGCTTCCCCGGATAAAGCCGAAGGAAAAGACCAAGATCAGAAGAAGGTTGGGGACGGTGGAGATCAGCGAGGAGGCCGCAAAGATATTATTCTGGATCAGGAACAGGACGAGGATCAGCGCCGCATAGGAAATCACTCTTTTCATGGCAGATTCCCCGTTTCCTTCAGTGCCAGGAATACCAGGACCGTATTCAGGTTGTCAAAATCCGCGGCGGGCCGCAGTGTCCCCGTCTGCGTCAGCTGATTGGCATCCGTCTCCAGCGTTTCCACGTAGCCGATCAGAAGGCCCGGCAGGTACTTGTCGCTGATGTTCGACGTGACGATCTTATCACCCGTCAGGACGTCGGAGGACAGCGAGATGTTCTCCAGCCGCAGCAGCCCGTCCGAATACAGCGTCAGATCGCCCGCCACCATGCAGTTGCTCCCGCTGCGTGCGCTCATGGCGCTCACGTACTGGCCGCTGTTGATGATGGTCGTAACCGTGGCATAGCCGTCTCCTACGGCCGTCACCAGGCCTACCAGGCCGCCGCCGGCCATCACGTTCATGTTGAGCTGGATGCCGTCACGGGACCCCTTGTCGATCATAAAAGACTGGAACCAGTTTCCGGAGCTCTTCCCGATAACGTGGGCGCCGAGCGTCTCATATTCCGGGTACTGCTCTTTCATCTTCAGCAGGGTGCGCAGCTCCTTCAGTTCGTTCTCCGTCAGCTTCAGGTGCGCGTTCTCCTGCCGCAGCTCTGCCAGCTCCTCTTCCAGCAGCTTGTTCTTCTCCTGGACGGCCTGCAGGTCGCGCAGCGCCTGAATCCGGTTGAAGATGTAGCTGCCGGCCTTGTTCATGCCGCGCTGCATGGGCAGAAGCACGCTGTTGATGCCGTTGCGGACGGCGCTGTTGAAACTGGGGCTGAAATAACTTAAAAGCATCAGAAACAGGCAGATACCGATCAGGATCAGCAATCCGCCGCGGGGCCTGTTCTTTTTGCTTTGAACGATCATATGATTTCCTGTCCTCCGTAAGGAAGGTGTCCTTCCTCACGCATACTGTAATAGCTGTGATCCCCGATCACGATATGGTCCATGACCGGGATATGCAGCAGGTCTCCGGCGCTGGCCATGCGCGTCGTCAGGCGTATATCCGCCTCCGAGGGCGTCGGATCCCCGCTGGGATGGTTGTGCAGAAGCACCAGATACACCGCTCCGTAACGCAGCGCCTCCAGAAAAAGCTCCCGGGGCGAAGCCAGCGAGGCGTTGACCGTGCCCATGGAAAGCACCATCTCGTGCAGCAGGCGGTTCCGCGTATCGAACATGGCGACACGCATCTCCTCCTGGGAGAGATAGCACATGTCCTCCATAAAATAGGCGGCGATGGACGAAGGGTCCCGCAGGGAAACGGACGGGCGCTTGCTGCTCCGTACGATCCGGCGGCAGAGCTCGGCAACCGCCAGCAGTTCCACGGCCTTTACCGGGCCGATCCCGTCGATCGTCTGAAGTTCTCCGCCGGAAAGCGTCATCAGGCAGCTCAGTCCCGCCCGGCTTCCGAATTTCTTCAGAAGCGTGCCGGCGACTTCGACCGACGTCTGCTCACGGGTCCCGGTCCTCAGGATCACGGCCAGCAGCTCCGCGTCGGAAAGCACGCCGGCTCCGTCTTTCCGGCATTTCTCGTAAGGCAGTTCGGAAGGCGGAAGGGTCCGCATCATTTTGTTCTTTTTCAAATAACTCCCTTCATCTTTCCCGGCCCACCAAAAGAGAGATTACAGTATATCACAAAGCCAGACCTGCGTCCACCAGTTTCTGAAGAGAATTCAGGATGCCGATCTTGGCATGCTGCCAGGTCAGGCCGCCCTGAAAATAGATATTATACGGTTCCCGCATGGGACCGTCAGCCGAAAGCTCGATGGAGGAGCCCTGCACGAAGCAGCCCGCTGCCATGATCACCGGATCCGGATAGCCCGGCATTTCGGAGGCTACCGGTCTGACGAAGGAATCCACGGGCGCCGCCGACTGGATCCCTGCGCAGAAGGCCGAAAGGTTTTCCGGCGTTTTCAGCTCGATTGCCTGGATGATATCGTAGCGCGGCTCTTTTGAGGACGGATAGACGCTAAAGCCCAGGCTTTCATACAGGGCAGCCGCAAAAATCGCGCCCTTTTCGGCTCCGGCGGTAACGGTCGGCGACAGGAAAAAGCCCTGGAACATCGAAGCGTTCAGACCGAGGCTCGCCCCCACGTCCTTGCCGAGGCCGGGCGCCGTAAGGCGTTTGGCGCAGCGCTCGATCAGATCCGAGCGGCCTGCGATATAGCCGCCCATGGGCGCCAGTCCGCCGCCGGGGTTCTTGATCAGGGATCCGACGATCATATCCGCGCCGAAATCGGACGGTTCTTCCCGCCGCGTAAATTCTCCGTAGCAGTTATCCACCATCACGTTCAGATCAGGCTTAATGCTCTTGATAAAACGGATCAGTTCTCCGATCTCCTCCGGGGAAAAGGTCCTCCGGGAGGAATAGCCCCGGGAGCGCTGGATCGTGACCAGTTTTGTCTTCTCCGTGACCGCGTCCCGGATCCCGTCCCAGTCGAACGCACCGTCCGGCTTCAGATCCACCTGCCGGTAGCTGATGCCGTTTTCCGCAAGAGACCCGACGGACGGCCGGATGCCGATCACCTCCTCCAGGGTATCGTAAGGGCGGCCGACCGGCGAAAGCAACTCGTCGCCGGCCTTCAGATTGGCGGACAGGGCGATGTAGAGCGCATGCGTTCCGCAGGTGATCTGCGGACGCACGAGCGCATCCTCCGTGTGGAAGGTGTCCGCATAGACCCTCTCCAGGGTATCCCTTCCCTGATCGTCGTGACCGTAGCCGGTCGAGCCGGTCAGATGATAATCCGCCACGCCGTTCTTCTGCATGGCACGAAGGACCTTCAGCTGATTGAACTCAGCCGTTTCGTCTATCTCACGGAATCTTTCCGCCAGATCCTTAAGTATCCGCTCGCCTCTTTCATAAACGGCGGCGCTGATTCCGAAACTTTCATAGGCTTTCTGCACCTTAACTGCCTCCGGAATTATATTTTCCGGAAAAGTATATCATAAAATGCAAAAAATAGCTTGCTTCTTTTGAACTTTCCTTGTATAGTATCTTTACCTGCCCTTAAAAAGCAGGGAGGAGTTGCGATTATGAAAAATTTTACCGGTTTTTTGATCAGACAGCAGCGTCTGCAGCGGGGACTGAGCCAGGAGGCTCTCTGCCGCGGGATCTGTGCCGTCTCTTATTTAAGCAAGATCGAACAGGGCGTCGGGAATCCCAGTCCCGCCATTCTGCAGCAGCTGCTTGAAAAGCTCCAGATCAGCTATAATACGAACGAAGAACAGCTGACGCAGGCGAAAGCCATGCTGGACGGCTATTTTGACAAATATTTCCACTCCGAAACCGCCGAAAAGGAAACCACCTATCTGAAGCTTCATCAGCGGGAAATGGAAAACAGCGAGCTGCACCTTAGCTGGCATCTTTTCAATCTCTTCAGCCTGATCCAGCGCCACGGAAAGAACGCGCCCGTCTGCCATCAGGAAGTCGCCTATCTGGCCCGCTTCTACGACTACATGGAGACCGAGCAGCTCTTCCTGTATTACGTCGGCGCCGGTCTGGTGGAATCCGACGATCAGCTGGAGATGCTGCGTCTGGCGGAAACTATCCGTCCGATCAGCTTCGTCCGTCAGAGCATGGCGGAAGTCTATTTCACCCGGAAGAACTATATGGACGCCATCAGCGCGGCCGACCGCGCCTATTCCACCGCCGCCGAAGAAGGCAGCCTTCCCATCCTTTTGTGGAGCAGCTATCTGCTCGGCGCCTGCTACGCCAATTTCAACGATCTTTCCTTTATGCTCCGCTACTATAAGCGGGCAAAGGAACTGGCCCGCGGTTACGACGCTTCCATCGCCAGCCTGATCGACTACAATATCGGCACCGCCTACGTGGAGCACGGACACTACGAGGAAGCCGTTCCGTATCTCATCTCCTCTCTGACGCCGCACGACCTCGTCTCCGACGAGCAGAAGCTCCTGGCTTCCCAGAAGCTTGCCCTGTGCAATTTCGAGCTCGGCTACGATTCGCTGGCCCTCAAGTATCTGCAGGACGCCTCCGGCTTCCGCAGCGCCGAGATGCCCGCCATTTACGACCAGCTCCTGTATTTCACCAATCTGCACTACGTTCAGGGAGACCGCAGCTCCGCCGAATATGAAAGCGTCCTGAAGGAACTCTATCAGAGCGGCGAGGAATCCATCCGCGAGGGCTATCACAGACTGCTGGCCGGCTGGCTTATCAGCCTGTACACGACGCAGCGCAAGTACAAGGACGCTCTGGCGATCCAGACCGAACACGCTTATGTATAACAAAGATAGTCAAAGAGCCTCCGCCCCGGCGGAGGCTCTTCCCAAAAATGACGGATTCAACTGCCGGCTCTGCCCGCGCGCCTGCGGCGCCGTACGCGATGCCAAAAAGGGAAACGGCTTCTGCGCCTCTCCCGCCGTGCCGCAGCTGATCCGGGCCGCCGCTCACTTCGGGGAGGAACCCTGCCTGAGCGGCACCCGCGGCAGCGGCACGCTCTTTTTTACGGGCTGCCATCTGGCCTGCGTTTACTGCCAGAACCATACCATATCCCGCCGGCTGATCCCCGGCTATCCGGCGGACAGGGACCGGCTGATCCGTATCATCGAAGGTCTTCTGAAGCAGGGCGTTCACAATATCAGCTTCGTTTCCGCCAGCCATTTTTCTCACCCGATCGCGGAGGTTCTGAAGGACTTAAAGCTTCCGGTCCCCGTCGTCTGGAACTGTTCGGGCTATGAAAGCACGGAAGCGCTGAAAGAACTGGATGGGCTCGTGCAGATCTATCTGCCGGATTTCAAATACGCGGACGAAACGCTGGGCCGCCGGCTTTCGCTGGCGCCGGACTATCCGCAGACCGCCCTGAAGGCCGTAAGAGAAATGCTGCGCCAGACGGGGCCGTACCGCACGGGTGACGACGGAATGCTGCAGCGCGGCGTCATGATCCGCCACCTGATCCTGCCCGGCTATATCGAAAACACGCTTCGCGTCATCGACGTGCTGGAGGACGATCTGCCGAAGGGCAGCTTTCTTTTCAGCCTGCTGGGACAGTACACGCCGGTCCGGGCCCTTTGCGAAGCAGGACGGCTGAACGCCTTTCCTTCTCTGAAGCGGAGGCTGACGGACGAGGAATTCCGTCGCGTCTGGGACTATCTTTCCTTCTCTTCTATTGAAGACGGCTATGTCCAGGATCCGGAAGCCGCCGGAGAGGAAGCGATCCCCGCCTTCGACGGAACCGGTCTTCTGCTTTCCGGACAAAACGCGGAAACGTGAAAAAACCGAAAACACTTGCAATTCCTAGCAAATGTGCTATTATGGAAAAAAATTCAGAATGTGGGAGATCACAAAGATGAATAAGAAAGATTTTGTTGCAGCTATTGCAGAAAATGCCGGTCTGACCAAGAAAGACGCGGAAGCCGCCCTGAAAGCCACCTTCGCTGCCATCGAGAAGGCTTTAGTCGCCGGTGACAAGGTCAGCATTACCGGTTTCGGTACTTTTGAGATCCGCGAGCGCAAAGCCCGCACCGGCAAAAATCCCCGCACCGGCGAAAACGTAAAGATCGCCGCCTGCAAGGCGCCCGCTTTCCGTCCCAGCCACGTGCTGAAGGAAAACGTCAACGTCAAGAAGAAAGGCAGAAAGAAGAAATAATCTTCTTTAGATCCCGAAAAAAGACCGCCTGTTCCGAAAAACAGGCGGTCTTTTCATTTCAGACGGTCCTCGTTCAGCTTTCCTTCCAGATACGCGCCGCGTACGGTCCCATCAGGCCGTCCTGCCGGGGCAGGCTGTCATAGATCAGCCGGGCCTTCTTCCCCGGATAGACGGCTTTCCTTTCTTCTTTTCCCAGATTCGCTTCCACGACGTAACTGATCCCGTTCAGCCCACGGCGGTAAACGAAGCAGTTCTTTCTGCCGTTAATCAGCTCGAAGCTGCCGTACGGAAAGACCTGATCCTGTTTCCGGAGCTTCAGCAGAAGGCGGTAATCGCGCAGCACGTCTTCCCGGACGGACTGCTGACGCAGCCCCTCGTGGGCCGGCAGAAGCTTTTCGTTCCAGGGCAGCAGCACCCGCGCATGCTCGCGCGTCATCGCGTTCAGCGTCTTAAGCAGCTCCGCTTCGCTCTTTTTTCCTTTCTGTTCCCGGTAAAAGCCTTTCGCTTCCACGTCCGTGATCTGGGAAATATCCGTGAACTCGTAGTTCGTCAGCCCCATCTCGTCGCCCTGGAAAATAAAGGGCGTTCCCGGGAGCGTCAGCAGAAGGACAGCCAGCAGCTTGGAGACTTGACGGTGGACCTTCGGATCGCGGCTGACCTTGCTAACCATGCGGGGATTATCGTGATTGTTGAAAAAGAGGGACAGCCGGCAGTTCGTACCGTAGTTTCCGATCCACTCCAGGATATGGTCCCTGTAGAAGTTCAGGTCGTATTGATAGTCGTCCATCCGCGTATGGCCCGGCGTTTCGAGATGGTCGAAATTGAAGACCATATCCAGTTCCTTCCGCTCCTGCGCCGTCACGGCGCGGCACATCCGGATGCCGAGGCCCGGCGTTTCGCCAACCGAAAAAGCCTGATACGGTTCGAACGCTTCCCGTCGGATCTGCCTCAGATATTCGTGCAGCTTCGGACCGTAAAGATAGTGTTCCATCCCGGTGAAGCCTACGACGGAACCGACGGCGGTATTGCCGTCCTCCAGGCCGGGATCCTTAGAAATATAGTTGATCACGTCCATGCGGAAGCCGTCCACGCCTTTTTCCAGCCACCAGCGGATCATGTCGATGATCTCCTTCCTCAGCGCCTCGTTTTCCCAGTTCAGATCCATCTGTTTGGAGGAAAACAAATGCAGCCCCCAGAGCTTCTGCTCCGGGAAATAGCGCCAGGCCGGTCCCGAGAAAAAGCTGGTCCAGTTGTTCGGACGCTTCTCCGGCGATCCTTCCTTCAGAAAATAATAGTCTCGCTTCGGCGAGGCCGGATCCTGAAGGGCTTCCCGGAACCAGGGGTGCTCGTCCGAGGTATGATTGATCACCAGATCCATGATCAGACGCATGCCTCGCTTATGGACCTCTTCCAGCAGGCGGTCGAAGTCCTCCATCGTACCGAATTCTTTCAGGATCTTCCGGTAATCGCGGATATCGTAGCCGTTGTCGTCGTTGGGAGAATCGTAGACAGGCGAGAGCCAGAGCGCGTCCACGCCCAATTCCTTCAGATAATCCAGCCGGGAAAGGATGCCGGGAATGTCCCCGATCCCGTCCCCGTTGCTGTCGCAGAAGCTGCGGGGGTAGATCTGATAAAAGACGGCTTCCTTCCACCAGGCCGGATTCACGGGGTCTTTTGAAGCGGGGATTTCCTTCTCTTCCCGCCTGGCCAGATCCAGGACCGTCTCCAGAAAGGACGGATCCAGACTGCCGCTGACCAGCTTCGCCGCCGATCTCAGCTTTACCCGCGATACCAGCGGGTTGGTGATCATGCTGCGGGGCTGACCCAGCTGCATCAGAAGCTTGTCGGCCAGATCGTGTCCGACCGGCGTAGCGTAAAGTTCACCAATGGTACTGTCAAGTGTCAGCATCGTTTTCTCCCAAGTATTAACGTTTTTCTAAAAGCCTAAGACGCCGGACGGTCCCGCGTTGGCGGGATCAAAAGCGTTCGTTTCAAGCGGGTCCGGCGAATCGTTCGTGCCGTCCGGTTCTTTGTTTGCAGGAAGGACCAAACTGCCGGCCGCGCAGAGGCAGAGCACCACGCAGGTGCCGGCGCCGACGAACAGCAGCAATAAGGCCCAGAGGCCGGACATGCCGGTATCTCTCAGCCGGCGGACCGTCAGGGCGACGAAGGGAACAAAGGAAACAATAAGATATGCCGTCAAAACCCAGAATGGGATCTTCGCCCAGCCCGAGCCGTTTAAGGACAGGACGTAAAAGAATACTGCCAGCGCCGCCAGGCCGATATTGAGGCCGACGGGCTGCCAGTACTCTCTCAACGTTGATAATCCTTTATACTCTAAGGCTCTCTTCCAGAAAGAAATGTAGGAAGAAGCAAAACCGCTGCTGCCGTTCATGGGAAGTCCCCTCTCGCGTTATGATAAAAAATCATAAAACATCTGAGAGGGGAAGTCAAGGCCGGCCGATTGCTCTCGTCGCTGAAAATCACTCCTGCGGCTGGTTCACGATGCCGGCTAAAAGCGGCAGATCGTCGCGGCTGCGGAGGACAAACAGGAAAGGCCGGTCCAGGATGAAATCGATTTGATCCTCGGGCGGCATAGGGGCGCCCACGACAGGCAGATTGACATAAGCGGCGGCCTTTACGCCCTCTTCATCCACGATGATCCGCGCTCCCTGCTGCACGGCGGAAACACAGGCTTCCGAATCATCGGTCAGCGCGCTGAAATCGGAGGTTTCGAAATCGAAAACCCTTTGGATCCCCAGCTGCCGCACGATTTCTTTCAGATCCTGATCCTGCGAGATATCGAACTTCGGCAGGGAGAGATTCACCCTGATGCTCACGTTTGGTACCGCTTCATTCGAGGTCAGGAACGCCTGAAGCTGCGGATCCTGCAGCAGTTCGTCCATGCTTACGCCTTCGTCCGGCAGGATGAAATACAGGACCGCACCGGAATCGTTCAGGCTCTTTCCGTAAGCGCCGAATTTATCTGCATAATAATAAATTCCGTACCAGTCCGTACTGTGCATAAATTCCGCTTCCGTGTCTCCGGCCGTGCCGTGGAAGATCTCCCGGGTGTTTTTCGCGGGATCAAACTTGGCTTCCCACTTGTCCTGGAAATAAAAGGTGCTCACCAAATCGATGACCGTCAGCGGATCCAGATTCAGCTTGGAGACGCTCTCCTCCAGCAGGCTTCCGGTCTGATCGTTGATCCAGGCCCGGAAGACTTCGTCGTATTCCTTGCTTCCCATGGTACCGCGGTAGGTCGAAGCATAGTAATAATTGTTAAGCGCGTCTATGCACTTCTGCTTATAGTTCAGGCTGTCCGAAAGCCAGCAGGAAGAGCCGAGCACGCATTTGACGTAGCCGTTATCGTAATAGTTGGCGCGCCAGACTTTTTTTGCCTGTTCACGCAGCGCTTTTACAGACTTGGCACCGATCGCATCCAGGATCTCCTGCTGCGTCTCGCCGGCCGTGGTCTCCGCCAGCATGGCCAGCGCCAGATACAGGTTCAGCGGTGCCGACAAAGCATTGTTCGTTCCGGCGCCGATGAGGGAGAGCGCAATCGCCTGCTGCAGGAAAGGCTTGATGCTCTCGCCGCTGCCCCGAACCGATGAAAAGACTTTCTGGTCTTCCTGCGCCGCTTCCCACTGCTTCTTTTCCAGTTCCAGCATCTGCTCCATCGTGAGCTTGTACCAGTC
>JAEEGF012009799.1_pt1 | contig 29103 bp, 18 predicted proteins | sample 9134171 | NCBI WGS metagenome assembly JAEEGF01 (sample SAMN16246542, study PRJNA631951) | gut metagenome | biome: gut microbiome; feature: rumen; material: AP-attached | host: Bos | place: Iran: Karaj | collected 2018-10 | reverse complement strand
CTAAAGAAAGAGATTATGCTGATCGTGAGGATTTCTTTGGAAAATTATGACTTTCAGAGCATTTCTATGGAGAAGATGCAGATGATTTATTGGAGCCGGCTATTGAAAAAGTTTGTGGAAATTTGGATCGTTTCATTGCTAGTCCATGGAATGAGAAGGTTCAAGATTATTTCAATTCTGCGAAGTTTGTTTATGTAGAACATCCTAGGACTCCTGATTTTGAATCTATGAAAGTAGATGTTTCAAAAATCTGACTTAGAGATGTTTCTGTACTTGCTGGACCAGATTTTTGAGTAACTTTTTCAGATACAGATTTCTTGATATTAGACTGGAAATCTGGTAAGGAGGAAGTTTTGGATAATTCTATCAGTGATCAACTTAAAGTTTATGCATTAAAAATGCTTTTGAAAAAATGATTCACCTCTCTTAATGGAATCAAAATCGAAGCATACGAGGTTTATTTGGATAGCATGAATTCATATGGAGGAATCTTAAAACAAGAGGATGTAGATTGAATTATAGAAAAGATTAAACATGATGTAGAGGAGCAGAAGCAATTGCTTGTGGATTGAGACCCATACAAAAACCAACCAGTAGATTTGATGATGTTCCGCAAAACAACCAGTGAAAAGAAATGTGAACACTGTACATTTAGGGATGTTTGTCAGAAATTAAATTAATTTAAATATATAAAAACCTGGCATATTATTTGTCAGGTTTTTTATTATTTTGATTTATCAGTTAATTGAGCCAAATCAGTTAAGAACTAATACATTTGAAATCACGTATGATGCTCAAATTACGAGCACTCATATAATTACATACAATAATGTTTTTTTGAGGCGGTCTCTATTTTTAGGATCATCAGGCTTTGCAAACATTCTATAACCTTGAATAATTATCAGAACAACTATTACAAACATAGTTAGTCACATTACCCAGTTAATAATCTGAGATATTAATTGAATAGAATTAAATTCTTCGAGACGATTTCATATTCCACCAGTTCATCATTCAATCCATTTAGCACCTTCATTTAATACCTTACTTTGTTCTCACATCACGGCTTCTACTATTTGCTTAGATCACAATATTATAAATATTCACACAACGCACCATAAAATTATTCATCATGCTTTTTTCTTTGCAGCTTCATCAGTCGAGATAACAAATGTTATAACTTTAGCTGCCATCATAAAAAATAGAGCTCATGCTACTAAATATAGTGCCACCTTAATGAAAGGAAACATTAATTTTTCATAAAGATCTTTCGCTAATGCTACTCAATTAGGAGTATCTTCTCCACCTGGGAATTGTCTTTGTATTATACCCTGATTTCATACCAGTCATTCCGCTAAAAATCTAGCTGATACCATAATAATTATTCATAATATTCCAAATATAACCAATCTGATTCAGTCTTTCATTTTATCTTCAGAATCAGATGTTAAAACTTTATATCCACCTATAAACGCTATTGCAATTCCGATGACAATAAAAACATCAATAGCATATCATATTAATTGTTTAACTTGTTCTGTAACTAATTTTCATCATTCCCCTTCAGCTAAATCTTGACTGATGGCGCTTTCTAACGATCATCATTGTCATTTAGGGTCATTTATTGTTGTGTTAAGTACAGCATCATATGGGCTACTACTTTTAGCTAAAGCCATATTAAATATGCAAAAATTTGGTAGACTAAGCACCAATATCATAAATGTAAACAGTACTTTTTTTATTAATTTCATTCCTCATATAATAAAATATAAATTATTTGAATATTAAAGAAACAATCTCAGACAAAATAGGTATTCTAAGAAATGTTTTTTTGTTAATAGAAAAGATAATAATTCTGATAAACCACAATACTGCAGCAATATACAATATTATTTCATTTACTGAAAGGGTTATATTACGATGTATGAGATATAGTATTCCACCAAACATTAAATATTGTAAAATAGTTCCAATCCCAAACTTTTGTCATTGGGCATATTGTAATTTTCTCTCTTGTAATACTACTTCATAATCAGATTTTTTTAACTTTGAAATAATCTGAGCAAAAATATATGCGAAGATCTCTCAAGGATTACATGAGAAACTATTGTTTATAGCTTTTTTCATACTTAATGGGATGATATCTACATTTAACAACAAAAGAATAAATCTGACCAAAATTATTACCAAAATTCAAAGTCAGAAAGAGCTTCATAACAATAATGTTCAGAATATGAAACAAGTTCGCAATAAAATAGATTCCTTTAACCATCGATATGGTGTAGAATAGTCATTTTGACGGAATCGAAGTGAAAAATTTAGAATCGGAGTATATGATTTCAAAATCTGATCTTTATGCTGAATATTATACACAATTTTTTCATCAGATTTTCGCATACTTAAAGAATTTGCACATGATACAACCGAAAATATTGAAATAATAAATATTGCGATACTTCAAATATTAATAATCCATGATAAGTATGGCTGTACCCAAAACATGTTTATCAATGCAGTGATTAGAACTATTGCAAGAAATGTTAAATTTACAAATCACACTTGAATATATCACATAACAAAATCTTTTTCTTCATCAGAAAAAGATGGATCATTACTAACGTTACGTTTTACAAATGGAGCAAAAAACATCAATCCTGCGACAGCGGAAAGCATAGCTTGTGGTGAAATGTTGTTTTTTGTTGTGTCCATTGTAAACATTTAAAGTTATTATTCTAAATAGCTCTCTTTTTAACATCTGTTGTAATCATTTCTTTTTCTGTAGGTGAGGCTACAATTTTGATAGCGATATGTTGATTTCAAGCAAATATTAGTCATTCTCATATTCAACATGAAATTAGTTTCTGCTGCTCTGCTTCTGACAATCAAAGAAGTTGGTTCAATGATTTAATTGATGTCGTAGATTGTTTAAGAAGTATTTGTATTGAAGAGTTTGATACTATAGGCTTTCCATATGGACTTCTTACAAAATCTTCAATATCCTGTGAAATAGTTGTAATTCATAATCAGTATTTTCTGGCTCTTTTTGTCATGCTAAACATAAAATTAGCAGAAACATCATTTTGAAGCATGATCCAGGCCTCATCACAAACAAGTAGTCTCTGACGTTTCATAGATCTAACTTTAGTCCATATGAAGTTAAGAATATTATACATTGCAGGAGTTTTTAGTGCATCTTCAAGATCACGAATACTAAATACTGTAATACGATTATTAATATCTACATTAGTATAGTTGTTGAATAGTTTACCGAAAGTTCATGTAGCATATTTACTCAAACGCAATCCTACCTGTTCTCATCCCTCCATTCCGTTTAATACATTCATCAAATCTTCCATTAATGGTGGCTGTTTTCACTCATAATCATCATCTTCGAGGGAGAACCCACGAAGTGCATAAGTATTTTGTAATGCTTTATCCAAAAGTGCCTCTTCTTCTGCACTCAATTTTCAAATTAAAATCTGGACCAGTCAGATTAATGTCATAATCTGAGAGCGAAGAAGATCTCATTTTCCATATTCCACATCCTCAATCTTTGGAGGAAGGTCGAATGGATTAATATATTGTTGAGCATTTGTTGCGATATTAATATATGTTCATCCAACAGCTTCGCATAGTTCTTTATATTCGTTTTCTGGATCTATAACGATAATATCGATTCAGTTCATTAGATATCTCAGAATTTCTAGTTTAACCGTAAATGATTTTCAGGCTCATGATGTGGCTAGAATTACACTATTCATGTTCGGCATCCTACTGTTGAATCTATCCATAATTACAAGACCTCATGTATGAAGATTTAACCCATAAAAAATTCATGTATTCTGAACCAAATCGTTTGAAATGAATGGAAAACTTCAAGCAAGAGAAGATGTTACAGCACTTCTAGTAATTCATAATTCGTCCATACACAAAGGTAGTGTAGAAGCCATTCATTCATCCATTCTTTGGACGGCATTTTTCACAGCTATTCAATATCCACTCACTTTCTGCTCAAATTTCTTTCAATCCTCTCTTAGAGTAGTTTCGTCGGTATTATAAATCGTAAAATAATTAGACAGCTCAAAATATCTTTCTTCTCTTGTACTCAACTTTTCCCTTATCAATTCGACATCTCTATATTGCTGTTCTATTTCTTTATCTGTAGTAATTCATTTTGATATGGATTCGTTTAATTCAGCTTTTAGTTGTGTTGATTTTCTTTTTAGCATAGCTTGCATTGCTGTATCGTCTTCTGGGTAGATGAAAAATGACATATCCCATTTAGCATGCATATTCATTAAATCTCTAGTCCATAGAGCATCAATATATGTTGGATATCTCTGAGTATAATACGTTTTTCATAAGATTCCACTTATATTCATAAGATTGCTTTTGTATTCCCAATAAGATGGAGCAATATGTGATTTAAAGTCAGCAATATTTGCCGTATATTCTTCGTCAACTTGCTTGATAAATCTTCTCATATCAGAAGTAATCATACTATCTTTGTATTCAGAATCTGGAATTTCAAGAACTTTTCTAATCTGTTCACGTAATTCATTTGCCTTTTTTTCTTGCTCTGAAAGCTTTTTTTGTTCCTCTGGGTCATTTTCATCAGATTTTGCATCAGTATCCTTTCATTTATTAGTTTTTTTATTTTTATTGGATCATTCATCGGTTCCAAAAACGCTATCCAACATAGAGTCAATCCAGTTTTTTTTCTTTGGTTTAACTTCAGTATTTTGAGCTTCTTTTGGAGCTTGTGTATCCTGTGTAATTTCATGATTTTGAGTAGTTGCCTCAATATTTCATTCTGCAGTTTTTCATTCTTTAGGTTTTTTAGAAGAATTGGCATCTTGTGATTTTGTATTAGATGCTGTATTGTTAGTTTGAGGATTCGAATTTAGTGGCCCAAAGAGTAAATCAAAAAATCATGGTGCTTTACCTCATTGTTGTTGATTCTGTGTTTGGGCTGGAGATTGTGTCTGAGCTTGCGTTGGAGCGGGATTTTGTTGGCTTCAAGAATTAGAGCCTCAAAATAGTGAACCTAAAAATCATCCCTTCTTAACTTTAGAATTAGAAAATTGATTATCCACAAAACCTCAGCCATTAATAATGCTTGTATAGTTCGTATCATAAATGATATTCATAGTTTGTGCCGACATTTAAGTTTTTAGTTTTTTATTTTATAAATAGTTTACACAGACTAATTATATTCGAAAATATTTTTTATGCAAAATTTTGGGCGTTTTTTTGATGTTTTAATACGAATTAATATAATTTTAACAATTTTATATTTGACATTTAAAAAACTCGTTATATAAGCGAGATGTTAATATGGATTTTTGGATAGTATTTTACACGTTTATAGAACTAACTCCATCTGCTGGCCTGATTCTAGAATTGAATGGAGGTAAATCCTGCCAATCAAGGTTTAATGTGACTTTAGATAAATCTTTAATCTGTATTTCAGATTTCATAACCTGAGATAATGTTACCAGCGTACCTTTAGCGTTTTTATAGCTAATCAAAAGATTTAGCATGTTTAGTAAATATTTTTCTAATTCTCCTGGCATTTTTTCCTGATTATTATGATACACTTCTTCTATGGCTTTTAACCAGATATCAGAATCTGTTAATCATGAAAAGTCTGGATTGTCTCTATAGTTACCATATTTATTAACTAATTTATCTGTAATACCGTATCCTAAATTCCTAACAAATTCACTTACGGATGTATTCACATCTTGATCTGCTTTATTGAGCCTAGATTTTCAATTGGAAAAAATGCTTTGATATTCATTATTCTCTATTGATCACGATTTTTCTAATTTAAATGTATTTATTGAAGCGTCCTGCATTATTTGCGTGATGTGAGTGTAAAAATTCTTATTTTAAAAATGTTTCAACGTCCTTTTTTGAAGCTAAAAATTCTTTATATTGAATATTCAACATTTGAATTTTTTCTGCAATGTATTCTACTTCTTTCAATGCGGTCTCATATTTCTTTTGCATATCTTGCCACATTCTTTCCCTTTCTTCTCTAGATTCCGTAAAAAAATAAGTGAATAAAAATTCAACCTGTTCATCTGAAAGATTATCAGCTAAATTTTGTATTCAATCATTTCAATATTGCGCAATTAAATTCGCAACGACAGTTCTTTTCTGTTCAATAGTAAGATTTTTATACTGTTCTGGTAACTTCATCACCATGTTAGCGTAAATAAAAAATTTTTGCATTGGTAATTATATGCAAAAACATTTTATTTGTCAAATTTTGCTTATATTTTTATTTAATTTGTGATATATTTTCCAAATTAATGATTTCACAATCTCACAATTCCTGCATTTTTTTTACAACTTCAGAAATATCATAACGTGGATCTTGTTGATTGTGATAATATCGTTTATATCCATCAATTAATGTAATAGTTCACAAATTATTGAAGGGTTGAAAAACTTCGGACTGAGTTGCTACAATGATTCAAGTTTTTGATTTCTTGATTTCTCGCCGATTCTGGTCTTTACGATTTTGAGTATCTGTGGAATATAGATGGGTAATAAAATCTTGAAAAAAGAAATCTGAAAGCTGATTTTCACGAGACCGATTATCTGGAATAATTACGAGATTTTGCTTCGATTCATCGAATGGAACAGAAACTTTATCAAGATTCAGCTTTTTATTTTTTCATTTCGCTTTATCTTCACGAGCCAATAATTGAGGGATTTCAAACGAAACGAAATATTTCAAAACATTATTATAAGTAGAATATCGTTGATAGACCATTCGATGAAGTAAAGCTAGGAATTTTTCATCGAAAAATTTTGGATAGACTACTTCGTAAGGTGAAGATGGAGTAAACTGAGTTCTAATTAATTCTGGAAATGCAATTTCATCTCACAAATTTAACAAAAAATCTCATCCACACTGGATCAAATCTCCAGCCTTTCAGATGGAAAGATTGGATAAAAAAACTCTATCATGTCATGCAAACTGTTTGAATGAAAATAAGTACATTTTCCAAGAAATGCTTGCGATAAATACAAGAATTAATATAGTGATGGGAGAAAAAAATTCAATCATTTTAGCTATCGAAATTATAGTACAATGCTCTCACCAATCACATTAAAATTTCTAGAAGCAGTAAAAATAAATAACAATACAGAGCGAATGCATAGAAATCACGACCTTTATGTACAAGAAAGAAAAAGATTCACAGAGCTCGTAGAAAGTTTAATCATAGATATGCAAAAAATAGATCCAAATCTGAATTGAATCGAAGCAAAGAATTGTATTTATAGATTCAATAAAGATTTACGTTTTTCTCCAGATAAATCGCATCCATACAAACTGCATTTTGGAGCGTTTCTTTGTAGTGGATGAAGAAAGTCATCCTTGCCATGATATTATATTCATGTGCAACCTGGAGATAATTCTATGCTGTGATGAGGTTCTCGATGCCCTAGTAAAGAAGAGGTAAATCGTATAAGATTACATATCTGGAAAAATCGAGATGAATGGAAAGAAATTACAGAAAATCAGACCTTCAAAAGATATTACGGAAAAGTAGAATGGAAAGATAACGTAGATGCAGAAAGAAGATTGAAAAGTAGAGTTTGAAAAGAATTATTAGAAAAGGCTGGAGAAAGATTAGCGAGAAAAGTAGTAAAAAATCCTGAGATGATAGAAATTTTGCGTTATGTGGCACGAACAGTTTCGCACGAAATGACAGATGAAGAAATTTTGAGTGATAAATGATATAACGAAGTAATTTCGTGATTCAAAAAAATGAAAGATTTCAATGATTTTTTGTTAAAATGATTCTAAAAACTTCAATTTAAAAGCAGATTTATTCATTTTTTTCTAATTTTCCCTTGCATTGGTATTTGTTTTATTTATTCTATTATTTGGTGAAAAAAGAAAATTTTTAAATTTTTCATAAATTTACCATGTTATTTGACTTTCCAGCTTTCATAGACGAGCTTAGAGAAAAAGAGGATAAAAAGGAAATCGTAGAAAAATACGAAAAGCTCTTCTGAACAATACAATGAGATATCAAAGATCAAATTTGGTATAAAGATTACTTAAGCAAATTCTCTGTACAATCTTATCTTACACCAGAAGATTTAGATGATGACTTTGATTGGGATATCTTGGAAAAATTAGTAGTTTGATCATTCTCGAGTGATTATGAACTCAAACAAGATGATAAAGATGGATGATGGGAACTTTATATAGCCGTAAAAAGCTGAGATCAATCTATCGTAAAAACTGTTTCAGAATTATGGTCGTTCCAAATCCTTAGATTATACGAAATTTACATCGAGGAGCAGATGAATCTACAAATCTTGATGAATGAAAATGATGAAGAATGAGAAAAAGAAGCTTTAATATCAGAAAGAGAAGTTAGACTTAAGAAATGGAATGCTGTAATAGATACAATGAATAGATGAAAAGAAGCTGAGGCTGCAAAGAAAGATCAAGAGGCTGCTTTGTGAGATTTGATGTGACAATTATAATCTACATACAACAAAAATCGGTCCAGCTGGATCGATTTTTTTATTTGAAATAAAAAGCTGACTTCATGTTAAAGCCAGCTTTCTTCGTGTTTTATATCAGGTTAAATGTTTCTCATTGTGTAATTATACCAATCATCAAATGCATCCTGGAAGTCTTCATAATCCTCAAAATCTCTTACTCTCTTATTATCTACTACATCTTTCAAATCATCATATAAGTTATTTGATATTCTTACCCAATATGTATCTTTCTTCAAAGATGGATATTTCCTTTGCATTTCTGCAATCATACTATTCCAATTCTTATAAACAGTTTTAATCTTACTTAATTCAGAAGATGAGAATCCACTTACTTTACTGCTGCTACTATCATCATCGTCATCATCTACATCTCCAACATTGAATTGAATGTAAGATTCATTTCCATCAGTGTCTTCTACATAGATCCTATAGTAACCATTCTTTCTGAATTTAACTAAGTTTTTTAAAGTTATCTCTCCATCATCAGATGATTTCATTCTGTAATATCCATCATCCCATTCATCAGAATAATCTGAGAAGTAAGTAGATGAAGTGTTTGAAATTGTACTCCAGCTGCTAGATGAAGAACTTCTATATTTAGCAGAGAAAGACAATTTACCTGTATAATCTTCATCAGTTTCGATAGTTAGATTTACATATTGACTAGTAGTAGGAGATTTTCTGTTTGTTGATAATTCAATCTCATCACTACTTGAAGATGAACTAGAAGTATCTACAGAAATCTGAACATATGATTCATTTCCATCAGTATCTTCTACATAAATTCTGTAGTAACCAGATTTCTTAAATTTGATTAAATTCTTGAGAATAGCTTCTCCATCATCAGAAGATGTCATTTTGTAGTAACCATTAGACCATGCAGTAGAATAATCAGAAACGTAAGTACTAGAAGTTCTAGATACATCAGACCAAGAAGATGAGCTGCTAGATCTGTATTGGAATTTAGAGAAATTGATTCTACCAGTATAATCTTCATCAGTTTCGATAGTTAACTTAACCCATTCATAAGTATCAGGACTAGATGGAGAAACTGAAACTTTTAGATCATCATTGTAGCTTGAACTTTCTCCAACATTGAATTGGATGTAAGATTCATTTCCATCAGTGTCTCTTACGTAAATTCTATAGTAACCATTCTTTCTGAACTTAAGCAAGTTGCTCAAAGTAACATTACCTTTATCAGAAGAAGTCATTCTGTAATATCCATCATCCCATTCATCAGAATAGCTAGAGAAATAAGTAGAAGAAGTATTTGAGATAGTGCTCCAGCTACTAGATGAAGAACTTCTGTATTTAGCAGTTAAGTATAATTTACCAGTATATTTTTTATCAGTATTTACAGTCAGATTTACATATTGGCTTGTAGAAGGAGATTTTCTATTTGTAGAAAGCTCGATATTATCACTAGTTTTGCTAGAAGATTTTCAGTTGTTTGTTCATTCTCATGAGTTTATAGTTCTACTAGTAGAACCCCACGCTCAATTCTTGAAATTGATTGAAGAAGAAAGCCAGTTGTAATAAATATCACCCTTATTATCAACGTAAGTAACAGATAACAAAACTGCTTGTGTTGCTGATGAATTATATGTAAAACTTCATTGGCATGTACTTAATGGGTACATATGTCCATCAGGAAGTGTAAGATAACACATTAACGTTGGAGTTTTGCTAAGATTGTTTTTGTCTATGCTGATTTTGAAATTTCTTGTTCCACTCTTTGTGATACCTAGACAAACACTGTCTCAGTTATCAAATTTAACATTAAGACAATCAGAAGATGCAGCATTCACTGATCCCACAGATAATGCTAATCCGAAAAGTCAGGCGAGCATAATTGATAAGATTCTTTTCATTATATTGCATGAGAAAGAAAATAAAAATTATTTTTTGATACAACCTTATATAATGAATTAGACATAAAAGTCAAACCTTTTTTAAAATGTCAACATAATTTTTATATATTAGGTCGTACCAGTATTTTATCTAAATTCGTAAGTCTTTCTCGTGTAATATGAGTCAAAATTTTCTTCTCTCGTGCGTCTATCTGATTCATAGACAGATTTATTTAAATGGATTGCTGTTTCTCTTCCATCTATATTTTCTTTGGAAATATTTACCCATTTATTTGTAGGCCAAGAAATGGCTACTAATATTGAATGGTTTCATTCATGACGCATCTTAAAAACTATATCAGAATTTGATGAATTCTGTATTTCAAATTGTTTGCTGTATTCATAGACAGCAGCATCATCTCATCACACAGTTTCTCCGTAATATTGAACAAATCGCTCATTATGAGAAAAACGTTTGTTTATAGATATATCAGGATCCAATAGTGATACTCTAAAAAGCTGGCTAACCATTCAGCAAACTCATCCATAAAATGATAGTGAATCTTCACTCATTCATTTACAGTATCCTCTCAAGGAACCTAATTTTTGATTTACATTGAAAGTGTCTCATGGATTCATGATTACTCTATCCATTCATTCTAGTGCAAGAGTATAATTTATGCGAGTACATCTTCATAAATTAGTTAAATCTTTATCTGCTACAAAATATGAAAGATGCTGAGCGTAATATTGAGCCAATTCATTATATGTAATCTGAATTTTTTTTCTTCATTTTATAGCTTCATCAATTAATTGTTGAGACTCTGAATTTCACTGTAAATAAGGGCTTCATGCTGTCCTAAAAATTGGAGTAGCTCAATAATAATTAAATGATTGGCTATAAGTGTCGTAGTATCCAGAAAATCATTCAATCTGATCCCAAACTTCGTCAATTATATTCACGAGTGCCATCTGCGGAAGTTGCTTTTGTGGGATACATACGGCATTAATATTAAAAATTCATGCAGAAAGTGTGAATGAACAGTTTGCTGAATATTCTTCATCTTGTAAATTATTATTGAATCTATCATATGATGCAAAAACTATAGCGCCAAGAAGTAGAGCTATACTACAGGAGATAATTATGCCTTTCCGAGATGTTTTGAGCATTTAGTATCAGCTATAAATTATATGCTATTTTTATGATAAAATTTTATACACAAATGTATCAAATTTACAAACACAAAAAACAAGCAAAACGATAATTAGTGTCCGATTTTTTATAAATTTTGTTAAAAATGTTAAAAAAAAGATAAAAAATTCACTATTAGAAATGGTAGTTTTGAACTGATAAAATTAAATGATTTTTTGAAAATAAGCATTCTATTAACACAAAAAATGTTAAAAACTCGAAATCTGTGCAAACCAAAAGCTATCACGATACAAAAATTTTTGTAGATTTTTCTCTTGTAATTGATATCAAATACAATATATAGTGGTCAAAATAAAAATCAAATCACAAGATATTGTGTTTTACTTAAATTATTTCATACTATAAAATGACTATTTACAAGATTAGAAAGAGAAATGGTTCTATTGTAACCTTCGAAAAGGAAAAGATAGAAAATGCTATTCAGTTAGCTTTTGAAGCAGTACAGAATAAGGAAGTAGATCATATTCCAGCTCTTGTGGATTTGGTTATTATGAATGTAGAGGCAAAAGTTGGAAATGAGATCCCAGATGTGGAAACTGTACAAGATGCGGTAGAACAGGTACTTATCCAGCAGCAATTCGAGGACGTGGCAAAGGCATATATTATATATCGTGAGAAGAGAGCTGAAAGCCGTGATGTAAAAAATGTAGTAGTAGAGGTAGATAAAACTATGGAAGAATATCTATGACATCTCGATTGGAGAATCAATGAAAATGCTAATGTTGGATATTCCATCGGATGATTAATCCTCAAAAATTCAGAAAAGATCGTAGCTAATTATTGGCTATCTAAAGTATATCCAGCTGAAGTTGGTAATGCACACAGAAATGGAGACTATCATATTCATGATTTGTGAATGTTCACTCCATATTGTGCATGATGGAGCTTGAGACAAATGCTTGAAGAATGATTCAACTGAGTCACATGAAAACTTGCATCTAAACCCCCTAGACATCTTCAGTCAGCTGTAAATCAGATGGTTAACTTCATCTGAACTTTACAGAATGAATGGGCTGGAGCTCAGGCTTTTAGTTCATTCGATACTTACTTAGCACCATTTGTACATAAATATGAAGTATCAGTAGAAAAGGAATTAGAAGATACTAAATCAACATTGCAGTGAGAAGAAAGAGAAAAATATATAGCAGATAAGACATATAAATACGTAAAACAGAACTTACAGAACTTCATCTTTAATATGAATGTTCCTTCAAGACGATGAAGTCAGACACCATTTAGTAACATTACACTAGATTGGACTTGTCCAGCAGATTTGAAGGAGAAATCATTAATGCTTGGATGAATAGAATGTGGATATTATCCAAAGAAGTTCTGAGAGCTTCAAAAGGAAATGGATCTGATTAATAAGATTTTGATTGAAATCTATACAGAATGAGATGCAAATGGAGCCGTATTTACATTCCCTATCCCTACATATAATATTACAGAAGATTTTGATTGGGATGGACCAAATGTAGATGCATTATTCGAGATGACTGCTAAATATTGAATCCCATATTTCCAGAACTTCGTATGATCACAATTCAAAGTTCAAAAAGATGAGAAATGAAATATAGTTAAAGTTCCAAATCCAAACGCATATAAGCCATGAGCAGTTAGATCAATGTGTTGTAGATTGCAGCTTGACCTTACAGTTCTAGAGAAACGTGGATGATGATTGTTTGGATCGGCAGAGATGACATGATCAATCTGAGTAGTAACAATCAACCTTCCAAGAATCTGATATAACTTTAAGTGAGATAAAGAATGATTCAAGAATCAAGTTCTTCATTTAATGAATCTAGCTAAAACATCTCTAGAGATAAAGAGAAAAGAGATGACTAAATGGTTGAATTCTGGTTTATATCCATTTACAAAAAGATATTTACCATCATTCAGAAACCATTTCTCAACAATTGGAGTTAATTGAATGAATGAAGCTATCCAAAACTTCACAAACTGAAAAGAAGATATTACTACTCCATGGGGAATGGAATTTGCTGAAGAGATCCTAGAGTTTATCAGAGAAAAACTTAAAGAATATCAAGAAGAAACATGAAATCTTTACAATCTAGAAGCTACTCCATGAGAGTGAACAACTTATAGATTTGCAAAAGAAGATAAAAAACAAATTCCAAATATTATTCAAGCTGGAACAGACGAGGCACCATATTATACAAATTCGTCTCAAATCCCAGTTGGTTACACGAGTGATCCATTTGAAGCTTTGGAGTTGCAAAACACTTTGCAATGCTTATACACATGATGAACGGTGTTGCATCTATACATGTGAGAGAGAATTTCAGACTCAAAAGCTTGTAAGAACCTAATAAAAAAGGTTATCGAAAATTATCAGCTTCCATACATTACAGTATCTCCAGTATTCTCAATCTGTCCTAAACATGGATATATTGCTGGAGAACATGATTACTGTCCTAAATGTGATGAAGAAATCTGATACACATGAGAAGAATTTAATATGGAAATTAGAAAAAAGCATACAGACGATCCAGATAAATTGGAACATCTTAGAAGAATGAAGATGGAAAATGGTAAAGAGGTGGAAGAAGATTAATAATGCCACTAATATTCTAAAATAAATATATTCGTTTTATCTTATTACTTACCAACAAAAATGGCTGCAACATTTGTTAACAAAGACTGAAAAGAAGTTTCAAGAACTCCATGTGAAGTTTACACAAGAGTAATGGGTTACTTAAGACCTGTATCAAACTATAACGTATGAAAAAAATCAGAATTCTATTCTAGAAAATATTTTGAAGAGAACAAGATAGATAATTCAGAATTCTTAAGAAAATTCGGAACTTGTCCTTGTGAATGCTCTATGGCTGCATAAACTAATTAAATCATTACTATATAAAACTGGCTATTTCGTGTGGTCAGTTTTTTAAAATTGATTTTGAAAGTGTAACATATATAATATTATATAGAAAAAATTTTTTACCTAATATATAATATTATATACACATGTACACACCAAGTCAGGAAATTTTGGAGAAATACGCAAATGTACTGATAAATTTCGCACTTCGAAATTGAAAATGAATAAATAGATGAGATACAGTTTTTATCCAGATTCCAGAATGTGCCAAATCATTCCTTATCCCATTACAGACAGCCATTCTTAAAGCATGATGACATCCAGTTATACAATATCTTCCAGATTGAATAGCTAGAAATTTTTATGAAAATGCATCAGACGAACAACTTAGTTTTGTGCCAGAAGCGTATCAGAAATGAAAGATTGAATCTATGACACATTTGGTATGGATAATATCAGATGCGGATTTGCATGAATTAGATGGGGTTGATCCAACCAAAATAATGCAAAGAGCTAGGGCGAACAAAAGTCTCCGTTATCTAAGAGATAAAAAAGAAAGAGAGTGAAAATATTCTCGAGTTGGATGTATGTATGGAACCGAAGCTATGGCAAAAGAAGCTTGACTATCATTAGAAGAATACTGGAATCAGATTATTGATGCTTGTTTCTTAAACGAGCCAGATCCAGTAGAGAAATGGAAAGAGGTTTATTCTGAAATACATCGTGTAAGAGATAAACTTAACGAACTTAAACTTGAATACGTCCATGTGATTGGTCCAGATGAAGACCTAAAAGTGAAAATTTGAGCAGATCGCCTGCGATGTGCATGCAGGTGAGTTAATATTCCATCATTTGAAGTATTTACATCCCCAGATTGTAGAGATGTAAACTGACGAATTAAATGTAATCAGCCTCTTTATAGATACGGAAGTTTGGTGGAATGAATCAGACTTGAGTTTAAAGATTGAAAAGTAGTTAAAGCATCCGCTGATAAAAATGAAGATATTCTACATGAAATGGTAAAAATTGAGTGAATGGACCATTTATGAGAGTTTAGTCTTACAGATGCTAGAATTTCTAGAATCACACATTTTATGGCCGAAACTTTATTTGATGAAAATGTGTGATGAGAATATGGAAATACTCATGTTGCATTAGGGTTGTGATTCGATGAATGCTATGCATGAGATAAGTCAAAATTAGATGATCCAGAATATAAAAAATCAATCTGACTGAATTATTCAGCAGAGCACGTAGACGTAATTTCTACCGCAAAAAGGAAGGTAATCTGAACCTTATCAAATTGAGATGAGATTCTAATTTATGAAGACGGAAGGTTTATGATATAAAAATTTTTGTAAACATATTACATAATAAAAACAAAAAAACGCAAGTATATAATTTGACAAAATAATCAAAATATTTGCGTTTTTTTGAATTTGGGGATATAATTGTGTAAAGGTTTTTATCCCCTTATTTATAAGAAAATGAATAAATTTAATTTAGGTCTACACTCAGCTTTATTTTCGCTTGATTGAAGTTACAATCTTGATGATATGTCACCTCATGAAAGGCTTCTAAAATGATATGAGGCATCAAAAGGCGAAGCCCAGACTTGAGAATATCTTGAGCAAGCGGCTGCGCAAGACGCAGTGGAACAAGTTGATGATGTTGAGAAAAAAACAAAAAAAGAAGTAAAGCTTTTAGATAAAGATGTTAGAGATAGAATAAGATACAACAATCTTACCCAAGATCAATATTGAAAGCAATCTGCTGATTTATTGGATGTTACAATTAGTAAGAGAAAAAAAGAGGATATTGCAATTGCAGATATTTTATTATGAAAAGATAGACCATCAAAGGATGAGACTAAGCTTTTTAATACATTAAAAAATCAGACTCTTGCTCTGATGGTGCTAGAAGAAATTTCTGAAAGAAAGATCGTAGACATAAAAGATATTAATAATCTTATTTTGAGTTATTATGGAAATAATAAAGATCAGCTGAGGAATGATGGTTGAAGAATTGCGTTATTGGCTAAGAGTGTTAATTTAAGCAATTTAGTAGGACAATTACGCAAGGAAAAAGAGATGCTCAGTTTTGTAAGGGGTATTAAAAACTGGAACACAATGACAAATGTTTTAAGTTATGTGTTAAATAATAAAAATTTAGCTGATAAACTATGAAACATTACAAAGGAGGATATAGATTCAGATAAAACAATCATGGAAATTTATGGTAAAAATAGATTTCTAGTTGATGAGAAATCAAGAATCTTGAGAATATTAAATAGCGCTTCTAAAGAGGATATACAAAAGATAATAGATATAAAATGAAGAAATGGAGACGTAAGAGAAGCATTTAATGTTAAACAAATGCTTAAAGAAAATGAGTCACTTGTAGACGCAAACCCATTCCTACTTATTTCCGATTTGAATAGTACATGAAGCTTAGATAGATCAGCTGAAGGTATGGGAAATAGTCACAGATGGGCAGAGCAACAGATGTATGCTACATTCTTATCTCTCGCAGATACAAAAGATGTAAAGGCAGAGTGAGAGACAGATGCACAAAAACAAATAGTTGAATGACCAAAGACTACAGAATTAATTAAATGATTTGCTAGATTGCTAAAATGAACAGTATATGAATCAGATAAAATTGTTGTGGAATGAGATGATAAAAAAACATTTGAAAATTTTAAACAATTCCTAAAAGACAATCCAGATTCTATTGCTATGTATCGTCAAAGATTAGATAAATTGTCATATAATAAGACAGTAGATCTCAGAGATTTATTGACAGCAAAGTGACAAGAATCATTATCAAATAGAGAAAAAGCAGTGGCTGAGGTTGAACTGAATGAGATTAGAGACGAAAGAAAACTTTGGTTTGAAAATGAGATCAAGAAAGATCCGGCCGCAAAAGAGTGGTATGAGTCTCTATCCCCAGAAGACAAATTATCAACCGTAAGAAATATTATCGATGTGATGGATAAAGTGCCTAATGCGTTCCTTTCTTTGGCTGGATTATCTGTAACATGAAATCAAAATATATCAGAAGATGATTTGAAAAAGACATCTAATTTCAAATTTAATTTCTTGAAAGATGATGCATGAATCTGACCAAGAGTTTCATTATGATTCATAGGTAATCAAGGAGTATTTGAAGAATGATTCCTCCCATATATTGATATTCCAGTAATTAGTTTGACAGAAAATCTTGATCTTAACCAAAATGCTGTTGCAAACGAAAATATGCATTGAGCTACATGAGTAGATAAACTCTATGGAAGAGTTAGTGGAAATATTAGAGGAGCTATTAAATGTGGAGTTAAAGGTCCAAATTGAGTTGAAGATCCAAAACTTTCCGTAAGTTTTGGTGCTGCCATGGAAGCTGCTTTATGATGGAAAAGGAATTATAAAGAATGAATTGAAGTAAAATCAAATAAATTGTGAAATGTTTTGTCAAAAGCTTTCGAAAATCCAGATTTTTCTTCAAAAGAAGCTTTCAAGAATAGTATTAAATTAGATGAGAATGATAGATATGTAAGAAACAATCCAGAATTAAAAACATTTATTATCGATGAGGTTGTTGACTCATTGGAGTTGCTTTGAGTATTTAGTCCAGCAACCAAAAGTGGAAATTATGAAAAAAATACTAAAAATTTGCTTGATACTATCTTAAAATGAGTTGTAGAAGAGGTTAAGAATAGAAATATGAATGAATTAAATTGAAAGACAAAATTAACGAGACTGTGAATATTTGCAAGCATATGAGCCTTTCTAAAATTAGGAAAAGGACAAGGATCCAAATGAGAGTGAGTGGATGGTTGACAGAAGCTCGAAACACCACTTAGTCGAAATTTGTCCGTTTGAGTAGAGGCTAGTTTGTCAGCATGGAAAATGCTCTATTGACCAGATTGAGAAAAATTATTGTATATGGATGAATCTTTGAGGTCATGAGAATGAATTGAATCAGTTAAAGCAAATACTAAAGAGTGACTTGAGACAGCTATTGAAAATATATTCACTGCTAGTACAATCACAGGATTGACTACAAAAGTTGTAGAAAAAGAAAAAGGAGAGCATCAAATGGAAATTGAAGTTTCAGATGCAACATTATCAAAATACAATAAAAATAATATTTCAGAATTATTTAATATCTATGTTAAGAAAGATCAAGAAAATAATATAGCTATTGAAAAAAATAAGATTATTTTGTGAAATGTGGGTAAAATTGATTTAGTTTCAAGAAATTATTTTGATGAATTTTCTCTATATTTACTAGTAGGATGATCTTGAGTTGAGTGATGTGATAATAACAGAATTAAATGAGAAAAATTGTCAAACAATATGGAATGAATTTCTTTTGAAAAGAAATATGAAAGTACAATTCCTAGTGAAGAATTGAAGTTTAATTACGAGTGATTCAATTTTAGTGAGATGGATGCACAAACTCTTCTTGAATTGTCACGTGTAGATAACCAAGCATTCAACAAAAGAGAATGAGGAAATTTCATTAAAGCAATAAATGAAAATAGAATTGAAGATGCAAAACAAATAGTTTTGTCTATGTTAGACGATTTTGAAAAACATTTTAGATGATTTAGATGAATGTTTGATAGTCTTAAAGCGTACTTACAAAATAACAATTGAGATAAATTGCGTCAAACATTAGATAGAATTAAGGCTATATTTGCGACCACAGAGAGTATTCATAATGATAAAGGCAATGTAAAGGCATATTGACTAAAGAAAAACCTAGAACAAAGAAGGAATGCTTTTGCAGCATTAGACAAATCTCTAGAATTAAATAAAAATGATATTGACTTAAGAGATAAAATAGTTAATAATATTATTGATGAAAATAAATATGATATTGTTCGCCACGATGATTTAATATGATATACTGCATTTTATGCTAGAGACAACAGAGAATGAAGATGATACTCTTCTACTTCGCTAGGTAATGTGGGAGTATATTGAAACGTAGTAGAAAAAGCTGCTTCTCAAGATAATGTTAAGGAGTGGTTAAAGAATAAGATAGAAAATGACTGAACAAAACAAGCAATAATCGATCATGTAAAGAATAAACTGCCTGATGAAGTAAAGAATTCTATTACAGATGAGCAAGTTATGAACCTTTTGTTTAGTGAGGAGGCTGTTAAAGTATGAGATGCTACTATTAGCATGGAAAAGGCTTATGTGTTTTATTTGCTATGAGAGTGTGCGAACGAATCTTTCGGAATACAATTAAAGGAAATTAACGTAGTTATGAATAAAGAATGAGATACTATTAGTGTATGAGCATGATGAGAAGTATTAACAAAAACACAAACATTAGACCAAAAAGATTTGAATGCAAAGGTGTCTATCTTCTCAAGAGGATGAACAATTTGAGAAAAAGAAGAGATACCAGATGAACCAGAAAAAAAACCTGATTACCAAGATTGATCTACGCCAAGTAATGGAGAACCAGGAGGTAAGGATAAGACTCAGCCAGAAACTGATGGAAATCCAATAGGATCGAATCCTTCAGATGGAAGTAAGGATAATAGTGGAAATGAAAATATAGGGAATACTGCAGATGATAATTTATGGACAGACTGAAATCAAAGTTGATGAGACTGACCTGGTGATGCAAGCAATCAAGGAGATCTGTAAAATAATAACCTATTTTATAAAATAAATTCATTATAAGGATGAAGAAACTAATTGTTAGTTTATCGCTATTAGCGGCACTATTCGGTATGTGATATGCAGCAGGTGCATCTGTGTATATCAATGTAAATTCTGTGAATAGTCTTTCGTCATGTAATCAAGATGAAACCGTTGAGGGATATTATTATATTCCAGCGAATAAGAACGTAACTCTCTACCCAGATGATACGTATTGGAATTCAAATGATGCGTTCATAAGAAAGGATAGTTCTGTAGAAATTTACAGAAACTGAGTAATATCCCAATGTAATAGCTGGGAAAGAATGAGTAATATAGTAAGAGGATGAAAATATCCAGCACTCATTTTCCGTAATGACGATGGATGTGTGTTTAGCAAGCCAAGCTATACAAAAACTAACAATCCATCAGTGATAGATGCACAGATTCATTACTCAGTAAGATTTAATCTAATTTGATGATGAGCATGAGATTGAAAAGCTAAAAATACTGGACAATTCTTTTATAACATGGGGGATGGTACTTATGCATGTTATCCAGATTGGAATACTGTATCATCAGCATGAAGTTGTACTAGTAGCTCAGCATATTATCGAGTAGATCCAAATAGTCATACATGAGAATGTTTAAATTATCATTTATTCCGATGTGGAGATGGATTAGTTAATAGACCAAATTGATGATATCAATACGATAATGGAAACGGAACTTATGTTTATGAAGAATGTGATCCTGCTGCTCCAGCATGGAAAGATAGATCAGATTGAAAATCATGTAATGCTTCATGTAAAATTGAATATGAGGCATCCACTTGTGGTTCATTAAATTGAACGACGGCATATAATAGTAATTATTCATCACCAAGAATTACTGCGAGTACTCCTGGGTTATGTGGAGTAGGTAAGGTGGTAGCATGAACTTTTGATTACGATGAAAATACATGAAAATATACATGGGATTGTAAAAATGGAGAAGCTGCACCAGCATCTTGTAATGCACAAGATTTATGGTGTGGAGATGGAACAGTGCAATCTGCATATGAGACATGTGATCCTCAAGATACAAGATCCCCTAGTGTAAAATGATGGTGAGAATGAACATGGAAAACTTGTAATAATTCATCATGTAAATTAGAAGATGTTCCAAGGACAGGACCAGTTTGTAGTAGTACTTATAATAATGTGACTAAACATACAGACACATCATCAACTGCGTGGCTGAGCTCAAGTGATAATTTATGTGATAAATGAAGTGTAATTCCATGAAGTTTTAGCTGAAGTGGAATGCCTAGGACTTTTACTTGGTCATGTACTAATGATTGATTAAATGCCAATTGTAAGGCATATCAGCAGTGGTGTGGTGATTGAGTAAAGAATGGAAATGAAATTTGTGATCCTGAAGATAAAATAAACAAGGTATGATGGTGAGATGGATGTAGTACTAGCTGTGATAAGGCTACATATAACCCATGAATATGTGGATCAAAATTTCACAAACAGAAAACATATTTGCCGATTAGTATGGATCGATTAATAGAAAATACACAATGATTATGTGATAAATGAACAGTGATATATTTTACGAGACATACAAGTTCTTATATATACACATGGCAATGTAGTAATGGATGAAATGTATCAGACACTTGTCGAGCAGACCAGGAATGGTGTGGAGATTGAAAAGTGCAATCAGCTTATGAACAGTGTGATTTTGCGGATACCAGATCTCCTAGTGTGAAATGATGGTGAGAATGAACATTAAAAACATGTTCTAGTTCATGTAAGCTACAAAATATTGATGGACCTGTTTGTAATAGTCAATATGATTGACAAACTAAATATCAATCAATATCGTTATGAGAATGGTTGAATAAAAATATGAATCCAAGCTTGTGTACAAATTGACAAGTTAGTGGTTTTAAATCAGATTGAAAATCTCCAAGAACATTTACATGGGATTGTGAAGTTAACTGAGTAACTAAATGATGTACAGCAAGACAAGAATGGTGTGGAGATTGAATTAAAAATGGAAGTGAAGAATGTGATGGGGGAAGTGATAACTGAACAAGTAGTTCATCATGTTCAAGTACATGTACAACAGTGATAACTAATGTATCATGTGGACCAAATGATGGATGAACTACATATTTTGATAATAAGCAAACAACACCATGGTTGAGTAGGACATCAGAAAGAATGTGTCCTGCTTGATTGACAGTATGAGAGCCAAAGATGGTAGATAGTCATGTAGAATGGACATGTAGTAATGTAAATGGTGTAAATAAGACATGTAAAGCATATCAAGCGTATTGTGGAGATGAAATCGTTCAAAGTAATAAAGAGACTTGTGATGAGGGAAGTAGAAATGGAACAAGTAGTTCAACATGTTCAGCTACATGTACAACTGTAAGTAATGCAGTATGTGGAAGTAATGATAAAAAAACTACATATTTTACATCAAGAAAAACTACTCCGTGGTTAACAAAGACATCAAATTGAATGTGTGCTGCATGACTAACTGTGAGCGAGCCTCAAATAAAATGATTAGATAGTCATTTGGAATGGACATGTAGTAATGCAAATGGATGAATAGAAACATGTTATGCATACCAAGAATATTGTGGAGATGAAATTCTTCAATCAGATCATGAAGAATGTGACTATAATGATAAGAGTGAAACTAATTGGTGAAATGATGGATGTGATACAGAATGTAAACAAAAGATTCAAGTTTCAAATGAGTGTGATGATACGTTCCATTTTGTATTAAGACAATGATGGCAATATACTTTCCGTGATAAGTTTATACCAGCAGCCACACGTTATCTATATGATTTTGATGTGAAATTCGATGAACAAAAACCTTATGATTATAACAGATGACCAAATCCAAACTTTGAATGGGCTGATGACTTGGGAGATGGGGTGTATAAAGAAGTTTCTACTACAAGAACAGTTATCAAATCAACGCCTACATATCCAATATATGATCATCCAAATGTAAGATCAGAGAATAATCTTTATGTAGAGTATAATATTAAATATGCGGATAAAGCATATTCTACAAGACCAGATGATTCAAAATTAAAAACACATAAGGAATGTGTATTCTATGAAATATCTCGATGTGGAGATGGTATAGTGGATACAAATTGGGAATGAAAGAGATCAGAAGATCCAGCCGAAGTGTGTGATCCAAAAGATCCGAACCAAACAAATTGGTGAAATGGATGATGTAGTGATACTTGTGAACCAATTGTATCAAAATGAGAATTAGTGATAAAGAAGGAGTTAGTATGACCAAAGGAGGTAAAGAGCACATGAGACATAGTTAAATGGAATATTAGAGTAACGGCATCATGATGAGATGTAACAGATTTCACGATAACAGATAAGATGCCAGAGATTTTGGAATACTACAGAGATTCAGTAACTCATAATCCATGAGTAACAGTAGGAAAGGCTACAATAAATGGAAATAATGTAGTATGGAAAGTAACATGAACATTAAAGAAGTGAGAATATGTAGAAATTCAATTAGAGACGAAAGTAAAATGGATGCCAACAGAAGATATTGAAAATGTAGCATGTGTTAAATCAGATACACAGCCAGAGAAATGTGCAAATGACGATGTACCAGTAAAATGAGAATTAGATGTTGTAAAGACATTAGTTTCAGAAAATAAATATGTAACACATACATGACAGAAACTAGAATGGAGTATTACAGTTACAGCAAAAAATTGAGATGTAAAAATGGAGTCAATTAGAGATGTGCTTCCAGAAGAATTGGCATATAGTGGATATAAAAAAGAATATATTCCATCATGAATAACAATAGAGGAGCCAAAATTATCTAATAATGATAAAGAAGTTACATGGAAAACAACATGAACTCTAAAAGAGTGAGAATATATCGAATTGCGTGTAATTACAACAGTAATTAAGATGCCTCAAAAAACAATTAAGAATGTGGCATGTGCTAAGCCTGAAGACTGAAAAGAAGAATGTAATCCATGATATACACATGATCTTCAAATAAGAAAATATGTTTGGAATAATCAAAAAAATCAATGGGATAAGTCTATGACATGAGAAGTATGAGGTAAGATAACATATAAAATAACATTTGGAAATAATGGAGATGAATCTGTGTTCGTAGTATTAAAAGATTATTTACCAAAATGAGTTAGATTTCTATCAGGTACACTTGTTGTTTGATCGCAGAGTAGTGCATGAGATATTAGTGATTGAAATTTGAATATGGTATACAAATGAGATACTATCAATATAGACGGAATAAAAATCAATACTTATACAGGTGTATTGCTTAAACCAAACCAATCATGAGTATTGACTATAGAATGAGAAATTTTAAAACCAAATAGTGAGAATGAGAGCAGAACAAACTTCGCATGTATATTTGATGATAAATGAAATAAGATAGATTGTGATGATGCTAAGCATAATATTGAAGAGAAAGAAATTAAGTGTGAAAAATTGGAAATTCCAGCATGAGAACTAGACAATAGTTGATGAACAAAGGAGGTAAAGTGTACAGCATCAGACAAGGCAGATTTAATTACAATAGACTGTTGAGAATGAGCTATATGAGATAGATATATTACAAAGGCTAATACTGATGTAGTAAGTGGTAAATGTAGTTATCCATCATGAGCAAAAACATATTCAGTTAGATGTGAAGTTAAAAATGGAGGAAACCCTTCTAATAGTTGTAATTGATCTGTAACAGTAAAATGATGACCTTCATGTTTCCCTGCATGAACCCAAGTAGCTATGGCAGATGGTTTAACAAAGAATATTGAAGATATTGAAGTTGGAGATGAAGTTCTTTCTTATAATACTGATACAAATACTAACGAAACAAACGTTGTAGTAAAGAAATTCATACATGAGAATAATGTTCACGAGATGTATGAATTGACTATAAATTGAGAAGTATTGAAAGTAACAAATGTTCATCCATTCTACGTAAGAAAGTCAGCTTCTTCTAAAGCTTATAGTTGGGTAGAAGCGCAAGACTTAAAAGTTTGAGACATCCTACTAATGGTTGATGGTAGTCTAGTTACGATTGAGAAAATTAATCATTATAGCAACCAAGAAACAGTATACAATCTAGAGGTTGAAGGTAATCACGATTACTTCGTAGATAGATGATACTTAGTTCATAATAAATGATGATGTGTTACAAATTGTGACCCTACTCCATATTGTAACCATCATCCTGAAGATGCAGTTTGTCAATTTGCAAACCCTCAATGTTTTAATGTAAATAACTGAAATGTTTCAGTTGAATTATGAGAATATTTGCCAATTTATATCAATTTATATAAGGATGATGGTGAATCACCAGATTATAATTATATGGTTTATAAACCAGACGACTACCCTCTTTGAGAAGATAATATAAGTGGTATGATTGGTAAAGAATGTAAGGATGGAGATGTTGCACTAAACTCGATTATGTGTAAATACATAATTAAGAACGAAAAAACAATACCAGTTTACAGTGATGTACATCCTTGTTTGGATGGTGGTTCGTCTGTTGATGCAAATCCTTTAATTATAGCTTGGGCAGCTTGGCAAGGAAATAATTATAGAAGACATATGCAAACTTATCTTGAAGATGGAACACCTTATACATATTCACCACAAGTTTACATGATAAATACAAATACCATAAGAGAAATAGTGGGAGATAGATTATGAGAATATCAATACCAAGTCGAAATCGTTGATTTCGCTCAATGTATGGATGGTAAGCGAGTATCAAAAAAAGAAGTGAGTGGTCCAGCTGGTCCTGTTTGTCAAAACAACTTTGTTTTAACTGAACCATATACAGTTCAGAAAACACCAGCATGAAATCTTACAGCATCTATCGATACATTATTTAAATTTAAAGATGTTAATGGAAACAATCCATTCTCAAAACATCTCGATGCAATTGCTACTTCTAATTATGAACCAAATAATAAGGTTGATGATGCAATGGAAGCCTTTATAAAGAAATATGAAAAATTAGCGGTATCTATAGATAATACAACAGCATTAAAGAAAGTCCCAGGTAAAAATATTTATTTTGTAAAATGAGATATACATCCTTCAAAGATTACAACATTAAATAAACCTGTTACCTTTATACAAACAGAATGAAACACTATAATTGATTGAGATGTTGACTATAATGTTATGGTGTTAACTAAATGAGATATTATATTCCAAGCAGATTGTACAAAAAATCTAAATGTAAAATGAATATTTTATGCTGCGTGAAATTTAAAAAGGGAGGGGGATAAAAAGAAAAATAATAGTACGAATAATAATCGATGGTGTGATAAATGATGATTGCATGTAAAATGAGTGCTAATTTGAAATAATTTTAAAAGTTTAATGGAAAATAGTAGATCGCATCTAGAGAACTGGTTCCATGCTAATAATGATAAGAGAAAAGAAATTATGGATTGAGCAAGCGTGCTTATTGAATACTCACCATCAATCTTTACTAAGTCTACTATGCCTCCAGGAGCAGAAGACTTTACAACTGCATTAAGCATTTATAAACAATAAAATAGAAAATCGATCTCGAAAGAGGTCGATTTTTTATATCAAAGATAAATATTATTTCAGTTATACTTTTATATTATTCTTTTGTCAAAAAAATCTTTCTCTTGCAATTCACCAAAAAAATAATATCTTAAACTTAGTTTACCAAAATCTTTCACGTTATATATGGAAATCAAAAAGATAGATACTACCACACAAAAACAAACTATCCTTGCAACTAGGCCAGATTCTTTTGATGATTTCGTTGGTCAATCTCATATCAAGCAGATGCTTCAAACTGCTATCACTAGTGCTAAAAAAAGAAACTGACCACTATGACATATATTGTTTTCCTGACCCAGTGGATTCTGAAAAACTACAATGGCTCACATTATTTCTCAGGAATTATGAGTAAACAACAAAGTAATCACAGCTTATGCGATTTCTAAACCTAGTGAAATAGTCAGTATTTTAAACGCTCTCGAACCATGAGATATACTTTTTATAGATGAAATTCATCGTCTCAAACCAAATGTAGAGGAAGTTCTTTATACAGCAATGGAAGATTTTGTGGTAGACATGGTTATGCCAGAGGGATGAAATATTAGAATTCCAATCAATCCATTTACGTTAATCTGAGCTACAACTAAGCCAGAAATGTTGTCTAAACCGATGAAGAATCGTTTTGTCTATTCCTTCCATTTGGTAGAGTATACAGATGCGGAAAAGTCAGTAATTATTCAGAGATATCTTCAGGTTTATGATGTCAACTATGAATGAAATGTTCCAGGAGAGATTGCTAAGAAAGTAGACTCAGTTCCTAGAGAAATTCATAATTTATGTATAAAGATTCGTGATTATTGTGTAGAAAAATCTATCAAAAATCTGACTAAAACCGAGTTATTGGAATTTTTCAAGCATGCTCAGATTCATGATTGAGGATTGACTCCACTACACGAAAGATATTTGGAGGTTCTTGCTCAATATGATAGACCAATTTGAGTTAAAGTTATAGCTGCTCAATTATGAGTAAATGAAAAAGCAGTAGAAGATGACATCGAGCCATTATTGCTTAAGCTTTGAAAGATAGAAAAAACTTCTCAATGAAGAATTCTCTCTGGATGAGGTAAATGATTATTTATCTAATAACTTATATCACATGCTTACAATTAATTACAATGTTTCTGATGTGCAGTCATGGCTGGTAGTTTTGTGTATTGCATTGGCTATCCGAGAATTGGTTCGAAAGGGTATCGCTTTATACAAAGCATGACAAAAAAGTGATAAAGTCCGATTTATATTAATATTTATATTGAATACTTGCGGAATCTTGCCAATAATATATTTGATTTTGAATAAAAAGAAACACTAGAAATCTTGATTTATAATAATAAATCATTATCAAAATATCGTTATTTATTGTGTAACAAACTCTTATGAAAAAAACTCTACTTATCTTATCATTATCTGCATTATTGATTCTGTCAGGTTGCTGAAAATCTAACGACGTGGTAGAATATAATGATTCTTTTGTGGCTTTAGTAAAAGAATGTACAGATTCTACACAAGATTTATTCAAAGTATATCAGGCTGAAGATTCTACACTTGATTCAATATCAGAATCTCTAGATAATTGTATAAAAATCTGTGAGAACGCCAAAGACAGATCATCTAAAATGGGAGACTTTGACAAAGATAGCTCATTAAAAGATGCAGTAGTTGATTTATTATCTTCAGAGGTAGAATACCTCAAAAAGTTTAGTACAACAAGTCGCTACTGGAATATAGACGACATCACAGAAGAGGATAAGGTAGCTTACGACTCAATAGTTAGTGATTTATATCAGTCAGAAGAAGTACTAAATTCTAAGTTTACATCATTACAGAGTACACAGGAAGCATTCGCAGCTAAACATGGATTAAAATTAGAATAATTTCAAAATAATATAAGATTAGTCCCAGTAAATGCTGGGATTTTTTTATAAGAGAATTTACTAAAAATCCCTTTAATATAGCAGATTTTAACTAGAATTACATAACATTTTACAAAAAGTCAAGACGAAGATTCGGCGTAGTATTGTTATATTTTAGAGAAATGCCAGTTTATAACTGGTGTGCTACGAGAAAAAAATGTTTAAAATCACCTATAAAATACCGAGAAAAAGGCTTGAAATTCAGATTTATTCTTCTAATATAATCCTCGTACGAAGTACTTTTTATTTCATACTTATTAGTACTAATGACTAAAACTGCATTAATCGCTAGCTTAGCAGAAGAATTAGGAGTTTCTAAGAAACTTGCTGCTGAATTAGTTAACGCTTTCATCGACACTGTAATGAATGGTGTTAAAAAAGAAGGAGAAGTTAGAATTCAAGGATTCGGAACTTTCAAAGCTTCAAAAAGAAAGGCT
>JAEEGF011008259.1_pt1 | contig 29104 bp, 16 predicted proteins | sample 9134171 | NCBI WGS metagenome assembly JAEEGF01 (sample SAMN16246542, study PRJNA631951) | gut metagenome | biome: gut microbiome; feature: rumen; material: AP-attached | host: Bos | place: Iran: Karaj | collected 2018-10 | reverse complement strand
GTAATGTTGGAGATGTCGGATTTCTGCATATCAGTGAGGTACTGAAGCAGCGCTCCCGCAGCTACGATACCATTGGGAAAATCGTCAACTCCAAGACCTATAAGAGAGGACACCTTGAAGTGCTTAAGAAGAAGCCTCTTGCAGCTGTCCTCATCGAAATATCTTGCTTCCAGCGGATTAACAAATATCTGAAGCCTGTTCTTTAGCTCAGAAATATCAACACCGCTCAGAGTAAAGGCATCGTTACAGATGATCTCACTGGGAGCGTACTTTCCAATTTCATCGGTTACAGCCCTTAGACTGTCAACCTCTGTCAGGTAATAATCTCCCGTGGTCACATCCGCAATAGAGATTCCAATCTTATCTGAAGCATAAAGAATACACATCAGATAGTTATTCTTGGTCTCCTCAAGAGACTGCATATTAAGGTTGGTTCCCGGTGTAACAATTCTTGTAACCTCACGCTTAACTATGCCCTTGGCAAGCTTGGGGTCCTCAGTCTGCTCACAGATGGCCACCTTATAGCCTCTTGAAACCAGTTTGGTAAGGTATGAGTCCACAGCATGAAAAGGAACACCACACATGGGTGCCCTCTCTTCAAGTCCGCAGGCCTTGCCTGTAAGTGTAAGTTCAAGCTCCCTTGAAGCAACTACGGCATCGTCAAAAAAGAGTTCGTAGAAGTCTCCAAGTCTGTAGAATAAAATACAGTCGCCGTTTTCCTGTTTCGTCCTGAGATAGTGCTGCATCATGGGCGAAACTTTTTCTATATCAACATCCTTAAACGTAGTAAGATTTTCCACGTTTATAAATCCCCTGTTCTCTAAACTTTTTTATACCATCTGTCCCATGTAGTAGAAACCATGGCACTCATCCAGTGAAACCTTAACAAGGCTTCCGATGAGATCCTCATTTCCCGGGAAATGTACCAATGTGTTGTTGGACATTCTTCCGGTCAAAAGAGATGAGTCGTGCTCATTTACTCCCTCCACGAGCACTTCCTCGATTCTGCCCTGAAGCTTCTCAGCCTGCTTCTTGGCATTTTCCTGAACCACTGAAAGGAGTCTGTCAAAGTTCTCCTTAACCAGCTCCTCAGGAACCTGATCCGGGAATCCGGCAGCAGGTGTTCCGGTTCTCTTGGAATAGATAAATGTAAAGGCATTATCAAAATGTGCCTTATTTACTACATCAATGGTGTCATCCACATCCTCTCTGGTCTCCCCGGGGAAACCAACGATGATATCTGTGGTGATGGCAACCTCAGGAAGCTCAGTTCTGATCTTATCAACCAGTGCAAGATAGCTCTCCTTGGTGTATTTTCTGTTCATTCTGCGAAGGATCTCAGTATTTCCGGACTGAAGAGGCAGATGAATATGTCTTGCAATCTTAGGGTTCTTCTTGATGGTCTCAATTAGTTCATCTGAGAAATCCTTGGGATGAGGTGTCATGAAACGAACCCTCTCAAGACCCTCAACCTTGCATACTTCTTCAATAAGCTGGGCAAAAGAGATCTTGTCAGGATTGCCGTCTTCGAAATCAAGGCCGTAGGAGTTAACGTTCTGGCCAAGGAGCATAACCTCCTTAACTCCGTCAGCTGCAAGCTTCTCACACTCCCTGATGATATCCTTGGGAGATCTTGATCTCTCACGTCCTCTTACATAAGGAACTATGCAGTAGGTGCAGAAATTGTTGCAGCCAAACATGATATTTACGCCGGATTTGAATGGATATTTTCTGAATACAGGAAGGTCCTCTACGATCTTGTCTGTTTCCTTCCAGATATCGATTATCATTCTGTCTGACTCAAGGCAGGTGCATAAAAGCTCCGCAAACTTGTATATATTGTGGGTTCCGAAGATAAGATCAACGAATCTGTAACTCTTTTTGATCTTCTCAACTGCGGTCTGCTCCTGCATCATGCATCCGCAAAGAGCAATCTTCATATATGGATTCTTTTTCTTGAAGTTACTGCACTGACCAAGTCTTCCGTAAACTCTCTGATCTGCGTTATCTCTTACTGTACAGGTGTTGTAGATGACAAACTCACTGTCTTCAGACTCAGACTCCTCATAACCTACAAGTTTAAGTATTGCCAGGAGCTTCTCTGAATCTCTGGCATTCATCTGGCAGCCAAAGGTAACAACACAGGCTCTGGGGCTTCTTCCCAGCTCCTTTTTCATCTCTTCAACATAAGCCTTGGCCTTCTCGATAAAATCCAGCTGCTTAAGGCTTTCTGCATCAGTAACTTCTTCTTTTGAACCATTTAATATATTTATTTCTTTACTCATTACCTAAAAAAACTCTTTCTAAATCAAAACAATATCAATATTTCTCACCGTAAGCTTCAACAATGCCAAGAAGGATATCAACAACCTTCCTCATCTCCTGAACTGAAGCATACTCATATTTGCCGTGGTAGTTATAGCCGCCGGTGCAAAGGTTAGGACATGGAAGTCCCTTATAAGAAAGGGCTGCTCCGTCTGTGCCGCCTCTTATAGGCACATCAATAAACTTGATATCAAGCTCAGCCATAACCTTCTTCACATTGTCAATGAGGTGCTGATGGGGCTTAATAAGCTCAACCATGTTGTAGTACTGGTCGCGGAGGCTTACATTTACAGTGCCTTCGCCATATTTTCTGTTAAGGAAGTCAGCTGCGGCCTGGAAAATAGCCTTCTTTTCCTCAAAGAGATCTCTGTCATGGTCACGGATAATGTATGACGCAGTAGCGCTCTCAGTGCCGCCCTTAACCTCTGTCAGATGGAAGAAACCTTCCCTCTTTTCTGTGTACATAGGATTCTGGAACACAGGTAAAAGAGAATGGAACTCATAGCATAAAAGAGCAGCATTGACCATCTTGTTCTTGGCATCTCCGGGGTGAACGCTTCTGCCGTTAACTGTGATAACGCCCTCAGCTGCATTGAAGTTCTCATATTCGAACTCGCCAAGCTTGCCACCGTCTACGGTATAGGCATATTTCGCACCGAATCTCTCTATATCAAAAAATGCTGTACCCTCGCCGATTTCTTCATCAGGAGTAAAGGCAATCTTGATATCTCCATGAGGAATATCGGGATTCTGTATAAGGAAATCCGCCATAGTCATTATCTCTGAAATGCCGGCCTTATCGTCTGCACCAAGAAGTGTTGTGCCGTCTGTAACGATAAGATCCTCGCCAACATGGCTTAAAAGCTCAGGGAAATCCTTAGGAGAAAGGATTGTCTTGCCGTCGCTGCTAAGGGTAATATCATTACCATCATAGTTCTCAACGATCCTGGGCTTAACATCCTTGCCGCTTACTTCATCGGAAGTATCCATATGCGCAATAAAGCCGATGGCAGGTCTGTCCTTGCCATCAGTGATATTGGAAGGAATAGCTGCATATACGTAGCAGTGCTCCTCATCATAATAAACATCGGAAGCACCTATGGCATTAAGCTCATCCCTGAGAAGTCTGGCGAGATCATGCTGCTTCATGGTTGAAGGTGATGTGCCTGTCTCAGCGTCAGACTGTGTATCAATCTTTGCATATCTCAAAAACTTTTCTATTACATCGATATCATTCTTTTTCATTTTGCTTTTTTTTTGACTTACCTTTCTTTTTAAAATCCGGATCCTTCTCGCTTATATATATACGAACTGATCTCTCAGTCAGAGTGTCCTTTTCATTATCAGCAGCACCGCCATTATCAGGAATGCCGTCACAATCTCCTGCTGTATCAGAGATTCCGGTCCATCTAAGTCCGTCAGGAAGCTTGGGAAGTGCAAAATCTGCCTTCATCCAGTGCATGTTGTAGCAGACATAGATAAAAGGCTTGTCCTTCTCATCCCTGTCGTATAATCCGCAATAAAGCATACCAAGGATGTGGCTGTATCCGGAAAGATCAGGTCTCCAGGCATCTGCGCCATGGCAGGACAGATCCGGATATCCGCAGGATTCATAATCCATAAGCTTGAAGGGATATCTGCTGTGAAGAATGTTGTGTGAAAATCTAAGGTTCACAAGGAATCTCACATATTCATATATATCCTGATTCCTGTCCAGAGCCTTCCAGTCCACCCATCCGATCTCATTGTCCTGACAGTAAGGGTTGTTATTGCCTGCCTGGGAATTGCCGAACTCGTCACCACTGAAGATCATAGGTGTTCCCTGGGCCATAAACAGCATGGTCAGGATGTTTTTGATCTGCTTCTTTCTAAGTTCAAGAATGCTGTGCTTCCTGGTCCTGCCCTCTATTCCGCAGTTCCAGCTAAGGTTGTTGTCGCTGCCATCCTTGTTGTTCTCGCCGTTTTCCTCATTGTGCTTGTGTTCATAGGAAACCAGATCGAAAAGTCTGAAGCCTTCGTAGTTACAGATATAATTGATAATTCCATGCTCTGTGGCGTTGGCGGTCATTGCCTTCAGGAAATCCCCGGCGGTATTGTCATCGCTCTTAAGGAATCTTCTGGAAGCATACAGGAAAGTATTATTGTATTCTGATAAAAGTCTCTCTGCTGGCCTTGCTCCGCTTAGAAGCTGTCCGTAATCAAACCATTCATGCCAGATCTTGACGTCATCAAAAAGAGGCTCCCTGGTAATCAGTGAAACTGGGATTCTGGCTCCCTTCAGATGGAAACCGTCCACATGGTAGTTGCATCTCCAGAATCTGAGAGCATCAAGGATCATACTCTCGCTCTCATTCTCACTAAAGAAAAACTGAAGAACAACCTCGATATTGTTATCATGAAGAGTCTTAACAAAACTCTTAAACTCATTTTCTGCGTCGTCAGGATTCTCGCAATACGAGGTCCTGGGGGCAAAATAATATCCCTTTTTATAGCCCCAGAAATTGATCTTGGGCTTAATGGAGGCCTTGTCTACAATGGCTCCATCCTTGGAATAAATGCCGCTTCCCAGCTCTTTTAAGGAGTTCTCGACACAATTCATCTCATAAACAGGCATAAGCTCCAGTGTAGTAACGCCCAGTTCCTTCAGATAAGGGAGTTTCTCCAGAATGCCGGCAAAGGTTCCTCTTTTCCTTGAGGAGACGCCGCTGGAAGGGCTCTGAGTAAAGCCTCTTACATTCATGAGATAAACAAAGCTGTTTTCATAAGGAATATGAGGTGATACTTCCTTCCCCCAGTCAAATTTGGACTGATTGGCACGGATAACGGCTCTGTTCTCAAGCTTGGCTCGGATATCGCTTACTTTTACATCCTTGCCGAAGGTCTCAAGACCGATCACATGCCTTGCATAGGGATCGCAAAAATAACTGTTTCCTTCAAAGAAGTTGTAGGAATCATATAAATCTATATCCTCAATTCCTGAAATCCTGGCGGAGTAGATCCTGCCTCGCTTAACTTCCTTGGGAAGCCTTATAACAAGCGGCTGTGAGACACTTTTATCAGAAGAATACAGTGTCACACCGCACTGTTTACTGTCGTCATAAACAGCCCGGACCACCAATGACTTGTCATAATCAATATAACAGCCTAAAGGATAAGGCTTTTCTCTTAAAATCTTGAATTTCCCCTGCATCTATTTCTCCCAAATCCTTACAAATACATACGTCTTTCTATTCTATCACATAATTCCTTTATATGCTAACTGAAAAGAATATGGTATTATAAAGCTATCTGATAATATTTTTCATAGTTATAGGAGGCGTATTTAATGGAATTTTCCAAGATTGCAACAGATATGAACACAAGGATTGAAAACGATGAACAGATGACAGTTGATGTCCTGCTGGATAACAACCAGACCGTTACCTGCGCCATTATCATAGTTCTTACAGTTAATTCCAAGGATTATATCGTTCTTCTCCCTCTTGATAAGAATGGTCAGAACAACGATGGCAACGTATGGTTCTACGAATTCATCTATCATGGTGAGGATGAGGAGCCTGAACTTGGCTATATTTCTGATGATAAGGAATATGAAGATGTGGCTGAGGCCTTCAACCTTTATCTTGATGATGTTGAGTTTGACGAGATCGTCGAGCTTCCTGAGGAAGGTCTTGACGGAGAAGAATGATTGTTCTCTTTATTTTCCCACAGATGCCTTATAGGCCTTAGGAACCTTGATGGGAGCATGGGATTATCCTCATCTCCTGCTATATACGACATTATGAGCGCCGTTTTTGCCCGGGTCATTCCCACATAGAGCATGCGGCGCTCTTCTTCTATCTGTTCAGAAGTTTCAGCGCTTCTTGAGGGGATTATTCCCTCGTTGAGATCGGGAAGCCAGACTATATCAAATTCCAGGCCCTTTGAACCGTGCATAGTCAGGAGTTTAACGCATTTTCCGTTAGCCTTACCCTTACTCACATTCTTTTCGCTTCTTTCAGCCTCCAACTCATTTTTTAGATCCCTATAGAAATCATCTGCATAGTCATAGCTTCTCGCCCGCTCCTGGAGCTTATCAAGAGCCTCCTTTGAACCGGGATACAGCTTCTCAATCCCGATATCACGCCTTATATAGCGCACAGCAAGATATGGTCTTAAATGAGATATCATATTTATCTGGATAAAGAGCTTTTTTACATCCTTTTTCTTTGAGGGATTCCCTTTGTAAAAATCCAGAATCCGTTTTTCGTTAATGGTCTCCTCCAATGCCGCTTCCCTTGAGATAAAGCGCATGGGCTTATTCATGATCCTCAGGAAATCAGACCGCTTATGTCCAAGACAGGCAAAAGAGATATAGCTCATGACAATGCTCACAGCCTCATCCTCAGCAAAAAACTTGGATACAGCATCAAGATTGGTGATAATCCCATTCTCCTTGAGACATGCCGCCAGAAGCAGTGCTTCCTGATTGGTCCTGTAGATAATGGCAACCCTTGAAGGATCCACATTTCCGCCCCCAAGATAAGCTGCAATAGCCTTATACTGTGATGCTTTATCCTTAAATCGCCTTGTTATCACATAACCTTCGCTGTTATTCTCTCCGGGAATTATGTCCTTGTTGTACCTTTTCTTGTTTTCATTTATAACAAAACAGGCATTTTCAATTATCTTTTTCCCACAGCGGTAATTATGTTTAAGGATGATCTTCCTTGGACCATACTCTTTGAAGCTATCCTCAAAGGTCAGCATGATTCCGGGATCTGAACCTCTGAATCCGTAAATAGACTGGTCATCATCCCCCACCACAAAAACGTTGCCCTGGGGCTTTGACAATAATTTCAGTATTTTAAATTGCATGGAATTTATATCCTGATACTCATCCACCAGGAAAAAGGTGAATTTGTTCTGATAAAGCGAAAGCAGTTCACTGTCGCTTTGAAGAATCTCAAGACATCTGCAGATCATATCGTCGAAATCCAACTTGCCGAATTCTCGAAGTCTTCGGTTATAGAGACCGAATATGTCCTTAAATGAAGCCTTACAAAGGTTGGAGACCTTGACTTTATTTATATCTTCTCCGGTGTTTTTGATTCTGGAAATATCGGTGATGATGTCCTTTATATCAACATCTGAAATCTCTTTTGTATCACAGCCATTCTTTTTAAGAGTATCTTTTATAAGAGGTTCATTCAGAATATCCCTTATAAGCCTGTATTTAAAGCCCTCATCTGCAATACTTAAGTTTTGTTTTCCGGATTTGCTTTGACGAATTATCTGATAAAAAACAGAATGAAAAGTTCCGAAGTTGACCTCAGGATAAGAACTATCCGTGAGTTTATAGAATCTTTGCTGCATCTCGATGGCAGCTGCTTTGGTAAAAGTAATGACAAGAATTCGCGAAGGATCTTCATGCATCTCTTCAATGAGATACAGTAGCCTTTGCACTATCACAAAGGTTTTGCCGCTTCCGGGTCCCGCAATGACCATTGCGGGACCCTTATGATGCCTGATGGCATCTGATTGAGCAGCATTACCTATAACGCCATTACCCTGTGCGTTATTATTTTTCAAGTAATTCAATTCCTTTTTTAATTCTCTTAATAGTCTCTTCCTTGCCGATGACCTCCATAAGCTCTGTAGCTCCGCAGGGAGTCATCTCTTTCCCTGAAACTGCGATTCTTACAGGCCAAAGAACATATCCGTTCTTGTACTCATGCTCCTTGATGTAATCTGAAAGCATTGCATAAAGAGCATCGTTTGTGTAATCCTCATGTGCCTCAAGAAGTGGAAGCACCTCTTTGAGAACTGCCAGGGAAGTCTCCTCGTTGGTCTTCATCTTCTTGTGAGCATAGATTGCTGTGTCATAAGAAGGAAGCTCATTGAAGAAATCTACCATATCCTTGATATCAGGGAAGATCTCAATTCTGGTCTTAACCATATTTGAGATCATCTTAAGCTTATCATCGCTCTTAAGTGCGGGAACAGTTATAGCCTCCTCAAGATAAGGCTTAGCCATCTCGAAGAACTTGTCCTCATCCATAGCCTTGAGATACTCGCCGTTCATCCACTTAAGCTTGGTAAAATCAAATACCGCAGGGGACTTGCTGATTCTGTGGTAGTCAAACTTCTTGATAAGGTCTTCAAGACTCATGATCTCATTGTTGTCCTCAGGAGACCAGCCAAGAAGAGCAACGAAGTTAACAACTGCCTCTGTAAGGAAGCCCTGCTCGATAAGATCCTCAAATGAAGAATGTCCGGATCTCTTGGAAAGCTTGTGATGATCCTCATCTGTTATAAGAGGACAGTGAATATACTTAGGCACTTCCCATCCGAAAGCATCATACAGTCTGTTGTACTTAGGTGATGAAGAAATGTACTCATTACCTCTTACTACGTGGGTGATGCCCATAAGGTGATCATCTACAACGTTAGCAAAATTGTATGTAGGGAATCCGTCTGACTTGATAAGGATCATGTCATCCAGTTCCTTGTTCTCAACGGTTACATCTCCGTAAAGTTCGTCGTGGAAGGTTGTTGTTCCCTCTGTAGGATTGTTCTGTCTTACTACAAAAGGCTTGCCCTCAGCCAGGTTCTTCTCAATCTCTTCCTTGGAAAGATGGAGACAGTGCTTGTCATAGAAGCTGATCTCCTTCTTGCCGCCGTTACCGTCATCAATCTCCTGAACAAGGCTTGCAAGTCTCTCCTGGTCGCAGAAGCAGTAATAAGCCTCACCCTTGTCGATGAGTTCCTTGGCATATTTCATGTAGATGCCGGCCTTCTGTCTCTCACTCTGTACATAAGGTCCGCAGCCCTTGTCCTTATCGGGACCCTCATCATGAATAAGTCCTGTTTTCTCAAGGGTTCTGTATATGATCTCTGTAGCGCCTTCTACATAACGCTCCTGGTCTGTATCCTCAATTCTAAGGAGGAAATCTCCGCCTTCGTGTTTAGCGATCAAAAACTCATAAAGTGCTGTTCTTAAGTTTCCCACATGCATACGGCCGGTTGGGCTGGGTGCATATCTAGTACGAATCTTAACCATAATTACTCCAATCTAAAATAATAGCTTATTATTAAACCGAATTATAATTCTAGCACAATAGATTTATTTTTCAATGAAGAATTTACTTTGTGCCTGTTGAGCCAAAACCACCGCGGTCCTGTCCCTCAAGATGCTCACATTCCTCAAAAAGTATCTGAGGCTGATTCTCCATGATCCTGAACTGGCAGATACGATCATTGAAACTGATGTGAGTATCCCTCATGGCAATTACAGGAACAAACCACTGATCATTATCTCCGCAATAGGAATGATCGATAACTCCCATATGATTAGCCTGGATAACTCCGAAATTTTTGAAAGTGGAGCTTCTGGGAACCACATGAGCTTCATAGCCCTCAGGGATCTCCATGGCTACTCCGAGAGGAATAAGCTTAAACTCTCCCTGCTTAAGATCCACGTCCTCAGCACTTCTAAGGTCGATCCAGTCGGACTTGCCATCGATATACTGAAGCCTCTCAAGCTTATCGTTAAAATATTTGATCTTGATTCTTTTTTCCATACCTATAAAAATCCCCTTGATATATATTTATTCTACACTTACTACTTTGTAGTCTTTTTCTTCAACTGCCTTCTTAAGTGTCTCGTTATCAACTTCAGAAGAAAGAGTAACAACTGCGGTGCCCTTCTCGTGGCTCACAACAGCCTCGCTTACTCCATCAAGAGCTTCAAGAGCCTTCTTAACATTAGCCTCGCAGTGACCACACATCATTCCTTCAATAGTCATAGTCTTTGTCATGGATTTAACCTCGCTTTCGTTTACAACTTGTTCTATTTTATCATTATTTGCCAATTCTTTGCTATCGCCTTTTAGTATAATATCCGTAACCGGGTCTTTTACAGGCACATCCCTGGATGAATCATGGATGTCAAAAAGATTGAGCCTAAGGGCATTGGTTACTACAAGGAAGCTTGAAACACTCATGGCTGCCGCACCAAACATGGGATTCAGGGCCCATCCGAAGAGATGGATAAAGGCTCCGGCCGCCAGAGGTATTCCGATAATATTGTAAAAGAATGCCCAGAAAAGATTCTCATGGATATTCTTAAGGGTCTTCTTGGATAATCTGATGGCAGCAGGTACGTCCATAAGGCTGTTTCTCATGAGCACCACATCCGCTGCGTCTATGGCAATATCCGTTCCTGCGCCGATGGCAATTCCGGTATCGGCTCTTGTAAGGGCGGGAGCATCATTGATTCCATCCCCTACCATGGCAACTTTGCCGTATTTCTGGAGCTCTTTTATGGCAGCTTCCTTCTGTCCGGGATAAATTTCAGCAATTATCTTATCGACTCCGGCTTCCTGACCGATGGCTCTTGCAGTGCCTTCGTTATCTCCCGTAAGCATAACCACATAAAGTCCCATGTTCTTGAGCTCTTTTATGGCAGCACGGGAATCATCCTTGATGGTATCGGAAACAGCGATTATACCAAGAAGCCTTCTGTCTATTGCGTAAAATACCGGGGTTCTTCCGTTAGCTGCAAGAGCCTCAGCCTTTTCTTTGAGTTCTGAGTAAACAGGAGCATACTGCTCGACAAATCCAAGGTTACCGCCATAGATATTGTGACCGTTCAGCACAGCTTTAAGACCTTTTCCCGGAATAGCTTCAAAGTCTGTAACCTCAATATCTTCATCCTCGTCGTCCTCATAGGGATGAAGGTCCTTGATATAGGAGTTAATAGCCTTAGCAAGAGGATGTTCACTTCTTGATTCCAGGATTCCCGCAATCTTAACAAGCTCATCCTCAAGATTATTTAAAAGAGAATAGCCGCTGCTGGTAAGGGCTTCAGCAGGGAAAATATCTGTAACAATAGGCTCTCCCTTGGTGATGGTGCCGGTCTTATCAAGAGCAATGATCCTTGCTTTTCCGGCATTTTCCAGGGAAGCTGCTGTTTTAAACATAATTCCGTTTTTGGCACCAACGCCGTTGCCAACCATAATAGCCACCGGAGTAGCCAGTCCCAGAGCGCAGGGACAGCTGATAACCAATACCGCTATAGCTCTTGAAAGGGCAAAGCCAAACTCCTGTCCCACCAAAAGCCAGATAAACATTGTCAAAAGTGCAATGATGATAACCACAGGAACAAAGACAGAAGCCACCTTATCCGCGATTTTCGCGATGGGAGCCTTGGTGGCAGCAGCATCGCTGACCATCTGGATGATCTGTGAAAGTGTTGTATCATTTCCAACCCTTGTGGCTCTGCATTTGATAAATCCTGCCTGATTGATGGTAGCAGCAGAAACCTCATCTCCCAGAGCCTTATCTACAGGGATACTTTCTCCCGTAAGGGCGGATTCATTGATGGCACTGTTACCCTCAATTACAACACCGTCCACCGGCACAGCTTCTCCGGGCCTTACCGTAAACACATCTCCGGCCTTAACCTCTGTAATCTCAACAGTCTTCTCAGTGCCGTCCTCAAGGATGATATTGGCGGTCTTAGGAGCCAGCTTCATAAGTCCCTTGATGGCATCTGTGGTCTTACCTTTGCTTCTGGCTTCAAGGGTCTTGCCTACAGTAATGAGGGTAAGGATCATGGCTGCACCCTCAAAATAAAACTCATTCATAAGGGCTTTTGCGCCTTCCATATCCCCTGCTCCCTGCCTCATAGCCATAATGATAAGAGCTACAGTGCTATAGACAAAAGAAGCAGCACTTCCCAGAGCAACCAGGGTGTCCATATTGGGAGCGGCATGAATAGCCGATTTAAATCCGCTGATAAAAAACTTCCTGTTTATGATCATGACGATAAGAGCAAGGAGCATCTGAATCAGGCCCATAGCCACATGATTATCTGCAATAAATCCAGGCAGCGGCAGTCCAAACATCATATGTCCCATGGAAAAATACATAAGAACAACAAGAAATACTAAAGACAGAGTGAGCCTTCTAAGAAGCAAAGGAGTTTCCCTGTCGGATAAAACATCCTCTATTTCCTCCACGCTCTCTTTCATAATGGAAGCTCCGTAGCCGGCGTCCTCAACAGCTTTTATAATATCAGCTTCGCTGGCACTTCCTTCAACTCCCATTGAATTGGTAAGGAGATTAACATTACATGCTGATACTCCGGGAACTGTGCTTACTGCCTTCTCGACTCTGGCCTGACATGCAGCGCAGCTCATTCCGGTAATCATATACTTATCCATTTATACAATCCTCTTATATTATTAAATTGTACGCAACCAATTTATAATAATCCTTTATAAATAATTTTACAATACCAAACTATTATTTAGCAAAGAAAAAGGTTTTACTGTACAATAAAAAGGTATATGGGAGGTAAAAAAATGACAAAAATATTTTTACATGATAACTGGAAATTCAGACGCTGTGATCAGGACTCCTTCTTCAAAGCCACTGTTCCCGGATCTGTATTTCAGGACCTTTTAGACAACGGACTTATGGAGGATCCTTATTATCGCGATAATGAGGACAAGGCAAAAGAGCTCATGAAATACGATTATGAATATGTAAATGAGTTCTCCTCTTCTGTTTATTGTGATCTTGCTAATGCCGATGAGGTATTTCTCAGATTCAATATGGTGGATACCGTTGCAGATATCTATCTCAATGATTCTCTTCTTGGTTCCTGCAAGAATATGCATTTAGCCTATGAATATCCTGTTAAGAACCTGCTTAAGGATAACAACGTGTTGAGGGTTGTTTTCCATTCCCCTGTTAACTATATCAAAGAGCAATTCAAAAAAGACCCACTTCTTGGAACCGAGGACTGTACCAGAGGCTTCCCTCATCTCAGAAAAGCCCACTACATGTTTGGCTGGGACTGGGGCCCAAGGCTTGCGGACATGGGTCTTCAGAGATCAGTTTCTCTTGAATTCCATGAAAAGGCAAGACTCTCAGATTTTTATATTATCCAGGACCATACTGATGGTGTAACTCTTAAGCTCACCGGAAGTTCTCAGATTTTAGCACATAACGTATCAGGCAGCAGCTTTTTAGTTAAATACACTGTTACAGATCCCGATGGCAATGTTCTCGGAAAAGACATTCCTGTCCATGAGCAGTTCAAAATCTCTGAGCCAAGGCTCTGGTGGCCCAATGGCTATGGGGACCAGCCCCTTTATACCATCGAGATAGCTCTTTACGATAATGAGACCGGTAAAGTTCTTGACAGTCAGAATAGGCGCATCGGCCTCAGGACTATGGAGATTTCTACAGAAAAAGATGAATATGGCAGCGAGTTTGCCCACAAGGTAAACGGAGTAAAGATCTTTGCCATGGGTGCTGATTACATCCCTCAGGACAACCTTCTTCCAAGGGTTAACAAAGAGCGCACCCGCACTCTTCTTCATCACTGTAAGGATTCCAACTTCAACTGTATAAGAGTCTGGGGCGGCGGATATTATCCCGAGGATGACTTTTTTGATATCTGTGATGAACTGGGCCTTGTGGTATGGCAGGATCTTATGTTTGCCTGCGCAGTATACAGACTCACTGATGAATTCGAAAGAACCATCACAGAAGAGATCTATCAGAATGTTACCAGAATCAGACACCATGCCAGCCTTGGCCTTTGGTGCGGCAACAATGAGATGGAATTATTCGTAGGTCAGGAACACTGGGGTGCCAAGCACACTCTTAAGTCTGATTATGTGAAGATGTATGAGTATCTTTTCCCTAGGCTTCTTAAGAATCTTGATCCACAAACCTTCTATTGGTGCGCATCCCCTTCATCCGGCGGCGGCTTCGATGACCCCAACGATGAAAACCGCGGAGATGCCCATTACTGGGAGGTATGGCACGGCAACCAGCCTTTCACAGCCTACAGACAGTTCCATTTCCGCTATCTCTCAGAATTTGGTTTCCAGTCCTTCCCTTCTGTAAAGACCATCGAAACATTTACAGAACCGGCAGACAGAAACATTTTTTCCTATGTTATGGAAAAGCATCAGAGAAACAACACAGCTAACGGCAAGATCATGAACTATATGAGCCAGATCTTCCTGTATCCTGAATCTCTGACGGATGTGGTTTATTATTCTCAGCTGCTCCAGGCAGAGGCCATCAAATACGGTGTTGAGCACTTCAGAAGAAACAGGGGCCGCTGCATGGGCACAGTTTACTGGCAGCTTAACGACTGCTGGCCCGTTGCTTCCTGGGCCTCTATTGATTACTACGGCAGATGGAAGGCACTTCAGTATTATGCAAAAAGATTCTTCGCTCCCCTGCTCATATCCTGCGAGGAAAGAGGATTCCTGGATCAATGCGTAAGTGTAAATGATGAGATCGATGAGCTTATTACCTCCATCCGTCTCTATGTAAGCAACGAGACAAGGAAAAACAGAGATGTGATCGCTCTCTGGCAGCTCAGAGACAGTAAAGCTGATGTGATCAGGGAGGAAAGCTCTCTTCTTACCGTTGAAGCTCTCAGCTCCGAATTTGTTAAGGAAGAAGTTTTTAATGACATTGATATACATGAGAATTATGTAAGCTACGCATTGATCGACCATGATACAGAGGAGCTTTTGTCAGAGGGCACAGTACTGTTCTGTCCTCCCAAGCACTTTAATTTCGCAGATCCTGCGCTTACAGTTACCGTTAAAGGTGATGAAATAACTGTATCATCTACCGCTTATGCCAAGAGCGTTGAGATTCGCAATGAGAATGATGATCTGATTCTCTCCGATAACTATTTTGACTTAAATGCAGATTCCAAGACTGTTAAGGTTCTCAGCGGAAACCCGGAAAACATTACTGTAAGAAGCATCAAACGCAATAATTGACCTATTTTAGATAATATGTGATAAGCAGCCGCAGTCACAAACTACTAAAATACTTGAAGGATAAGAGTAATTCTTATCCTTCTTTTTTATTTGAAACACTTGGAGGTATGTAAAAAATATGAAAAAGAAATATTTAGCGGGGGCTATGATCATGGCAACAATCATTACCGGCTGCGGAAATGCAGCAACAATAGCTACAGAGGAGGTTCCTGCTGCTGAGGCATCCGTAGAAGCTACTGTAGAGGAGGCAGCTGAGGCATCCGTAGCGGAGGCCGCTTCAGAGGATACTTCAGAAGAGGCTGTTCCCGAGGGGATTCAGGAAGCCATCAACCAGGAGACCTCATATTCAGAGGAGGCTTCTGAAGCTTCATCGGAAGAAACCAGAGAAGCTACTGCAGAGATAGGCGATTTAGTTCTTCCCAAGTATACGGCTTTAAGAACCGATGAAGCAGGAGTTATCGAAAGAATCACTTACACAACTTATGATTATGCCGGTGATGAACACGAGTATACCAAGGAGGCCAATGTATATCTCCCTTACGGCTACAGCGAGGATAAAAAGTATAATGTCATCTATCTTATGCATGGTATCGGCGGTGATGAAGACGAATGGGGAATGAACAAGAGTACTTCAAGAGTTAAGGCTATTATGGATAACCTGGCATATTATGGTGACATCGAGGGCTTTATCGTTGTTACTCCCAACGGAAAATCTATCGACGTTGGAAACTCAACAGGTAACGCCACAGACTCCTTCTATCGCTTTGGAAAAGAGCTCAGAAATGACCTTATTCCATACATTGAATCACACTACAGCACTTATGCGGATTATGACGAAAACGGCTATGATATGTCCGCTTCAAGAGATCACAGAGCTATGGCCGGTCTTTCAATGGGTGGAATGCAGACAATAAACATCGGTATCGGAGAATGTCTTGATCTCTTCTCCTACTTTGGCGCTTTCTCAGCAGCTCCTACAAGCAATGGCGCTGCCAAGACCGCAGCTACTATAGATGCCAGCGAGTATGAAGTTCACTACTTCTATAACATTTGTGGAATTCAGGACAGGGTTGCCTACGGCGCTGCATCTGCCGCTGCCAAAACAATCCCGGTTCTTTCAAAGAAGCTTGTGGAAGGCGAAAACTATATGTGGCAGGAGCTTCCCGGTCAGCACGACTTTAAGATCTGGTATCTTGGTTTTTATAACTTTGCTCAGCTCGTATTTAAATAAAAAATAATCACAGATAAACAGCTTGCAACTTAACGTTACAAGCTGTTTATCATTTCTTCCATTTCATCCCAGTTAACTTCTTTTAACAGCTTATCAAGCTTGTCAAAATACTCTTTATCCTTTTCCGGAAGCTTATACATTTTTATATCCTCAAGGATCATTTCTATAGCATCATAGTCCATCTTGGGAACAAATTCCTTCAAAGCATTATATGCCCCCTGTAATTCCTCTTCAGATATGGGAGTCTTCTTCACAATCTTTTCCTTCTTGGGCACAGCATGGAGCTTATCCTTGTACTCTCTGTACATCTGCAAAAGCTCGCTGATATGCTCATCAAAGAACTGAATGTCATCACCTCTGCCGGCATTTTCAAGCTGTTCAGCAAGGTATGAAAGATGTGTGGCACCGATAATCCTTGCTGTACTCTTAAGGGCATGGACCTTGATGGTACAGAACTCGTAGTCACCGCCTTTATAAGCAGTCTCAATCTCTTTTGCCTTATCTTCAATTCCCAGCTCAAAGGAATGAAGGAACTTAAGGTAGGCATCGAGATTGCCGCAGTACTTGATACCATCATTGAGCTTGATGCCATCGATATTTCTTAAAGCTTCTACAACCTCCTTGTTGTCCTCGTCCTCCAACTCGCTGAAGGCCTCATCATTTGAATGTTCGAAGTCCTCATAGTTCTTGAGAAGGCCAACAGGAAGGTATTTAAGAATAGTTTCTTCCAATGTTTTTCCTTCCACAGGTTTAGGCAGATAGTCATCGAAACCTGCGCTTTTATAAAATGCTGCACCGCCGTTCATAACATTGGCTGTTAAGGCGATGACAGGTATCTGAATATTCTTTTCCCTGATTCTCTTTAAAGTCTCAACGCCATCCATTCCCGGCATCATGTGATCAAGAATAATAAGGTTAAAGGCTGCCTTTCCTAGCTTCTCAAGGCATTCCTTGCCGCTGAGTGCCAGAGTAAGCTTAAGCCCTGTTTTTCTAAGAAGTCCTTCAATAACCTTGAGGTTCATGTCGTTATCATCTACCACAAGAACTCTTGCTTCCGGAGCATAAAAAGCAGGAACGTACTCATCTTTTTCTTTTATAAGCGTCTCTGTCAGATCACCAATAGGTGAATTATCAACTATTCCCTGCTCCAGTACAAAGAAGAATCTTGAGCCCTCTCCTACCTTACTCTCAACCATAAGGTCGCCGCCCAGTATATGGCAGAACTGGTGGGAAATATGAAGTCCAAGGCCTGTTCCCTGAATAGAGGAGTTTTTGTCCTCATCAAGTCTCTCAAAAGCCTCAAAGATCTTATCAAGCTTATTCTTTTCAATGCCTATACCTGTATCTTCAACAGCGAAATAAACACTGCACTTATTCTTTTGTCTGTACACCAGCGAAACTGTCAGCTTGATCTTACCGGAATCGGTATACTTAATTGCATTGGACAAAAGGTTGATAAGCACATGCTTGATCTTGCCATCGTCACCGTATAACCAGGTGGGAAGCTGCGGATCGATATCTGTTTCAAAATATAGATCCTTTTCTTTTGTCCTTATCTTAAACATTGTGGTAATAGAACCTAAAAACTGTCTTGTATCATAATTCTGTTCCACAAGACTCATTTTACCTGATTCAATCTTGGAAACATCCAGGACATCATTTATAAGCCCCAACAGATGAAGGGATGCATTCTTTATATCATGGGCATAGCCTGTGACAGATTCCGAATATTTAATAGGAACTCCTGCTGTATCCTCCCTAAGAATCATCTCATCCATTCCAAGAATGGTATTAATAGGAGTTCTGATTTCATGGGACATGTTGGCAAGGAATCTTGACTTGGCTGTATTGGCCCTGTCCGCTTCCTCCTTGGCAGCTATTGTCATTTCATAGTGTTTATCAATAACTCTGTGATAACTGGATACCATCCACATTCCATAGGATACAGCCAGAATCAGGAAGCTTGTGGAGATCAGTATTATTCTGAAAAGAAACGCAAATGCATAATGACGGACACTCTCCATGCTTATATCTATGCCCGCATAAGCAACACATTTTCCCGTGGAATCAAAGATCGGTTCGTAAGCAGTTAAAAGCCAGCCATATTCTCCTTTGGCTTCTATCAGATCAATTCTTTCACCATTTAACAACTCGCTCTTATACTGTAAAAAAGCGTCTTCAAAAGGAATAAGTTCACCAACACGCCCATTGGGACCAAAAGTAGGATCTGTATCAAAAATGATATGAGCACCATCTTCCCTTATCTGATAAATATATCCATAAACAGCGTCAGGAGTATTTCCTACAACGGCTTCAATGGTACTGTACGCAAAAAGATAGCTCTCCGGAGCGTCAGAAACCAAAAACTGATCCCTGACATAATCATTAATCTGATCTCCGATAACAGCCCTGCTGACAAGCTTTGCTCCGCCCTTAGCCAGATTAGCCCTGTCTTCCCTGCACCTGATGGTATAAAGCGAAACACTTATCCATGCTATAGCCACGGTAAGAGCAAGGGCGATAAAGGCAAGAAGAACCAAAAGCCTTGTCCTTACTCTCTCTCTGTTGGCGGGGTCCCAGTTATCTGCACCCTCATCAAGCCCCATATGGGAAGCCCATATCTCATTAGATATATTCTTGGGTATAAGTTTGAATATTACCAGTGAAATGGCCAAAGTAAAAAACTTATCAATGAAACTGAAAATATTACCTGCCACTAAGAAAGATATAATACTGTTAAGCCCGGTATTCTCATTAAGAAAATTAGTGATCCATGCAATGGTAGGCTGACAAGGAGCACCGGCCAGACCATATTCAATAATGACTCCCAAAGTTCCTGTAATAATAGACAGGGAAATATAGAAAAAGAGCTTATCTGTCTTCTCTTTACCTCTTCTTCTGTAGAAAAACATTGAAGTCATTATTGCTGTTACAACATTTACAATGGAAAAATATAAAGAATATTCATAGAAAGTTCCGGTAATGACATTGGAAGTAAGAGCCGTCAGAATACTGAAGAAAAGCCCACACTCTCTTGCTACAACGATGGTTCCGATAGCATTGAGATAAAGGGGCAGATCAAAGGCATAATCCAGCTCCATGGCGATAGCATTAATAAAAACGCCAAGTATTGATATTACGAGGCATTCTAATATTACCTTATTGATCTTGATCTGTTTTTTACAGCAATCCCCCATTTAAAACCTCTACAACACGATATTTTGAACACCATTAATTAGTATAACACAAATGGTGGGAACTGTAATAACAATTCCCACCACTATAGTAACATATTAAGACTGGTTCTGTTTTTCTACGATCTTCTCGCCGCAGTAGATCTCACGAAGCTTGGGCTTGTCGATCTTACCTGTGGCATTTCTTATAACATTTGCAAATATGATCTTTCTGGGTCTCTTATATCTTGGAAGATCAACACAGAAGCGCTCTACTTCCTCTTCTGTCATGGTCATTCCTTCTTTGACCTGAATGATGGCTGCTGCGATCTCACCGAGACGAGCGTCCTGAAGTCCGATTACAGCTGCATCATGAATCTTATCATTCTTGGCAAGGAAGCTCTCGATCTGTACAGGATAAAGGTTCTCGCCTCCGGAAATGATAACGTCCTTTTTACGGTCTACAAGGAATATGAAGCCTTCCTCGTCCTGACGTGCCATATCACCTGTAAAGAGCCATCCGTCCTTAAGGATCTCAGCGGTAGCCTCAGGATTCTTGTAATATTCAACCATGACTCCGGGGCCCTTGACGCAAAGCTCACCGATCTCGCCCTGCTTAACTACATTGCCATCCTCATCAACGATCTTGGCCTTCCATCCATATCCCGGAACACCGATGGCGCCGACCTTGCGGACATTCTCCATTCCAAGATGTACGCAGCCGGGTCCTGTGGACTCTGACAAACCATAGTTGGTATCGTACTTGTGATTAGGGAAGTACTCAAGCCATCTTCTGATAAGACTCGGCGGAATAGGCTGAGCACCGATGTGCATCAGACGCCACTGACTTAAGTGATAATCCTTTAAGTTAAGCTTGCCGCTGTCAAGAGCAGCCAGTATATCCTGAGCCCAGGGCACCAGAAGCCATACGATAGTACATTCTTCCTCAGAAACTGCTCGAAATACTGCTTCAGGTGAATTACCCTTCAAAAGAACAGCTCTGCTTCCTGTGTATAATGAGCCAAACCAGTGCATCTTGGCACCTGTATGATACAGAGGCGGAATGCAGAGGAAGTTGTCCTCATGGGTTGTCTCATGATGCATAGCTTCCATTTTTGCTGACTGCATAAGGGCTGTGTGAATATGCAGGATAGCCTTGGGGAAGCCTGTGGTTCCCGATGAGAAATAAATTGCTGCCTCATCTTTATCTTCTATAAGAACTCTTGGTGCAACTGATGAACTGTTGGAAACCTGTCTGTAGTAGTCATCCGCATAGGATGGGCACTGATCTCCAACATAGAAAATAAGAGTATCCTTCTTGATCTTCTCTGCAATATCCTCAATTCTTCCAATGAACTCAGGTCCATAGAAAAGAACATCTGAATCTGAGGCTTTTAAACAATAATCAATCTCTTCAGCTGTGAATCTGAAGTTGAGAGGAACCGCAATGGCACCGGACTTAAGGATTCCAAAATAAATAGGAAGCCACTCCAGGCAGTTCATAAGAAGGATGGCACATTTCTGTCCCTTCTTGATACCTCTCTCAATAAGCATATTTGCAACTCGGTTGGCCTTCTCATCGAAAACCGACCAGGTTATCTGTCTTCTGTAATAGGCTGTGGAAGTTGGCTGGATAAGCTCGTATTCTTTCCAGGTAACCCTCTGCTCTTCCTTGATCTCGGGATTGATCTCCACAAGAGCAACTTCGTCCCCATACAATTTGCTATTACGCTCTAGTAAATCTGTTATTGGCATTTACTTTAACCCTCCTTTAGCGCACAAAAGTGCTAAAGTAAAGTATACTAGCTTTTGTAAAAAAGGTCAAACGGTCAATTGGAAAAATACTTGATTTTATGCACTTTATCCATTATTCTAGATAGTAGCCGCTTTATCGCTTTAAATCACCATAAAGCTGTTTTTTACGGCTTAAAATATGTTTGGGTAGGAGGTTTTTAATGGAAAAAAATGCTAACAAGCAGCTTATGCTTGGTAATAAAGCTGTAGCCCGTGGTCTCTATGAAGCCGGCGTATGCTTTATTTCAAGTTATCCGGGAACTCCCAGTACGGAAGTTACCGAAGAGGCTGCCAAATATGATGAAATCTACTGTGAGTGGGCTCCCAACGAGAAGGTTGCCATGGAATCTGCTTTCGGCGCATCTCTTGCTGGCAGAAGAGCTTTTTGCGCCCAGAAGCACGTTGGACTTAACGTTGCAGCGGACCCACTTTACACAATGTCCTATACAGGCGTAAACGCAGGTCTTGTTATCGTTGTTGCTGATGATGCCGGCATGCACTCATCTCAGAACGAGCAGGATTCCCGTCACCACGCCATCGCAGCTAAGGTTCCTATGCTGGAGCCCTCTGATTCTGCCGAGGCTCTTGAGTTTACCAAGCTTGCCTATGAACTTTCAGAAAAATACGATACTCCTGTACTTCTTAAGATGTGTACCAGAGTAGCACATTCTCAGTCTATTGTAGAACCGGGAGAAAGAACTGTTCCTGACTTTAAGTATGAAAAGAATATTGCCAAGTATGTTATGACTCCTGCCAATGCCAAAAAGCGTCATCCAATCGTTGAGCAGCGCACAGCAGATCTCATTGCATATGCAGAAGAAGCTCCCGTCAACCGAGTTGAAATGGGTGATACCAAGATCGGAATCATCACAAGCTCCACTTCATATCAGTATGTAAAAGAAGTATTCGGCGATTCAGCATCTGTACTTAAGCTTGGTATGATCAATCCTCTTCCTGTAAAAAAGATCAAGGATTTTGCAGCTAAAGTTGAAAAACTCTATGTTGTTGAGGAGCTTGATCCCATCATTGAGAATCATGTTAAACAGCTGGGTATTGAGGTTTCAGGAAAAGATCTTCTTCCTATCTGTGATGAATTTTCACAGACACTTATTGCTAACGCTTTTGGCAAAGAAGTACCTTCCTCATCAGCTATTGAAGATCAGATTCCGGGCCGTCCTCCTGTTATGTGCGCAGGATGCCCTCACAGAGGACTTTTCTATACTCTTAAGAAAAATAACTGCACCGTTCTCGGAGATATCGGCTGCTATACACTTGGTTCCGCTCCTCCGCTTGGTGCAATAGAGATGACTCTTTGCATGGGCGCTTCTATCGGAGCTCTTCACGGCTTCAACAAGGTACGAGGCCAGGAATCCGAGCACAAGACTGTTGCTGTTATCGGTGATTCAACCTTTATGCATTCAGGTATGACAGGTCTTGCCAACGTAGCTTACAACCAGTCCAACTCCACTATCGTCATCGTTGACAACTCCATCACCGGAATGACAGGACATCAGCAGAACCCCACCACAGGCTACAACATCAAGGGAGAGCCTGCCGGCAAGGTTAATCTCGAAGCCCTTTGCAAAGCTATGGGCTTTGAAAGAGTTCGTGTTGTTGATCCCTATAACCTGGAGGAGTGTGACAAGGTCGTTAAAGAAGAACTTGCCGCAGATGCTCCTTCAGTAATCATTTCAAGAAGACCCTGCGCTCTTCTTAAGTATGTTAAGCACAATCCTCCACTTAAGGTAAATACCGATAAGTGTGTAGGCTGCAAGTCCTGTATGAGAATTGGCTGTCCTGCTGTTTCCATGAAGGATGGCAAAGCTAACGTAGACTTTACACTTTGCGTTGGCTGCAATGTATGCTCACAGCTTTGCCCTGTCGGAGCATTTGAATCACAGGAAAAGGAGGCCTAAAGCCATGGAGACTAAGAATATAATGATCGTGGGCGTTGGCGGACAGGGCTCACTTCTTGCAAGTAAATTACTGGGACATCTTCTTATGTCCCAGGGTTATGACGTAAAGGTCTCAGAAGTTCACGGAATGAGCCAGAGAGGCGGAAGCGTTGTTACCTACGTAAGATACGGAGAAAAAGTTTACTCTCCTGTTATCGATAAAGGCGAAGCTGATTACATCGTATCCTTCGAGCTTCTGGAGGCCGCAAGATGGCTTCCCTTCCTTAAAAAGGATGGCCAGATCGTAACTAATACTCAGCAGATCGATCCTATGCCTGTTATTACAGGTGTAGCTGAATATCCTGAGGATCTTGTAAACAAATTAAAGGCTACCGGCGCCAAGGTAGATGCTCTTGATTGTCTCTCTCTTGCTGAGGAGGCAGGCTCTTCCAAGGCAGTTAACATCGTTCTTCTGGGAAGACTCTCACACTACTTCGCTCTTCCTGAGGAAGCATGGATGAAGTCACTGGAAGCCAATGTTCCCGCCAAGTTCCTTGATATGAACAAGAAGGCTTTCGAGCTTGGAAAAAACTTCGCTAATTAAAAACGCTATATAAATATATGGGAGGAGCCACATGGAAAGGTATTACCAAAAAGAAATCGAATGCGCACCTATAGAGGAGCTTAGGAGCATTCAGACAGAAAAGCTTAAAAAGCAGGTTCAGCATGTTTGGGATAATGTTCCCTACTATCGTAAAAAAATGGAGGAAAAAGGCGTTAAGCCCGAGGATATCCAGTCAGTGGATGACCTTGGCAAGCTCCCTTTCCTTTCCAAAAAAGATTTAAGAGATGCATATCCTTACGGACTTCTTGGTAAGCCCCTTAAGGACTGCGTAAGAATCCAGTCAACATCCGGAACCACCGGCAAGCGAGTTGTAGCTTTTTATACTCAGCATGATATCGACCTCTGGGAAGATTGCTGCGCAAGAGCTATCACTGCTGCAGGCGGAACAGATGAGGATGTATGCCAGGTTTCCTATGGTTATGGCCTTTTCACCGGCGGCCCCGGACTTAATGGCGGCTCCCACAAAGTTGGATGCCTTACCATCCCCACCAGCTCAGGTAATACCGACAGACAGATAATGTTCATCAATGACCTTTCTGCTACTATCCTGTGCTGCACTCCCAGTTACGCTGCTTACCTTGCAGAGCGTTTTAAGGAGCTGGGCTACGGTCCTAATGATATCTCACTTAAGGCCGGTATTTTCGGCGCTGAGGCATGGAGTGAGGAAATGAGGGCTGACATTGAGAAGACTCTCGGTATCAAAGCTTTTGATATCTATGGTCTCACAGAGCTCTCAGGTCCCGGTGTTGCCTTTGAATGTTCTGCTCAGGGCGGAATGCACATCAATGAAGATCACTTCATCGCAGAGATCATTGATCCCGACACAGAGGAAGTTTTACCTGAAGGTTCCCAGGGCGAATTAGTATTTACAGCTATCGACAAGGAAGCCTTCCCTATGATCAGATACCGCACAAGAGATATCTGCAAGCTTTCAAGAGAAAAATGCTCCTGCGGCAGAACTCTTATCAAGATGGCTAAGCCTATGGGACGTTCTGATGACATGCTTATCATCAGAGGTGTCAACGTATTTCCGAGCCAGATCGAGACAGTACTTCTCAACAATGGCTATGCTGCTAACTACCAGATCGTTGTTGATCGTGTTAACAACACAGATACACTGGATGTTCAGGTTGAAATGACTCCTGAGATGTTCACTGATAATGTCGGTGAGGTTGAGGAGCATCAGAAGAAGCTTTCAGAAGGTCTTAAGTCCATGCTTGGAATCAAGGCTAAGGTTTCTCTCCTGGCACCTAAATCCATCGCCCGCAGCGAAGGAAAGGCTGTCCGCGTAATTGATAAGCGTAAGATCTGATGATAAACTATTATTAGAGACTTTAATAGCAACAGGAAAGGGGATACAAATATGAGTATCAAGCAGATTTCCGTTTTCTTAGAGAATAAGCCCGGCACTCTCAAAAAGCTTACAAGTGTCATGGCCAAGAACAAAATAGACATGCGTGCCACATCCCTGGCTGAGACCAAAGATTTCGGTATTGCCAGGATCATCGTTGATGATGCCCTGGATGCAGTTAACACCCTTAAGGAGAATGATTTCGTAGCAAGCCTCACATCAGTTCTTGCTATTGAAATTCCTGATGAAGCAGGCGGACTGGACAAGCTCCTGGAAGTTTTTGCAGACGCTCAGGTTAACATCGAGTACATGTATGCTTTCCCGGGTAAGGGAACCAGCTCCCATGCTTACATGATCTTCCGTGTAGCAGATACCAAGGCTGCGGAAGCTAAGCTTGTAGGTAAGGGGCTTAAGATCTTAACTCAGGAAGATATCGCAAATATCTAATTAAGTAAAAGGGTTCTGACATACAGAAAAATGTCAGAACCCTTTTTATTTTTCCGGATCACTCAACCATGGCAAAAGCCCTGCAAAATGCTGCAGGGCTTTACCAATAGTTTAGTTATAATCTTATTATCCGAAGATCAGCTTAAAGATATCTAAGCGCATTGTACTGATACTGAATCTTGCCGTCTTACTTCCTATAGTCTTCTCTTTGTCTCCTGTTACAAGGATTGTTGCAGTTCCTTTTTTCACATTGTTGATATAGCTTACAGTATAATCAGCAGGATCGACATCAACCCATTTTTTGTTGACCTTTACCATAACACGGATTTCGGGTTCAATCTCGTAACCGGTATACTCCTGTTTTGCAACAGATACGTCTTTACCATTTTTCTTATCCTTAGCCACTATCTTAGCTTTGGTAAGGTCAATGGATCCGGCAACTCTTCTTACTACCTCATAGGTTCCTTCAGCAGTAGTATTTGTATAATTGCCCTTACCGGTTACCACTATCCTTACTGTCTTGGAGTTTTCACCTTCCGCAAGAGATAGCTTAGTTTTTGAGGTTATTTCCTTTTCACCTATGTAGTACTTGTAAGTGTAATCTGAGGTCTTAAGTTGTACACCGTCGAGAGATACATAAGGCTTAGACAAGTACTTGCCGGGTTTCTTATAGATCATCTGCGTTGCTTCTACCTTCGCTTTATCCATAGTAGCCTGAACTATATCGAATGTACCCTTGACTGCCTTATGGCCTTTGTAGTTGCCGATAAACTTAACGCTGTAAGAACCCTTGCCAACCTTCTTATTTGAAGAGTAGCTTGCTAAATAATCTCTGCCTTCCTTAAGAATCTCATCAGTACTTCTGTGTGCTGTTACGGTTATACCTGGCATAGCTCCGCGGACATTGTAGTAAATAGGCTTATCCGGGTCAGCTGTCTGCGTTGTTATATCCACTGCTTTATCCGGCTGTATTGTGAAATGCTTTACTACTGTTCCGTTATATGTTCCAATACCCTTTATCGTAACAGTTGCCTTGCCTGCAGAAATATTGCGGCTGTAGCTTACAAGGAAATCTGTATCTTTAGCAAGAGGTGTCTTACTGCTTCCTGCTGTAACCGTCAGCTCTCCTGCGGCATCCGCAGTAGTTACTTTAAGTTCAACAGCTTCACCGTTATATACGTGTGTCTCTGCCTTAAGGTTAACCTTGATGGCATTCTTTTTCTGTTCAGCCTTGCTTATAACCTTAACATTTACATCCTTTAAGGTTCCTGTAAAGTTGCCCTTACCTGTAATATCCGTTGTTGTGTCGGCCGTGATCTTACTCTTATTGCTTATATCACGGTCCTTACTTGTAAGCTTATATCCGCGGTATACAAGCACAGGATTAAGCTTTTGACCGCTTAACACTTTAATTTCATCAGCTCCGGCTATAAGACCCTTATCCATAGCTTCTTCAAGATCCGCCTGCAGGATGTAAAGCTCAAGTACCTTATTTGAATTATAGAATCCTTTACCGGATACCTTTATTGTTGCAGGTTTATTAGCCTTACTTACATTCTTGTTATTGCTATAGCTTACAGAATAATCGATGCCCTCCTTAAGATCGCCGTCTGCCTTGCTACTTACCCTAATGAGAGGATTTATAGCAGCGCCAGTGTATACAATCTCGTATCTGTCCAGCTCGTCGTTATAAGAAACTCCATCATATGGATCTTCAAAGAGCTCTACGAAGTATATTCCGAAGTCATCTTCGCCCGGTTCCTCCTTCGTCTTCCAGCCGGCATAGAGTATAAGGTCCTCATTTACAGGCGCGTTAAAGTCATATGCGTTCTCGCATTCCTTATCCGTGAACCAACCTGTAAACTTATATCCTTCCACCACAGGGTTCTTTGGTCTGACTGCTTTTTCGCCCTTCTTTACAGTCTGCGCATCAGGCGCGGTTCCGGTCTTACCATTTAGGTTAAATGTGATAATCACACCGTCCGTAAGTCTTAATACCGGTGTTATTGTAACGCTACCGGATGCAGGCTGAACAAATGAGTATGTACCGTCAGCATTCTTTGTGACTGTAACAGGATTGCCGTCCTTATCGGTAACAACAACAGAATCAACCTCATATCCTTCTTCAGGAGTAACTGTTATAGTTACAATATCATTAGCCTTGGGCTTTTCAGGTGATACCACTACCGTACCATGTTCAGGCTCGTTTATTATCGGTGTGCGGTCCTTCACAGGAGTAACTACAGCCTCGATTGTTACCTCTCCTGTGGAAAGCTGTGTAAATGAATATGTACCGTCTGAATTCTGCGTAACTGGAACTGTATTTCCATTCTTATCCTTAACTATGACTTCATCTGTTTCATAGCCATCTTCAGGTGTTACGGTTATAACCACATTCTGGCCTGATTTAGGTAATGTCGGTACTACAGTGATGGTGCCGTGCTCAGGCTGTGTTATCGTAGGTTTATATGTCGGTGTGGGTGGTGTAGGCGTTTCGCCTCCTCCACCGCCGGTTCCGCCGCCACCACCGGTCTCTTCTTTATAGGAGATCGCGTAGGTAGAGAACTTATCCGCATAGATGTAGATCAGTCCGGCATCCTTATCAATGTAGAAGGTCGCATCCTGCAGGTCTTGCGTCGGACGTGCATTCAGTTCGGTGAACACCTCTGCCTTGCCCTCATGCCAACGGCTGATACCAAAGTCCTTTCTTCCTTCTGTCTTGTAAGGAACTACGATCTCAACGACACGGCTTATCTCTTTAACTGGCGTGGTGTTATTTTCTACATTCTTTTCAATCTTTACATCAAGGAATGTCAACTCAGTATCGCCGTCATTACTACTGGTGATAGCAAGCTGGTTCCTAATCTCCTCAGCCCCTGCAGCTGCACTCTCATTCTCCTCCTTGACCGTCATCGTAACGGTTACTGTCTTACTTTCTTCCGCATTATCCTTTGCCACGTCGTCAAGGCCTCCCACCATAACAGGGGGAGTACTGTCTCCGGTAACCGTCAATTTCGAATTGATTTCTTTAATCGGAAGAATAATATTATCCACATTGTGGTTACTCTTTACATCAACAAGTACTGTAACCGTCTGCGTTACGGTTTCAATGGTACGGGTAGCTTCTATATTGTAGACACCTGCCGGAACACCTGTAAATGAATACTCACCTTTTTCATCTGTGGTCGTAGTACCAAATTCAACATTACCGCGCTTTATCGCTACACTTACCTCTGCAATAATACTCGCCTCGGTAGTGCCCTTAAGTTCTTCAAGAACCTTGCCGTTCACCATATAGGTGTTCGGCGTCCATACGGCATAAAGGGTAACCGTTCCATTTTTCTCGGTTGTAAGACCGCTTACATTTGCCCCCGGACCATACTGGACATGACCGGCAGCTGATGTCGCCCAGCCGCGGAAGGTATTTCCTGTTTTCGAAAGTCCTGTGCCGTTCGAA
>JAEEGF010142003.1_pt1 | contig 29106 bp, 10 predicted proteins | sample 9134171 | NCBI WGS metagenome assembly JAEEGF01 (sample SAMN16246542, study PRJNA631951) | gut metagenome | biome: gut microbiome; feature: rumen; material: AP-attached | host: Bos | place: Iran: Karaj | collected 2018-10 | reverse complement strand
AATGAAAAGCCATTGTCCACCCATCATGACGAAGTTTTCTGCCAGATCGAGCAAGGTATGGGTAGAAAAATAGTTTGTATCAGCAGAACAATAGAGTACATGACGGTCGCCTGCAGGAAAATGCTGCTTGATGTATTGTTGCATCAGTGTTGACTTCCCCACACCTTTGGGCCCACGGATTACCAAAAGTCGCGAATTCCAATTGATGTGTTGCATGAAATCACGAACGTACTCCATCGGTACTTTTGATAGATAAGCATCATGACGTTTAAACAGACTCTCCATTTCTATTTCAATTTTACAGTTTCCTTGTTGGTTTTAATAAACACTTTTTATGCGGACGTGTTAACCACTATAAACACATACCGCCGTAATGTGTTAATCACGATAAACACTTTCTGGGCACGAATATACAAATTACCGTACAGATAAAGAAATAATCTCCCTTTTCTGTATAAAATTTAATAGTTTTTAGCAATAGACATGCAAAGCTAAAGGTGACGAAGGGGCAGGTTCGATTGACACCAATTGGTTAATCATTGCCGAAAGTGATATCCTTTCGGATCATGCTTGGACAATTGAGAAATATCTTTTTCCTCAGCCTCCACAAGATGGGCCAGGAAGACTTTAACGTGATTTGGGAGCAATTTTGTTACATTTTGAGACAAAAAGCTAAGAAAAAAGAACAATAGCAACGCAATCTGACCCCAAAAACAGTGTCAACATCTGCTTCCATCTGCTTCAACTGTAACTTTATGATATATAAGGATTTACAAAAGGAAACAGATGAAACAGATGTTTTGCAAACTTTTTTCGAATGTAGTATGTAGTGTTGATGACAATGGCGTTACACCATTACCAGAAAATGAAACGTGAATGATTCAAGAATGATTTAGCCTATAACGTGACACCATCTAACCTAAACAGTAACATGATTTAGCCTAAATCGTAAAATGATATAGCCTAAATCGTAACGTGATATAGCCTAAATCATGACGTGATATAACCTAAATCATGACGCGATACAGCCTAAAAGTTGGGACGCTTTTGCATGGGGTAATCATCACACATGCAAAAGCGTCCCAAATTATTATTTCTACGATTACTTACTTGGTAAGAAACACCTTCTTGGTGTTCTTGCCCTGCGAGCGTCCTTCAGTCGGACTGATAATGTTGAAGCCTCGCTGGGGTGTAGAACGGCGGATGCCATCGATGCCATAATAAGCGGAATGAGCATCGGAATCAGCTACGGGCATGTCAATGCCGCTGGGGTCACCACCGTCCATGATGGTCTTCACCTCATCGGCTGTGACAGCGTAGTTGTAAATGCGCACATCGTCATAGTAAGCTGAAATCAGCGGGTCGGCGAGGAACTGACTGCGTCCCAAATAGTTCAGAATGGGTCGAATGTCGCTCGGACGAATAGTGATGCTTGTTGTAGAGGCTGCCACCTGACCATCGATATAAATAGTAGTCTGACCCTTACCGATCGTCACTACTACGTGTTTCCACTGATAAGCCGACAACTTACTGGGGCAATCAAGTATCTGCTCGTCGCCTCCATTCTTGATAGCAAAGCGCATCACATTGGTATAGCTGTTGTTAGGAGTAAGGAACATGTAGTGATCAGTATCTACGCCAAAATCAAAGATGCGCTGCCACTGCGTGGTAGATGTGCGCCAGTTCACCCATAGGCAGATAGAAAGTTCATCGCTGTTGGCAATGCCATAAGGGAGCTGGGCATACTGAGAAGCGATATAGAGCGACTTCTCGCCTGACTTGTGATCAGTCTGATACCTTACGGTGCCATTCACTGCCATATCCATCATATTCGGGGTCATATCGTAAACATTGTTTTCGAAATCCCAAACGGCAATGAGCGCACGTTCTCCTGAAGGGCCAGCCTCAGCAGTAGCAGATGCCTCCGACAGGTTCTGCGCACGGTCGATGGCTTTCACCTTATATATATATGAGGTACCAGGACGACAGGTATTATCAATGAAATAGTTGGTGGAGAGTTTGCGGGCAATGGTGTTCCAGTCGGTAGTGCCTTTAGGAGCACGTACCACCATGTAGCCTTCCAAATCTTCCTCTGTATTAGCATTCCACGTCAGCTTGACGGAAGCCGGTTGTGCCTCGGCAATGAGGTTGGCAGGCTGAGCAGGAGCCGTTGTCTCATAATCGACATCCACCGGAAGGATGCGGAACATCATGCGGTCTTTGTCGGCCTCTGCCCAAGTGCGCTGTATGATCTTGGCCGAATAGGAAGTTCCTGCCGTAGCCATATAGAGTGCGCTCTCGCGATTGCGAATGTAATAATAGCCATTGCCGGCATACTCGAGATACCACTGCTCATTGCTGGAGGGATTGTCCTGCTGATATGCAATGACATCGCCTTGAGACGTAGCAAAGTCCTTCACATTCATGCGCATCTTCTGATTGTCAACTGACTCAATATCGTAGAAGCTCAGGTCACCCCCTGTCCTATTGGTTGCAGGCTTGATCACCCACTGCTGTTTAGCCTGTGCAGCAGTCGTGGTGCCATACTTCTTCGATGTGATATTGCCTGTGTTCGCAGAATAGGACAACATGTTGCCTGTTGCGCCAGAGACCTTATTGAAAATCCTATAAGTACCATTAATAACGCAGGGAGCCACGTCTTCGCCCCAGGTAATATCAATGACGCGCTCGGCATTGGTCTGTCCTGTCTGATAGCCCGTTCCGCCAGGCATCACCGTAAAATACTCATGCACAGGACCGAAGCCGTCGTAATAGACTTCGCGCTCGGTTGACACAAGCTGATAGTTTGTGGTGTTGGCCTGACGCTCGCTGGATCCGATGAAAGCCTTCACACGTCCGTCATCATGACGATAGACCGAGGCTGCCGTCCACTTCGCACGGTTCTCACCGTAGGCCAGTCGCACTCCGTTGCGGCTAATCTGACAGAACTCACCACGCGCACGGCTGTCGAATCCCCACCAGATGCCGACGGTCATGCCGTACTCCAGTCCTATCATGGCTTCGCCCACATTGTGCATCTCGTCGGCATAGCCCACTTTTCCGTCCTTGGCCAGCTGTTGGAAGAAGCCGGCAAAGTTATCGAACGAGCCTGCCAGCTGGTGAGTATTGCCCCAATCGTAATAGTTTTTACCTGAGGTGTACCAGTTGAGTGCCTTGTCATTGTTGAGGGTATTGCCACCTACCATAGCGATATTCTTGCAACGCGGATAGTTTTCCTTCAGCAGTTTGGCCACCTGCCATTGCTTATCGGCGGTAGCGCCCTCTTCCGTTGTCCAATAGTCGCCCTCATTGAAGGGAGAGATGCCCACAATAGGATGGCGTGTGTTTGCCTGCATCCAATGCACATGACTGTTGATCATAGCTGCCCAGTGATCGAGGTTAGCGCTCTTGTTCTTCACATAGTATTCAGAAGGTGCTGATGCTGTCTCGGGATTGACAGCCTCCTGGTCAGCCGTAAAAACAAGCGGCAGCTGAGGATCCACCTCATCAAAGACATTGCTGCGAGTGCGCATGGCGCTGATATCGTTGGCCCCCATCACTGAGTCGTTGGTCAATACCTGAGTATATCGGAAAGCCGTTCGACCGATTCCAACATTTTCCTTTCCCATGTGGTTGACGCCCTTACGAAGATTCTGTCGGCTGATCCATGCCTGATCCAGTCCCCATGTAGGCGAAAAGCGTTTGCCTTCAGCCGAGATAGCGAAAGGAACGACATTGTCTGCCTTGGTGTATGCAGGCAGATAAAGGCTTGACGAGGAGCGAACCGCTTCTTGTGAGAAAGCAGTGGCCGCGCTGAGCGCAGCCACCACCAAAAACGTCTGTCTTAGTGTCTTCATGTATAAATCTTATTATTTGACTATAGTCTTATAGGCGCGTCCACCCACAACCTTGATATAGAGGCCAGGCTTCACGGACTGTGCAGAAACGCTGCGACCGTCAACGGTATAGATGCCATCAGCAGCCTTTGTCTGCACAGAGACATAATGAATACCAGTAGAAATCTTAGTCTCATTGGCTTGCTTATCGTCATCGGTCACGCCATTGATGGGCATCGTTTGTCCCTGCCAGTTCTCAATGACAGGAATGCCAGTGGCTTTGTTGTCAGAGAATGGACGGAGGAGTCCTGTAAAGTTGCCGATGCTGGGACGATCTGTGCTGGGTGCCCTTTCGAAAGCGCCATCCTTCACATAGAAATAATTGGCTGGCACACGCGCCGAAGAGACCAGGAATCCGCGCAAGTTGCACTGCTCTTCTGTTGTTGCCTTAGAAACAGGCTCTCCAAACTCAAGGAACTGAGCTTCTGCCACCGTCGAACGATAGATATAAGGAACGCCAGCCTCAGGTTGCTCAACTTCTGCCAGACACAGCTGGGTGTATTCAGGATTGATGCCAACAATCTCGTAATACTTCATCGTTGCCTTAGGATTCAGGGCATAAGCCAGACAGATAGCTCCATACTGCTCAGGAACTACAGTAAGCTGGTAAAGCGGTGTGTGCTTCAACGTAAAGTCAGTAGCGCACCACCATCCCTCACGTTTGTCATTAGACTGACCCGTGGTCTGGCCGCGCTGAATCCAGGCACCGCTCAGAGCGCCCTTCTTCGAGCCCTCGAAGCCAATCGTCACATTCGTATTCTCAGGCACATAGATAGGAGCAGAAAGCAGTGTCTGCCAACGTGTCTCTTTCGAGATGCCCGGCAGGTCGAAGTAGTCAGCTGAGAGCAACGGTGTGGTTTCAGTCAGCGTGCCGTTGGTAATATATCCATGTTGGTCGGACAGACAGTAGTGCTCTGTCGAAGCCTTACACTCCAGTGCATAGAGGCCATGAGAAAGATAATTCACATCCTGCTTGATAGCCATTGTCTGTGTCTCATCTGTAGCATCGACACCCGACCAGAAAGCGTTCCAGAACGTAGTCTCATCAGTTGAGTTGAGACGCTGGTCACCCTGAGTATAAGTACCGCACTTGGTGGTCCAACCGGTCGAACTTGTGAAACTTGGACTCTTCACCTTATCCTCAACACTGGTCTGAGGCAGATACTCAGCAGCTGCGGCATTCAGTTCTGTGTAAGTGATAACGATGTCGGCAGCACTCACAGCCTGCTGAGCTGCAGTAAGCTTCTCCCGCAGATTATCGGCACCCAAAAGACCGAAGGAAACGAGTTTCTCGGCATAAGCGAGAATGTCGCCACGCTCATTGTTCTCCAATATCTGATAAGCCTTGATAGCATGATCGACTGCAGTGGTGAGGGTGTTCAATGCCTCTTCACCAGTGGTGGTGACACCAGAAAGGATTTGTGTCAGTTCAGTATTTAGTGCGGGGAATTTGCCCGTCTGCTTGGTGTTATACTGGATGAACATAGCAGCCTTCTCGCGCATCTTAGCTACGCCGTCAGCCAAGGCGTCTTCGCGCGACTCGAACAGACGGCTGAGCATCAACTCGTCAACCTGTCCTTTAGCCTCCAGATTATAGAGTTGCAAACGAGCCTCATTGTAATTATTGCTAAAGAAAGAGCCATTGTGCATATTCCAGTAAATGGAATTATTATTGAGATACACCTGAGCCAGCGCAGCAGCGCTACCCTCTTTGCTCAGGGCTAAACGGCTGTAGTTGCTGGCTGGCATATAGCTCGAAGCACCTGAGAAATAATAATAGGTTTGAGTCTCAATAGGAATGGTAACATTGATTGACATTGCCGTGGTTTGAGCGCCATTGGCATAAGCCTGCAAATAGTTGCCACCATCAAAGCCACCAGCCTTCACCACCTGGAAGTAAGGAGCTGCAGGCGCTTCGCCTAGGCCATTTGTCCATCCGAGGAATCCCATGTCGAAGCTGCCGTTAATGAACAGATTTCCTCCAATATACATGGTATTTTCACTGACTTCAATGGCATCGCCAGCCTTAAATTCACTATTGACTGCTGTCACAACCTTCGAATAGCGGTCAGCCGACTTACCATCGACGATATGAATGCGATACTGACAACCATTGGCTGCCTCCTTGTCTTCATAGGTATAAGAAGCCACGCTCTCCTGCAAGTCAATAGAAGCAATCGTCTCCCATGCCTTTCCGATACCAGGACGGCGCTCTACGCTCATGCTGGCATTCATCTCACCATTGCTATCACTCCACTTCAGCTGCGCTATACCATCTGCACCGTTGAATATAACAGACAAATTGGAAGGGTCATACTGAGTAGGAACCTTCGGTGCGTAGTCGTACTTGCCATTATAGCCCAGACCAGAGTTCATGCTGGCATAATACTGTCCGGCAGGAGTCAGCGAACCATTCTTATAGAGACGAGACGGGTCGCGCTCGCCGTTCCAATAGTAGTAGCGTTCCACGTAGTCCCAACTATTCAGATTTGTGCAGATTCGCTGTAGTGCATCACGCACATTTGCTTCTGTCACGCCACTAGCAAAAGCGCCATTATTATTCCATGAAGCGCCCCAGCACCATTCTGAAATCCAGATGGGGCGCTTGTACTTGTCGCTCCAGTTGTGCATGCTGTTGAAGGTTCCTTCAGCCCAGTAACAGTGCAGGTCAATGATGTCGCAACGCCAGCCACGGGCATCGATAGAGTCGAGAAATTCAGCCAGGAAGCCACTGGCGTTGCCCACATAGTCGCTACCGTCCCATGAAGCAGGTGAACAGAGACGCAAGCCCGTGCGCATCATGTTCTCCCAGTTATTAAGAATAGTGGTGAGGTCCTGTGGGTGATCATCAGCCGAGTTACGAGGCTCGTTGTTGTTCTTTGTATGGGGGGACTGGGTGGCTTTTCCTATCGTTGACGACGAAGGATAGTCTTCATATATATGGTTTGGAACCCACTCGAAATCGGGCAGGAAACTGCTGTTACCCTGCGCCCAGTCGTAACTGCTCTGCACGTTGAGCGTAGTCAAGGCTGTCTTGTCCATGTAGTTGGCCAGCTGTTTCTTACCGCAATCGTACCACTTGAACACACGATACGATGAGATGGAATTGTCGAGAATGCCAGGCATTGAAGCCATCTCAATATCCTTGTCGGCTGCAATGAAGCAACGGCTATAGCCACGACCACCATCTTTCAGGGCAAACGTCACCATATAGCCGCGCTTCAGCTTGAACGAGCTGATGCGGTTGTTCAGTTTTTCATCGGTCAGTGTGTTCATGTAGCCACCGGTGTTCTCCAGCCCGAAGTCATTGCATGACTCACCCTCGAAGTTTTTCTCGGAATAGACCGTCAGTGGCTTGAACTGATCGCCATTGGGATAAGGCAAGATGATACAACCCAAGTTGTAAATTTTCACCTGGCAGTTGGTGTTGTTCACAGCTTTCTGACCATTAATCTGCACATACTTCAACCAGCTGCTGATGGCTTTCGACGGTCTTACAGCATCGAGAATCAGTACGGCATGATCCGTATTGGTAATGTTCACCACAGCTTCAGTGCCAGAGAAAGGTGTAGCACTCGTAATAATGTAATCAACATCGTCAGAAAGCGTGACAGCACTTGTCACCTGTTCCACGGTAGTCTTTGTGTTGGCAGCCCACACGGGGTCAGTCAGCATCAATAGCAGCAAGGCTACTATTGACAAACGGATTTTGGGAATCATTTGGTTCATAGTTATAAATTTTGTTTTCATTTTTCAGTATGGCATTCTATTTTCAGATTAGTAATTCTTTGCAAATATAAGGAAAAAAGTGGAAACCACTACTTTATTATGGGAAATTAACGAAATACATCGCACTTTTCCACCTTTTTTATATGTTTATTTTGTTTTTTTCTCGACTTTTCATACTTTTGCAGCATGAGAACGATGAAGGTTAAGGTTTGCGGCATGCGCAATGGAGAGAACATCCAGCAGGTAGAGGAACTGGGAGTTGACTGGATTGGCATGATTTTTCAGTCGGAGTCGCCAAGAAATGTAACAATGATTCCCACACATGCTGGCATCATTCCAGACAGAAGAGCCAACTTTTCCACTCACTCTGAGGTGTCTGGTTCGTGTAAAAAAGTAGGCGTTTTTTTCGATGAAATGGCGCAAAATATCATCACGCGGGTAGTCAATTTTCAACTCGACGTCATTCAACTCAGCGGCAACGAGACACCCACTCTCATTCGTAATCTGCGATGCACACTCGACCCTGACATCAGCCCGAACATTTCGCTTTGGAAGACCATCAGCGTGAGCACACCAGCAGACCTTGCCACTTATTCTCTTTATGAGGATTGCATCGACATGTTCGTGTTCGACCTCAAGAAGATGGACGATGCCAAGTTGTTGGAGGCATACAAGGGCGAGAAGCCGTTCCTACTGAGCGGAGAGATCGGTCCCGACGATGTTGCACGCATCAACAGTTTCAGTCATCCGCGCTGCATCGGCATCGACCTGAACACACAGTTCGAGACAGAGCCTGGCATGAAAGACGTTTCTCTTCTGAAACAATTCCTGTCCGGAATTCATTGATTTCATGGGTCAACAACGACCTTAGTGAGTCCATCCCTACGTAAACCTTTACGTCACAAACATCATTATAATAGGTGTTTAAAATTTGGTGGGATTGAGTTTTATTCGTATATTTGCATGTTATTAACGACTAAAACTTAAATTTACCTCTATAAACATGACTACAAGAATTATCAGACTATTGCTACTTGCATTGCTACTGCCTGTTTTGCAGGCATCGGCTCGCGAGTGGGATGAGGCGCTCTACAAGCAGATAGAGCAAAGCATCAAGACGCCCGTCATCAACGGGAAAGACTACGACATCACCAAGTTTGGCGCAAAAGCCACGAACACAGCTGCACAGAACCAGAAAGCCATTCAGAAAGCCATCGACAAGTGCGCGAAGAAGGGTGGCGGACGCGTCATCGTTCCGGCAGGACAGACCTTCAAGACAGGAGCCATCCAGCTGAAGAGCCATGTCAACCTGCACGTGGAAGAAGGTGCCGTGCTGCTGTTTGCCTTCGAGCCCGAGCTCTACCCTATCGTGGAAACCTCATGGGAGGGACTGGAGTGCTTCAACCTGTCGCCCTGCGTCTATGCCTTCAAGGCTACCGACATCGCCGTAACAGGCAAGGGAACCATTGACGGTGGCGGTTCAAACGAGACATGGTGGCCGTGGTGTGGTGCTGCACATTATGGCTGGAAGGAAGGCATGATCAGTCAGAAGATTGAATCGCGCCCCCGACTGCTGAAGAATGGCGAGGACGGCATCCCCATGTACGACGAGAAGGGACAACGCAGTCCTGAGCGCGTGTTCGGAGCGAAAGACGGACTTCGCCCCCAGCTGGTAAACTTCAACAAGTGCGAGCGCATCCTTCTTGAGGACATCACTCTGCTACGCTCACCGTTCTGGGTGATTCACCCCCTGCACTCTACCGACATCACCGTGCGCCGTGTGAAGATGATCAACGACGGACCCAACGGTGACGGATGCGACCCTGAGTGCTGTGACCGTGTGCTGATTGAGGATTGCTTCTTCAACACGGGTGATGACTGCATAGCCATCAAGAGCGGACGCAACCGCGACGGACGCGAGCGCAACATGCCCTCGAAGAACATCATCATCCGCAACTGCGAAATGAAGAACGGTCACGGTGGCGTGGTTATCGGCTCGGAGATTTCAGGCGGTTGCCAGAACGTGTTTGCACATGACTGTGTGATGGACTCGCCCGAACTGGAGCGTGTGGTGCGCATCAAGACCAACTCATGCCGAGGCGGCATCATCGAGAACATCAACGCCCGCAACATCAAGGTGGGTGTGTGCAAGGAGTCTGTACTGAAAATCAATCTCGACTATGAGCACAATGAGATTTGCTGCCGTGGATTCTACCCCATCGTGCGCAATGTGAACATTGAAAACATCACCAGCGAGAAGTCACAGTACGGTGTACAGATCATCGGTCTGGAAGAGGATACTTATGTTTATGACATCAACGTGAAGAACTGCCGTTTCAACGGTGTACGCGAAGGAAACTTCATGAGCGGAAAGACGCGTGACGTGCGCTTCGAGAATCTCTTTATCAATGGCGGTCTGGCACTCATTGAGAAGCCTTATAAGTACTACTCACAGTGGATGACCTACAGCGAGATGCAACGACAGCCGAAGAGCTATATGCTCGATTTCTCGAACCGTCCTAAGTGGAGCTACGTGATGGGTATAGAGCTCGAAGGCATGCTCGACACCTATCTGCGCTATGGGGACCAGAAAATCATGGATTACTGTAAGCTCTACACCGACACGATGATCAACGAGAAGGGCGAGATTCGCGGATTCAAGATGGAGGACTACAACCTCGACAACATCCGCACGGGTCATTTCGTCACACGCATGTATCAGCAACTGCCAGAGGAGAAGAACCTGAAAGCCATGCAAACGTTGATGAAGCAGTTGCAGGACCAGCCGCGCACGGTGGCCGACAAGGTGTATTGGCATAAGGCCATCTATGCCTATCAGGTATGGCTCGACGGCATTTTCATGGGACTGCCCTATCGCACACTGACCGCCCCTATCACTATCGGTGCAAAGCCTGCCAAGACAGCCAAGCAGAAAGCTGCCCTCCAAAAGGAAATCACAGCTATATATGACGATGCCGTTGACCAGCTTGTAAAGACTTACCAGCGCACGATTGACCCGAAGACGGGACTGAACCGTCATGCTTATGACGAGAACCGAAACATGTTCTGGGCAGACAAACAGACAGGACTGAGCCAGCACTGCTGGGGACGCGCTCAAGGATGGTACACGATGGCACTGATTGAGGTGCTCGACGCACTGCCCGAGGCCTATGCCCGTCGCGCTGAGGTCATTGACCTGCTGAAGAAAGACCTCACTGCCGTGGTGAAGTGGCAGGACAAGCAGTCGGGTGTTTGGTATCAGGTGATGGACCAGCCCGGTCGCGAAGGCAACTACCTGGAAAGCACCTGCTCATCGATGTTTGCCTATGCCCTGCTCAAAGCCTACCGCAAGGGATATGTGGACACGAAATTTCGCGAGGCAGGCATCAAGGCATATCGCGGCATTATCAATAACTTTATCCGCGTGAACGCCGACAAGACTATTTCACTCACTAACTGTTGCGCCGTAGCCGGACTTGGCCCGGGCATCAGCCCTGAAGTGGAGGCTGCCCTGAAGAAAATCAATCCGAAAGCGAAGGCCAAGGAGAACAAGCGCCGCGACGGTTCTTACGACTACTATCTGTCAGAACAGATTCGCGACAACGATGCCAAGGGTGTCGGCCCGTTCATCTGGGCTTCACTTGAAATGGAACAGATGGGGTTCAACACCGACAATGCCACGAAGAAGATTAACCGCCAGGCCGTAGCCTCACGCAACAATCCCGTAATAACCGAGGCCGACCCACTGGCTTCACTCACCGTAGGCAACGGACATTTCGCCACGACTGTTGACGTGACAGGACTACAGTCGTTCCCTTTTGATTATGAGGCAGGTGTGCCTCTGACAGCCATGTCCGACTGGGGATGGCATAAGTTCGAAAACACCGGCGGCCTGAAGCCGTCTGAGACTGAGAAGGCATTCGACCTCGGTCACGGACATCAGGAAATCTACGCAGTTGAATACAAACAAAAGCAGTTGGGTGACGGTTCTGCCGTCACCCCTCGCAACGTTCAGGCTACCGAGTACTTCCGAGTGAATCCACACCGTCTGAATCTGGGCATCATCGGATTGGAACTGAAGAACAGCGCAGGAGAGAAAATCGAGCTGAAGGACTTGAAGGACATTCAGCAGGAACTGAAACTTTACGACGGAGTGATAGAGTCATCGTATAAAGCTGATGGACAACAGGTTGACGTGACCACTGCCGCCTTACAGAACAATGATGCGGTCATCTATCGCATCAAGACCCCGCTGCTGAAGGATGGCTGTGCCAAAGTGAGCATACGTCTGCCCTACCCCACAGGAAAGCATGCCGATGCTGCTACTGATCTCAACAAGCCTGAACGTCACACTTCGAAAATTGTTTCTGCAAATGAACACTCGGCCACCATTCTGCATACACTTGACTCCACAAACTATTATCTCACACTGAGTTGGCAGGGTGAAGCGAAATTGCAGGAATGTGGCCATCATCACTTTGAACTCTCTACCACTGCCGACGTATTGGCATTTCAGGCAGATTACCGTCTCTCTCCTGTCAGTAAAGATGCGAGTGAGAGTGCTTTCGTTTTTGACCAAGCAATCAAGTCCGTTCTGAAAGCATGGAATCGCTGGTGGAAGGAAGGAGCCATCGTTGACTTTTCTGAATGTACCGATGCTCGCGCCAAGGAACTGGAACGCCGCGTGGTGCTTTCGCAATATCTCACGCAAGTGAACTGTGCCAACACTTGTCCTCCACAGGAGACGGGCCTGACCTATAACTCATGGTTCGGTCGTCCGCATCTGGAGATGACATGGTGGCACATGGTTGACTTTGCCTTGTGGAACCGTCCACAAGTAGTTGCCACCATACTCGACTGGTATAACAAAGTGGCCTATCCCGTAGCAAAGAAGATTGCTGAGCGCCAAGGATTCAAGGGCATTCGATGGATGAAGATGACTGACCCTTGGGCAGGTGAAGCACCGTCTAACACGGGTTCATTCCTCATCTGGCAACAACCACATTATATATATTTGGCCGAGGAAATGTATCGCCACAATCCTTCAAAAGAGACACTCGCCAAGTATGGTCAGGAGGTGGAGGAGACCGCTGAGTTCATGGCCGACTTCGTATCCTATAGAACACATAAGTCCAATAAGACTCATCAATATTTCCTCCAAGGCGAAACCGCCATGCAGGAATCAATGTCGAAGGACTTCAGCTACAACCATCCCTTCGAACTGGCCTACTGGTACTACGGACTAAACGTGGCACAGCAATGGCGAGAGCGACAGGGCAAGGAGCGCAATGCCGAATGGGATGAAATCATGAGCCACCTGTCATCGTTGCCTGAGAGCAACGGCATCTATACCGCTGGACTACAGAAAGGTGCAACAGGACCGTTGGAAGCATTCGACCCATTCAACACAGTAGGCGGTGGTGCAAAGAGCGTTTCTACAGAGACCTTTGCTGAGAAATGCCGCAACGACCACCCTGCCGTATTAGGTGCCTGCGGTCTGCTCCCTCAAGTGCCTCTTTATAAAAAAGATGTGATGACAAAGACGCTTGACTGGGCAATGCAGAACTGGAACTGGCAGACCACTTGGGGATGGGACTATGGAATGGTGGCGATGACAGCCGCTCGTCTGAGTCAGCCCGAGACAGCCTTGAAGGCACTCCTCATCGATACTCAGAAGAACACTTATCTCAAGAACGGTCATAACTTCCAGACAGCCGACCGTCTGAGCCTCTATCTGCCTGGCAACGGCGCTTTACTCACAGCCATTGCCATGATGTGTGCCGGATGGGATGGTTGCACCATTCCGAATAATCCTGGCTTTCCTCAAGACGGCACATGGAACGTGCGCTGGGAGAATCTACAGAGAATGCAATAGACGATTCAACGATAAAAACTACAAAAAACAACAACGATATGAGAATCAACAACAGAAAGTTAGGGCTCGCCCTATCATTTATCATTTGTCATTTATCATTTAGCACCGTATGTGCGCAGGTTCCAGCTTTCCCTGGTGCGGAAGGACACGGACGCTATACCGCAGGTGGGCGCGGTGGAAAAATTGTCCACGTCACCAATCTGAACGACTCTGGTACAGGCTCGTTCCGTGAAGCGGTGAAAGGCACTGACAAGAAGATTGTGGTCTTCGACGTGGGCGGTGTGATTGCCCTGAACAGCAACGTGAACATCGGGGCCAACACGACCATCCTGGGACAGACGGCTCCCGCGCCGGGCATCACGCTGCGCTACTACACCGTGAGCCCCAACGGCAACAATATCGTGATGCGCTTCATCCGCATACGTCGCGGTGAGGAGAAGGACGTGAACGACGGTGCCGATGCCTCTACCGCCCGCCATTTCACCAACATGATACTCGACCACTGCTCGTTCTCATGGAGCATCGACGAGGTGGCCTCGTTCTACGACAACAACAACTTCACCATGCAGTGGTGCACGCTGGGCGAGAGCCTGAACAATGCAGGCCACGGCAAGGGTGCTCACGGCTACGGCGGTATCTGGGGCGGCAAGCTGGCCTCGTTCCACCACAACCTCATCTGCCACGTGAACAACCGTTCGCCGCGCTTCAACGGTGCGCGCTACGACTGGACGGGCTACACGGGCAACACACGCTACAACGAGTTCAAGTGGGCCAATGCAGTGCAGGCCGAGAACGTGGACTTCCGCAACTGCGTGGTTTACAACTGCGGCAACGGCTGCTACGGTGGCCCTGGCGGCGGCTATGTGAACATGATCAACAACTACTACAAGACGGGGCCTGCGGGCTCTACCTCGCGTGTAACCCAAGTCTCGATTGCCAACAGCACATCGTCATCCGACAACCAGACCTACTGGGATATGACCAGCCGCTATTACATCAAGGGCAATCGCGTGAACAGCACGGAGAACTACGACTGGAAGAACATTTCCTACGACTCGGGTGTGCAGACTATCAACGATGAGCGCTACACGCTCGACCCCAACCACTACTACGGCGACACCGCCACCTACGTGAAGAACTCGGCGGGTAAGGACTGCGTGAGCATCAAGCTCTCCCAACCTATTGACGCTGGCTCGGTGACCACCCACACGGCCGTAAACGCTTACGAGAAGGTGCTCACCTACTCGGGTGCATCGCTCACACAGGACGATGTGGATGCCCGCTATTTCAGCGAGACGCGTAACGGCACAGCCACCTACACGGGTTCGGTGACGGGCAAGAAAGGCCGCATTGACAAGGTGGCTGACGTGAACGGCTACACCGAGGCCAACTTCGGCACAGGCAGCCGCGAGGCAGGCTTCGACACTGACAAGGACGGCATACCTGATGCGTGGGAGACGGCCAACGGACTGAACCCCAACGATGCTACTGACGGTCTGACCACCACGCTCGACCCAGCTAAATACTACACCAACCTGGAGGTGTATGCCAACTCGCTGGTTCAAGACATCATGCTGGGTGGTAATGCCGATGCCACCGATGCGGCCAAGGAATACTATCCTGCCTACAAGAAGGAAGACGGCACACCTGTGGAGGCCATCAACACGCTGGGCCTTGACCTTGACGGCGGCACAGAACCTTCGCAGGAGAGCAAGACCTACTCAGTGTCATTCAACGGCAACGATATTGAGAACCCTACAGGCTTCTTCACCTACGACGGTAAGCACAACTTCAACAGCAAGTTCACGGGTACCTACAACGGTATGACCTTCATCAGCGGTCTAAAGATGGAAGGCACCACTAACGTTTCGTTCACCACCGAGGCAGTAGGCACCGTGACCATCGTACAGTCCACATGGAGCGACTATACCATCAAACTCGATGGCACAGAGCTGGACTTGCAATCGGCCACCACTCCAGCAGGCAGCACTGGCGTGCGTGTCTATCAGCAAGCCATTGCAGCAGGCAGTCACTCAGTGACTCGTGGCAACGGCGAGAGTGGCCTGTTCTATATCGAGGTGAAGACGGGGGGCGGTGCATCCAGCATCAATGCTCCGAAGAATACGGTGCTGAGCCACAAATTCTACAACTTGCAGGGACAGCCTATTGACAAGCCTCATCGCGGAGCCTACATCAGCGTAGAGCGCTATGCCAACGGTACAACCATTAGCAAGAAAGTGATTCGTTAAGACACGATAAAGACAAACTAAAAAGCACGCTACTCGCAATTGGGTAGCGTGCTTTTTATTATTAAATTAGGTGCAAGCCTTACTTCTTCACGATCTTTTTACCATTCTCAATGACGAAACCCTTGAAGCTCTTAGAAACCTTCTGACCTGCGAGGTTATAGACAACGCCGCTCTCAACGATAGAAGTCTTGACATTCAGGATGTTGTCTGAACCACCGCGGCTCACGTTCAGCAAAGTAACAATAGTACCCGTATTACCGTTACGACCGATGTACAGCTTTTCTGCATCTTCAGTCAGAGTGAAAGACTCAGCAACGGGGTCATTGTCTGTCAAGCGACCATTGATGAACTGCTGTGTGGTGAACAGAACAACGGGGGTCGTTTCATTCAGGACAAAAAGGTCAACAGCCGACTTCTTCGTTTCATCAGCATTGTTGAATGCACCGGCAATAGTAACGACATCACCAGCCTTGAAGCCACCCTCAACAGTCAGCTCTGCATGGTTACCGTTCGAAACGCCATCGGCAGAATAGCTGTTAGCAAACTTAATACCCGGCACGCTGGTTGTGTTGGTCTTAATTTTCACTGCATCAAACGTTGTGGTACCCGATACGGCAATACCATCCTGAGAAGTGGGATAATCAATCAGACCAGAAGGTGTCTGCTCTCCACCTTCACCTCCGTCAAGACTGCTCTCCTGACCGCGCACCACCTTCAGTGTAGTGACAATTGTACCAGTATTGCCATTACGACCGATATATAATACCTCGACGTCCTCTTGCAACGTAAAAGATTCCGCTACAGGATCATTGTCTGTCAAACGGCCATTGATGAACTGCTGAGTCGTGAACAGCACCACAGGTGTATCTCCGTTCAAAGTGAAAAGGTCAACAGCCGACTTCTTCGATTCATCTGCATTGTTGAATGCACCGGCAATAGTAACGACATCACCAGCCTTGAAACCACCCTCAACCGTCAAAACAGCATGATTGCCATTCGAAACGCCTTCGGCAGAATAGCTGTTTGCAAACTTGATACCTGGAACACTGGTTGTGTTGGTCTTGATTTTCACAGCATCAATAGTCGTTGTTCCAGAAACGGCAATGCCAATTGTCTGACTCTGAGCGAAATCAATCAGCGTGTTGGCCTGAGCACCGATTGCCATCATAGCGATGGCGATAAGCGTAAAGATTTTCTTCATAAACGTTTTGATTTTTGAGTTGTTAATAATAAAATAAGGTGAAATAATTCGATGCAAAGGTAATGATTTAATATGAATTATAAACAAATTTAATATAAAAAACATTCTCGGTTAAAATAAAAGATGTATATTTGCAGCAAAATACTTACAGAATCATCTCATTATTATTAACTAAAAACTAAAAACATCATGAAGTACAAATTACTAAAGTACTCCCTCTTGAGCTTGTTAGTCATGCTCTGTGGGAATCTGTTCGCGCAGTCATCATGGGTTCAGACAGCTCCTGAGGATTTGCAGACTGGTGACATTGTGGTCATTGCCGATCTGACGAGTGGCACCGCCATGTCAAACGACAATGGCACGAGTTCAGCTCCCGCTGCCACTGCCATCACTTTCAACAATGACAAGTCTCAACTTAGCGGCGACGTTGCAGACAATCTGCAATGGGTTGTCACCGTTGACAATGGGACCTACAAGTTCAACTTGGCTAATACAGAAAAGTATTTGTATTGCACAAGCAGCAACAATGGTGTCAGAGTGGGTACTAATGCCAATAACGCATTCACTATCACGACTGGCGGTGACAACAACTCCAACTATCTTACGAACTCCGCAACCTCACGCTACATTGGTGTCTATAACAGTCAGGACTGGCGTTGCTACACAAGTATCAACAGCAACATCAAGGACTGCGTCACTACTTTCTACAAAAAAACAGCAGGCAGTCAGACAGACACCCGCACGGCAACGACCGTTACAGTAGGTGACGACCAGGAAGGTACTGTAGGCACGACGATGAACCTCCCCGTAGCCGTGGTGAAGGATGCCAATGATGCCACTGTTGAAGGTGCAGCTATTGTGTGGACCAGCTCTAACGAGGCGGTGGCCAAGGTCGAAGGAACAACTCTGCAGTTGCTTGCAGCAGGAACAGCCACCATCACAGCTACGTTTGAGGGCAACGAGACCTACCAGCCCTCATCAGCTAACTTCAAGGTGACGGTGTGGAAAAGCTACACTGCCATTGCCGACATGCTGGCCGACATCACTGCCACGAAGACCAACATCCAGTATCAGTTTGAGAACCTGCTCGTGACTTATGTCATTGGCAAATACACCTACGTGAACGACGGTGTGAGCAACATGCTCCTCTTTGGTTCTGACTTAGGGCTGACAGCTGGCGACAAAGTGAGCGGCTTCGTCAAAGGACAGCTCTACACCTACAACGGCCTGCCTGAGATAGCCCTCAACGCATCCGACATTCAGATCACGGTTGCTTCAAGCAATAACGAGGTGTTGCCCACTGTGGTTGAGGTTGCCCAACTGGGTGTAAACTACAACAACTACATCACCATTAAGAATGCCACATACGTTTCCGCAAACAAGAAGAACCTCTACTTCAAGGTAGGTGAAGAGGACTTAGTGGTATATAACCAGTTCGGCATCACACTTGCCGAAACCGACACCATTGCAGGTAAGGCTTACGACATCACAGGCTTTGGTGGATGCTACAACACCACCCAGCAGATATACCCCATCATCATTGCCGAAGCTGCGGGTGACGAGCCAACCGACCAGCCCACCCTGCCTCTCACAGCCACTTGGGATTTCCAGAATCTGATTCCTGCCTCAATCGCTGATGTGAACATTCAGGGCAACAATACCGCAAAAGTTGCATCCGACGTGGAAGGTGTTGAACTGACTGTGATTTCAGAAGGCGGCAAGTTGCAGTACAATGCCAGCGGCTATGCCCAGTTCAATACCAACACCACTATCCAGGTGCCTGTACGCAACAGCGGCGACGAAGTGACCGTAGTGAGCTATCCCGGCCAGTCGAACTACACTGTAGGTGGTGAAGATGCAACAGGACAGAATGAATTCACCCACATGGCCAATGCCAGCGAAAAGGCTCAAGGCTATGTAGAAATCATTGCATCGAAGACGGCTTACATCTATAGCATCAAGGTGCTACAGAAAGCTCAGATTCAGGAGAAGCTGCTCTACTCTACCGACTTTTCCGAGTGGACTGCTGCCAAGGCCGCAACCAGCGAATCGAAAGTAACATGGACCACCAAGTACAGCAAGGAACAGCTCGACTTCATGATCTACAACACTGCCATTTTCAGCTGTTCTGACGCCAAGTTCTCCAGCTACACCGAACTGCCTCACATGAGCCTGCAGGCCGCCAAGGCTGCCGACCCATACGTGAAGACCTCAAAGCTGGCTTCTGTCACCAAGGTACGCTTCATTCATGGTGCTACTGGCAGCAACCGCGGTTGGAAGCTCGAAGCCAAGGGCGACGGCGATGCCGACTGGGTGGTCATCAGTGATGCAACGGCTAATCCTGCTGCTTGGAGCGAAGTCATTGCCGACGTGAACCGCACCAACGTTGAGCTGCGCTGGACCAACCTCACCAACAACCAGAATGCCTACATGTTCGAGCTCGACATCTATGGCAATGTTGACATGGGCAACACGCCTGCACTGGGAACCTTCAAGGTCAATGGCGATACCTACGTTGCCGGCGACATCTTCGCTGAGCAGAACGACGGCTCAATGGCTGCTACCATCGAGCTGTCGAAGAGCGCTCCTATGGTATCGGCTACCAATCCGCTGACCGACCTTGTTGCTGACAACGGCGAGATTGGCGAGGTGACCTATAGTGGAAGTGAGACCAGCTGCACCGTGACCATTCCTGTCACGCTGGGCGAAAACACACTCAACTACGTGGCTAACTTCGTTCAGAAGCCCGACTTTACCCTCACTTATTATAACACTGACGGAACCTCAATGGGTACGCAGCAGGTAGAAAAGGATGCCGCAATCGGAACCTTTGCCTACGACTTCAACGCTGCTACCGCAGCCGAGGGTCAGAAAGTGCGCGGTTGGTTCGTAGCAGCCGACGGTGGTCGCAAGTTCACCGCAGCCGACGTGATTACCGCCAACACTGCTCTCTACGCTGTTCAGACACCCATCGAGGTGCAGAGCCCCAATGAGCGCTACACCTTCGCCCTGAACGATCAGTACTTCTATGCCGAGGACCACGAAGCCTTCGAACCTGTAGGCAGCGGCAAGTTCCATGATGCCACTCACGGATGGGTGTTCGCTAATGGCGACAAGGTGAACCTCCTTGTGGGCGGCAATGCCAACATCGTGCTCTACCTGTGCAACTACAGCAGCGAGACAGCCATCACGCTGACCAACGCAGCTGAAGAAGAAGTAGCCAAGATTGAGAACGCAAAGGTGACCCCCGACGGAGCCATCCAGACCCTGAGCTATAATGGCGAGGCTGGTATCGTGACACTCAACTTCAATGGCACATGCTACGTTCACAAGCTGATCATTGCCAACCAGGCTGAGCCTCTCTACACCTACAATGCTGAGACGAGAACCTACAGCGTAGTGGCCGGAAAGACAGCCGGACTGCTGGGCGCACTCGACATGGCCAACAGCTCTGGCAACGCTACCATCTATCTGCCCAATGGCACATACGATCTGGGCAACGAATGCTTGACCACCATCTCAGGCGAGAACATCACCATCAAGGGTGAGAGCCAGGAGGGTGTCATCATCCAGAACCTGCCGAAAGCCGAGGGCATTGGCGTAACCGCTACATTCCTTAACACCAGCAATTATCTCACACTGGAGAAGCTCACGCTGAAGAATGCCTATCCCTACTACGATCCCAACACGGGCAAGGCTGCTGCCAGCGCCGGACGTGCCGTTTGCCTGCAAGACAAGGGCAACTATACCGTATGCCGCAACGTGACCATGCTCTCCTATCAGGACACCTACTACAGCAACAACTCGAAGGGCCAGTTCTACTTCGACAACTGTGAGATTCACGGTCTGGTTGACTTCATTTGCGGCGGTGGCGACGTGTTCTACGAGAAGACCACCTTCTATCTGGAGAGCCGCGAGGCAAACGAGGGTGTAGGCGACGTAACGATCGCTGCTCCCAACGGTGCAAAGGAGTTTGGCTACGTGATGGACAGCTGCGTAGTTGACTGCCATTCCAAGACCTTCAACTGGGGTCGCTCATGGGGCTCCTTCTCTGGTCTGGTATGGATGAACACCACGCTGAAGCAGCCTTCAGCTATCGTCAGCAGCCGCTTCACCGCAGCTGGCATGAACAGCGCTGCCGACGGTTTCTATGAGTACAACACGCTCAACGAGGCAGGCGAGGCCATTTCTCCATCCACTAATGTCATCAAGTTCACCCACGCCACTGGCAACAAGGAGTACGAGACCATCCTCACCGCTGAACAGGCTAAGGGCTATGCCAAGGCTATCGTGTTCGAAGATGCTCCCGAAGAGTTCAAGACTCGTGTAGGACTCGGCGAAAAGCCCACTGCCATCAGCAGTGCCGTCAAGAGCAACACGCAGGAAGATGTTATCTACAACCTACAGGGTGTGCGCGTGCAGAAAGCGAACAAGGGCCTCTACATCATCAACGGCAAGAAGGTCATGGTGAAGTAAAAGTTCCCTGAAAAGAAAGATTCCAATGAGGAGGAAGGCCGAGCATGGTCTTCCTCCTTATTATATTGTATAAATCATCACATGACCAAGTATCGGTCATCGTGTGACCAAGTATCAGTCATCATGTGACCAAGCATCGGTCTCAGAATGACCATGCAAGGGTCGCGACATGACCATAGAAGGGTCGCGACATGACCTCTTGTCGGTTGCCTCTCAACCAACCAAACATCACAATCACAAAGTGCAGCTGTAACAATGAGTTAGTTTTTTTAATTGTTAGGACTTTTTTTTAGCTAAACTTACTTTTTTTAAAATTGTTTTTCGTACTTTTGCAAACACTAACTAAACCAATCACTATTTCACCAATCATTCGGATTGATTAACAGACTGTTAAGGCTTATACCTAAAAAAAAGAATATTAATATTAATTTTAAACATTTTGATTTATGTCATTTAAACTAAAGAGTATCAGAACGGCGCTCACGCTTGCTTTCCTCATGTTTGTAGGTAGCATCATGGCGCAGACCGTAAAGGTCAACGTGAAAGACTCGAGCGGTGAACCTGTCATCGGAGCCAGTGTGCTGGAAAAAGGCACACGCAACGGCGGCATTACCGATCTCGACGGTAACTTCTCTATCAAGCTTACGGGCAAAAATTCCATCACCATTTCCTACATCGGCATGAAGACAAAGACAGTCGATGTGAAGGGCAAGACCTCAGTGAACGTTGTACTGGAAGACGACAACACTACCCTGAACGACGTGGTGGTAATCGGTTACGGTACAGTGCGCAAGAAGGACCTGACCGGTTCTGTTGCTTCGCTGAGTGCCGACAAGGTGGCTGCCATTCCCGTATCAAATGTAAGCGAAGCCATGACTGGTAAGCTGGCTGGTGTGAACATCACGACTACTGAAGGTTCACCCGATGCCGATATCAAAATTCGCGTTCGTGGCGGTGGTTCTCTTTCGCAGGACAACTCACCTCTTTATATTGTTGACGGCTTCCCCGTATCCAGCATTGGCGACATTGCTCCCTCTGAAATCGAGAGCATCGACGTGCTGAAGGATGCATCTTCTACAGCCATCTATGGTGCTCGTGGTGCCAACGGTGTTATCATCATCACCACAAAGAGCGGTAAGGAAGGTAAGGTTCAGGTGAACTTCAACGCATCTCATGGTTGGAAGAAGATCACGAAAGAAGTAAAGGTCATGGATCCCTACAACTTCGCTTCATACCAGTATGAACTGGGCAACACGGGCTATGGAAACTATGAGGACCTTGACATCTGGAAGAGCATTGAAGGAACCGACTATCAGGACGAGCTGTTCGGACGCACTGGACACCAGAACCAGTACAACGTCAACGTCAGCGGTGGTAACAAGGACATCAAGTTCAACGTGGGCTTCAACCACAACGACGAAAAGAGCATCATGCTAGGTTCTGGATATGCTAAGAACAACGTCAGTGCTAAGTTGAACGCCAACTTAAACAAGTGGTTAACTTTCGACTTCAACGGTCGTCTGTCATTCACGAAGCTCGACGGTCTGAATGGCGGTGCCGACACCAATGAAAGCAATGCAGCCAACTCTGTGGTTGCCAACACCGTGCGTTGGGCACCCGTCCAGAGCCTCACGAGCAACAGCGATGAGGACGAGGCCAACTCAACAGCAAGCCGCCGTACTCCCTACCAGCGCATCTCAGCCACCTACAAACTGCAGGACCGTTTCCAGCAGTCTTACAATGCAGGCCTCAACTGGAAACCGTTCAAAGGATGGACCTTCCGTACTGAATTTGGTTACACATGGAAGCGTGATGAGACCGACCAAGCTTGGGGATCAGACGCTACAGTCAATTCACGTTTCGGATATAACGGAGCTCCTCAGGCTCAGTTCGTCCGCATGAACTACCAAGACTGGCGCAATGCCAACACTGTGACTTATGACAACAAGAAACTGTTTGGTGGTCGCGACCATCTGAATGTGCTCATAGGTCAGGAATGGAGCAGCTCTAAGAAGACCACACGCACGAGCACCTCTGTAAACTTCCCCACCTCAATGACCATCGACGAGGTGCTGGCCAACACATCTGCCGGTCTGGCACTGCCTAACGAGAGCGACATTGCAGCCAAGGAAAACATGCTCTCATTCTTCGGTCGCGTGAACTACACACTGGCTGAGCGCTATCTGGCCACCTTCACTATGCGCGGCGACGGTTCCAGCAAGTTCGGCAAAGGCCATCGCTGGGGATTGTTCCCCTCACTGGCACTGGCTTGGCGCATCAGTGAAGAGAGTTTCCTGAAGAATGCCGACTGGCTGGACAACCTGAAACTCCGCTTGAGCTTTGGTACAGCAGGTAACAACCGTATCAACAGCGGTCTGATTATTACCACTTACTCTATGGCAGGCAACACTGCAAAGGCACCCTTCTTCAATGGCGAGCGTGCTTCTATGCTGGAGCGTGGCACTTATCTCTATAATCCCGACCTGAAGTGGGAGACCACCATTACTCGTAACGTAGGTATCGACTTTGGCTTCCTGCACGGACGCATCAGTGGTACTCTCGACCTCTATTGGAACACCACGAAAGACCTGCTCATGCAGACAATCATTCCTTCAAGTTCTGGTTACAGCTACCAGTTCCAGAACTTCGGTAAGACATCGAACAAGGGTGTTGAACTGACGCTGAACGCTGGCATCCTCGACTTGAAGAAATTCAAGCTGAACTTCAACTTCAACATTTCTTACAACAGCAACAAGATTGACGAACTGAACCTGGAGAATCCTTGGCAGAGCAGCGGATGGAGTGGCAGCACTCTGTCGAAGTACGAGGACTACCGTGTAGAGGCAGGTGGCCGTTTGGGCGAAATCTGGGGCTACAAATACAACGGATTCTATACCGCTTACGACCCTGTGAACAATCCTAACGGACAACTCATTCTGGACGGAAACACATGGAAACTGCGCGACGGTGTGAACGACAACAGCTACAAGTTGTTCGAAGCCCTCTACCCTGGTGCTCCCCGTGTAGAAGTTGACGAGAACGGTGATCCTCTCAAGCAAAGACTGGGCAACACGATTGCTCCCACAAGCGGAGGCTTTGGACTTGACGGCAGCTATGAAACCAAGATCGGTACATTCGACTTCAACGTATTCCTGAACTACTCACTGGGCAACAAGCTCATCAACGGTACGAAGTTGGCAAACGCTTTCTATGCTGGTTCGCAGAAGGACTACAACCTGGTCAACGACTTCAACCTGGACAATCGTTACAAATGGATTGATCCCAACAATGGCCTCAACATCGGACGTCCCTCCAGCTCTACCATTTCAAGCTATGGCGGTAGCGATGCCCTCATTGCACGTCTGAATGAGTTGAATCAGGGTGCCAACATCTACAACCCCGCAGCTGTAGCTAAGATGCAGCTCATCGACTATGCCGTCGAGAATGCATCGTTCCTGCGTCTGCAGAACGTGACCATCGGCTATACCCTTCCCAAGAAGTGGGTGAAGGCAGCCTACATCGAGAATGTGCGTATCTATGGAACCGGCTATAATCTGCTGTGCTTCACCAAATACTCTGGCTATGACCCCGAGGTTGACACTAGCAGCAAGAAGAACCCGATGACACCGGGTGTTGACTATGCAGCCTACCCAAAGAGCCGCAGCTATGTATTAGGTATTAATGTGACATTCTAAAAAGAAGGGAGACATTTTTTATGAAAAAGATATTTTCAATTTTTGCAATTACAACAGGCGCGCTGATGTTCGCATCATGCTCTGACTTCCTGGATCAGACATCCGAGTCAGAACATACCGACGGTGATGTTTGGGAATCGACCTACTACACCAGTCTGCGCGTCAATAAGCTTTATGGTGCCTTAGGCCAAGACCGCACCTATTCGCAGGACTTGGCTATCGTTTGGAATATGAACAGCGACTGCGAACTGGTCGACGGACTGGGCAACAATGCAACGGTAACGAGCAGTGAGCGTGGTGCCATGAACTTCAACATGGATCCAGGATGGACGAAGATTAACGACCTCTGGACCGCTATGTATGGCATTGTTGAGGATGCCAACGTCAACATCAAGAACATTAGGGAAAGTTCGCTCTTCACCTCAGGCAGCAAGACCAATAAGGAACTCATGCAGCGCTATCTGGGCGAATCGCTCACCCTGCGTGCTATGATTTACTTCGACCTCGTCAGAATCTTTGGTGACATTCCTTTTAAGACCGAAGTATCCAGCAGTGACTTAGGTAACGTTTATTTAGGCAAGACCGATCGTGACGAGATCATGGACAAGCTGATGACCGACCTTGAGGAAGCTATTACATATCTTCCTTGGGCCGACGATGCTACCAACTTCACTACCGAGCACGTAACCAAGGGCTATGCCCACGGTCTGCTGGCTCAGATTGCCCTGACAAAGGCAGGATGGGCTATTCGTGAAGCAGCAAAGCCTGGATATGAGACAGCTTCGAATGCTAACGACAAGACCATCAGCGACGGTACCTATCCTACACAGCGTCCCGATGCTGCTACTCGCAACGCCCTCCTGCAGAAAGCTATCGACCACTTTGCCATAGTCATCAGCAGTGGTAAACACAACCTGAACCCCTCATTCGGAAACGAGTGGTATCTCATCAATCAGCTCGCGCTTGACCAGACTTATCGTGAGAACATCTTCGAGATGCCAATGGGTGAGAACTACACAGGTGAGCTGGGCTATACGGTAGGTGTGCGTCTCAATGGCAAGACTACAGAATACGGCTATAGCAACTCAACGGGTAAGATGAAGGTGACCGCTCCCCTCCTCTATTCTTATGAGGCAGGCGACACACGCCGCGACATCACCATTTCTCCCCTGGAGATCAAGGAGGATGATGGCAAGACCATTGAGTCGATGCTGGGCAATGCCCCCTTCGGTCTCTACGTAGGCAAGTGGGATCCCCGCAAGATGAACGCTGGATGGTTGGCTAACAACCTGGTAGCTGAGGCTAAGCACTTCACTGGCATCAATCCCGTCAAGATGCGCTTTGCCAACGTGCTCCTGTGGTTTGCCGAGGCCATGAACGAGCTCTACGGACCTACAGCTGTCAATGCTACCTGCGGTCTTTCAGCCTACGATGCTCTGGCTAAGGTTCACAATCGCGCCTTCACAGTCAACACAGGCACCGATGAAAAGCCAGCACTCGTCAACAACCCACAAGATGCCAACCCCTTCCTGAACACTGCCAAGAGCGGACAGGATGCCATGTTCGAAGCCATTGTGAAGGAGAATATGTGGGAGTTTGCCGGTGAGGGATTCCGCAAATACGACCTTATTCGCTGGAATCTGCTCTATGCTAAGATTAAGGAGTTCACACAGCAGTACATAAACGACCTCACAAATGGTGTGTATCAAGCTGACATCTACTTCAATTACAAGAATGATGCAAAGACCAAGATTGACATGAGCACCATCACATGGAACGGCCTGCCCACAGGCAAGACCGCTGCCGATTATGCTGGAACTGTCAAGTCGTTTGGTTCTTCCAAGGCTGATACAGGCAAGGACACCCAGGTGGACACCAACCTGCCCAGTATCTCAAGTGGTCTGACAGGCGAATACGGCGTGACCGTCAACGTGAAGAACCGTTATCTCATGCCTATAGGTTCGACCACGATATCAGCCTCTAACGGCAAATTGCACAACTCCTACGGTTATAGCGACTAATTATGAGTAAACAAAAAAAAGCAAAAACAATGAAAATGAACAATAAAATTCTAAGCATCGCGTCGGCAATGGCTTTAGGACTCACGATTAGTTCGTGCACCCAAAAGCAGGATTGGAGCACAGACAGCTCAACCGACCGCCTGTTTACGGCCCTCGGCGATATCACCATCACTGCTGAGGAGACCAAGGCTTATGTAGAGTTCAAAACCGTCCCCAATGCCACTCACTACATCATTGAGGTGAGCAAGGACTCGCTCTACGATGGAATTGCCCAGGGAGCATCTCCCACATCAGTTGTATATGGTGCAGACAAAAGCATTGTAAAGTCAGACACTATTCGCAATCTGGATAACGACACTCGCTATTATCTGCGTATGAAGTCGGTATCCGATTCGAAGGAGTCGAAGTGGCTCTATTATAAGAGAAGCAATGGACTCGGAACTTTCAAGACCAAGGCAGAACAGCTGTTCAATGACGTACCAAACTCAGACCGTTCGGAGAATAGCATCCGTCTCACTTGGGCCAAGGGCGCAGAAGTATCAGCGATCTCTGTTTACAAGAGCGATGCACTGGCAGACTCTATCCTACTCAATGCCACAGCCAAGGCCAACTGTGAATATACTTTCACAGCTCTGACGCCATCGACATCTTATAAGTTCTTCATTTGGAACGGAAATGTGAAGCGTGGCGAACTGACTGTTCAGACGACTGCTGCTATGCCTGCTGGCGACTACAAGAAGATTTTGACTGCCGAGGAGACTCTTATCAGCCAGAAGATGCTTGACGAACTTGCAGCACAGGCTGCTTTAGATGGAAAGACGAGCTATGGTGTGACCCTGGGTATTCCTGCTGATGCCACTATCGAATTCCACGGAGTGAGCGAAGCCGGAGATAACACGAATGTCAAGATACCTGACGGCATGTCTATCACTTTCTTCGGACTGGCAGGCGGCAATGCTCCTACCATCAAGTTCCAGAAGAACCTGGATCTCGCTGGCTCTCACGGCTACATCGCCTTCGAGAACGTAGAAGTAGTTGACGATGGTGCTGGCTATTTCGTCAATCAGTCTAAGGAATGCGTCATAGGTGAATTCACCGTTAAGGATGCTCACATCCACAAGTTTAAGACCTCATTCTTCCGCTTCCAGGGATCAGATGCAAAGAGCCTTGAGAAACTGACCCTTACCAACAGCGTCTTCAATGAAATGTGTAACGGATACTCATTCATCCATGTGGATGCTGGTTCGGGAGCTGGTCACATCGATAACATCCAGATTGATGGTTGCACGCTCTACAACATTGCCGTTGGTGGAAAGATGTTCATCTACAGCAAGAACACTAATATGCAGAGCATCAGCGTAAAGAACACCACATTCTACAACTGTATCGGAAACAACAACTATTGGGTTGACTTCGGTGCCAACACCTATGGTCCTTCTGAGAAGTTCGAGTTCGTGAAGTGTCTCTTTACAAAGACTCCTGACGAAGCAACGAAGAACATCCGCAGTTCGATGGCACAGAGCATCGATGAGTGCTATCACACCAACGACTTCTTCAAGACTCTGGGTTCTACCGAACTCGAATATTCAGCTAAAGACCTCTTTGCAGATCCTGACAACGGTGACTTTACCCTGAAAAAGGATATCAACGCTGGTGATCCACGCTGGATTGTCTCTGAGTAAGAGTTTTTGAAATTATCGTGATTGAAGGGAATGGCTTCAGGCTGTTCCCTTCTTTACAATCAATAAAACGCCAACCGCACCCTAAAATGCTTTCAGAAAGCTGAATGTATTCATGAAATCACATATTATTTTGTCCATATAAGCAATGAGATTACAACTACTCTCATTATTGGCACTGGCGCTCACCACCCATGCCATCAATCGAGTACCGGCCTTCCCTGGTGCTGAAGGCTTCGGCATGTATGCTACTGGCGGACGCGGCGGTGAGGTGATTCACGTCAC
>JAEEGF010573155.1_pt1 | contig 29114 bp, 20 predicted proteins | sample 9134171 | NCBI WGS metagenome assembly JAEEGF01 (sample SAMN16246542, study PRJNA631951) | gut metagenome | biome: gut microbiome; feature: rumen; material: AP-attached | host: Bos | place: Iran: Karaj | collected 2018-10 | reverse complement strand
CTGTTCGCCATGCAACAGCAGCAGCCTCAGCAGCCGCAAATGCAGCAGCCTCAGGCTCCTCAGGGCGGCTGGACCTGCGCCTGCGGCACTCAGAACACCGGCAAGTTCTGCATGAACTGCGGTCAGCAGAAGCCTGAGCCTCAGGGCAGCTGGACCTGCGCCTGCGGCACCCAGAACACCGGCAAGTTCTGCATGAACTGCGGTCAGCAGAAGCCTCAGGCCGGCGGCGCCTGCCCTGAATGCGGCGCCAAGTACGAAGGCCCCACCCCTAAGTTCTGCCCGCAGTGCGGTCACAAGTTTTAAGGACTGAATCAAGCAATGACCAGCAATTCAGAACGCTACAAATGCCCCTGCGGCGGCACCTACGAGTTCGATATCAAGACTCAGATGCTGAAGTGCCCCTTCTGCGATTCCGTCATCTCCCAGGAGGAGTATGATGCCATGGCAGCGCAGAAGCTGGCTGAGAGCAATATCGACATCAAGAACGGCGCCACCCGCATGGACACTGATCCCGAAACCGGGGAAATGATCCAGGAGGGCCAGCAGGAAACCTACGTCTGTAATTCCTGCGGCGGTGAAATCACCCCGGCTCTGACCTCCATTTCTGAAAAGTGTCCCTTCTGCGACAGTCCCATTGTCCTTTCCGGCAAGATCTCCGATGCCCAGCCTGACATCATTATTCCGTTCAAGTTTGATCAGAAGAAGGTGCAGGAGGCCTACTCAAAGCACATTGCCACCAAGCATTTTGTGCCTCGGAGCTTCAACGCCGAAGCCCGCAAGAAGGAGATCCAGGGCATCTACGTGCCTTTCTGGCTCCTGAGCTGCAAGGCCGACGGCGATGTTAATCTCGACTGCCAGAAGATCACCAGAAGAAGGAACGGCGACCAGGAAATCACCGAACATGAGCACTACGACGTCTACCGCAAGAGCCACATGGAGTTCAATGATCTTCCTGCCGATGCCTCCAAGGAAATGGACGATGATCTCATGGATTCCATCGAGCCCTTCAATACCAAGGAAGCTCTGGCCTTCAAGACCGCGTATGTTTCCGGATTTTCCGCCACCAAATACGATGTAGGCGTGGAGGAAAGCTATCCGCGTTTTGAGAAGCGCATGCGGGAGACCTTCGTTAAGACCATTATCGATAAGTCCGTAAAGGGCTATGACAAGGTTGATGTGATTGATTCCCATGTGGACTTCTCGGACAGATCCATCAAGTACGCCATGTTCCCGGTATGGATCATTCGGAACAAGTGGGACGGCAAGGACTTCATCTTCGCTGTGAACGGTCAGACCGGAAAGCTGGTAGGCAATCTCCCCACCGACTGGGGCAGAATGTTCACCTCCGCCGGTATCTGGTCAGTAGCCGCCTCCGCGCTCTGCGTTCCGGGCGCGAAGTTCCTGATGGAGAACAGCGACTGGACCTCCGCCGGCATTATCGGCTTCCTGGTTGGCCTGGTACTCTCCTTTATCGTCCACTTCGTCATGGTATCCGGTAACACCTCTGTTGCCGATGCCACCGAAGCTGACGGTTATCTGGAGCAGGAATCCTTCTCTAACTCCGTGGAAAACGATAAGTACAGCCGCACCGAGAGACAGGTGAGAACCATCAGCACCTCGGCGAAATAGAGCTTAACTTAGAGCTTAAGGGCTGAGCCTTAAGAAGTGAAAAGGAGTCTTCGGACTCCTTTTTTATTTCCGCGTGAAAGCAGGCAAAGATCCGCTGTCACCGCTCCCCTGAAGACATTCCTGCAGCCACCGTCCTTCCCTGCCTGCTTCCTTTGTCCATGGAAAACCGCCAGACTTTCCTGAGCCGGAAACGCTGCTGGATTATATTTTTCGGAAACAGCTCTTTCCTGAACTGCATGGCTCATGCCAGATCCAATTCCTCAATAACATCGTCAAGAGTAAAAGTTTCGGGATCCTTCTTATATTCGGCACCGGCCTTTTCGTATTCTTGCAGGTCAGATTTTTCTTCAATATGTTCCATGACAATTTTGCGAATCAGTTCTGAAACAGTCATTCCCTGCATTTTCGCATAGGCTTTTATCATGTCTGCTTCTGTTTCGTTCAGTCTGAAAGATATGGTCATAGCGTCTCCTTGTTAATATTCCTATTTCTAGTACTATCGGTTTGTGTTTGCAATGAACGGCTTAGTGATGTTTGACAGATTTTGCAGATTCTATATTTCGACGGGAACACATCACAGGATCGCTGGGAGAGCGGATAGATATATCTCGCCGCATAGTACAGAAATACATCAAGACGGGAAAAGAAACCTGCCGGATAGAGCGGGTTTGCGGAAAACGCTATGGACATTGGAAAGTAAACTGAGAAACCGGAAACGGCGGGCTCCCCGGGATAAAGGTTGCCCGCCTGCGACACAAAAATCCTCAAAGCACCGAGAAGACGATGCTTTGGGAAAAGAAATGGGATTCAACTCCAAACCTTATAAATAAACGCCTTGCTGCGGTTCTTCAAAACTTCCAAAGCCCCGCCAAAGCACCAAAGCTCCGCTAAAATAGCACTTTGGAAAAGAAAACGACATAAACGCCCCACAAACGTTATGAATTCATGGTAACATTTTCATACAATGCCGTACTAATGTCAGGGGTATCCGGCAATACAGGGAACAGCATCTCGAGGAGTTCTGATATGTCAGCAGTAAACAAGGAAGCCGTTGCCTTTGCCAAAAAGTGGCAGGACAAGGGAGACGAAAAGCAGGACTCCCAGAATTTCTGGCGGGAACTTTTGTCCCGGGTTTTCGGGATACCGGATCCTGAAAGCCGCCTCTCCTTTGAAAAACGCGTCAGCCTCAAAAACACCAGCTTCATAGACGTGTATATCCCCGAAACAAAGGTGATCATCGAACAAAAAAGCCTGGGAATTGACCTTGAGAAGGCTAAGAAGCAGTCAGACGGCACAGAGCTCACTCCCTTCGGCCAAGCCAAACGCTATAACGATGAGCTCCCCTACTCTGAAAAGGCCCGTTGGATCGTTACCTGCAACTTTGAAAGATTTCTCATCTACGATCTGGAAAAGCCCAAAGACGCTCCTGCGGAGATCCTGCTTAAAAATCTGGCAAAAGACTATCATCTTCTGGAGTTTCTTGTTAAGTTCAAGGATGAAGCTCTTATCAGGGAAGAAGAGCTTTCAGTTAAGGCCGGAGAGATCGTGGGTACGATTTACGATGCCCTGCTGAAAGAATACGGAGACAATCCCTCTGTTTATGATTTCAAGAGTCTGAACAAGCTCTGCGTGCGGCTGGTATTCTGTCTTTACGCCGAGGATTCCGGATTGTTTGGCAATGGAGGCGATGCCTTTTGTAAGTATTTGGAAAAATATCAGGCAGACGATCTCCGGCGGGCCATTATTGATCTCTTCAAGGTGCTGGACACCCCTTTTGAAAAACGCAATAAGTTCCTTAATCCCGTTCTGGCAAAGTTTCCCTACGTAAACGGCAGCCTGTTTGCCGTGGATGAGGATTCGGAAAACATTCCGAACTTTTCCGAAGAACTCCGGGACATTCTGATAAAAAAGGCCGGGGAAGGTTTTGACTGGTCCGGGATCAGCCCCACGATTTTCGGAGCTGTTTTTGAGAGCACGCTTAATCCGGAGACCAGAAGATCCGGGGGGATGCACTACACCTCCATTGAAAACATTCACAAGGTTATTGATCCCCTCTTTCTCAATGATCTCAGAAACGAATTCCGGAGCATCCAGGCAGCAAAACCGGGCAAGAGCAAACGGCTGAAGCTGGAAGCATTTCAGAAGAAGATCGCCTCACTCACCTTCATGGATCCCGCCTGCGGTTCCGGAAATTTTCTCACGGAAACATATCTCTCTCTTCGCAAGCTGGAAAACATGATCCTGAAGGAGCTTTACCAGGGCATAGGATTCCTGGGGGAGGACTTTGTGGTGAGTTCCCCCATTCAGGTTTCCATCGGTCAGTTTTACGGCATTGAAATTAACGATTTTGCCGTATCCGTTGCCAAAACCGCTCTCTGGATTGCGGAAAGCCAGACCATTATGGAGACTGAAGAAATCATAAACAGCCATATTGATTTCTTCCCCCTGAAGTCTTACTCAAACATTGCGGAGGGCAATGCACTCAGGATTGACTGGAACAGCGTCATACCAAAGGAAAGGTTAAATTTCATCATGGGGAACCCGCCCTTTCTGGGGTATTCAAACCAGAATGCGGAACAGAAATCTGACATGCTGGCAATCTACACTGACGAAAAGGGAAAGCCCTACAAAACCGCCGGAAAAATTGACTACGTTGCCGGCTGGTATATGAAGGCGGCTCAGTACATGCAAAACACAGCCATCCATGCCGCTTTTGTTTCCACGAATTCCATCACACAGGGAGAACAGGTTGCTTCCGTATGGAAGCCTCTTATCGAACGCTTCAACTTATCAATTATTTTTGCCTGGAAGAGCTTTATCTGGGACAGCGAGGCCTCCGAAAAAGCTCACGTTCATTGTGTAATTGTCGGATTCTCCTGCGATAACAGCAATGCCAGACGTCTGATATACAGCAAGTCCGGGCCGAAGGAGGTTCCACAGATCTCGCCGTATTTAATTTCCTCCCGGAATGTGTTCATCCAAAGCAGAACCGCCCCCATATCAAACGTTTCTAAAATGATCACCGGAAACCGCCCGGCAGACGGCGGACATCTCATTATCGAAGCTGAAGATTATGATGATTTTATTGCCAGGGAACCAAAAGCCATAGATTACATTAAGAGATTTACCGGAGCGGATGAGTACATCAACAACAAGAAAAGATACTGCCTGTGGCTGGAAGGGGTATCCCCCGCCAAGCTCCGTGAAATGCCTCTGGTTTTAAAAAGAGTTGAGCTCTGCAGACAAGATCGGCTTCAGGGAGCAAAGGACAGACAGAAGCTGGCGGAAACTCCGACACTGTTCCGGGAAACCAATAACCCTGACAGTTATGTTTTGGTTCCCTGTACGTCATCTGAAAGAAGATCGTATGTTCCTATGGGTTTTTTATCAAATGAAGTAATTCCAAGTAATGCAGCAGTCATAGTACCCAATGCCTCAATTTACGATTTCGGAATTCTGGAAAGCGGTGTTCATATGACTTGGATGCGTGTTGTTGCCGGCAGAATGAAATCAGATTATCGTTATTCCAAGGATATCGTTTACAACAACTTTGTCTGGGTGAAGCCGTCCGATAAACAGAAATCCCGTATCGAAAAAACTGCTCAGGCCATTCTGGATGCTAGAAAGATTTACCCGGATTCTTCGCTGGCCGATCTCTATGATGAACTTTCCATGCCTTCGGAACTCAGGAAGGCTCACCATGAAAACGACCGGGCGGTACTGGAACTCTACGGACTTTCCCGGGATGCATCCGAGGAAGAAATCGTAACCCGTATGTTCGAACTTTACGAAGCGAAAACCACCGGCAAAAACGACACCGGACTGGAACTTTTATAGTCAGGTTTGAAGCGGAGTCTTTCTGTTACCGGGATGCATCAGATAAATGAGAGTCAGCGAGATGGAAATCAAGGCATGAACACTGCAAGGCCCGTTGCTCTCCGCTTCTTCGAAGGCATGAGTTTTTTTTACGTTAACACCGGTATGGAAATACCCAAATACAATGTTCGGCATACTTGGATGCTCCGAACCTTTTTGCTGAATGAACAAAGGAGTCAATAAGGCATATGAAAACAAATGACAGACAGCTTACAAATTTAATGAAAGCCGTAGACAGCGGCGCGGCACAGTTGCCTGATTTCCAAAGAGGCTGGGTATGGGATGATGGACGCATTAAAGCTCTGATACTCAGCGTGATACACAACTTTCCTGTTGGCGCGGCTATGTTCCTTGAATACGGAAACGAAAGCATCCACTTCAAGCATAAGCCTATCGAGGGATCAGATGCCAATCCCGATACTGAGCCGGACGAGCTTATCCTTGACGGACAGCAGAGACTGACCTCTCTTTACAATGCCCTTTACAGTAAAAACCCCGTTCATACAAAAACGGACAAGGGCAAAGAAATTGACAGATACTATTATTTGGATATCGAGAAAGCAATCGATCCAAGCGCCGATGATGAAGATGTTGTCATCTCTATTCCGGCTGCTAAACAGGTGACATCTGATTTCGGCCGAAAAATAGAAATGGATCTTTCCACCAGACAGAATGAGTTTCAGCATAAAATGTTTCCGCTGAATATTATTCTTGATTCTTGCGAGGAACAAGGATGGCAGAACGAATACTATGCCTATTACAACTATGATCCTAACGTTATCCGGCAGTTTACGGAGCTTTTTTCTAAAATAATAACGCCAACTCAACAATACGCCATGCCGGTTATCGTACTTGATAAGAAAACTCCGAAAGAGGCGGTATGCCAGGTTTTTGAAAATGTCAACACCGGTGGCGTTTCTCTGACGGTTTTTGAACTTGTCACGGCTATCTTTGCGATGGATGATTTTCCACTTCGCAAAGACTGGAATGACCGCAAAGAAAAGTATTTTTCCGGCGATTTGCTGAACATAGTCACGGCTACAGACTTTTTGACTGTTCTTACTCTGTTTTCGTCATTTAAATCCGGCGGTACGGTGAGCTGCAAAAAGAAGGATGTCCTTGCTCTTTCGCTAACGGCATACAAACAATATGCGGATGACCTTTGCAAAGGTTTCTCTATCGCTGACAAACTTTTGCAGGAGGAGCGTATTTTCTCAAGCCGTGACCTTCCTTACAGCACGCAGCTTATTCCTCTTGCCGCAATATGTACCGCGCTTATGGAAGGAAACAAAATTTATACCGCTACTATCAAAAACATGGTGAAGCAGTGGTATTGGTGCGGCGTGTTCGGAGAACTGTACGGTTCTGCAAATGAGACGAGATATGCTAATGATATAACTCAGGTCATTAAGTGGATTACAGCAGGAGGAGACCTTCCAAAGACCGTTACAGATTTCTTTTTCAATCCCACTCGTTTGCTCAGCCTGCAATCGAGGCAGTCTGCGGCTTATAAGGGGATCATGGCTCTGATTCTTAAAAACCATGCCCGAGATTTCATTTCCGGCGCCGAGATGGATTTCTCAACATACTCTAACGAGAAAATCGATATTCACCATATTTTCCCGAAATCTTACTGCATCGATCAAAGGTATGATAAATCAAAGTGGAACAGCATCGTGAACAAGACCCCAATTTCCGCAAGCAGCAACAGAGAAATTGGCGGAGTCGCTCCGTGTGTCTATCTTGGAAAACTCGAAAAGAAGGGGGCTGTACTGACATCAGATTTGGATGGCTATGTTGAGACGCACTTGATTGACCACACATTGCTGAGAAATAATGAATTCCAGGATTTCATTGTTGACCGGGCAAAGAAGCTTCTGTGCGCAATTGAGTCTGCTACTGGAAGGACGATATCCGGCAAGGACTCCGATGAGGTGCAGCAGGCATTCGGCGCATCGCTGAACTAAACTTTTCAGCAGATACTGTTCAACCTGGATATTCGAGCCTTACTAAGCAAAAAACAGCGGCAAAAACGACACCGGACTGGAACTCTTATAGCCAGGTTTGAAGTGAAGGCTTTCTATGACCGGGATACATCGAGGAGATGAACCGGGCAATGATGCTTTTTACGTTAGATGGATGGAAGAAGTTCGGAGAAAAACTCGGATACCATGTCCGGCTGACTTATGAGAGGCGGGAGGAAGATATAAATGGAACTGGAATTTGATGTGGAGGATCTCCTCAGAAAAAACAACATCGAATCAGACCGGATCGAATTCAAAAGGGGATGGAATCCGGATGACATTTACAGAAGCATCTGCGCCTATGCCAATGACTTTGACAATCTTGGCGGCGGGTACATTCTGGTCGGTGTCGAGGAAAAGGACGGGGTGGCGCAAAGGCCGGTGTGCGGCATCCCGTTGAATACGATTGACAGAATCCAAAAGGAAATGGTTGGCTACAATCATAAAATTCAGCCAGCTTACTTTCCAAAGATAATCCCGGAGACGGTCGACGGGCAGAATATCGTAGTGATTTGGGTTCCGACAGGCGCGCAAAGGCCATACAAGACGACTGAACACGTGACCTCCAAGAAGGATAATGATTACAAGTATATTATCCGGTACGGAACCAGTTCTGTTGCGGCTAATCCTGATCAGGAAAGAGAACTCCTTGCCATGTGCGCGCATGAACCATTCGATGTTCAGGGAAATGCCAAAGCCACCATAGAGGATATATCGCCTGTTCTGCTCGAAGCCCATCTGAAAGCGACCGGGAGCAAACTCGCAAAACAGATCGGAAAACTGGGAGTGAAAGAAGTCCTTGAGCAGATGGAGCTTCTGGAAGGCCCGCCGGAAAGACAGCGCATTAAAAACGTGGCCCTCATGATGTTCTGCGACTATCCGGATAAGTTTTTCCCGTATATGCAGGTGGAAATAACCCGCTTCCCGAACGGGAGCATCAGGGATCCGAAGAATTTTGTGGAAATACCGCCTATCAAAGGAACTGTTCCTCAAATCATCCGCCGGACAATGGAAAAATTACAGGATATCGCCATCGCGGTATACGTGCAGAAGGTTTCGGACAAGATGGAGGCAAACCGTTTTCTCAGCTATCCTTATGAGGTGCTGGAGGAAGCCATCGTTAATGCGTTTTATCACCGGGATTACATGTGCTATGAACCGGTTCAGGTGGAAATCGAGCCTGACTGCATAAGAATTATCAGTTATCCCGGCATTGATCGCTCTGTCCCAATCAAAGTCGTCGAAAAGGGAGAACGCTTCAAAACAAGAATGTACCGAAACAGGCGGCTGGGGGAATTTCTTAAGGAACTTGATCTTACAGAAGGAAGATGTACCGGCATTCCTACCATTCAGGAGGGACTGGAAAAGAACGGCTCTCCCCGAGCAATCTTTGAGACTGATGATGACAGAAAGGCGGTGTGCGTGACGATTCCGATCCAGCCTGAGTATTTGAAAAACCTGGAACTTAACGCCGGCAGCAAAACGCCAAAGCCCCGGAAAACCGCTGAAAACAGGGGCGATAAAGACGGCACTTTGGAAGATGAGATGGCTCTTAGGGTCATTAAAACATTTAAAAAACATCCTGAAATATCACAGGAGGAGCTGGGAGAGCGTTTAGGCATGTCTCGCCGTACAGTACAAAAATACATCAAGACGTTAAAAGAGACCGGCCGGATAGAGCGGGTTGGCGGCAGACGCTATGGCCATTGGAAAGTAAACTGAGAAACTGAGAAACCGGAAACGGCGGACGCCCCGGGATAAAGGTGCCCGTCTGGGAGCACAAGAATCCCCAAAGCACCAAGGCGCCGCTAAAACGGTGCTTTGGAAAATGGAATGGGATTCCGCTCCAGACCTTGTAAATAAACGCTTTACCCGCAGTTCTCCAAAGCACCGCCAAAGCACCAAAGCCCCTAAAAACGGTGCTTTCGAAAATAGAATGACATTCCGCTCCAGACCCTGTAAATAAACGCTTTACCCGCAGTTCTCCAAAACTTCCAAAGCACCGCCAAAGCACCAAAGCTCCTAAAAACGGTGCTTTAGAAAATGGAATGAGATTCCGCTCCAAACCTTGTAAATAAACGCTTTACCCGCAGTTCTCCAAAGCTTCCAAAGCTCCGCCAAAGCACCAAAGCTCCTAAAAACGGTGCTTTGGAAAATGAAATGACATAAACTCCTGCAAACGTTACGAATTTGCCCCTCTCCTAAAATCTCTTCAGTTCAGCGAGCAGAGCAATGATAACATATCAAAATAGAGCTGTTATATGTAAATTTGGCATTTAAAAACTCTATATTGACATGTTATAAAAGCATAGTATCATGAACGTGAAGGATGGTGACAACTATGAAAATTGAGGCATTCAGCAGCAACCTGGCAACGCTGCAAGAACTCGGGAAAAGGCTGAAGGCTCAGCGCATTGCGGGCAATGTAACCCGAGAGGCGTTAGCCAGAAAGAGCGGAGTTTCCCTTAGCACCATTGCCCGCATGGAGGCCGGACAAAGTGTGGCGATCGATGGCTGGCTGTCTGTTCTTCGCGGGCTGAATCTTTTAGTCAATGTGGATATGCTGGTACCGGAGACGCAAATCAGTCCGATAGATGCGATGCAATACGGACACACAAGACAACGCGCATCCAAAAGGAAAGAAACAAAGGAGAGCAACTGGAAGTGGGGAGATGAAGAATGATCGGTGCCCGTGTTTACCTTTGGGGGACGGAGATTGGCGCTGTCACACAGGAGGATGCTTCCTCTCTGCCCCGTTTCCAGTACACCCGCGCCTTTCAGAGGAGCGGGATCGAACCATCTCCCCTGATGATGCCTGTCACAAATCGGATATACGCCTTCCCTGCGAATCAGAATGATGCGTTCCTCGGATTGCCCGGACTGCTGGCGGATTCATTGCCGGATAAGTTTGGAAATCGACTTATTCAGGCATATCTCGCCAGGATCGGGCGGACGATACGTGAGCTGTCAGCCGTGGAACGTTTATGCTACACCGGAAGCCGAGGCATGGGGGCTTTGGAATATGTACCTGCGCATGAATTTGTTTCCAACACCAGTGAATCTGTTCAAATCGATGAACTTGTGAAACTGGCCTCTGACATCCTTTCTGAACGAAAAGAATGGTATATAAACACGAACGAGCATGGGTTAGAGCAACTCATGCGGATTGGAACTTCTGCCGGCGGCGCCAGGGCCAAAGCTTTAATCGCATGGAATCCTGTCACCGGAGACATACGTTCCGGACAGATTGATGCGGGGGCCGGATATGAGTATTGGCTGATTAAATTTGACGGGGTCGAAAACAACAGGGACAAAGAAGACTCTGCCGACAAACCTTCCTATACCCGTATCGAATACGCCTATTATCTGATGGCGCAGCATGCGCGCATTACTATGAGCAGGTGTCGTCTGCATCGGGACAACGGGCTGTATCATTTCATGACGCAGCGTTTTGATCGCGCGAATGGCGGAGGGAAAATTCACATGCAAACGCTTGGCGCTCTCGCGCATTATAATTTCAATGACCCGGCAGCTCACGGCTACGAGGACGCAGCTGAAATCATGCGACGGATTCAAGTCGATCAGACAGATGTTAATCAATTGTTTTTACGGATGGTGTTCTGTGTATTGTTGCGTAATCAGGATGATCATGTAAAAAATATCTCCTTCCTGATGGATCGCGATGGAACATGGCATTTAGCCCCGGCATACGACATGACGTATTCATATGCGCCTGGCCATCGCTGGATCGGGGCGCATCAGATGACGATTCAGGGCAAGACACGAGATATTACGCTGGAGGATCTGAAGGCTGCCGGAAAAGCAATGAATGTGTCATCCTCCGCAGTTCGCAAAAGTATTGATCTTGTCCGTCACGCCCAGCAGCAATGGGCGGAGTGCGCCGCTGAGGCTGAAGTGCCCGAAACAGAGATCGACAGAATTCAGAACGGATTTATGTACTTGTAACAAAATTTAGAAAAGGCTTCAGCGTTCAGGGACTCCGTAATATGCGGCAGTTTTACCTTGCTTTTCCAAAACGCTTCACACCCCCGCTCCACGCTGAGGAGCGAATTTGGAAATATAGTGAAGTCGTGACCAGTCTTTAAACTGATTCGTGACTCCCTTTTCCGATGAATCCTGATCCCCTCCGGGCGCGGTCATTCAATCAATGCAGACAGGAACAGCGCTGGTTCATCAAGTCTTATGATTCAATTCCGTCCATCCTTAGCGGTCTCGCTGAACTGCCCAATCTTCCGCGGCGGATCATGATCCGGCGATCTGCTCGACGGCTGCGTCATGCTTTGGCTCGGTATCCTCATACCGGCTGGCCAGCGCATCGCAGTTCTCGTTGTACTCCTTCAGGTTCTGAAAAAAAACAAGCGCTTCAGTTCTCATAACTCTGTATTTAAACATGTTTAAGAACTCCAGTGCATAAACTTAACAATTTGCAATGACTGTTGTATACTGACTGCTCATAATACGACCGATCAGGAGGTTCTGTAATGATAAACCGTGAAGAGTATTTGAATCAGTTACTTGCTTTCAGGGACAAACAGCTGATCAAGGTGGTCTCGGGGATCCGTCGTTGCGGAAAATCCACGCTTTTTGAATTGTATAAAGATCGTTTACTGAGCAATGGTGTTGATGAAAAGCAGATTATTTCAATCAATCTTGAATCTGCGGAATTCTATGATATCAAAAGCTTCGCCGACCTGTTCCAGGCTGTAACCGCCAGACTTGATCCTTCCGGAATGAACTATGTGTTCTTGGATGAGGTACAGCTTGTCCCCGGCTTCCAGCGGGCTTGCGACAGTCTGTATATCATGAAAAACGTCGATTTGTATATCACCGGTTCCAATGCCGGCCTGCTGTCAGGCGAACTGGCAACGCTGCTTTCGGGACGGTATGTTGAGATAAAAATGCTTCCCCTGTCCTTTAAGGAGTATGTCAGCGCTGCCGGAACAGGAGACCTGTCCCGAAAGTACCGTGATTATTTGCTGAACAGCTCTTTTCCTTATGCTTTGGAACTCAGCAGGCGCAAGGATATTCTGGCCTATCTTGACGGTATCTATACCTCAATCGTTCTGAAGGATATCGTTAAGCGTAAAAAGATCACCGATATTGCTGCTTTGGAAAGTGTGATCCGCTTTATGTTCGACAATATCGGCAATCTGTGTTCCGCTACCAAAATAGCTAACACCCTGAAAAACGGCGGCAGGAATATATCGGCCCACACTGTTGACAATTATCTGAATGCGCTATGCGAGAGTTTTGTGCTGTACAGAGTCGGCAGATATGATATCAAAGGGAAACAGTTTCTGCAGACACAGGAAAAGTATTATCTTGCCGACATCGGACTCAGATACTATTTGCTTGGCACAAAACCGGCGGATATGGGACATATTCTTGAAAACATAGTTTATCTTGAACTGCTCCGGCGCGGATACAAAATATATATCGGGAAGCAGGATAACGGCGAAGTGGATTTCGTGGCAATCAATGACATCATCACTGAATACTACCAGGTGGCGCTGACTGTTCGGGATGAAACCACGCTGAAGCGTGAACTCGCGCCGCTTGATCGTATTTCCGACCACAATCCGAAATACCTGCTGACATTGGACGACGACCCTCCGGCAACGCACAATGGCATAAGACAAATCAATGCCATTGACTGGCTTATTGGCCAATAAAAATAAGCCCGCAGCGACTCCGGACGAGCAGAGCTAAAGCCCCTTGGCGCGCGGTCATATCACCGGCGCGATAGAGACGTTACATTGGAAGATGAGATGGTTCTTAGTGGCATTGAAACATTTAAAAAACATCCTGAAATATCACCGGAGGCATTGGGAGAGCGTTTAGGCATGTCTCGCCGCATGGTGCAAAAATACATCAAGACGTTAAAAGAAAACGGCCGGACAGAGCGTGTCAGCGGCAGGCGCTATGGCCATTGGAAAGTAAACTGCGAAACCAAAACGGCTGGTAACTTGGAATAAGGGCTGCCTGCGCACAAAAATCCCCAAAGCACCGCCCAAAGCACCAAAGCTCCGCTAAAACGGTGCTTTTGGAAAGGAAATAAGATTCCTCTCCAAGCCTTATAAATAAACGCTTTGCCGCGGTTCTCCAAAAATTCCAAAGTGCCAAAGCACCGCCCAAAGCTCTAAAGCTCCGCTAAAACGGTGCTTTGGGAAAGGAAATGAGATTCCGCTCCAAACCTTATAAATAAACGCTTTGCTGCGGTTCTCCAAAAATTCCAAAGCACCAAAGCTCCGCTAAAACGGTGCTTTGGAAAAAGGAAATGAAATTCCGCTCCAGACCCCTTAAATAAAGGCTTTGCTGCGATTCTCCAAGAATTCCTAAGCACCGTCTAAAGCACCAATACCCCTCTGAAAATGATCCTTTAGAAAACTGAGCACTGTTCCGGGCAAGAAGAAGGTCTGGGAGCTCATCCGTTCCGCCCTCTCCCAAAGCATCCCCTCCAAAATAAAAAAAGGAAGACTCTTCATCTTCCTTTCTCACAGGTTTCCTAATCATCGCTCAGCCTGCCTTCTGAAAGGCCCCGTACAGCCCGGAGCCTCCAATTAGCGGCTTAGGAGTTCAGACTATTCACCGCCTTCTTCCTCTTCCTCGGTGTCCGGCTCTAACTCAACCTCCGGGCAGACCTCGGCATCGGCGCAGATGGTGGCAAGACCGACGATCCGGTTCTGCGGGATGTTTTCAGCAGAGACGCCGAAGTTCTCGTAGAGCCAGTCCGGCGTCGTGTCATAGAAGCCGGTGTTAAGGAGCACATCGTTGGTAAGAGTGTTTCCGGTGGAAATCTTATCATCCCAGGTGGTGCAGGAGAAGTTGTTACCGGAAGCCACAACCCAGAAGTTATCCCAGTCATAGGAACTGCCGCAGTTACCCGGAGTGGCCCACATATAACCGTTATTCCAGGTTCCCATGTACGCCAGGAGTTCATTGGTAACGCTGGTTACCGTCTCTTCCTTGTACTCATTGTCCTCCATATCATCCAGCAATTGGAGATTCAGATTGTTAATCGTGTATCTCCAGGCAGAGGCGTAGGTGGCATAGCTGGTATCCTCGACTTTCTGCGGAGAGGCGTTCTTGTAGGACTTCTTCACAGGGGTCTGGCCGGCCTGACCGAAGGGGTTATAGCCCTTGTACTTGACATTGCCCCGGAGAGCTGCCACGCACTTTAAGAATTCCATCGGCTGCTTCTTCTTATCGTACTTCTCCTGGCAGACCTTCTTGGCATCGCTGTGGCTCATCTTTACCACAGTATATTCGCCGGTCTTAGGATGTCCCTCGGTGGGCTTCCGCTTCAGGGTAACCTTTGTAGTAGGGGTGGTCCGCATCCGGAACTCCATGGTCTTGTCCGTCAGGCTGGAAGGCACAAAACCCTTGATGGCCGTCGCATGTTCCGGACACTCGCTGTCCCAGGAGCCATCCTCCTGATTAGGGATATGCGTGCAGTCCCGGAGCTGATGCTCAATAGCGGTATCATCAACCTCATGCTTGAAATTAGACGGATAACCAAGCTGCCGTGTCGCATTCCGCAGCATCACATACTGCTTCACTTCTTCGCCGCTGTCAGCATCCTGTCTGGTGCACTCCAGGAATGACTTGTTAAAGCCGCTGCCCACCGAAACAAAACTTACGGTGTTACTGCCGGGCACGGTAAAGGATACCACCACCTGACCATCGCGGTTACCCACGGCATCCGAGGTAAGCTGCTTGGCTCCCAGAGGCAGCGGATCATAAACATGGCCCACATGAACGCCGGTGGCCTTCACATTGCTGAGATCGCAGGTAGCGTTGTCGATTCCCTTGTCTTCCATGTCCGGACAGAGAGCTTTTCCGACCGCTTCAGGAGCTGAGGATAACCCGTAGGGGGTAGCGCTGTTCAGATTCCTGATGCCGGTGTAGTTCAGGGGATAGTCAACGACGCCGTTACTGTCAAGATAGTACCACTGCTTCCCGAAATGAGTGTTTTCAAGTCTGTCAGTGTTATTGTAGGCGTTCTTGTAGTTGGCATCATAATTGGTCTGATGGCTGCTGTTGTGAGCATCGGCAATCTTCTTGATGTCCTCCTTGTCGGTATAGGTCTTGCCGCCCGTGCCATGGGTCTCATCAACACAGGTCCAGTCGTCCTCGGCATGCATCGGATACGGAGTTACCGGATTGGAGCCCCAGGCCATCTGCTGATGCGCAATCAGATTGTACTTCGAGCGGAAGCCGATGGCGCCGGAGTAATCCACCAGACCGCTCTCCTGCTTCGGCAGGAGCTTGGCCACATCCTGTCTCAGGGAAGCGGGATCCGCGCCCCAGCAGTAGACGTTGCTCTTATTGGCGCTGTTCATTCCGAAAATATCATCGTCATTGGAGAGAGCACCCTCGGGAACAGTTTCCTCTCCGTCAGTTACCGCGCAGATTGACTGATCGCCGGCTGAAAAGCCGGTTACATGATCCAGCACCGGAACCGGATGCGGCACCGCGGCAATTTCCAGTCCTTCCGGAATATCGGAGAAATCAGAGACCGTCTTGTAAGGATCCTTTACCTCATCATCAGGCCAGCGGGCACCCAGCTCAAGCACGGTATTGTCACCCCAGCACCAGAGCTCCTGATCGGAGGTAAGGGCACAGGCACTGTACTTGCCCAGATGGATATCCACAGCATTGGCGAAGAAATCTCCCTCAACGTCCTGACGGCCCTTCACTACCTGAGTGGCTACCGGAACGTACGGATCATCAACATCGATATTGTCGTTGCCCACCTGACCGAAGAAGTTGTCGCCCCAGCACCAGACGCCACCGGCTACGGTTACCGCACAGGCATAGTGATGGCCCGTGGCTACCTTAACTACGCCGGTAAGCGGCATGCCGTCAGCCGTGGTTACCGTCTGCGGAATATGGGTGTAAACGCCGGAAACCTTCTCGGGATTTACCTTTACCGCAGTATCTGCCACATCGTTAGTAGTATTTCCGGAAAGAACGCTTTCATACCAGGCGCCATTGCCCAGGTTGCCCCAGGAGCCCTGACCCCAGCACTTCACAGTGCCGGCTTCGGTAAGAGCGCAGGCATAGTTGTCGCCGTTGCCTTCTGCCATATCGTTGAAGGTATCGGCCATGGAGCCGGCTGCGGCCACCATTTCCTGAACCGTTTCCTGAATGGCTTCAGGCTGCGGATTCTCCATGATCTCTGCCGTGAGAGCCTCCACGATAGGATCCACTATCTCCTTGATGCGCTTCAGATTGACCACCAGGGTGTCCATGTTCAGCGGAGCATCCTTAATGGCCTTGAGGGCCTCGTAGGTGCGGGGCATGATGCCGTATTCCAGGAGCACCTCATCGGAAATCACCGCCCGGGCCTGCATAGGAGTAGTAGCGGCCGGATCTGCTCCGTTGTAGTTGCTCTTTACGGTTTCAAGGTCAAGTCCCAGAACTTCGGCAATCTTTGCAAGCCGCTCGTCCATCTCCTCTGCCGTCGGAGTTTCATCAGCGCCGAAGGTGAGAGCGGCGAGAGCGGTGTAGATATTCACATCGGTGTAGGTGACTTCATCGGTAGACTGATAGTCACGGAATACCGGTTTGTAAACACGGCTGCTTACCACCACGTCATCGGCAACAACGCCGACAGCTCCCAGCACGATGTTGGTCTTCCCCTTGGGAATCAGCGAAACCACATCCATGTAGCCCTGCTGCTCGATAGCGGCCTTCTGCTCATCAGTGAAGCTCAGCCTGAAGGTGCCGTCGCCTGCAGTGGCAATGCTGTTTTCGGCTTCGTCGCAGGCGCTGTTAAAGTTGGCATCCCAGCAGACATTGACATCAGGAACATAGCCAAGAGTCAGGCGGCCATCCCATACCCAGGTTTCATTGACTACGGGCCCATCAGGATTATCCGGGTTGTCGGGATTGTCCGGATTATCCGGGTTATCGGGGTTGTCCGGGTTATCGGGATTGTCCGGGTTGTCAGGATTGTCCGGGTTATCGGGATTGTCCGGATTATCGGGGTTGTCCGGGTTATCGGGATTGTCCGGGTTATCGGGATTGTCCGGGTTATCAGGATTGTCCGGATTATCGGGGTTGTCCGGATTATCCGGATTGTCCGGGTTATCGGGGTTGTCCGGATTATCCGGATTGTCCGGGTTGTCCGGATTATCGGGGTTATCCGGATTATCGGGGTTGTCCGGATTATCGGGGTTGTCAGGATTGTCCGGGGTAACCGGAGAAGGAGTATAGGCTTCCAAAGCGGCTACCACATCGGCGCCGGTGACATCCCGGCCGTCCATGTGGGCTCTGTCCTTAAGGTTAAGCGCCATGGCTTCCGCATCGCTCTTAACCCTGGAGGCCTTTTCGGTAATTTCGGAAAGTCCCAGAGAAGAATCCTCGTAGGCGGCCTTGAGCGCGGCCAGAGTGGCCGGGGTAATGCCGTTTCTGGTAAGAAGCTCGCCGGTTATCATGGCATTAAGATTTTCATCGTTAAGGACGTCATTGTAGCTTCCGGCTACTGCGGCATCGCCGCCGCCGGAGAACTTGGCTATCTCCTCCAGACTGGAGTTGTAGGCCTCGGCAGTCAGGGCGTCAATGGTTTCCGGACTCATGCTCATGTCAGCCAGGGTGGTAAAGGGGGTAATGGACTGTCTGCCGGAGGAGCCCTCGAACACCTCCCGGGACATGACCACAGGACTCTTGAGAGAGGTTGAGGCATCGTAAATGCTGTCCTTGTCCCCGCTGGAGGATTCAGAAACTATATTGAAGTGGGTGGCCATGTTGCCGGCGGAATCCTTAAGAAGATCCTTGGGCACGGTGAGGGTGCCCTTGCCGTCACCGCCGACGGTGACTCGCGGTTCATCGGAGTCCCACTCATGATTACGGTTAAGATCCGCAAAAATACGGGCATCTGCCAGGGCTCCGTCCAGCACCTGGACATCCACCCGGATTTCATCATCGTTATGGTTATTGCTGTTGCTGTGATGGCCGCATGCCGCAAGTCCCATGCACGCCATGAGCGCCACGGAAAGCTTCGTAAGGGAGTGTACTATCATCGTAATCGGTCTCCGTAATGATTATCAAAACGCCTGACTTTTTCAGGCAGAACAGGAATGAGTATAAAAATTGCGAAATAAAAAAATAATGGAAGGGATCACGACTTTTTCTGAACAGAAGAAAATTTTCGCATAAATTTGAACATGGTCGCATAAATATGCAGAGCATGATGTAACGGATGTAACAGAGCAGCGAAAAGGCGTCGCGCAAGGACTGGACGGCTGTAATTTAATTCCGGAGGGCCGTCGCGGCATCTATATTTTCACGCTCTCTTCCGTAAATGAAAGCGCCGGGATCCGAGGGCTCGGGAAACTGAACTGCGGTCAGGGAAACTCAAAGACGAAACGCGGAGATGCCGGGATGATACAGAAGCGTGGTTCAGGGTATAAGACCTGCGGAGATAAGCTTTGGGGAAAGGACTTTCTGGAGATGAGGTTTATGAAACGTTCCGGGAACCGGGGACTTCCCTCTTCCCGGAACACGCCCCGGACTCCGCCGGGGCTTTTCCTGAAGAGCGTCAGAAGGAATAAATCAGACCGATCTCGTAGCGGCTGTGCTGCCTGGTTTCCGGGAGGGGATAATCCAGCCGGCCCAGACCCAGCTCGCCTTCGCCGTAAAGCTTAAGGGAGGGATTGAAATCGTAGGACACCTGACCCGCCAGGTAGGAGTTTTCCGAGCGGTCAAAGTGATAGCCCTCGTAGCCGAAGCCCAGCATAAAGCCCAGGCCGCATTCAAAGGCGTAGCCCCCCACGGCTTCCCAGCCGGTGGAGTGATGCTTTTCGGACTTGAACTTTTCCCGGGAATACTGCACTGCGGTATAAAGGCCGTCCCCTAAATGCCCGTAGGAAAACGCCACCCCGAAATCGTGCCGATCCCCGGACACGCTGTGCTCGTTGTCATACCAGTCATAGCTGATGCCGAAGGCAAGACCGTCCAGAAGGCCGTCTGTCCAGTTGTAGGTGCCCGCGGCGGCAAAGCCCAGATTCACATCCAGATCCTGCCAGACCAGCCGGTCATGATCAAAATACCGCCCCATGCCGCGATTGGGAGTCTGCAGCGAGGCTGACAGGGTGTAGCCTCCCACGGCCACGGCGTACATCACCTGCCCTTCCTGGCGTTCCCCCAGCATGGGATAGTTCTGCCCGTGAAAGCCCGCATCCTCAAAAACATCGGTAAAGCCGGCAGCCAGATACCGGGCGGATTCCCCCTGCCCGAACACCAGAGTGCCGTACTGACTGAAATCAAAGCCGGTATAGGCGTAGCGGGTATTCCACTTGCCGTTCTGGGAGGTCGCCGAAGCCGCTTCCCACTCGCCGAAGGCCACCGCCTTCACTCCGGAGACGATTTTGGAGGAAGCGGCCACGCCTAAGCGGGTTCTTCCCTCGATGCCGCCCTTGCGTTCATTCCGGGAGGTTTTGTCCATATAACGGGCTTCCACCCGGCCGAATACGGAAAGGTCAGTGCCGTCTTCGTCATGATAAACCTGCGCGGCAAAGGCTGCCCCAGGAACAGCTGCGGCAATGACGGCGGCGATGCCAAAAGCCGCCCCGAAAACCGTACCGGAAGATGCGCCGAAACCGCAACGATACGCCGGAGTAAAAATCTTCATTTAAGAGCCCTGTTATTCTGTTAATGGCTGTTACCGGCGCAGATTTTAACATAGTTTTAACCCGGACAAGTCAAAAAAACTCCTGAAAGCATTACCTGAAACCGTTATCAGAAAAGCCCTCGCGGGGTGTCATGCTTCCGGAGGGGAAGCCCTCAGGAGCCGGATTAAAGAGCCTGGCCTTCCGGCAAAACCGCAAGGATGAGATGGTAAAGCACCGCCGCCCGGTCTCTCATCTGCCCGCCTCGCAATCCGCCCTCTCAGCAGCGCTGCCGTAATTTAACCCCGCCAAAATGCCGGAGCGCCGGCAGAATTCGCCGGAAAAATCTCCGGAAAGGGTGACGCCCCGCCCTCCCGGTACTACAATAGCCCCATCCCTGAAACAGTCAGGATAATAACCAAGGAGAATGCAAATGGGACTGATATCATTCGTAAAGGGCGTGGGCGAAAGACTTTTCAGCGGCAAAAAGCCGGAAAGCCAGGCTGCCGACTTAAAGGAAAACATGGATGCTCTGGGACTGGAAACCGGAGATCTCACCGTAGAGCTTGATGGCGAAAAGGCCATCCTCAAGGGCAATGTCAAGGATCAGGAGACTCTGGAAAAGGCTGCTCTAGCTGTAGGAAACCAGGTAGGAGTTGCCGAAGTGGATACTGGCGCCGTAACCGTAGCTGCCGGAGCCGACGAATCCGTGTTCTACACCGTGGTTAAGGGAGACACCCTGTGGAAGATCGCTGAAAGCCACTACGGCAAGGGGAACGGCGGCAAGTACACCGCCATCTTTGAAGCCAATAAGCCCATGCTGAAGGATCCGGACAAGATCTACCCGGGCCAGACGCTGAGAATCCCGAAGCAGGATTAAAACCGGGTCTCAGGCGGATTTAGCAGCAGAGTAGACGCTGCCGCAGGAAGAAGGGCTTGGGAATTCCCCCCTGCCCTTGAAAACAATAAAGCTGTAAGAAACGGAAAGGAGGAGCCTCTGCTCCTCCTTTCATATTTCGGACAGGTCCTGCCGGCCCCCGCACGGGCCTCCGTTACACCGCCTTTCTGTCTGCCTGTCTCCGCATCCCGCCTGACCTCCCTGGCTCGTCCCGGTGGGTGTTAGCAGCCCTCAGAATAAATATAGTAGGTAGGTGTCTTGCTGTTATATTTGTCGGCGCTGCAATAGAGGAAAAAGCACTTGGTATCGTCCTTGTTACCATGCTCGGAAATGGCGGTATAGGAAATCCCCTTGGGGATGATGGCCTGACAGCGATTGCTCTCGCCGCTGTGCCATTTATCATTTTTGCCGTACTTATAGAGACACTGACAGTAGTCGGTTTCGCAAATCTTCTTCTTATTGGCCTCGTCTGAGCAGGATACGTTATAGGACACCGAAACCCTTTCTCCCGGTTTGCCGGAGATAGCGGCGGTTTCCGCCTCGTTCATATTGGTGCTGATAATGCGGGAAATGTCATTGCGATCAATATAGCCGTTCTTGGTTCTGACCCAGAGGTTATCCACCTTGATGCAGTTATTCACTTTTCCGTCGCATTTATCACCGGTATAGGTGCCGCCGTTATTATCATAGTTTTCAATGCCGGTGATGAGAGCCTTGGAATGAATCATGATATTGCCGCTTTTGGCCGCCGCCGAAAACCCCTGCAGCGTGGCAATGCGGGCATCGCTCTGAATGCTCATAAACCGCGGCGCTGCGGAAGCAGCCAGAATGCCCAGAATCACAATGACCACCACCAGCTCTATCAGGGTAAAGCCGGCATGAACGCGGTCATGGCGCAGCGAAACTGAATTATGAGATATACTTCCAATCATAATGGGTTCCTGTGAAATAAATCCGTCCTGAGGCTTAGCCATCTCCTTCCTGAATATCCTCTGTATTAAAAGCTCCCGCCGTCATTCTTCCTGAAAACTTCCGCCGCTGTCAGCAGCCGCTGGTTTCGACCTTATAAATGGGAACCTTCCCGGTAACCACTTCCGCTGTGGTGTACTTGAAATAGCAATTACCGCCTTTGTAGGGCTTGCCCCGGGGGATAAAGTACTGAGAGTCTTTGATGCGGGTGTTACCAACCTTTTCTTCGACACGGCACTGGCAGAAATCATGATCCTGACAGACTTCAGTGGCATTGTAAGAAGAGCACGGGTAATTAATGCTGTATTTACTGGCTGCGCCGCAGCCGCCATCGTTTTTATTAGGTCTGCTTCCGGTTCCGCATCTGTCGGGAATTACCAAAGTCTTTCCGTCATCGTTGGTGATTTGCACAGTCTTGCGGCCTTCGATATCAGCGTCCAGAGCAAAAACCACGGAATTGCGATCCAGATAGGCCAGCTTGAAGTACACCGAAACACCATCGATTTCCACACAGTTTTTAGTTTTTTTAGTGCACTCAGCATTCCATTTTTTGCCGGAGCCCACTTCGGTATAGTCCACGCTGGTGCCTAAGATCATGGCTTTGCCGTAGACCATGGAATTGGCGCTTTTGACGGTGCCCATAAGCGCCTTCAGGGAAGCGGCCCGGGCATCAGCCTGAAAGCTCATAAACTTCGGCGCGGCAGAGGCGGCCAGAATACCCAGAATCACAATGACCACCACGAGCTCAATCAGGGTAAAGCCGGCCTGAGCACGGCGCTGACTCAGCGAAACTGAATTATGAGATATGCTTCCGATCATAAAGGGTTCCTGTGATAAATCCGCTTAAACTCAGCCGATTTCCTTCCCGAAATATCCGCTTATCTAAAATCTCCCGCGGGCATTCTACTTAAAAATCACGCAAAACGGGAGAGAGAATCCCGAAGTTTCCCGGATCTCCGCCTCCGTTTCCCGAAATCGTGATCTCTCCTGCCCTCTTAGCGGCAGTTTCCTGAAAATCTTAACTTAAAACGCCCTTTCAAAAAGCAAAACTGCGGACGGGAGCCGAAAACTCCCTTTCCCTACCGCAAAAAACAGCCCGGGATCCCGACCTCCGGAACGGAGAAGGGAATAAAAAACAGCCCGGATCGCATGATTCAGGCCGTTCTTGTATCCGATGCTCCCGTTACCGGGAACCGGATCTCTTAGTAGTTGTACTGCAGGTGGAAAGCAACCTTGTCGTCGGACCTCTCGTGAGTGGAGCCGGTCTTCTTGCCGGTGGCGGCATCAACGGTATCAATGTCGCCCACGCCGATCTCAGCTTCCACATAGGCGCGGAAGTTCGGATTGAACTTGTAGGAAAGCTCGCCGGCGAAGTTGCTTACCAGTCTGGCGCTGTCCTGATTCTTCTGGTTGTACAGGAGGAGGAACTGCACGCCGGAATCCCAGGTGTAGCCGGCAGCCAGTTCGAAGCCGTTCACATTCTTCTTGTGCTCATAGTCGGTGAACTGATAGAGACCTGCTGCATAGAAGCCGGCAGTGAGATCGCCGCCGGTAAGGGATACGGTGATGGCGTTCTTGTCATCATACTTGGCCGGAGCGGTATTGGATACGCGGTAGTAATCATAGGCCAAATTCAGTCCTACCGGGAAGTACTCGCCGTATTCATAGCCGCCGGCTACGGAAATGCCGGTATCTACATTGTCAAGGCCGGCGGTCTGATAGGAAAGACCCAGCTTCAGTGCCTGATTATTAAAGGACTTCTTGTAGCGATAGTCCACGAGGCCTTCCTGACGGGCCTTGGCAGCGAACTCGTAGGAGGTGGTGGCCTTGGCGCCCCAGTCGATGAGGATATCGGTGGCGGAAAGAGCAATAACGGCGGCCGGCTGGTTCTGACCGAAGGTCAGCTGGCCGTAATCGTCAGTCTTGAAGCCCACATAGGCAAAACGGGTATTCCACTGACCGTTGTGAGAGGTCTCGGCGCCGATCTGCCACTCGCCGAAGCCCAGAGCCTTAACGCCGTCGGTAATGGCGGACTCGGCAGCCACTCTGAAACGGGCGGTGCCTACCAGCTCGACCTTCTTGTCAGTAGCTCTTTCGGACAGAGCCACGCTGTTAATGGCAGCGTCCAGACGGCCGCCTAACTGCAGCTTGGCGGACTCGGACTGATAAACAACGGCAGCATTGGCAGAACCGGCCAGAAGAGCTCCGGCGGCGGCTGCAAGCGCAATCTTCTTAAACATAACAACAGTTTCCTTCATAATAATTAATTTTGTAATGGCAATGCGGTTTCTGTTCCGGAATCTGTTTCGGGGCTCATGCCCTGTTTGCCTTCTCAGGCTAAGCTATGCGTTCCGGTCTGACCGCCTGTTTTTTTTATTCTTAAAGGAATCAGCCCTGAAATTGAGTCCGAGGCATCATCCGCTGCGCATTATAGTATGACAAAGTGACGCTGTAAATATACCTTTTACGCTTATTGGTCAAACTTAATACAAATTTTTCCTGAAAACCGTTTCATATAAAGCACTTGAAAATATTTTCAGAAGAAAGCCGCACGTCCCTCCGGCTTTCGCAGGCAAAGACTCCGGACAAAAAAAACAGGAGCCCCGCTCCGGAAAAAAGAGGAGCCTCGCTCCCCTTTTCATTTGCTCTCTCAGCTTTGCAGATCAGGCATTCTGCTTATCCCTGCTCCCGCTGTCAGGCTGATCATTCTCCGGAATAGCCTGTATCAGAGAAAGCCAGGGCTTAAACTCCTGCTCCTTCACTGCTGCCACAATGCCCATGATGACATTCACGTAAAAATGAATGAGACCCGCCGCGGCAATAAGCGCCCCCAGGATGAAGATGGGAATTCCGATAATAAAAATGGTCAGGAGTCCCCCGACAAAACAGAGAAAGCCGCCGATAAGCCAGGCGACCACCCAGAGAATATAGAGATTGAGAAGCTTTTTGGTGACACCGTGAATCAGGGGATGGTTTTCGCAGGCAAAATACATCACGATGCCGGCAGCAGCCCCGCACAGCGGAAACACCCCGTGGGCCACCCACAGCACCAGGAGAGCTTCATAAGGCTTCGTCGTCAGGCTGCCGTCAAGGCGGCTTTTTATCTCCCCGCTCCATTTTTTAACCGAACTCTCTTCTGCCGCTCCGGAATAACCGGTATTTGCATTTGTATTTGCGTTTGCGCTGCTGTCATTGTTTTCGTTATTGCTGTTATCGTTATTGCCGCTGTTGCTGCCGGTATTGTTGTCCATGCTGCCTGCCTCTTAATCTGTCTTCTTTGCGGCACTCGCCGCGCCCCGGGAAAAACGTGACTTATCCCCTTCCGGGGCATACTATAGCCCATGCCGCTCTTTCTGAAAACACCCCTTCTGCAATAAAAAGCCCCCGCGGCCCCGCCCCTCCGGATTGCAGGCAATTCCGGCTTTGTCCTAAGGCTCCCGGCGCCGGGATCCGGTGGCCTCCCTGTTCAGATTGAGATCCGGAAGACTGAGGGAGCATTCCTCCCGGGATCGATAGCGGGAAACATCAGCGGCAAAGCGCGGGAACGCCTTCTTCCGCCTGGATGCGTGAACCCCGATAAGGCGGATCGCAAAAGCGCATGCAAAGGCGCACGCCAAAGCCGTCAGGAAGCCTCCGGGATTCCCGGGAAGGTTTATGACAGCCATGACTGTTATTATGAGGATCCCGATGACGGACAGGGTATATGACACCAGTCTGAAGCCTCTGATATCGGTAAGGAGCCCATCTAAAGAGCCAAAAACAAAAGCCAGAATTATTACTGCTATGAAGCTGCCCCCGCAGCACTCCACCACCAGGCGTGCTAATAAGCTGCCTTTATCCTCATCCCCGAGGATAAACGGCGCCAGCCACCAGGATACCGTAAGCAAACCGGCAAACATCAGCGTCAGGGCAGATCGCATCAGCCTGAGCTTCTCGGGATCAGCGGGGATATTGGTGTAAAACTCCCCCGCGTCTCCGTTCATAACCGCAATGCAGTCCTGACCGTTTACTGCGGCCTTGGCGAAAAGCACGGGAAAAAGCAGCGTTCTGATCCGGAGGGGCCGTACCGCAATATTCTGATTCCGGACGCCGCTGCCGCCGGGGGCCATGTATGCAGAGATTTCCGTCTCTGCTAAAGCCCGGGCCTGCTCTAAGTCCGGCAGCGCCGTTCCGGCTCTTACGGCTTTCCTGTAAGCCTTTTCCGAAAAAACCGGCTCCGGATTATCCGGAACAAGATCTTCAGGGGCAATTACCCGGAGAATTTCCGGATCCGGAATCCGGACGGCCACCTCCGGGATATTCCGGTATACCAGGCGCGCTCTGATTTTTCCGGGGTTTTCCGAGTTCTCCGGCCGCTCATCCCCCTGTCTTCTGTTCACCCGCCGTCTTCCGCCGCCGGGGAAGCGTTTGACCTGTTCCGTCTCGCCCGTGACCTCCAGGTCATAGATCCAGAACGGGAGATAGATTTTCCGGACAGTGTTTTCAGTGATGCTCCGGCTGCATTCATCCGGCATGGCTTTTAATTTCGCATATTCCTGCGCCAGATTCCCGGGCCCAAAGGAAAACGGGATAACGCAGTCGTAAAAGTCAGAATCTCCGGGGGGCGGATCCTTTCTTCTGCCGGCAGCCGGAGAGAGCGGCCTCCGGCACAGCGGGCAAACGGAGGAGATCCGGAAAACTCCGGGAGAAAGCTCCGCGCCGCAGCCAGAGCAGCGGGCGGTTCCGTCCCCGGAGTTCTCCCGGGGATTTTCAATATCAGACAAGGTCATTGCTGTCATTCCTGTTCTTCCGGCCGGAGGCTTTAGCGGGAAAACTGTCCGGAACCGGGGTTATGGATTTTGCTTCAGATCTCACGGGAACTTTTTCGAGAATATCTCTTCATAAGGCTCGGTTTCCTCAAATGCGGCGAGGCGCCAGCTGCTGAAGTCCTTAAGCAGGAATTCATCGGCATCGCCTTTCAGATCGGGGAAATTATCCTGCCTCCGCTTTGCCGCCCGGTAAGCGCCGCTTCCGAACTGTATGGCAAGCTCCGCCGAGAGGGAAAGAACCAGCACCGTAAGGAAAATCGCGGAAATGGTGTCATTAATGAGGAAGTTCAGATATATGGAAAGCAGCATAAGAGGAATGGCGGCGGCAGCGATAAGAGCCGTCATACGGGCGAGGTCTTTTTTGTTCATAAGAGCGGTTCTTTCCCGGAGAAATGCTGCTGCGATTACAGAAAACAATAACCCTGCCAATACCGCGGATCCCGAGAAAGGAAACGCCGCAGCCTGCCAGGAGTTCCCCGGGGCATGTTCCGCTCTCAGAACCGTCATGAGGGGCGGATACCAGAAAATCAGCGGGAGGAACATAGTCTCGCAGATTAAGGCGGCTGAGATACTGATCGGCGCTGATTTACCGCGGCACTGCGGGAGAGCGGCGGCGATTTTGCCGGTAGCGCCGTTCATGGCCGCAATGCAAGTCTGATCCCCCGCAGTAAGATCAAGGGTCCACACGGGAAACAGAGCATAGGAAACGCTGCGGGGGAGGATATTGATATCCCGGGAAATAATGTCGCAGCTGTCATAGGGGATAAGCTTCCGGTTAAGGGAAGCGATCACCCGATCCCGCACTGTCTGATAGCTTTGCCGGTCATCCATGTTGTAGATTCTGGCATCAAGACCGGAGAGCCAGGAATAGCTGAAGGGCCGGGCGCTGTCCAAATCATAGGGCTCCAGATTCTGCGAAAGCCCGTCATCAAGCTCGGTAGTGGCATCCTGCGTAACATCTCTGAATTCCAGTTCGGCTGAGGATTCCGCCAAAAACGTCCAGCGTCTGTCCTCCCGGCGGGGGTTTTTGAAAGAGCATTTGCCCTCGGCCCTGACATCGTAAAGCCAGAAGGGAATGTACCGGGCCTGCATGTTTTCCGGGCGGATTTCTCTGATAATTTCGTCCGGAACTGAGCCAAGGTCAGCGAGGCTTTTCCGGAATTTATCCATAAAGTCCCCGCGATCCAGAGTAAAGGGGATGATAAAGTCCGGCTCGGCCTGACGGCGGATTTTGCCGGAAAGAATCAGGGCGTTCCCGCAGAAGGGACAGGTTTCAGTAGCGCCCAGCACCCCCGGGGAAATCTCGCCGCCGTAGGAGGGGCACTCCGTGTAGCTGTCTTCCGGAACGTCCGGGGTTTCCGGAGCGGGATTAGCTGCTCTCCGGACGCTCCTGTCGTACTCCGGGACATCATAGCTCTGGCCGCAATGATCGCAGAAGAGCCTTCCCTCCCTGATGCGGAACACCAGATTTCCGGAGCACCCGGGGCAGGTGCAGTACTCAGTTTGCATATTCCTGATTCCTTCGGACACCAAAATATAAACAAAGCCGTGTCTTCCTGATAATAAACCGGATGCCGCCGCAAAAACGCCGCCTCTTTCGCAATTATGCAGCAGCTTCCCCGGCGGCAGTCTGGTTCGGAGCGGCGGATCCCCCTGTTTTTCCTCCGGAACCGGATGCGGCATTTGCCATGGCCGGAGAAGGATATTAAAATCCCGGAGGCTCCGGCTCCGGAAAAAGTCTCCTCTCCTGCGGGATCCCGGATAAGCCGGCCCTTTTATCTCTTTACTTTTTCAGGTATCCCCGGAGGATGCGATGACAGCATTTCTGATAATCTGGTACGCGGTTTTTAACCTTGCCGCCTTTCTGGCCTACGGCATCGACAAGCTGAAGGCCGCTAAAAACTGGTGGCGGATTCCCGAAAAATGGCTTCTCGGCCTTGCCGTGGCCGGAGGCGCTCTGGGAGCCATTCTGGGGAGCGATCTCTTCCATCACAAAACGAGCCGGGGGAAGATCTATTTCCGCATCGTTAACTATCTGTCCCTGGTATTGCATGTGTCTCTTCTGGCCTATCTGTTTTTCTGGCATCCCTTTCAGGAGTCTCTGCCCTGAGAAAAGCAGATAAAAAGCATTGCTTTTTACAGATATGGTGATTCACCTCTGCCGAGGCAAATGGGAGACTCCGCCGCCATTTCACATAGGGGCGTGTAATCAAAATCTGAAGATGAGATCGTTTCTGAAATACCGCATAACCTTGTTGAGTTTCAAGAATAAATC